>SMTZ1_10009020_pt1 | contig 17404 bp, 28 predicted proteins | sample DeeMarSWOR136_30_FD_25667 | JGI IMG/M metagenome (IMG submission 25667)
CTCAGTAGCTTCACCTGAATAGCCGGGGAAAGTTCACCGATCTCATCAAAAAACACAGTACCGCCGTCCGCCACATCAAACAGCCCCTCTTTGTCGGCCGTTGCGCCAGTGAAGGCTCCTTTTTTGTAACCGAACAATTCGCTTTCGATCAGGTTCTCGGGAATTCCGGCACAGTTGATCACCACGAAGGATTTATCCTTTCGGAGACTTTGCCGATGGATCGCTTTTGCGACCAGCTCTTTTCCTGTTCCGCTTTCCCCGGAGATCAGGACGTTGGATTTTGTCGGTGCCACCCGGTCGATCAGATCATAGACTTTTCTCATCTGCGGACTCTCGCCAATCAGACAACCGAAGTGAGGGTGATTGCTCGACTGGTCCTCCACCTCTCCGAAAGTGATGCGCTTTTTGAATTGAAGCGCATCCCTGACGATCTTTTTGAACTCGTTCACCTTAAAGGGTTTGGGGATGTAATCGTAGGCGCCCTCTCGCATCGCTTCGACAGCCGTCTCCGCTGTGGCAAAAGCCGAGATCATAATCACGATGGAGTCGGGACTGATCGCTTTGGCTTTCTTGAGCACAGCGATGCCGTCAAGATCCTTCATCTTGATATCGGTGATGAGAAGATCAAAATGTTGGTCAACGAGCATCTTGCAGGCCTCTTCCCCGCTTGCGGCCAGAGATACCTCATAGCCTTCCTTGGCCAGCAGGATATCCAGGAATTCCCGCATGCTTCTCTCGTCATCAACGACCAGGATATTCCGAGTCTCTTTCCCAGACAATTTGTCCTCCCCTCATGGTCAGAGTGTTTTTTCCTTTCAGGCGCTTTCCGATAAAGGGCGAATTCTTGCTTTTTGAGTGAATATGGGAGGCTTCCAACACAAATTCCCCTTCCGGATCAATGATCGCCAAGTCCGCAGAACTTCCCTCCGCCAGCACGCCCCCGCTCACGCCCAAGATGGTTGCCGGGTTGAGGGACAACTTCCTTATAGCGGAAGGCATCGTCAACACACCCCCCCGAACCAAAGCCATTGTCAGCGGCACCGCCGTCTCCAGCCCGATAATGCCGAAAGCCGCCTTGTCAAAGGCGACCTCTTTTTCCAGCGGGCTGTGCGGCGCATGGTCCGTTGCAATCGCGTCGATCACGCCTTCCGACAAGCCGTTCTTAACAGCCTCCACATCCTCGGCGCTTCTCAGGGGGGGGTTCATCTTTGCGTTCGTGTTGTAACCTATCACCGCCGTGTGATCCAGAGTGAAATAGTGGGGCGCTGTTTCTGCCGTGACAGGGACGCTCTCTTCTTTGGCTCGTTTAATGAGCGCCACCGATCCTGCTGTGCTGACGTGGGCCACATGGAACGGGCACCCCGTGAGTTTTGCCAGAGAGATGTCTCTCTGCACCATGACCTCTTCACTGGCTGCCGGTATGCCTTTCAGACCCATCTGTTTGGAAACGTCGCTTTCATGCATGACGCCTCCGGCAGACAACCCAAGATCTTCGCAATGTGAAACCAGCGTCAGCCCGTGCTCTCGGGCGGATTCCAGGGCCATTCGCATAACCTCGCCGTCGAATACGGGACGTCCGTCGTCAGAAACGCCTACCGCGCCTGCCCGACGGAGCTCAGAAAAATCAGTGAGCCTCTCACCCCGCTGGCCCCTGGTGATCGCTGCAATGGGGTAAACGCTTAAAAGGCCGGCCTCGCGGGCCCGCTCGAGAATGAACCGCGTAACCCAAGGGCTGTCATTCACCGGTTCCGTGTTCGGCATGCAGGCAAGGCCTGTGAACCCCCCCGCCACCCCAGCACGACTTCCGGTGAAAATCGTTTCCTTGTGCTCGTGTCCTGGTTCTCTGAGGTGGACATGCATATCGATCAGGCCGGGAATAATCACTTTACCAAATGCATCAATAATCTTCAACCGGGGACCCGGATCCTTCAGTTCGCCTCTCGGGAGGATTCTCTGAACCTTGCCTCCCTCAATGATCAGATCACGCTCTTCCGCAACACCCCGCAGGGGATCAACAAGCACTCCGTCTTTGACCCACATGGCCATGCCTTGATCCTCTAGCAAAAGACCTCCTTGCCGATACACGGACAAGGAGGTCTTTTCCGCAAAATTGGGACACGGGCTTTATCATGGATCGACACCCGAAAAACCTTGATCCAGTCCCTAAGCGCTGTCATCCTTTTCTTTGCCGCTGGATGGGCTTTCCGTCACCTGGCTGTCGTCTTTCTTGCTTTCAGGAGTGGGTTTCGGCCTTTCTTTCGCTGTGGGTTTCTTTTTGGCTTTAGAGACCGTCGGCTTGGCTTTCTTTTTGCCTTTCTTCTTTCCCTCTTCAGCCGGCAAAAGTTGAATCACAGAAATGGGGGCGCCGTCTCCCTTCCGGTTTCCCTTCTTTACGGTTCGAAGATACCCCCCCTGTCGGTCGAGGTAGCGTTCCTTCAAATCCTCAAACAACTTCTTCGTCGTGGCCTTATCCCTGATGTAGGCAAGGGCTTGGCGTCTTGAATGCAAATCACCGCGTTTGGCAAGGCTGATCATTTTTTCAGCCACAACCCTCAATTCCTTGGCCCGGGCGTCCGTGGTCTCCAGTTGTTCGTGCTTGAACAGGGAAGTGACCATATTCCTCAACATAGCCCTACGGTGGCTCGAATCGCGTCCCAGGTTTCTTCCAGCCTTTCGATGTCTCATCGATATTATCCTTCCGACTCTTCTTCTTCAGCCGCTTTTTCCGATTTTCTGGCTGGCGGGAAATTATCCAGCTTCATCCCCAAAGACAGGCCCATGTCTTCCAGTATGCTTTTGATCTCATTTAAGGATTTTCTCCCAAAATTCTTGGTCTTCAGCATCTCAGCCTCTGTCTTCTGGACCAGTTCGCCAATGAGGGTGATGTTGGCATTCTTCAGACAGTTGGCCGAACGCACCGACAGTTCCAACTCTGACACGGGTCTGAAGAGGTTTTGGTTCAGTTTGTGCTCTTCCTCTTCTTCTTCCTCGTCAACGGGTTCCGGTTCCTCTTCGAAATTAATGAAGGGTGCCATTTGTTCTTTGAGTATCTTCGCCCCATAAGCTATGGCATCTTCAGGCAGAACACTGCCGTTGGTCCAGATCTCCAGCGTCAGTTTATCATAGTCCGTAATCTGGCCGACTCTGGCATTGGTCACCACGTAGTTGACCTTTTGAATGGGCGAAAAAACGGCATCAATAGGGATAAGCCCGATCGAGGGCTCAGCGTTTTTGTTCAACTCTGCCGGGAGGTATCCCTTGCCCATTTTAACGACCATTTCCAAGTTGATCTTCCCCTCTTTGGTCAAGGTCGCAATGTGGCTTTCAGGATTCAAAATTTCCACCTGGCCGTTGGTCTCTATGTCTCCGGCAGTGACAGCGCCCTCACCCTCTCGGGACAGACGAATCACCGTCTCCTCGGCGTCAATCAATCTGAGCTTCACCTCTTTCACATTCAGAATAATATCCGTCACATCCTCTAGAACACCCGGTATGGTTGAGAACTCATGGACCACATCTTCAAACTTGACGGAAACGATGGCTGCACCCTGCAACGAAGAAAGCAGGATGCGTCTCAACGCATTCCCTATGGTAATCCCAAATCCCCTCTCTAAAGGCTCGCACACAAATTTCCCATAGAAATCCGAGTGGCTTTCGTCGTCGATAAGGATGGTTTTGGGTTTGATCAATTCCCGCCAGTTTCTTGCTTTTAAGTCGGTCAAGGAAGTCCCTCCAGTTGGTTGGGCCTATCCATTCAGCCCCTATGCCGCCGCCCCTGTGTCGAAGTCAAGAAATGGGCCAAATGCAGATATTCCCCATTATTTTTCGAAAAAAGGCTCTTTTGCCTTTCAGCTTCCGTAACACTTCAGCAATGTCCAAAAGTGTTGGCAAGTCGAGTCAACGCTGCATCGATAGTGGAGACCATGACCTTTTTCGAAAGGGGATATCTCACAAAAAAATTCCACTGAGTTTTGGCGTGGCTAAGAATTCGGGGTCTGCGCCCCTCAACTTCAAGGAATCTCCCATGAATTTATGAGACCTCGAATTCTTAGCCACCCGCTCCGAGCCTAATAGATATCCCCTTGAGAAAAATGGCCATGGTCGGAAACAGGGGCGCTCTAAACAAGAGAGGATCAATGCCGAATTCCTATTTAGAATACAGTTCAACGATCAGCTGTTCCTGAATAGGCATGGTTAAATCTTCCCGATTCGGAAGGGCCTTTAATGTTCCTTTGAACTGTTCCTTTTCCAGTTCTATCCAGTTCGGGATACCTCTTCGCACGACCGTTTCCATAGCTTCCACAATGACGGCCATCTTGCGGCTGCTGTCTTTGACTTCTATCTTGTCTCCAACGCGTACCTGATAAGAAGGGATATCCACCTTCCGTCCATTGACCAAGAAGTGCTTGTGCCGGATGAGCTGTCGAGCTTGATTGCGGGAAGAAGCAAATCCCATCCTGAAAACCATATTGTCCAATCGAGATTCCAGTAAGAGCAACAAGTTCGTCCCCGTAATGCCTTTCTGCTTCTCAGCACGATCGTAGGACCTTCTGAACTGCTTTTCCAAAAGACCGTAAATTCTCTTTACCTTTTGCTTCTCTCTGAGCTGCAACTGATAGTCGGAGAATTTTCCTGCCCGCCTCTGGCCGTGCTGGCCGGGCGGATACGGCCTTCGTTCAAAGGCACATTTGTCGCCGTAGCAACGGTCCCCTTTCAGAAAAAGCTTAAGATTCTCTCTCCGGCATAACCGGCATGAAGCACCCGTGTCTCTGGCCAATACCTATCCTCCTCTTCAAATCTCTATGAAATCTGCCAATGCAGATTTCATCTCTAAACCCTGCGCCTTTTGGGAGGGCGACACCCGTTGTGGGGGATCGGGGTCACATCCCTGATCAAGCTCACCGTGAAACCGTCAACCTGCAGCGCCCTGATCGCTGCTTCACGACCCACACCAGGCCCTTTCACCCTCACCTCCGCAGTCTTCATTCCCTGTTCCATCGCCTGTCTGAGAGCATCTTGAGCAGCCAACTGTGCAGCGAAGGGAGTGCTCTTTCTAGAACCCTTAAATCCCTGCCTCCCAGCACTCGATGAAGCAATGACATTGCCGTCGTTGTCGGTGACCGTAACAATCGTGTTGTTGAAGGTTGACTGAATATGGATGATGCCCGTTGGAACGTTCTTCTTTTCTTTCTTGGCCTTGCCGCCCTTTCTTGCTCTCTTGACCATTTTCTTCCCTTAACCTATTTCTTTCTCTTTCCCATGATCGCCCTGCGAGGCCCTTTCCTGGTTCTCGCGTTGGTACTCGTTCTTTGGCCCCTCACTGGCAAGCCCTTCCTGTGTCTCAGACCGCGATACGCTCCCAAATCCATCAACCTTTTGATGTTCATCGAAAAGTCACGTCTGAGATCTCCTTCGACCTTGTATTTCTCGTCGATAACTCTTCTGATGCTGGTTATCTGTCCCTCCGTGAGGTTGTCTGATTTGGTATTCCAATCCACGGCCGCTTCGGTAAGGATCTTTTGCGAGACACTCCGTCCAATACCGTAGATGTATGTTAAAGCGATTTCTATTCTCTTCCCTTTGGGTAAATCAACCCCTGCTATTCTGGCCAATTTACGACTCCCTTCCTTTTTCTCTCATTCAAATACAGCCCTTGACCAATGACAAATGACCAATAACCCCTTCTGGATCATCCCTGTCGTTGCTTGTGCCGAGGGTTTACACAAATGACCCTTACCGTGCCTTTGCGCCGCACAATTTTGCATTTATTACATATTCTCTTTACAGACGCTCGAACTTTCATCGCCCACCGTCCTGTCCATTCCAAAAAAAAGGAACATTTTAGCCTTACGAAAGAACTCGTTGATAACATTGGCCATGGGGGTCTCTTTTCAAAAACGAAAAGTCGCTGCCCGGAAACCGGCATAAGGCCTTGGGTGAGGCGGGCGGAGAGCCTCCTGGGAAAATCCATGTAAGGTGATGCATGGAATAGACTGATAAAGTCCTCCGCCCGCCTTTGGTACCCCTTTCTGCATGATTTTTTCTCGATGCCCTTCTTTTTTGAAAAGAGACCCCCATGGCCAATACCCACGGAATTTTCATAAAGCTAAACTCTTGCAAACAAACCTATTTCTCACGATAGATGATTCGCCCTCTCGTCAAATCATAAGGGGACAACTCCATAGAAACCCTATCTCCGGGGAGTATTTTAATAAAATGCATTCTCATCTTACCGGAAATGTGAGCCAGCACCCTGTGTCCGTTATTCAGTTCCACCTTGAACATGGCGTTGGGCAATGTCTCAACGACCGTCCCTTCTACCGTTATGATGTCCTCTTTAGCCACAGTCTGTTTTTTCCAAGATCCCCGGTGCCTCTCTCAGCCTACCTCACTCTGCTGCCCAGCCCCTTTCTCATAAACCCTTCGTAGTGCCGCGTCAGCATGTGGGACTCAATCTGGTTGGACGTGTCCATGGCCACACCAACCACGATGAGCAGGGCCGTTCCGCCGAAATAGAAAGGGACATGAAGGTGATAGATGAGAAACTGGGGCAGAACACAGACAGCCGAGACATAAATGGCGCCGGAAAAGGTTATCCTCGTGAGCACCCTGTCAATGTATTCGGCTGTATTCTTTCCAGGTCGTATCCCCGGTATAAAACCGCCATACCTTTTCATGTTGTCAGCCACGTCTACCGGGTTGAAATGTACAGCGGTGTAAAAGTAACAAAAAAAGACAATGAAAACCACAAATATAAGAATATAGACAATATGCCCCGGCGAGAGAAAATTCACGATGGTCTGCAACCAAGGAATCTCCTTGACGTTTAGAAAATTCGCGATGGTGGCCGGAAACATGATAATAGACGAGGCGAAGATCGGGGGAATGACACCGGCGGTATTGACTTTGAGGGGCAAATGGGTACTTTGGCCCCCGTACATTTTCCGTCCCACAACACGCTTCGCATATTGAACCGGTATTCTTCTTTGTCCCCTTTCAACAAAAACAATCAATCCCACGACGGCGATCATGAAGGCCACCACCAAGGCCATGAAAAAAGGCGTGACCTCCCCGGTACCAATCAATCTGAAGGTGTTCGCCACCGCCACCGGAAAACGGGCAACGATTCCGGCGAAAATAATGAGCGATATCCCGTTCCCGATGCCCCTTTCCGTGATCTGTTCACCAAGCCACATCAAGAAAGCCGTGCCGGCGGTCAGGGTAATGACTGCTAGGAGCCTGAAGCCCCAACCCCCAACCGGCACAATCATGGCACCGCCCGGTCCACTCATCCTCTCAAGGCCCACGGCAATGCCGAAACCCTGGATCATGCTCAGAATAACGGTTCCATACCGCGTATACTGAGTGATCTTTTTGCGCCCTTGTTCGCCTTCCTTCTTCAATTTTTCCAAATAGGGTATGACGACCGTGAGCAGCTCCAGGATGATGGAGGCGCTGATGTAAGGCATGATCCCCAGGGCCATGACGGACATTTGACTCAGGGCACCCCCTGAAAACATGTCAAAGAGCCCGAAGAGGGTCCCTTGCCGCTCACTGAAGAACGCGGCCAGCGCTGCACCGTCAATGCCGGGGGTCGGTATATGGCACCCCAGGCGGTAAACAGCCAGCATAAACAAGGTAAAAATGACCCTTTTTTTCAGTTCGGGGATCTTGGGTATATTTTGAAAACCGCCAATCATGAAACTTAGTTCGCTCCTCTCACACCAATTCCACGCTTCCCCCTGCCGCCTCGATTTTCTCTCTGGCTGGCTTCGTTACGCGATTCACCTTGACAACCAGGGGCACGGAGATGTCTCCATGTCCTAAAACCTTCACCCCGTCCTTGCCCCTCTTCACCAATCCGGCATTTTTCAAAGCATGAATATCCAGCGTGGAGTTTGGCTCAAAACGATCGAGGTCTCTGAGGTTGATGAGGGCGTACTGCTTTTTGAACAGGTTGGTAAAGCCGCGCTTGGGCAACCGCCTCTGAAGCGGCATCTGGCCTCCCTCAAAACCGGGCCTTACGCCGCCGCCTGAGCGGGACTTTTGTCCCTTGTGGCCCCGGCATGCTGTTTTTCCGTGTCCAGAACCGGGCCCTCGACCAACCCTCTTTCGTTTCTTCCTTGAACCCGGTGCCGGTGAAAGATCATGGACTCTCATAGGATTTCCTCTAGGCCTCCACTTTCACCATGAAGGAGACTTTGTGTATCATTCCCCTTATGGCGGGCGTATTTTTAAGGGTTACGGTCTTATTGAGCTTCGTGAGGCCAAGCCCCTTCAATGTTTCACGAATTTTCTTATTTTTACCGATGCCGCTCCGAACAAGGGTGACTTTGATTGTATCCGTCATGACTCCGGAAACCTTTCTGATGGTCTACTGCTTGAGATCTTCGAGGGTCTTGCCCCGGCGCTGAGCGATCTCCTCTGGACGGCGCAGTGATTTCAAACCCTTGAGCGTTGCCCTCACCAGATTGTGGGGATTGTGAGATCCCAGACATTTGGTGAGGATGTTCTGAACGCCCACCGCCTCAAGAACGGCCCTCACCGCTCCCCCCGCGATGACGCCGGTACCCGGACCCGCCGGTTTCAGCAAAACAGAGCCCGCCCCCCACTTTCCGATCACCTCGTGAGGGATCGTTTCATCCAAGATGGGAACCTCCTTCATGTCTCTTTTGGCTTTCTCCACACCTTTCCGGATCGCCTCAGGTACCTCATTCGCCTTGCCGAGTCCACCTCCAACCGTTCCCTTTCCATCACCGACCACGACAATGGCGCTAAAACTGAACCGACGGCCTCCCTTCACGACCTTGGCAACGCGATTGATGTGGACCACCTTCTCTATAAGCTGTACTTCATCTTCTTCGTTGATCAACGCTGTCTCCCCTCTCAAAACTCCAGGCCGTGTTCTCGCGCGGCATCAGCGAGGGCCTTCACACGCCCATGGTATAGGAACCCGTTTCTGTCGAAAACGACCTTGTCAATGCCCTTTGCCTTGGCCCGCTTGGCAATAAACTCGCCAACCATTGCGGCACCCGATTTATTGCCCCCTTTGCCCTGAATCAACGGCCGATACTCCTTGGAAAGCGATGAAGCATCAACGAGGGTTGTGGCCCTTGTATCATCAATAATTTGAGCATAAATGTGCTTTGCGCTCCTGAATACGGTCAGGCGAGGTTTATCGGGGCCACCTCTGATCTTCTTCCGCACCCGCTTCTTTCTTCTCAGCCTTGCCTCCGCTCTGCTCACAAATCCCATGCTTCCGTCCTCATGATCAATGTGGTCCTCTTCTCTTTTTGCCGCCCTAATCCTACTTGGCCCCTGTCTTGCCGGCTTTTCTTCGTATGGTTTCTTCGGAGTACTTGATCCCTTTGCCTTTGTAAGGCTCAGGCCCCCTTAAACTGCGTATCTTGGCAGCTGTCCGTCCCAATATTTCCTTGTCTATGCCCGTCAAGGTAATCTTGGTCTTCTCGATTTTCGCGTCAATACCATCGGGTAGCTGAAAATGGATAGGATGGGAATAACCCAGATGGAAAGTCGCCGTCCTTCCCGACAATTCGGCCCGGTAGCCTATCCCTACAATTTCAAGGACCCTTTCAAAACCCTCACTGACGCCTCTAACCATGTTTGCAATCAAAGCCCGATAAAGGCCATGCAGGGCATTCAACTTATTGTTCCCCCCGTCGATTAAGACGGAGAGGTGTTCTCCATCCACGCTGATACGAACAGCAGGATGCATCTTGCGCATCAGTTCACCCCGTGGTCCGGTAATGACCAGCAACTCCCCCCGGAGCTCTGTTCTCACTCCTTCTGGTATTCGAATAGGCTTATTTCCGACTCTTGACATGGTTCGTCTCCAGCTGTCACATGATGTTTCCCGGCCTCAGAGGCTGCTCCCATGATCTCAAAAAAATGTTACCAGATCGAACACAGGACCTCCCCTCCGACCCCCACTTGGCATAAATCCTCGCGCTGGGCTTGCTCACCCTATTTAGGCCGGCGATAACGGACTCACCCTTGTCATCATACTTGAGGAAAATCCTGATGATGCCGTGCCGCTTGTCCGGAAGGACCTTATAATTCTTGATAAAGCCCTCGGATTTGAGAATCTTCGCGATATTAATCTTCAGTTTTGAACTGGGAATATCAACGGCATCATGGGAAGCCATGATGCCATTTCTAATCCTGGTCAACATATCCGCAATGGGATCACTCATGCTCATGAACGATACTCCTTGAATAGCAGGCTTTCTTTCACCAACTGGACTTGACGACGCCCGGGATTTCCCCTCTTGAAGCCATAGTCCTAAAACATATGCGGCAAATACCGAACTTCCTCAAAAAAGCCCTCGGCCGTCCGCAAATGGGGCAGCGGTTGTACTGGCGCGTTGAGAATTTCGGCTTTCTTCTGGCTTTAGCGATCAGGGACTTTTTTGCCAAGTTCACCTCCCTTTTATTGTCTGAAGGGCATTCCGAGTAGCTTAAGAAGAAAATAGCCTTCCGCATCCCTTTTTGCCGTTGTAACGATGGACACATTCAAGCCTTTGATCTTGTCGATTTGATCGTAATCAATTTCTGGAAAGATAATCTGCTCCTTGATGCCGATGCTACAATTCGCCCGTCCGTCAAAGATCTTTTCAGATAGTCCCCGGAAATCCCGAACCCGGGGAAGCGCCACATTGAACAATTTGTCGAGAAAGTCATACATCCTCTCGCGTCGCAGTGTGACCATGCACCCAATGGGCATCCCCTCCCGGAGCTTGAACCCCGCGATCGATCTTTTCGCCTTTGTCACAACCGCTCTCTGCCCGGCGATAAGCGACAGTTCCTCAATGCCTTTATCAAGCACCTTGATGTTATAAATCGCTTCTCCCAGGCCCATATTCAGGACCACTTTCTCCACCCGCGGCACCGCCATGATGCTCTTGTAGCCGAATTCCTTGATCATGGCGGGTACGACTTCTTGGTTATATATGTCTTTCAGTCGGGACAATACCCACTCCTTGTCATCAAAACCACGCCGTTTCGTGGCATTTCCCTGAGCCCGCTATGGGTGAGGTTGTTGGACAACCCCGTTCCGTTTTTTTAAGACTCCAGGAGTTCACCGCACTTCTTGCAGACCCTTACTTTCGAACCGTCTTCCAATGTCCGTTTGCCGATTCTCGAAGGCTCGGCGCATTTACTGCACACCAGCATCAGGTTTGAAACGTGGATCGGGGCCTCCTTTTCAATAATCCCTCCCTGGGCACTCTTCCCCCCCGCTCGGGTATGTCTCTTGACCATGTTGACTTTTTCTACGATGGCGCGACCCGCATCCGAGTCCAATTTCAAAACCGTGCCGATCTTGCCCTTTTCTTTTCCAGTAAGAACGACAACTTTGTCATTTTTCTTTATGGAAGGGTGTTTCTTTTTTCGCACGCGAACAACTCCGTCCTTCTGACCTAGATTAAAGAACCTCAGGGGCCAGGGAGATGATTTTCATGAAGTTCTTGGCCCTGAGTTCCCTTGCCACAGGGCCGAAGATTCTTGTGCCGATTGGCTCATTCTGGGACGTAATGAGCACCGCGGAATTATCGTCAAACTTGATATAAGATCCATCTACTCTGGGAATCTCTTTTTTGGTCCTCACGATAACGGCGCGCATAACGTCGCCCTTTTTTACTTTTGAATTGGGAATGGCTTCCTTCACCGACACGACCACCACGTCTCCTACGCTCGCATATCGCCTTTTTGAGCCGCCGAGCACCTTGATGCACAGCAGGGATTTCGCCCCGGAGTTATCCGCCACCCTCAATGTTGTTTCCGTCTGGATCATGACTGTGACTCCGCTGACGCATCGGTCCCCATCTCCAGCGCCTCTTCGCGGCTTTTCTCAAGGATCTCAATAAGTTGCCATCTTTTTGTTTTGCTGGTTGGCCGGGTTTCGATGATCTTAACCTTGTCCCCTACCTGACATCTATTCTGAGGATCATGGGCTTTATATTTCTTCTGACCGCTAATATACTTCTTGTAGGTCCTGTGTTTCTTCAATCGGCTGACCTGAACCACAGCCGTCTTGTCCATGCTGTTGGAAACCACAACCCCTATGAGTTTCTTCCGAATACCCCGCTCTTTCATGATGTCCTCTTTCAGCTCGGTCGACCGGTGAGCTCCATTTCTCTTATAACGGTCTTAACGCGGGCCAAATCCCTTTTTGTCTTCATAATCGTGGCAGTATTTCCCAATTGGCCCGTCGCTTTTTGGAACCTGAGGTTGAAGAATTCCTGGCTCAGCTCCCTTTCTTTCTCCTTAAGCTCCTCGACGCTTAGTTCTCGCAAGTCCTTCGCCTTCACGATGCCATTCTCCTGGTGACAAATCGGGTCGCGAATGGGAGCTTGTGGCCGGCAAGCCGGAACGCCTCTGCTGCGATACCCTCTCCAACCCCCTCCATTTCATAGAGGATTCGACCGGGCTTCACCACAGCAACCCAGCCCTCCGGTGCGCCCTTTCCCTTGCCCATTCTCGTTTCAGCCGGTTTTTTAGATATGGATTTATCCGGGAAGACCCGAATCCAGATTTTGCCACCTCGCTTGACATGCCTCGTGATAGCGATTCTGGCGGCTTCGATCTGTTGGGCCGTCATGACCCCACACTCCAGGGCCTGAAGGCCGTAGTCGCCGAACTCCAAGGTGCCGCCTTTGTTGATGGCTGTGCCTTTTGTTCTGCCCTTTTGTTTCTTGCGATATTTAACCTTTTTAGGACTCAGCATGCTCCACCCTAGACTTTCCTATCCGGGAGAATTTCCCCTTTGAAAATAGCCACCTTGACGCCAATCGCCCCATAGGTGGTGAACGCCTCAGCAAACCCGTAATCAATGTCAGCCCGTATGGTGTGGAAGGGCACCCTGCCTTTTCTGTACCATTCCCGCCGTGCCATCTCCGCGCCGCCGAGTCTGCCGCTGCAGGCTATCTTGATTCCGAGAGCGCCGAAACGCAGAGACGAGCTGACCGCCTTTTTCATAGCCCGTCGAAAGGAAACACGCCGGACCAACTGGAGCGCCACGTTCTCCGCAATCAGTTGGGCATCGACCTCAGGCTTTCTAACCTCTTGGATATCAATAATCACTTCCCTGTGAATCTTTTTTTCCAGTTCCCGCTTTAAGTTCTCAATTTCCACGCCCTTTTTACCGATGACCAGTCCGGGCCGAGCGGTGTGAATCTTGATTCTGGCCTTGTTGGCGGCCCTTTCAATCTCAATTCTTGCGACCCCCGCTTGAACGAGCCTCCTTTTCAAGAATTTTCTTATTTGAAAATCCTCGAACACAAAAGCAGGGTATTCTTTACTTGCAAACCATCTGGAATCCCAGTCTCTGTTAATCCCCAATCTAAAGCCGATTGGATTGACCTTTTGTCCCAAAACGCACCTCCCCTAAAGCGCTTCGTTCGCTTCGCTCACGAATGGAATAATGGAATTCTGGAATATTGGGTCAAAAGAAAGAGGGGGCTTCAAGGACCCATCATTCCATTCTTCCACTATTCCATCCTTCCCATGTCATGCCGTCTATTACTCCATTACTCCAGCAGATTCCAAGCCACTTTTTTTGCACCGGGCCCTGAGGGTCGGGTTTTCCTACATTTCGTCCAAAACGACCGTGAGATGGCTCGTTCTCTTCCTTATTCTTGTGGCCCGTCCCATGGCACGGGCGCGAAAACGTTTCAGGGAGGGCCCTTCATCGGCATAAAGTCTTTTAATAAAAAGATTGTCCACATCGATTTCTGAACTGGCCTCCGCATTGGCAACAGCAGAACTGATCACCTTTCTGATCAAGAAAGCCCCCTTGTTCGGTGAGAAAGAAAGCAGCCTCAACGCCTCTTCCACCTTCTTCCCTCGGATTTCATCCATAATGAGTCGAGCTTTTCGAGGCGATATGCGAACATATTTTGCCACTGCCCTTGTTTCCATTATTTCTTGGCCCCTTTCAGGCGGGATTTCCTGTCACCAGCATGGCTGTAAAAGGTTCTGGTTGGTGCAAACTCGCCCAACTTGTGTCCAACCATGTCTTCTGTGACGAATACAGGAAGAAACTTCTTCCCGTTATGGACTGCAAAAGTCAAACCCACGAACTCGGGAAGGATCGTTGATCTTCTGGACCACGTTTTAATAATCTTCCTGCTCTGCGTGTCCAAGGCACTCTCCACCTTCTTCATCAGGTGTCCGTCAACAAATGGTCCCTTTTTGACTGATCGCGGCAATGCCCTTCCTCCTTACTTCCTTTTCTTGACAATAAGCTTGTCGCTCGCTTTCTTAACCCTCGTTTTATAACCCTTTGTTGGGACACCCCATGGCGTCACCGGATGGCGACCGCCGGAGGACTTCCCCTCACCTCCCCCGTGGGGATGATCTACAGGGTTCATCGCTACGCCTCTTACGTGGGGTCTGTGTCCCCTCCAGCGACGCCTGCCGGCTTTGCCAAAGCTGATATTTTCATGCTCTAAGTGCCCGACTTGCCCTATGGTCGCCTTGCAGTCCAAGGAAATCATCCGCACTTCCCCTGATGGAAGTTTGACCTGGGCATATTTGCCCTCCTTTGCCATGACCTGGGCGTAGCCGCCTGCGCCTCTGACCAACTGGCCCCCATGTCCCGTATTCAACTCTACGTTATGGATCGGCGTTCCTAGGGGGATGTCCCTCAGCGCCAGGGCATTCCCTGTCCTTATTTCTGCGCCCCGTCCTGAAATCACCTTGTCTCCCACTTTCAGACCCAGAGGAGCCAAGATGTAACGTTTTTCGCCATCCGCGTATTGCAACAAGGCGATGTGGGCCGATCGGTTGGGATCATATTCAATACTGGCCACACTTGCCGGTATGCCGTCTTTATCCCGCCTGAAATCGATGACCCGATAAAGCCGCTTGTGTCCTCCCCCGCGGTGCCGAACGGTCATTCGACCCAGTGCGTTCCTCCCCCCTGATTTCTTCAATGCCCGCAATAGGCCTTTTTCCGGCCCTTTTCGGGTAATATCCTCATGGGTCGGGTATGTTTGGAACCGTCGACCCGGCGATGTGGGCCGAACACTCTTAATAGCCATAGGATTCTCCGCAGAAATCGTTATTGGGCGGTAGCTTCATGGCCCTCTAAGTGCCCTCGAAGAAATCGACGCTCTGACCAGGCGCCAGCTTAACAACCGCCTTTTTCCAATCCGGTTTCTTGCCCAGATTTCTCCCCATTCGACGGGTCTTGCCTCTTATATTCTGGGTTTTAACCTCCAGGACCTTGGTCTTAAACAGGGCCTCCACAGCACGCCGGATTTCCACTTTGTTCGCATTGCGGTCAACTTCCAGGCATATCTGGTTGTACATCTCCTTCTGGAGGTTCCCCTTCTCCGTAATGAGGGGCTTCTTGATCACTCTGTGTAAGTCCATTAGGAAATCAATGCCTCCTCTATCTTAGGTATGGCCGATTGAACCAAAAAGAGATGTTCATGATTCAAGATGTCATAGACGTTGAGGCCTTCATGCCTCATTACCTTCACCCAAGGGACATTCCGGGATGACTTCTCCAGGTTCTCGTTTTTTTCTTCCGTAACAATGAGCGCCTTGCTCGCATCGAAAATTTTCATCACCTCTACGAACCTTTTCGTCTTCACTTCTGAGAGATCAAAAGCATCAACAATCACCAGCCGCTCGTTTTGAAATTTATCTGTCAAAGCCATACAGAGCGCGCTCTTTCTGAGCTTCTTGGGAATCTTGTGCGTGTATTTGCGCGGGTGAGGCCCGAAAGCAACCCCGCCGCCTCGTCTCGTTGGTGAAGACGCCGCCCCTACCCTGGCCCTTCCGGTGCCTTTTTGCCGCCAGAGTTTCCTCCCGGAGCCTTTCACTTGTGACCGGCTCTTTGTGGAAGCACTCCCAGCTCTCCGATTCAAAAGCTGCCCGACCACAACCTGATGAAGGACGTGCCTTTTGATAGGGACATGAAAGACATCCTCTCGAAGCTCCATCTGGGAGACCTTTTCATTGTGTATGTTATAGATATCAACCACGGCCATTTGATATGCCCCAATTCGAGCCGGAAAACGGTTCCGCCCTGTTATGCTTGTAATGTGCTCACCTCAATGAGCGCGTTCCGGGACCCCGGTACCGCCCCTTCAATGGCGATCATATCCATTTCGGGCCTTACATCCACGATCTTGAGATTCTTGACCGTGGTTTGCTGAAATCCCATTCGGCCCGGCAGTTTCCTTCCCTTGAAAACCCTTGAGGGGCTGGCGCTTGCCCCGATGGAACCGGGAACTCTGTGGGAACGGCAACCATGCGTGTCTTTACCGCCCGAAAATCCCCAGCGCTTAATCACACCCGTAAAGCCTCGCCCTTTGCTTCTGCCCCTCACCGACACCACATCACCCACACTGAAGATATCCGCTTTAATCTCCTGGCCCAAGTCAAACGCGTCCGACCGGTCCACTTTGAACTCTCGCAGATGTTTGAAACACTGACCTCCCGATCCCTTAAAGTGCCCGCGCAAGGGTTTGTTCAAACGCTCTTCTTTTTGGGATTCAAATCCAATCTGAATCGCCTCGTAACCATCCTTCTCTGTCGTCTTCTTTTGGACAACCACGCAGGGTCCAACCTTCAGAATGGTCACCGGCACACTCCTGCCCTCGTCAAGGAAGTAGCGCGTCATTCCTATTTTCTTACCAAGAATCTTCCTAACCATGAACCATCAGCTCCGTCCGTCTCTACACCTCTATAACAAGAAAGTACTGCCGTCACATTATTAATATTTCGCGTGAGCCTTTACACCCGGCATTTCACCGGACATTCCAGCGGGCTGATCTTTGAGGGTTAAAGCACGAAAGCCCTAGCAGAATTTTTCGTTCCGACGAAATCAAAGCTCTCTCAAGCCCTCGAAGATCAGTCCGCCTCCCCATAACGCTACAGATATCGCCTTGAGGGGATTGGCCATCCCCGGCGAAAGCCCGCCTACAGCTTTATTTCCACATCAACGCCGGCAGCGAGGTCCAATTTCATGAGGGCATCCACGGTTTGCTGGCTGGGCTCCAGGATGTCCAGCAGTCGCTTGTGCGTCCTTATCTCAAATTGCTCCCTCGATTTCTTATCCACATGAGGGGATCTGAGCACGCAATATTTGTTGATCTTCGTGGGAAGGGGTATCGGACCGGCGACTTTGGCTCCCGTCTCTTTTGCAGTCTCCACAATCTCCATGGCCGACTGATCCAGAAGCTTATGATCGTAAGCCTTCAACCGAATCCGTATTTTCTGATTGGTGATCAATTTGCTTAACGCTCCTTCCTTTAAAAGAACACAAACATTATGTTCACTCTATGATGTCGCTGATCACGCCGGCACCCACCGTGCGACCACCCTCCCGGATGGCAAAACGAAGCTCCTTCTCCATCGCTATGGGCATGAT
>SMTZ1_10002839_pt1 | contig 17399 bp, 15 predicted proteins | sample DeeMarSWOR136_30_FD_25667 | JGI IMG/M metagenome (IMG submission 25667)
ACCTATTCCTTTTATTCCTTTATTAAAATCAGTTCCTATAAGAATAGCCATATCAACAAGTTGGTTTTGATTTATAGACATCTGTTCAAGATTAATTTTTAGTCTTATAAGTTCAGGGCTAACTAGTGCATATGCTTTTTTTCCAGGAAGTTTTCTTTTACCTGATGAAGTTAAATTTCTTATTAAAATAGGTGTACCAAAAAGCAAACAATCAAAATCCTGTGAGCCAACTGCAAAAGCATCACCTTTTTTTACCATATAGCTAGCTTGAGCTTCACCCTCAGAAGGTGCATCAACATATGGAACGCCAAGTGCATCAAGAAGCTCTTTACTTTGCTGTATGATTTCATCAGTAACCTTTGACGTTTGCTGAGCTTTTAATCGAGCTTTTTCTAAATCTCCTTTTGCTTGTGCCTCTTTCCATTCTATTTCAGCTTGTTCTTTTCTTAATCTTCTTTGTTCTAGAGTTTTCATTTTAAATAAATGAGGAACACCATCAAAAACAAAAACTGGTCTAATGCGTGCTTCTACCATGTTTGCCGTTCGATATAACAAACCAGATAAATGTGAAGTTATACGCCCCTGTGAATCTTTTAAAGGTGTTCCATCACGTTGCCTTATAATAGAAAGAAATTGATGAAGAACATTGTATGCATCAATAGCAATAATCTTATTATTAAGATTTTGAAATGAAATATTTTCAGTTTTAAATAATCCCCCTATATCCACACCCATTGTTACCTTTTCGGATAAACTATTACGTATTTAAAAATATATTCCGAGAAATTAAAAATTCAAATGAATTTTAATTTAACAATTGTTTTATAAATACTATTTGTTTTAACCCTCTCCTGGAAAAACTTTGTATGGATGAAAAAAAAAGAATTCTTTCTGCTGTTGCTCTTTCACATGCTTTTAACGACGCATCTGTTGTTATTATTCCACTATTGTTTCCAATTTTTAAAAATTTGTTTAATCTTTCTTATACCGAAGTTGGAATTATCACAGGCGGCGGGTTATTAATCACATTAATTACACAACTTTTAATTGGACGGTTATCAGATAAGAAAAGCAAGCGAACTTTTTTATTATTAGGAACATTTTTATTAGGAGTTACTTTTCTATTAATCCCTCTTACTCAAGGATTTTTAACATTGGTTTTTTTTGTATTTCTGCATCGTTTTGCAGCTGGTTTTTTCCATCCAATTGGAATTGCATGGATATCAAAAGTTTTTAAAAAAGATAAATTAGACTGGGCAATGGGTATACAAAGCGCATTTGGTGATTTTGGGGCGTTTATTGCAATTTTAACAACACCTATTATTGTGGAATTAAAAAATTGGACGTACCCATTTTATGTTTGGACAATCTTGAGTATTTTTTGTTTGTTTATTTTTATTTATCTAACTCATAGTTTAGTTGATGAAAACAATAAAAATACAAATAAGAAAAATGAAAAAAAATTATATCGAGTCTTGCTTAAAGAAGATTTGAATGAAATAAAGAAAACTACTTTATTTCTACCAGGATATATAATTAGTGGATTGGCTTGGAGTGTTATTATCAACTACCTTCCATTGTTGCTAGCTGAACGCACCGATCTTTCATTATCCTATATTGGAGTAATGATTTCAATTTGGGTTGGAATAGGTGTAATTGTTTGTTTATTTTATGGAAAAATAACAAATAGATTTGGAAGGAAAAATGTGATTATTATTTCCTATGTTGCAATTGGATTAATGGGTGTGTGTCTTTCTATATTTACAGATGTCTTAATACTACTTTTTGTCATTATATTACTTGGTGTTGCCACATTTTTATCTTATCCAGCATTGTTTTCATTTGTCTCTGATGTTACAGATGAAAACCTGGAAGGAAAAATGTTTGGTTATATTTTTACAGTACAGCTTGCTGGTGGAACTGTTATATTATTTTTAAGTGGAGTAACATCTGATTTATGGGGGATTTGGACACCATTTACAATCCTTGGTATTTTAAGCTTTATATCTGCAGCTTTACTTTTTATTAAAAGAAAAAATATACTTGTGAAGTTTTAATTAAAGGAAAAAATTATAGTCGATATCTTTAAACAACGATTAAGCATTCCAACATTTTAATGAAACGAGATCTTATTTCAATGCTTGATGTAAAAGACGATCTAGAAAAAATAATTAATCTAGGAATTGATTTAAAAAGAAGAGGAAAAAGCGGGATTTCAATTGAACTGTTGAAGGGAAAAACTTTAGGTATGATTTTTGAAAAATCAAGCACTCGTACGAGAGTATCTTTTGAAGTTGGTATGACAAAACTTGGTGGCCATGCTATCTTTTTAAGTAAAAATGATATTCAATTAGGTAGAGGAGAGACAATAGAAGACACGGCCCTTGTTCTTTCCAGATACTGTAATATTATTATGTATAGAGCAACAAGTAATGATGCTATGAAGGAACTAGCAAAAAATGCAAGTATACCTGTAATTAACGGTCTTGATAACAAAGAGCATCCTTGTCAGGTTATAACAGATTTAATGACAATAAAAGAGCATAAAGGCAAACTAAAGGATTTGAACTTTGTTTATATCGGAGATGGTAACAACAATATGGCACACTCATATCTGTTGGGTTGTGGAATTGCTGGAATTAACATAAAAATCGTTGCTCCAAAAAGTTATTGGCCTGAAGAGTTTTATGTAAAAGAAGTAAACAAATTTGGCATAAAAGTTGAAATTACTGATAAAATTGAGAATTCAACCAAAGATTTTGATGTTGTAGCAACTGATACATGGATATCTATGGGGGATGAATCGGAAAAAGAAAAAAGAATCAAAGATTTTCAAGGTTTTACAATTGACAAAAAACTTATGAGTTTAGCAAAATCTGATGCAATATTCTTGCATTGTTTACCTGCATATTATGGATATGAAGTAACAAAAGAGGTTGCTCATGGTCCCCAAAGTGTGATTTTTGATGAAGCAGAAAACCGACTATGGGCCCAAAATGCAATAATTGTTACATTATGTAAATAAAAAAATTTTTAAAAGAAAAATAAAGGAGAGATAAACATTTTAATTAATGGAAATCTCTGTAATATTTTTTCTAGTAAGTTAAGATAAAATATTTTACTTCTAGGTGTTGAAAGAGTTACTGTTATTATCTCAAAATCATTACTAAGTTCTTTATTTATTATTTTAATTTCCCCGATAAATTCTTTATTTTTTTCATTTGGAACAACAACAGTAACTTCAACAGTTATTTTGGGATCCTCTGGTTTTAAATTGTTTCCATTTGTTGGATTAAATGTCCATGTTCCCCAATCTGGCCACTGAATTATTTCCCAATCAAGTAAAGATCCAGGAGCTCCAATATTTTCAACTGTAAAACTACCATTAACTGTTTGATTTGGATTTACATTAGTCCAACTCAAAGCTCCTGTACATTTTAAATTTGCATAACTTGGATTTGTACATTCAAAAGTTGAAGCAGAAAAAGCATCAATACCTGCTTCTACAACAGAACCAGAATTTAGATCTGAAGCCTCAAATCGTACCTTAATTTGATTAGTTAAAGTAACAAAATCCCCAACCATAAAACTATATTCTTTCCACCCAATTGGTGTTGGTGTTGCAGGTCCTATACTTATTACTAAAATCCAGTCACCCCCGTTATTGTTTGAAATATAAATTTTGAAATAATCATTATTTGGATCTGCACCAAAATTATTTGTGTACCATAAGGCAAAATTAATAATTGCATCTGTACCAGTACTGAAATCAATAGTTGGTGATATCAACCAAGTAATTCCACCATCTATATCATAATCTCCATCTAAATTTTGTGTAAGGTAACATTTTCCTGATCCATCATAATCTGTAGGAGGATCTCCTCTATCACCACCACCAACCGGAATACCACGCTCCCAAGCACCCGATGTAATATATGGATCATTTTCAACAGTCCAACCTAAATCTGTCTCAAAATCATCCGCTAAAACATTTGTTAGTATACCTACAACAGATGAATAAATTGATTCCGGTGCGTTATAAGGATTATAAACTACCCCTGTATTGACTCCTTCTGCACTAAAATAGAACTCAGGTGTATCCTCACAAAATGCATTAGAAAGTGTAGCTTCATATAAATCCCCACCAATTGAAACAAGTGATGATGTAAGAAATGCACCACCATCATAACGATAATGAATTTTACCTGAACCTTCTACATATGTGTCAGCTATTTCTTCTATTTGAACAGTAATGGTGGTTGATTCACCAGGTGGAATAGAATTCGGAACACCATCTGGAAGATTTATTTGTAAAGGATCTCTATATTTTATTCTAACAGTTCTATAACCAACATCGCAAACACCGTATTCGATTCTCATGTAACCGCCTTCACCCCATCCTGAACCCCATGAATTACGTAAAAACCAAACACCGTTTGTCCCTTGATTATCATCCCAACCAACTAAAGCAACTGCATGATTTATATTTGAACAAGTTGGACCAGAAAATACACCGTCAGTATAATCATGAAAAGCAGTATTTACACAAACTGCAACCGAAACAGGTCCATAATCATATATTGCCTGTTTAATTTGATCAACTGAAGCAACACCATTTGGATCACCAACATATGCCCAATCCACAATAAAATAATCATGTGGATAAGGGCAGCTGCAAGGAGCATTTGTTGCAGTATATGGAAAATATTGCTCTAAAACAGCACCTGAATCGCCACATGGATCAGTTGCTCCATTTTCCATGAAGTAATCATGACACCACCAACCGCCTGAGCAGCTGTATCCATTTTGATTACAAGAAACAAGCCACTGTTCTGATAAATCCACTTCCACACCATCTTTTATTTTAATATTGCATTCCAATGGTGCAACGGTTCCAAAAGCCCAACAACTACCACAACTACCCTGATTTTTTACAGAAGGCAGCCCGCCATCAACTTCTTCTCGCCAATCAAAAAAATCAGGTAAATCACCCCTTGGAGTACAAAGATCAAATTTAGCACCCACATACCAATCTTCAGGCTCAACCATACCACATAAATTTTCAATTAGATATATATCAGCAAGATTATCGAATTCTTCATCAGTGAAAAATCCATTTACATTATCTGATCCATTTGCCTTATTACAATCACATTCACCAAGTGCGGTTCGCATAAAAAAAAACATTATAGTTATTACAAAAATTTTCATAAAAAAACTCCTATTCATACCTATATCGCCCCCTAAATAAATATTTTAATAGGATTTTCTAATATAAATATTCCTATTTAAAAAATAAAAGAAAAAAGAGTTTTTTAGATATTAAAAATTTTTTTAAATATTTGATTTATTAATGGAAAACGATTTAATAATTGTTGGATAAACTGGAAATAAAGTAATTTATTTCTTGGTGTTGCTAAGGAAACATTAATTATTTCAAAATCATTGCTATCTTCTTTATTAACAACTTTTACTTGTCCAGTGAAATCCATATTTTTCTCAAATGGTGCTATAACACTTACATTAATAGTAATATTTCCATCTTCGGGCTTAAGATTGTGACCATTAAGTGGGTTAAAAGTCCAGATTCCCCAATCAGGGTTTTCAGAAATTTCCCAATCAAGTAATGAAAATTCATCCCCAATATTTTCAACTGTAAAACTTCCAACTACCTCAGTTTCAGGTTTAACACTTGTCCATTTTAGTTCACCATCACTGTTTAAATCAGGAATTAACGAAATGTATTCCCCAGTCATTGCCTTAATACAGAAATTTGCTGATTCATCCCAACTTGGATTAGTAAAAGAATAATCAAAAAGATCAAGCCAAGTTGAACCAGATTTATAGTAACTCTCACCAGGATTTGCATCAGACTCAACAATAACTCTTGAAGAAGACCCAAGAAGAACTGGGACTTCTGATGTTCTATCAATTGGTTGACCACCTGAACTTAATTGAACATATATATAGAAATTATCACCAATAGAGAGATTAACAGGATTATCTAAATCAATTGTATGATACCCATGATACTGAATATTTCCAGATTTTGTGGATAACTCATCAAGTAACTCACCACTTTCAAATCTGTCATAGACTTTAACAGTAAAATTAACATCATCAACAGCAGTGAAAAATGAAACAGCTACAAGTGTTTCATCTCCAGTTGCCGTAAATGCGTTAAATGCTTCAGAAACATCAGAAATAGTGTCTCTCCAACCATGATAATCATGATAATAAAAAGCTCCAAATGGCTCATATTCTACATCTTGAAATGATACAGCACCCATCTCAGGATGTTGACCACTCCATTTGTCATAATAGGAAATCCAGAAAAACCCATTCTCCGGACCCCAATTTCCCCAACTGTTTTTACATAGCCATGCACCAGGTTGAGGAGCCATTGTTATTTTATTATCATCCCAACCAACTATTGCAACAGCATGATTTGGATCAGCAGTTGAACTTGAAGGTTGATAATGAGCATAATAACTTCCGAAGTTATGCAAATAGGAGCTACTAGAGTATAATGCAGTGCCAATCACTCCATCTGTCATCAATCTATTTTTTATTGCATTAATGTTACTAAGATCTACTCCTGCTACATACCACTCAATATCATTTGCATAATAATGATGGTAATCAAGATCATTTCTTGCACAAGGAGTTGTTAACTGAGAATAAGGTGCATCAACTTCACGAACCGCCCCTTCACCTCTTGTAATATAGGCTGAAGTAACCATATAATCTCCTCCCGAATGTGGAGTTAACCCACTTCCACCTGGGTCATCATCATTATTATGTTTGTTAAAACCATTCCACCAATCAAGATGTGCTTCAGATAAATCTGGTTCTCCTGTTTCACCAGCTGCTACCCAGTTACCTGTCATAAGTAAATTTCCTTCCATCGAAGCCATAGCTCCATGAGTCCAACAGGTTCCATAGGGGCCTTGATTTCTTACTCCAGTTACATAATTATTTCCACCAACATTTCTTAAATCAAATTCGCTTGGAGGATCACTTAAAGGTATAAAATTTTCAGTTTGATTTGAGATACTTATTGTTGTTGGAAATGCAAAAACTATACATACCAAGACAATGATTAAAAGTTTTAAAAAATATTTTTTTTCCATAATTTTTTACCTCCCGAATATAATACTTAATTATTATTAATTAGTAAGTTGTATATAAATATTAGGAAAATAAATTAAAAAATATTATTAAAAAATGTTAATAACTCATTTGCAACAGACCAAGTCATAAGTTTTTTTTCAAAAATTGAAATAACATCATCTGAATATTTTAAAATATTAAAATGAAAATCTCCATGAGGAAAACCACCAATAATACATAAAATATTTTTGATTTTTTTATTTTTTAAATTAACTAAATAATCACGTAATTCTACAATTTTACCATTTTCTGAAAAAGAAATTACAAAATCATGAGTTTCATTTTCAATAATTTTTTCTAAAGAAAAATTTTCTTTTAATTCAAGAAGTATTCTTTCCTCTGTAACAATTTTCTTTTTTTCAAATAATTGTTCAACTAAACCAATAAATCTGTGATAACTTCTCATAATTCTTGTTTTTGAATCAATAAAAATTGCCTCATTGTTTCTAGTATGAATTATAATTTTTAGTTTTTCTTTTTTATTTAAAATTGATTCTAAAGAATTTAATAAAAAAACATGAACAATATCAGGACGACCTCGTCTTGCTCCTTCAGGTAAATCTTTCATTGCGCTATGATGAAAGCTTGAGTCCAAAATAAGATAATTTGGTTTTTTATTTCTTTGTTTTGCATAGGAAATTACTGCCGGATGAGACCAAATCTGGCTTGGTATTAATTCCAGTTCTGATTCTGCAAGAATAATTGTAAGCATATTTTTCCTCGTTTAACTTAGAATTTCATTAAGTAAATTCTTTTTATTTGCATATTTAATTTCTTGTGCGATTCTTCTACCTGTTGATAGTCCAGGTTGAATATATTCTGAATAAGGGGAACCAGACACATATGGATTTGTACCTGCAACAATTCTTGCTGATATTTCAAATACTTTGAATTCTAAATCCTCAGTTACAACAGTTTCTAAACAAAAGGAACCAATAATTCCACCAAAAAGTTTTATAGATTTCTCAACAACTACTTCACCCATTTCAAAAACCTTTGGTAAGAGAGATTCTCTCATAACAATAGGAATGTTTCCTGTAACAACAAATGTTGGATGAATACCTAACTCTTCCAGTTCAGCTATAGAGCCAAGTCTCTGAACCTCATCTATTGTTGTTTCATCTCTTCTATCCATTGACAACAGCTGAATACTTCCTTTACTAAGTTTGTATGCATTATTTTGAATAGGGGAATAGAAATAATGAATATAGTAACGTGTACCCATAACAAATTCTTGGATCGTGTATTGTTTATTTTTATCTATTCTTTTTTGGAATTCTTCATATGTTTTTGCTACAAAAAAGCCTTTTCCACCTTTTGCACCATGATATTTAACAATAACAGGTTTATTGATATTTTTTGGATTTTTAATCTCCTGAGGCATTGTTAAACCTGCACCTTCAAGCCATATACGTTCTTTTTTGCGATCAGATTCCCATTCTAAAACTAATTTATTTCCAAAAGTTGGTAGTTCAAGATCCATAAACTTAGCTGGACCTAAATACTCAACAAAAGAGCCATGAGGAATAATTATTACATTTTTTTCCTGCAATTCATTTTTGCAATTTAATATTTCTTTGTAGTTTTTAACAATAAAAAAATCATCTGGTTTTCCAAGCGGAAATGCATCATATAATTTTTTTTTCTCACCAACAGAAATACCAAGTGTTTTAAAGCCTTCTTTTTTTGCTCCATTAAAAATTTGTAAGCTTGAATGAGAGCAAACCGTAGCTATTGTTAGCTTCTTTTTATCATATTTTGCAAGCATGTCACGAATAATTTTTTTAGTCATATCGCTGACACCTTGCAGTCCTATAATTACTACCTATATTTTATTAGTTTCGATGATGATAATTATTCATAATATTAAATAATATTGGATAATACTTGTACAACAACTCTTTATAAGTAAGAAAACAAACACAATAATTGATAATAATGCAGATTGTAGGACAAGTATCAAGTAAAGAGGAAGCAAGTGAAATAACATTCATTGCAAAACTTTTTGTAGTCGGACAACGCGCAAGAGCTCTTGCACAAGAAACAAATAATAAAAAATAACAATATCCTACTATTTTTTAAGTAAAAGATATTACACAATTTATAAATATTAGAAATATTATATATACGGGTAACAATTGTTAATTCAAGGGGAGAATATAATGAAAAAAATATTATCGATAATAATATTGGGGCTATTAGTAACTAGTTCTTCAGGACTTTTTATTATACGAAGTTCTGCGGAGAATAGTGGATCAAATTATTTTGCCACCCATAATGTTTTGAGTGAATATGGTTCTTTAAGTACCTGTGGTCCTTGTATACGTGCACATGGAGCTTTAAAAGAACTTTACAAAGGAGGTTGGCATGATTTTTACTATGTCACATTAGTTGCTAATAAAAATACCCATGCAGCTGCTAGATGCAGTCAATTAGGAATAAGTGCTGTTCCTCATATTGTTTGGGATGGTGGTTATAAAGAAAATATCGGTGCCTACAGTACTGTTCCTGCAACTATGACTTGGTACAATACAAGTATTAATGCTTGTGAAATTAGAACAGTGGCAAACATCGATTTAATTATTAGTGCAACATGGCTTACTGGTGTACAAATGTCTATCACTGTTAATGTAACTAATAATCAAGCAACTACTTATAACGGTTACTTACGTTGTTACGTTACAGAAATTACGTCATCTATGGGATGGTACGACGCAGGTGGTTATCTTTATACATTTCCATTTTTAGATTATGCATTTGACCAAAGTATATCTGTAACAGCAGGCGGAACCTGGTCAAATACCATAACATGGGATGGTGCCACACATAATGATGGATATGGACATCCATTTACTAGTATAACAAAAGATAATACATTTATTATTGCTTCAGTTTTTGCATCATCTGGAGGTTATGTAGATGAAACTGCAGGATTCAGACTTGGAAATAATAGACCTCCAAATTCACCAAGCAACCCAAATCCTGCAAATAGTGCAACAAACGTAGCAATAACTCCAACTTTAACTTGGCAATGTATAGATCCAGATTGGTTTGATGATCTTTACTTTGATGTGTATTTTGAAAAAAATGATACTACACCAGATGTTTTAGTTTCTGATGATCAAACAGCAACATCATACATTCCTGGAACTCTCGATATGGAATCTGATTATTATTGGCAAATTGTTGCTCATGATGAATATGGTTTAACTGTAACCGGTCCAATATGGCATTTCACAACCAGAGGAAATAGTCCCCCAAACGTACCATTTAATCCGAATCCTGCAAATGGATCAACTAATATTGCAATAAATCCAACCTTAAGCTGGAATTGTGCAGATCCAGATGGAGACATAATTTATTATGATGTATATTTTGAGGCAGAAAATCCCAATCCAACAACACTAGTTTCAAATAGCCAAACAGTAAAAACATATAAACCAAGTCAGTTAGAATACAATACAACTTATTATTGGAAAATAATTGCAGAAGATATATTTGGAGAAATAGCAGAAGGACCTATTTGGTCGTTTACAACAATGCCTGAGCCAGTGTACATCCCAAATCTTGATTCTATTGGTACTCTACATTGGACTGGTGTAAAAGCCGGTTCAACTGTTAGTGGTAGTTTCCAAGTTAAAAATATTGGAGATCCGACATCTGAACTATATTGGAGGATAGAAGAGTATCCTGAATGGGGAAATTGGACTTTCAATCCGGATCATGGAGATGCATTAACTCCAGAAGATAATTGGAGAACTGTACAAGTTATAGTTATTGCTCCACCTGAGAAAAAATCAGAATTTTCAGGTGAAGTTAAAGTAATTAATGTAAACGATCCTAGTGATTTTGAAATGATACCTGTTACACTTGAAACTCCAAGAACTAAAGCATTCTATGTAAACATATTTGAAAGAATCTTTGAAAGATTTCCAAATGTGTTTCTATTTTTAAAAATGATATTGGGAATTTAATTTTTTAATTCCTTTTTTTATTTTTTATTCAATAAAGTTTATTTACACTGTTTTAGATAAAAAAAATATTTAGGTGAAAATAATTGGTTAGTTTACAGTTTTACGGTGGAATTAAGGAAATAGGTGGAAATAAAATTCTTCTTGAAGATGAGGATACAAAGATTTTTTTAGATTTTGGAATCAGTTTTAGTAAAAAACAAAAATTTTTTGAGGAGTTTTTAACACCACGCTCTGCAAATGGAATAGGTGATTTTTTAGCTATGAATCTTCTGCCAGATATATCTGGTATATATCGTGAGGATTTACTAGAACATATGGGTAGAAAAGCTGAAAAACCTTATGTACAAGGTGTTGTTTTGTCTCATGCTCATGCAGATCATGCAAATTATGTTTCATTTCTTCATAAAGATATACCAATATTTTGTGGTGAAACTTGCAAGAGTATTCTTGAAGCTGTCGAAGAGCAAAGTCAAAGGGATTTAGAAAATGAAATACTTAATTTTAAAAAGCGTCCACTTTATAGAAAAGATTACAAAAATCCTCCTGTAAAAAGAAAATTTAAGACTTTTAGAACAGGAGATAAAATTTTAATAGATTCATTAGAAATTGAACCTATTCATACTGATCATAGTGTACCTGGAGCTTATGGAATAATAATACATACATCTGAAGGAGCGGTTGTTTATACAGGTGATTTACGTATGCATGGAACACATGCAGAAATGACTGAGGATTTCATTAATGCATCTATAGATGTAAAACCCATTGCAATGATTACTGAAGGAACAAGAATTGATGTAAAAAAAACAAATGAAACTGAAAAAAAAGTTTACAAAGAATCAAAAAAAGAAATTTCAATGAACAAGAAATTGTCTATTGTAGATTTTAACTTTAAAGATGTGGATAGATTTACAACATTTTATATGATAGCAAAGGAACTTAATAAAAAATTGGTTATAAGTTTCAAACATGCTTGTTTTTTAGAAAAATATCATAAAGATAAAAAAATCAAATCACCCGATAGTAAAGATAAAAATATTTTAATTCTTAAACCAAAAAGATTAACAGGAACTTACATTGATGATGATTATACTGATTCATATATTAAAAAGAGATTGAATTATCCTAATATTGTTACTGCTGGGGATATTGTAAAAAAACCACTTGATTATATTGTTGTTTTAAATTTTTATTATTTCAATATGCTTGTTGATTTAAAACCATATAAAGGAACATATATTCATTCTTTATCAGAACCTTTTAACGAGGAGATGGAAATTTCATCTAATCGGATGATGTCATGGATAAAACATTTTTCCATGAAATTTGTTCAATCTCATTGTTCTGGACACATAAATGGTACAGATTTGAAAGAATTAATCGAAAATGTAGCACCGAAAGTAATTTTTCCTATTCATACAACACGTCCTGGTATATTTAGAACACTTAGCGCACGAACAAGATTAGTTAAAGAAGGAAAAACGTATAAACTATGATTTTATAGCATTCTAAAGGAAAGTTTTCTTGGGGTAGTAAAAATGATAGATCTTTATGATTATAGTAAGAAAAAAGATGATCAAAAATTGATTGAAACTGATATAGGTAAACGTAAAAAAGAGCAATTCATCGACAGTCTTAGAGAAGGTGATGCTGTAAATGATTTATTTGCTGTTAAATTAAAAAATCCTCCAAGATCATACAAGAAAGGAACATGGTTTGGTCTTACGGTGACTGATAAAACTGGTGAAATAAATGTTAAATATTGGGGCGGAGAAAATAAAGATAGAGTAAAGAGATTATATGATAGTTTTAAAATTGGAGATGTTGTTCACGTAAGACTTGGAAATGTTGAGATTTATGAGGAAAAACCTCAAATTTCTATAAATGAAACAATAGGTGGACTTAGAAGATGCAGTCCAAATGAGTATGATATTAAAGATTTTATTCCTTCTCTTGATGAAGATAAAATAAAGAAGTTTTATGAAGTAATTAAAAACGAAATTAAAGTTATTGAAAATATTCAACTTAAAGAACTGCTTGATTTGTTATTTAGCGATTCTAAATTCGTAAAAAGTTATACTCATTCTCCATCAGCAATTACCCATCATCATAATTATGTGGGAGGAAATCTCGAGCATACCATTGGTGTTATTAGATTATGTAAAAATATCTGTGAAATGTATAATGGGATAAACAAGGATATGGTTATTGTTGGTGCAATACTTCATGATATCGGAAAGTTAAAAGAATATGAAGCAAAAGCTGCTATTGAAAAAACAGATGAGGGTAATTTTATAGGTCATATAGTTTTAGGTGATAGATGGATTAGAGAAAAAATTTCTGATTTAAGAGGTAAAGGTAAAGAGTTTGATAAAGTTTTAGAAGATAAACTATGTCATATTATTCTTAGTCATCATGGAAGATACGAATTTGGCTCACCACGTATGCCAAAAACTATTGAAGCTGCTGTTGTCCATGCTGCTGATCTTATGGATTCACAAATTAAAAATTTTATTCAGAATATAGAGGAAGGTAGAAAAATTTCTGAGGACGAATGGACTTTTATTTGGGATTCTGAAATTGGTCAAAAAAGACCAATGTATTTAGGTTAAATTTTAGGAGATTGAGAGTTGTGAAAAAAGATATAATTGATATTATCTGTTGTCCAACCTGTAAAGGTGATTTGATTCTTTTAATAAATAAAGAGGAAAAAGATGAAATTATAAGTGGTTCTTTAACTTGTGAAAAATGTAACTGTATATATTCAATTGAAGAGGGAATACCAAATCTTTTACCAAAAGAAGAATAAGATTTTATAAATATTTACTTAATTGATTAACAAGTTTTGTTGCGGTTTCTTTATTTTTTCCTTCAACATAACTTGTATCAATTGCCATTTCTATGCAATTATGAAACATTTCAATTTCAAGTTTAGACAATTCAAGTGTAACTTTTACCATTCTTTCCTCCAACCCGCATTTTATTAACATTTACTGTTTTATAAATTTTAGGATAACGGCGTTAATCGACGTAAATAAAAAAATTATATTACTTTTCATTTATTCATAAAAATATCTATATCTTTTAATAGGTTTTTTGATTCCATTAAATCTTCTATATATCTTTTAAAACGTACAGCACGTCTATCAAGTATAACTGCAACACCTTTATCAGTTTCATTACGAATAAGTCTGCCTATTGATTGTAGGAGTTTTCTTGCAGTGGGTGCTTCAACAGTATATTCCCAACCCTTTCCAAACTTAAGATCATAATATCTTTGCAGTCCCCTTTGTCGGGCAGTAGGTCTTGGATAAGGAATACCAACAATAACTGCCAGCTCCAGCTGCTCTGCAGGAAAATCTATACCTTCGCTTATTCTACCACCAATTACTGAAAAAAGGGTAGCTCCCCCCATATTTTCATCACCTTTTTCTTTAAAATCTGAAACAAGTTCCATTAATGCTGCTTGTGACATAGCTTGCTCTTCTACAAACAAACATCGTTTTACACTGTTGTATTTATCAATATTTCGAAACAAAGACATTATGTTGAAACTTGGAAAAAAAACCATAGTATTTTTTGGAAAGGTATTACAAATCTTTGTAACATAAATTTTCATTTTTTCTATATTTTCTTTATTCTTACTAATTTCATCATACTTTGTTGTGACATCAGATACATACAAAACCTTTCTATTTTCTTTAGGAAAAGGTGAAGGATAAGCAACTAGTTCTGTATTTTCAGATAAACCTATAGAATCACGATACTCCTCCAAAGGCTCTAACGTACCTGACATATGAATAGTTGAGTGAAACTTCCTTATTATTTGAGTTCTGATAGATGGATCAAGACAATAAGCTTCAATACGTGGGTTTTTACCATCATGTGAATCTACAATAAGTTTAACATAATGATTTATATCAAGGTTTATCCAAAAATCAAGTAATAAACCAAGTTTATGAAGATAGGAACGAGGTAATTTACCATCCTTTTGTTTATATTCTTGAATTTTTTCACCATATGCAATTAAATCTCCTATTATATCATGTAAGGTTTTACTAGTAATTTTAAAACGAGATAAAACTTCTGCTTCAAATTCATGTGAAGGAATAAAAGCATCATCTTTTTTCAAAGGCTCTTTTCTTAGTCCATCTTCTAAAACACCATAAACATATGTATCTCTTAAATCTCTAACAATTTCACTAATAATTTTACAAAATTCAGATAAAGAAAATCTATCATCAATAATCCGTGGATCGCCATATTTTTCGGCTTCAAAAACACAACTATTTAACATAAACATGGAAAGCTCTGCAGAATAAAGTTCCCTTATATAATCAGGTAGATTATGTGCTTCATCAATTACCAATACTATGTCTTCTTCTGATACAGAGAGACTGTCAAAAAGCATGTTTCGAATCATCAAATCAAAAACATAAATATATGGACAAACAACTATTGTAGATTCACGGATTAATAATTTGTTAATTTCATAAGGACATATTTGTTTTTTTTCACAATAATTAATAAATTCTTCAGCGGTTGGAAGCTCTTTTTTAACCCATTGAATTGTTTTTTCTAATTTTATTTTATCTAAAGAGTTTTTGTGATAAATACAACCTTCATTTTTTTTATTTGATCTTGCTTTTTTCTTTTCATTTGAACAAAATCTGGATAATTCCTCAGAGGTTCCCTTAGATAGTTCTGAATCAACTCTTGCTAAAATACACATATTGGCTCTACCTTGTATACCGACTCCAAAAATTTTATCTTTAGATTTTTTGTTTTTATTTCTAATTACTCGAATTTCAATTATAACTTGTCTTTGTTGTGCATTTGTACGAGTAGTATATATGATTTTTTTGTTGTTTTTAAGAGCATAATCCAGGGTTGATGAAAGAACACATATTGTTTTTCCAGAACCTGTACCAGATTCAAATACAATATCTATTTTTGACTCTAAAGAATTTTTAATTGTTTGCATTATTGCTGTTTGATTTTTACGAGGCGTATATGGAAAAAGCTTCATACCTAACAAAAGGAATATAAAAAAGGAATAAAAAGAGTTGCTAAGACATTATTGAAACTATTATAAGCCTACATCTTAAAAATTAACTATTTTATATATCAAAAAGAACCTGTACATGATAAGGTTTTTTTGTTTTTACTTCGAGCATATGATAAGTAACAGCTTTTATTTCAGTTCCAATCTTATGTTTTGATATATCAAATTTTTCACCAAATACTTTAGCTGAAAGTGTATTGTTTTTTTCATCCAAATCAACTTTAAAAAAACTAAAAACAAGGTTATTTGCACTATTTAAAAAAAGTAATTCAGAGAGCCAATCAACCAGTAGTTGTTCTAGATTATTTGTTTCAAGCTCAATATTATACTGCCCAATATTTTCTATCTCAGATTTATTTGTTATAATGTCAAACATCCCTTTTGCAATGTTTTCAAATGCTTCTGAAAGTGTTTTACCATAGGCTTTTATACCAACGTCCGCAGTGTGATCGATTAACTCGTAGGTTTTCATAATTATTACTTCTCATGCAATCAAACATTAGAATAAATGTTTATTGTTTAATATTTTAAATAATTCAAAGCTTTCATTTGTTGAAGAAACAAAAAGAGTCTCTGATCTATTTCATTTTCTTTTGGAAACTCTTTTTTTAATATCTCAAGAATATCCTGAATTGTTTTTTTTCCATCACAATTCTTCCATACAATAGAACCTATCTTATCCAAATTTGCAGTAAATTTATCGTCTTTTTTGATTATCTTGCAAAAAGATTTCCCAAAGGAACTAGTAAATTTCGGAATTTTTATTGATACTAGTCCTTTCTCATTTACATCCCATTCGTATTTTTCTCTAATAGGTGCATATCTGAGAAATTCATCAACAGTAGGTAAGTAATATTTTTTTTGTTTATTTTTCCTCATTAGCAAAGATTTCCCTCAATGGGATATACGCTAGGAGAATTGCAATAAATATGAATATCAATATTGCAGGTAGTATCGGTGGGAATTCAAATATAGCAAAGTCAAACCCAACAATTATTAGGAATGCAACTATAACACCCATTAGTGCTTCTCCAGCAATTAATCCTGCAGTAAGTAGAAGACCTGTTCTTATAATCTTTTCTTTTGGTTTAACATCAGTTTGTTTAATCGCCAATTCCCAATCGCTTAATTCTTCCTCTTCAGCAGTACCGTATTTCTTTGCCATGTATCTGTTTGTAACATATCTA
>SMTZ1_10003386_pt1 | contig 17396 bp, 13 predicted proteins | sample DeeMarSWOR136_30_FD_25667 | JGI IMG/M metagenome (IMG submission 25667)
CACGAAGTGACATTTTTTCGTTGGGGATAATCATCTATGAGATGACAACAGGAAAACATCCTTTTTCAAGGTCCAGCCCGCTGGAAACACTGACCTCGATTCTCAGAGATTCTACACCGCCTGTTAACATCAAACCAAAGATGATGAATCCAGTTCTAAGCCCCATATTACGGAAAGCCCTAGCCAAAGAGCCTGAGAACAGGTACCAGGATATAAGAGACTTAATCGTGGATATTCGAAAGTTACAGAGGGAAACCTTTGGGGGAGCTCGTCTTTTCTTCCGCGGGTGGCCAGCAATCGTGACTGCTGTAGTAATCATTGCCATGCTGGCAGTTGGTGTTTTGCTCTTGATCCGCCGTCCACCTTCCGAACCAGGCACGATCGCACAACAACCCGTTTCTGTACTCATCGCCGATTTCCAGAATCAGACCGGTGATGCTGATTTTGATGAGTCACTTGAAGAATTGATGAGGATAGGCCTAGAAGGGGCGTCTCATATCTCTGTTTTCGAACGGGCGCAGGCACGGGAGCTGGCCCCTCAGTTTGATCCTGGATCTGATGGGACGATTAATCCTAAAGTGGCTTTAATGATCAGTACTAGAGAAGGGATCAGTGTGATCGTCAATGGATCAGTGGAGATAGGGAGCGGTGGATATGACATAAAAATCTGGGCATTGGATCCTGTTAAAAACGAGAAAAAGGCTGAACTTTCCCGCACGATTAAAACAAAGGAGGAAGTGCTCAAGGCGATAGATTTCCTTTCTGGAAAACTGAGGAAGCAACTCGGCGATATTCAGCCTGAGTCAGCCCGGGTTTTTGCCCAGGAGACCTTTACGGCCTCTTCATTGGTGGCGATGAATGCCTATGCACGAGGCCAAGAGCTGATGCATACCAAAAGGGAAGAAGCTATTGAATGGTTCCGTAAAGCACTCGATAATGATCCAAACCTTGGACGTGCCTATGCTGGATTGGCGTCCGTGTACCATAACCTTAAGCAGCATGAGGAAGCTGAAAAGTATTATAAAATGGCTCTCGAACGAATTGATCAGATGAGTGAAAGAGAAAAACACAGGACACAGGGAGGATATTACTTGCTGAAGAGAAACTACCAAAAGGCGATCGAGGAGTTCAGTGCTCTTGTTGAGAAATTTCCGGCTGACACCTCTGGATACACCAACCTCGCTTTTGCCTATTTTTATTCTGTGGATATGGCTAAAGCGGCAGAAGTCGGGAGGCGAGCTGTTGAGCTTAATCCCAACGAGAGCATCCCACGATATAATCTTGTCTGGTATACCATGGGAGCGGGGGATTTTGATGCTGCTGAACAGGAAGTCCATGCCTTGATAAAGCTGGATCCTGAATACTGGAGTTGAAACATATAGAACCCTTGAAACTCAAAACACTTACGGAGCTTCGTTGGCCGCTACAGGGCTGGCTGATTTTGCTCTCTATGAGGGTCGCTATTCCGATTCGAAGTCCATTCTTGAAGAAGGAATCGCCTTTGATCTTAAAAACAGTCAGGAGTATATTGCTGCGGATAAATACATAACTCTTGCCCAATTGCATCTCCTTCAGGGAAAAAAGGATCTGGCGGGCGATGCAGCAGAGCGTGCAATCGCCACTTACAAAAGAGAGGAGGTGTTGTTCGCTGCTGCTCAGGTTTACGCACGGGAGGGCCAGGAAGACAAGGCGCGGGACCTGGCTGGAGAACTTCGTATGAATATTGAACCCATTAATCGGGCTTATGCCAGGTTGATTGGCGGAGAATTGAGTATGGCCAGAGGAGATGTATCTGGGGCTGTCGATCTCTTCCTTGAAGCCCAAGGTATAGTGGATACCTGGCTGAGTCATTTTCTGCTGGGACAAGCTTACCTTGAGGCGGAAGCTTATTCTGAGGCCTATACTGAATTCGATAGATGTTTAAAACGCCGAGGTGAAGCCACATCGGTCTTTTTCAGCGACCTTCCCACTTACCGGTATTTACCTCCAGTCTTCTATTATCTTGGAAGGGCTCAGGAGGGCCTGAACAGCCCAGAAGCCAAAGACTCCTACAAGGCATTCTTGAGCATTAAGGAAAAGGGCGACGAAGACTGGATGGTAGAGGACGCCCGCCGCCGGCTTAATGAATAGCCTTATTCCAATCTATTAATTCAGTAATTTAATATTTAAAGTTACCAATCCTTCTATTCAGCCTGAGAATATCTAAAAAAAAGTATCCCTGCTCAGGATAATTAACCTGAATAATTCATAAAAAAAGCTGTTTCCCTTCATAACGTATTGATATATAATACGTTAGAGCTAAAAAGAAGAGGAAACAACCATGAAAGATTGTACCAAACAATTGCTCCTTTTTAAAGACATCAACAAGAAAATTGAAGCTGATTTTAATGGCGGTGAAGTCAGCTCCGATGCCGGAGTTCTTTTCCTCCGGGAGGTTGAAAACCGGATAGGTCTGATCAGCAAAATGACTGATTCCTTGAGGGACCGGCGCCATCCCGGGTATGTCAAACATCAGCTCCTCGAGCTTTTCAAGCAGAGGATTTTCCAGATTGCCTGCGGTTATGAGGATGGAAATGACAGCAATGAACTGTGGGAAAATCCGATCATGAAAATAGCCTGCGAGCGAGAGCTAGGAAGAATTGAAGGATAAAGTCTCTCTTTATGAGAAAAAATCATCGTAATCTATACTGAATTTATAACCGTTAGTGTGCGTGTAAAATCAAATCCATTTATATGTTAAGATTTTTGGCTGTGCTTGAATCAACTTTTATTGCCTTTTACAATTTATGAATAGATCAGGTTATTTAAAAGGAGAAACTATTAACAACCTCCTGAATGAACAACTGAACAAAATAGTTGATCATGGTCAGCGTTTGTGGTTATTATGTAACGCAGAGATATGGGACAGAATGTTTACTGATGAAATGAGTAAAGAAGAATTGTATGAAGCCCCGCTGAGGTTATCTACTATGGGTTGAACACATAAGTCTTTAATTCAGCTGGTGCTTATTATAAATTTTCTTTATACTAAAAAAAGAACATCCGGTTTTGTAAAAAATTAATTGTTTTTAAAGTTTAAGTATTAATAAAAAAATTTTGTTAGATTATCGTGAACAATAAATATTTTAAAAAGGGGAACAAGATAAAAATTGCTATAATGATGCGTGCAATTGATCAGGATAGCGGCTTTCATTTATATATGGATGGTTTAATCGAAGCTTTACTAAATCTTGAAATTCCTGAGATTTCCTTTCTTTTGCTATACAGAACTCCAAAATGGCTGGGAAGGTTTTCATCTTATAAGAATGTAACCGAACTTCATCTTAAAGCTCCCCATAAAATTATTTGGGATCAAATTGTTGTTCCATATATATCCTGGAAACACAAAGTTGATATAATTTTCCATCCAAAGTTTACAGCACCTTTAATTAGCCATTGTCCTGTTGTAATGGGACTTCAGGAACCTGCATGGTGGGCCTGGCCCGAACATTATGAAAAAGGAGACGTGATTTACCAGAAACTAATGTTGCCAATCTATGCACGAAAAGCATCACACTTTTTTCCCATGGCACAATGGGTTATTGATGAGAATCGTAAGTATATCAACTTACCTTTTAATAATGCTACAGTAACTAATCCGGGAGTACATTCACATATAAAACCTGTTAATGATAAAAAGGTTTTAGAGCAGTTCCGTGCAAAATATAACTTGCCACAGAAATTTCTTCTTTCGATGACACGTGTTGATAATCCCGGTATGGATCGTTCAAAAAAATGGAATCCAAGTAAGAATCCACATACAACATTGAAAGCTTTTTTATTATGCCGTGATAAGATACCGCATCATTTAGTTTTTGCTGGGAGGAATGTTAGAAATTACTTCCTGGATATTGGATTTAAAGATCGCGATTTTGAAAGGGTTCATTTCATAAACTTCATTCCTTTTAGTGAAATACAGAACATTTTTAGTTTAGCCGATGTAACAGTTGTCCCCAGTTATTATGAAAGTTTCGGGTTTACTCTTCTAGGAGCCATAGCTTGTGGATGTCCAACAGTAGTATCTACTGCGGGTGCATGTTCTGAAGTAGTTGGAGATGCGGGATTGTATGCCGATCCTGACTCTCCTGAGGATTTCGCAAATAAAATTTTAATGGTTCTGAAAAATGAAGAACTAAGAAAAGAGTTAAAGAAAAAAAGTTTAGAACGCTCTGCAAAATTTACGTGGCAAAAAACAGCAAGGCTCACATTAAAAGGAATTCAGGATGTAATTGATTCTGTTCAACATTCGAAAAACCCCTTTAATGAAAAAAAGTTGCATAATATCCCCAAAACATAACAGCCATTCAAAATTATTATTAACTCAAGTTTGACAGTTCCTAGGGATAATTGAGTGTTGATAATAGGTCCATTTCTTGATAATAAACAAGTTACGTCATTTTGAGCGAATTGCACCTGAATTTTTCCTGACTGCCTATCTCAGAGCCAAATCAGCAGAAAAAGCGGGAATAAAAAAAAATCCAAAAAATCACTCTGAAGGTCCGAGTCTTTTTATCTGTCTTACTATATTCTTTTTATTTTTTTTTAGTTCTTTCAGGGCTCTTCTCTTTTTTTCAAGGCCATTAAACATCGACCTCAGGTAGAGCTTTACAAACCTTCTCTTGATCACTCTCCTCGGGATTTGGCCTCCCAGCTTTGCGGCTCCCGTATTCGGCATAGGATTAAACATAAAAACATCCACAACATCGAAACTCAATTCATCAAGGAGCCTGGCTGTATCGCGATATTCTTCATCTGTTTCACTCGGAAATCCAACGATGACCTGGGTGCGTATCTGTATTTTTGGGAATTCCCTGTTTAGGGTAAGAATCGCTTCTTTAAAATCTTCGATATCATACCCCCTGTTCATCAGTTTGAGAATTCGGTTATTACCGGATTGAACACCGGTCAGGATATATGATATTTTTCCACTTCGGAAAATTTTCCGAAGATCAGGCATCATCTCAATCAAAAATTTTGGATTCAGATTCCGAAGCTTTATTTTGTAATCGCCATTGCTTTTTATTAACTCGCTGAGTAGAGTAACCAAGGTAACATCGTGATCCCTTCCATAACTCCCAATATCCGTTCCGATAAGCCCAAATTCAGTATAGCCTTTCCGCAATCCCTTTTCGAATTCATCTACTATCTTCTCGACTGGCTTACTCTTTAAAGTTCCTCGTGCAAGACGGGGAGAACAAAAAGAACAATGACATAAACAGCCAGTCGATATCTTAATAAAAAAGGTGCGGGGATGACTGACGACACTGATGGCAGCCTGGAGCCGTTCAAAGTGCTTCCCAGTTAGCCATTTGACGGCCGTGATGAATACACCCGGATCTCGTAGAGCACAAGAGATTTTTTTATATTTTTTATAAAAATCCGTATAAGGGAGCAAGGAGTTTGCGTGAATATCCTGAGCTTTTGTCTTTTGGTTGAAAATCTCGTCTAACTTTTCGAATTCGTCCGGCCCAAACGTCGGCCCTCTATAGATTTTCCTTAACAGGTTATGATTGTTTTTACTCAGACACCCGCCCACGATAAGATCAGCAGAGGATTTTTTTTGAGCCTGCAGATGGTTAATAATATCCGAAGATTCAGCATTTAAAGTCTGAAGCGCTCCACATGCTTTGAAAAGGATTAAGTCTGCTTTTTTAAAATCGCTCGTCACTGCCCAACCATTCTGGATAAAAAACTCTTGGATCCTTGCCGCATCATTGCGATTTTCGTGACATCCATTCGCACCGACATAGACTTTTTTATTGAGTGCTATCATGCTGTTTCTAATCGTATTTTTTGAAGGGGCTTTATTCACCTTATAAAATTAATCTTCAACCTGACGATAGACAGTATGATTTTCTGGATATTTTGAGAAAATTTGTATCCACGACTTCCTTTTCCGTTTTTCATTATCATCGAAAAGAATAACATTTGTCAACCGCAAAAAAAGAATTAAAACGAGAGCAGGCGTAAGTTAATTCATTTCTGCTTGGGCTACGTTTGTCTTCCATTAATGCCTTGGTAGTGTATAATAGTTCCTGGATTCTGATTTTTTTCAAACTGATTAGTGAACATTAGCAGACACATTTTTTCAAGAATCTCTTAAAATGAGATCCAGGCAACTCTCCAGAAAGTGGATCCAGAAATTAACAACGCGTTCGTCGAAGACATTACCTATAATAAATGACTCTTAATGCTTTTGAGCGTGACAATTCAAAAGCTCCCAGTCAAGCATAAGAAAAGAGGATATAATGACAAAATCACCGGCCAGCGCCTATCAAAGAATTCGCGAAGGCTTCAAGCATAGCAAAATCATTCATATCATTCTCTCCCGCCTCGCTACCCTGGGCCTCGAGATCCGCCTGTTTTATGTCTTTCGAGAAGGTTGTCTCGGCCAAGAACAAAAGAAATTTGGGCCAGAATTTTCGGAGTATGACACTGAATTTCTTGGTCCTGAAGATATGAAAAAAATAGACAGAATCGAAGGGAGGACAGCATCGGAAGAATTTCTCCGAGAGCGCCTGGAAGCGGGAAACATGTGTTTGGCGGTCAAGGAGAAAGACGAAATCGTGGGCTTCACCTGGTGTGATTTCGACGTGCTTGATCTTCCCTCAAAGTGGAAATCTAAACTAGGGAAAAACGAAGCTTATTTGTTTGATGCGTTTATTCTCAGGGCCTATCGGGGTCATGGTCTCGCACCATTCATGCGTCACCGCTGTTACCAGGAACTGACCAAGATGGGCCGTGATGTCTTCTACAGCACCTCCGATTACTTCAACACTCCAGCGCTCCATTTCAAAAGAAAGCTCGGCGCACAGATCTTGAAGCTGTACCTTTACATCCAGTTGTTCAAGAGATTTCGCCTGTACTTGAAACTCAAGGATTATGCCAAGGAATGACTGGCTCAATCGTCAAGCCGGCCAGAAAATTGACGCGGCACTCGAAGCAAAAAAAAGCCTTTCCAATATCAGAGATAACAGAGGCAAATCACTTCTTTTTCATGCTAAAAAGTTGATTTCTTTAAAATCCTATAATTGATGTATCGCAGCCAATTCAACACTTGATATATGATGGGCCTAAAAATGATTTGATAATGAACCGTTTTTATAAACTGCCCTCCAAAAGACGCTTTAAATCTTGTGGGCCCATGAAGCCTATCCAGAGAAGCCCCTCCCAAGTCATACATCTCATAACCTCTTTCTTTATAATCCTCAATAACCCGCCAATGAAGTAACGAAGAGGCGTTGTAACTTGGATACTTTTTTGATGAACAGCCGAGCCAGTAAAAGGGATAATTATTGGCTATGATGATTATTCCTGCCAACAATTCACGGTTGCCCCAGGCCGTATACAGATGACCACATTGGCTGATCAATAAATCCCAAATATATTCTTTCTTTTCTGGTACAAAATCCCCTCTCTCGACAGTTTCTATATATAAATCCCACCATTGATTAAATATTTCTTCATTCACCTCTGAGCTCACAGTTATGTCACTACTTAGGGCCTTTTTAATATCTCTGCGTCTGCCACCTTTACAACTAGACAATATCTCCTCAACATCTTTCCTCAAGTCAATAATATAAGTGGCATCGAAGAATTTCTTTGCTTTATATTCTGATAACTCATTAACAGGAAATTCATGATTTGTAATCAACTCCAAACTCGGGACATCTTTCGAGCGCCCAAACTCGATAATTTTGTTGAACAACTCCTCATCGAATTCGGGGGCATAGATCTTCATTTTTAGAAAAACAAACCGCCACTTATAAAGGAGGACAGGGTTATTTTCGAGGATAGATGTCTTGAGGTTTCGATGACGGGCTAACTTATTTAGAATATCCCTATTGTATAAAAAATCCTTTTCATGATAATCCTTGTTGATCAGTTTGTGATGACCGCCAACACCTGGTTGGGATTTAGGATTCATTTTCACATTTTAAGCAGATTGAGTTTCCCTCTCCTTCCAGGAAGTTTATAGAAACTAGCTTTGTCTGTCAAACACAAGAATCCTTCACATCCCCCTTTTTCTACACGTTTCGTCAGAGAGCCATTTTATCTGGGTGACAGGCCAAGGGGAAAGAACGCGCTTAGGAAAGAATATGAAATCATTTCAAATTTAATCAAAGTGACATAATTATATCCATTCTTTAAAAAGCTTCTGCATAGGAAGGTGGCTTTTCAGGTGGGCTTTCACTTTTTACAGCCCGGAAAATAGACATTTTATAGGCCTCGGAAGGAGTAATTTTTTCATGAAAAGCAACTCTAAAGGATTCGAAATCATCACTAAAAGCTTTAAATTCATCCACTCTGCTCCAATTCTGTAAATCCAGTTTATCGAGTATTTCCTGGAGAGTTTGATTATTAATAATATCAATAGTGTAATCTGGGAGGGAACATGATTCTTGTCTGCACATCTGAATACATCCTTTAATGAGGTCTCTCAGAATATACTGGTTATTAATAGCATCCTGTCTCAGATAGAATTTTTCCCAAGGAGAGGCGGTTTGGGAAAGCTCTTTGTAGAGCACTTTTACTGTGTCTAACTTCTTTGTTATGGAACGGATAAGGCTGATTACATCGAGGATATTTTTCCCGTTATTCTGGAAATAATAGATGCGTTCGCTTCCCTGGATCTGTCTTGATTTCCGGAATTTCTCTAAAGTATCAAGGGCTCTTTTTGTTCCTTCTTCATCATCCAGATTCGATTCATCCTCGGTAGATTCTGTATCTCCCCGGACTTTTCGTTCTCCACCTTCTCTCCCCTCTTGAGTAGAGACAGCCGAAGTGTGTTCCAGCTTGAGTCTCTCATTCCTTTGTTCCCTGTTCTCCTTTGTGATTTCCTGTTCGATATTATTAATCTTTCTGCCTGCAGCTCGCTCCTTTTCCGGTTCAACTCTTTCCTCATTCTCTGAAATCTTGGAGTCCCCAGCCTGAATATGCAACTTATCCTTCTCACTATCAAGAATACTTGATAGATAATTTTGCATAGCTTTCTTATTCATTTCATGCTCTCCTTTCAATCAATCTAGCTGCTTTTTCCCGAGTCTCAAATCGGCATTTGGTTTTTCGCCTTGTCATATTAACAACGAACAGAATATATATAAATCACCTTTGGCGATGATTTTAGAGATGATTTTCATCCGTTTTTCTTCAGCCGTCATCACCGGATAGATCTCCTGTGACGGACAGAGCCGGGGCTAATCTCAGTCATCTGGATTCCGGCTGACGGCTTCCTGTTGATCCGCCTCATCGTGATAGACGGCTTAGACAACTGAAATTCTCACTTATAGAAGTGTTTCTAGCAGATTCAATGAATTTGAGACTGGCCCTATTGTCCAATCCTGTATAATCTTAATGGCATAATAGGTAATCCTTTTGTAAGCTTAGCCTGTATCCCGATGAGATTGACTGTTTCCTTTCCTGCATGATTTGTTTATTATAGTATGTCAACAGCTCGAATTTGAGGTAAATTGTGTGGGATTTATTGTGAGTCGAAAAAGGAAATTCATACAATCGTATTCTTTGAATCCCGCTGCCAAAAAAAACAATAAGGAGATTGAGTATGAGTCATTGGCTTCGTTTTGAACACGCCGGCCAGATCCATTTCGGCACTTTGGAAAAAACAGCCATCACCGTATATGAAGGCGACATGTTTAACAATCCAACCTCCACTGCGGAAACCCTGTCGCTGGATGCGGTGAAGCTGCTTACACCGACTGTGCCCTCCAAGATGATCGCAATGTGGAACAATTTTCATGCCCTGGCAGAAAAAATGGGCATCGATATTCCGCCTGAACCGTTGTACTTGTTCAAGGCGCCGTCTTCGTTCCTAGCCGGAGGAGAAATCATCCGTCGACCTAAATCCTATGAAGGCAAGGTGGCCTTTGAGGGCGAATTGGGCATCGTTATCGGAAAGCGCTGCAAGGAAGCTTCGGAGGCTGAGGCTGTCGATTTTATCTTCGGCTACACCTGTATTAACGATGTCACTGCTGTGGAGATCCTGAACAAGGACAAATCCTTCGCCCAATGGTGCCGGGCCAAAAGTTATGACACCTTCGGAGTTTTTGGTCCTGTTGTAGCCACCGGGTTGAATCCCTACGAGTTGTTAATAAAAACCCATCTCGATGGGCAGGAGCGCCAGAATTTTCCGGTCAGTGACATGATATTCCAGCCAGCACTCTTAGTCAGTCTGCTATCACAAGATATGACGCTGTTTCCCGGCGACGTTATCGCCTGCGGCACATCAGTCGGGGTGGGATCTATGAAACCGGGGAGCAGGATTGAAGTCACGATTGAGGGAATCGGGACACTCAGCAACATCTTTGAATGAATTAAACAGTTGGAACGAATTCAGTGATGAAGGAAAGACAGAAACCTAGAATTCAACGCCCACGCCAACGCCAGCCTTGAGCCCCCCTAAATTGGCCCTCATGTCTTTTGGCTTTGCCCCGCAATAGCTGTAGCTTCCTTTAAAGTCGAAGAACAATCCCCCTCCGACTTTCAATAAACAACCTAGCTGTCCGATATATCCGATCTCCCCTTTATCAACCTTACTGAAGGGAGTTGTTTCCTCATATTTAAAATATCCAATCCCTGCACCTGCGTATGGTCTTAATCTTGAATTCTGTATCTGAAACTTAAGACCACCGTGAATAGGGATTATTTGTAATTCAACCCGATCTTTAGAAAAAGTACTTTCCCCTTTGTTAGAAAAATAATCTCCACCTAACCACAATCCTATCCATCTCCAGACAGTCACACCAAATTCCACTCCATAGCTCATCCCGCCTCCATAAACATCCTTAAAAGCTTGTTCTGTTGGCTGAAAGTAACACCCTGTAGCCTCTATGCTGAAGTGATCTCCCCCATAGGTTAATGTTCCATACAGAAAAAATATGCCTATGAATAAAGCCTTAACTTTCATTGCTTACTGTCTCTCTTCCTGAACAGTCGTGAAAGCTGGGTCTCCCTCTTGATTTTGGCTATCAACGGCTACTAAAGCGTATTGGTATTGTTCGTCTTGGTTGACCTCCCTATGCCAATATTCAAGTGTATCTGCGCTCAATTCTACTACTATACTTTTCTGATCTCCCTCCATAAAATAAATCCGATATTTTTCGATATTCTTGTTGTAAGGATTTCTCTCCCAAGTCAGTACGTTTATGAATTCCCTTTGTAATAATGCTCTATTCTCAACGTTATCTCCTGTGAAATCGCGGGGAGCGTGAGGGATGAGCTCAACTTCGTTTAAATCCCTGGCAGTTTGATTGATTGAGTCATAAACACTCACTCTTATTCTGTACGTATCATTAACACTCTGATTCGTATTCCAGTTGTACTCATACGGATATTTCTTATCTGTACTCTCCAGGACACCATTTATGTAGAATTGTACTTTTTTTATCCCGAAATCATCTGAAGTTTTAGCCTGGATGGTCACAATTCCAGAAATACGAGCTCCGTCATTTGGAGATAAAATCATCACCTCAGGAGGCTGGTCAACTTTAACCTGGATTGAATCTTCTGCAGTCTGATTTATCGTATCATACGCCTTTGCTTTTATCGTGTGAGTGCCACTCGAGAATTTTCTCGTATTCCATCTCGCAAAATATGGTGCATCATAATCGACATCGATACATGAATCGTCAATAAAAAATTCTACTTTTGTAACACCTTTATCATCAGTGGCATCAGCTCTAATGTCGACAATTCCAGAAACATTATTCCTTTTTTTCGGAGACATAACCGTCACCTCAGGCGCCTGATCGGGAGGTCCCTCCAGCACGGACAGTGCTATGGGTCTCAGGAAGGGCGTGATGACCGAGTAGTCACTATCTGGGTTCGCTTTCCAGCTGTTTCCCGCCCTGGCCACGACGACATCCAAGCTCGGGATAACAACGATCAGGCTATCACCAAGTCCCCATGACCAGAAAGCATCCACCGGCACATCTTCAATCGTCCCATCGCCGTTGTTCCACCAGAGGAGTCCATAGTGATCGGAGGCATTAAAGTAAGTGTCCGCATTATAGACAGGCAGTCCGACGATTGACGGAACCGGCCTTCCAGCCTGCTCGACAAAGCTCTCAGGCAGGATGCGCTCGCCATTCCACACCCCCCGCCTCAGGTAGAGGTAGCCAATTTTTGCCATGGCATCTATGTCCGCTCGAATGCCAGAGCCGAACTCCCGTCTCTTAATGCCATCAAGGGTATCACTCCGGTAGGCATTTCTGCGCCAGGTCAGGTCTAAGGAGTCAATTCCCAGGGGAGTGAAAACGCGTTTGAACATCACACCGTTAAGATCCTGTTTATAGACAACCGTGAGCACATCCGCCAGCCAGTTGGCGCCTCCGTCACTGTATGCCCAAGTCATTCCCGGTTTAAATAGAAGATCTACATATCCACCCGGTTTATCAAAGCCAGCCGTATGTGTAGCCAGGTGGAGGATCGTTATTTTATCAAGCCAGCCCGTGTCTGAGTTGCTTTCAGGCGGTATGCCAATATCGGCCAGGTAGACTTGGGCCACGTCGTTCAAACCGACAAGACCATCTTCGAGGGCCATTCCCAGGGCCGTTGCACCGATAGACTTGGTCGTAGACTTCAAGTCGTAGCGCTCGGTAGTGCTTCCCCAGGACATGACGAGCTTACCCCCTCGAGTAATAAAGCCGGATCCGCCGCCTTTAAGAGCATAGTTACGGGCTTCTTCCAATCTTTTCGGATCCATACCCATCTCAGTCGGGATAGCTTTATCCCATCCATTAGTCGGCCAAACCTGAGTAGAGTCAATGACAAACAAAGTGGCCTGACCGCCTACCGCACCATCTGCGGCAGTGACCGTCACTCGTCCTGCCGCTGAACTGGCTGTGTAATATCCTGTTTCGTCGATGATGCCCCTCTTGGCTGCCCAGATAGGACTTATGGCCATCGGTTTCCCAAATTGGTCAAATCCCTCTGCCCTAAACTGCTTGTCCTCCATGATAGAGACAGTCACCGGGTTCGGTGTGATCCTAATCTCCGCAAGAACCGCTTCAGCTCCTTCAGCCGCCATCGCCTCATCGCGGGAATTAAGCTGTGTGTCATCGGTTGGATCCCGCCTCTTCTGGTCCAGGGCATCTGATGAAGCGAAGAAAATAAAAGTGACAAACAGGAGTGTCAATATTATGATTCTGTTCACGCTCTTCTCGTCTTGTTCACTAATACTTATCCTAATTTTTTTACACCTAGAATAAGATGTCAACTCCATTCCTCAAAAAAAGTGCTTCGATCAGCTCTCTCAGGAAAAGCAGGGCTAGGATGAAGGGGAATTTTTTTTGATGGTGGCTTGACTTTGTCATTTATACTAGTGGGGAGACTATCTCCCCTATTGATATGCTCTCCTGGTACACGTATTCGCCTTGACAGGCAAGAACCACTTCTACTATACTTATGCTGCTAAGAAAAGCGTCTCATTAAACCAATCATCAAATGAGCGGGGCCGAAAGTGATTGATTCTCACAATTCCCATTGATCCACACCCCGATATAAATACTTCAATGCGAGTGACAAACATCCAGATTTCAAAAAAGGATACCTTCTCTGAGCTTTCAGCCATGATGGATGATTTTCGGCTCTGGTTTCGGGTTCCTTCTGGTAATGCAGTCTCTTCAACTGGAGACATATTCTTAGCAGCCGGATTAATTCCTGCTATGGCAGCCGGAGAAAATTTGGAAATTGAACCCAGAGTACGCATCTCGCCTAAACTCGTTACCGGGATTATGCGCCTTCAGGATATATATCATTGCTGGAATCCAGTCCTAAAAAAAATTGAGATCCAGGGGGCACAGTCTATTTCTGAGCCCATAAATCATGGTGTCGCCTCTTTTTTCTCAGGTGGGGTTGACGGAGCCTACACCTTGGTCAGGCACAAGGAAGAAATCACACACTTGATCTACATCAACGGCTTAGACTTCGAGATGAAGGAGGAAGATTTTGCCAAGGCGGTTTTACGCCGCCGCCGAATTGCAGGTTCATTCAACAAATCTCTTATCCCTGTCAAAACAAACCTAAACTCATTCATGGCCCAAAATAAGATACACAGCGTTCTCCGCACTGGAGCCTGTTTGGCAAGTGTTGCCCATGTCCTAGGATTTCCCAAGGCTTATATTGCTTCCAGTAATACTTACAATGAACTCCATCCCGTGGGAACTCATCCTCTTACAGATCCCCTGTGGTCCAACGAGGCGACTGAACTCATCCATGACGGCGCAGATGTGAAACGCATCGAGAAGACACAACAGATAATAGACCACGAAGTCATCAGGGACAACCTCATCGTCTGTTGGGAAGAATCCGATGAAAACTGCGGGATATGTCCAAAATGTATCCGGACCATGATAACCCTTAAAATACTGGGAGTGAAATCATCGGTTTTCCAAAAAGATTTACGCCTTCGTGATGTCAAACGCCTCAGACTTAATAATAGAGATTATCTCTCCTACTATCATCAGAATTTAAGACTTGCAAAACAGAAAAACAATCGAAAAATGGAAAAGGCATTAAAGAAAGTCCTGCGAAGGAACTCCTTTTTGTTTTGGATAAGAGACATTGACAGGCAATACCTGAGAAATACCCTGAGGAAATTCGTCCGATTCGTTAAACACAGACATGTCCCAGACAAGCCGGATCGAATCCTTCCCCGCCCTTGATACTGAAGATAAAGACTCCAGAGACTCTTGGTCATAGAGTTTACAATTGACCGAGGGCTTAATAAGCAGGAGCAGGTTGATGGCGAGTGTCGAGACGACTCAAGTAGATTCGAGAGCAGCTAGGGAAGAGACAAAATACACCCTGTTTGCCAGCGGGGACACGATGCTTGCTGGGCGGGTGCCCTCTAGAGTCTACGAAAAAGGATACCAACACCCGTTGGCTGCTGTTAAAGATTTGATCGAGAATGCTGATATTGCGATGACAAATCTCGAATGTGTCGTGTCGACCAGAGGTCGATTCTGGAACAAAGGCGAAACAAAACCCTGGCTGTTCCGAGCTCCCCCGGAGATGCTCGATGTGCTGACAGAGGTTGGTTTTGATCTCGCCATCACCGCCAATAATCACGCCATGGACTACGGCCCTGAAGCCCTGCTGGAGCAGAGGGAATATCTCGAAGCAGCCGGAATCGCCCATGTCGGCAGCGGGAAGAATCGAAAAGAAGCCGCCCGCCCCGCGTATATCGGAGTGGGTGATTTAATTGTCGCCTTCATAGGTCTCGAGACAACTTTTAAGATACTCGCCGCGACCCGGAATAGGCCTGGAATTCATCACGCCAAGAGAAACAGGACCATTCTCAGAGTGTTGAAAAAATTGATCGCGGAGGCGAGGAAGCACGCCGATCTTGTCGTTTTCTCGCCCCATTGGGGAGACAACTATACGGAGAATCCTACCCAGGAACGCATTGAACTGGCGCAGGCCATCATCGACCTGGGGTGTGATGCGATTCTCGGCCATTCCGCCCATCAGTTGCACGGGATCAAAATCTATCGAGGTCGACCCATCATTTATGATATGGGCACTTTCCTGTTTGACTCTGTCAGGGTGAACCGCATGCGGCTGTCCGCTGGCTTCTTGCTCGAATTCTCTAAACGCGGTTTCACAAAGCTCGAAATTCACCCTCTTCTTCTGCAGCCTGCTAAAGTGTTAAGAGCGAAAGGAAAATCTCTTGTCAAAATCCAAGATATTATTCTCAAACAGACGCAGGCTCTGGATCCGAAGCTCGAATTGACACGCGAGGGAGACGCACTTGTCGCGCAGTTAACGCCGGAGAGCCGGTCAACACAGAAACGAACAAATCCCAAACGAATACATCGGGCGGGGATAACACGGAGACTTCCCGGCCCGCTTCGAGAACGGAAATCAGATGTTGTCCTTGATATCGCACCGGCCTGGGCCAGAGGATTCGATCCGGTTGAACTCGACAACGAGGTCAGGATTCTTGGTGCCCGCTCATCCGATGCGGTTCGGCCCGGAAACGGATTCAAAGCGGAAATCGCCCTTCTGGCTCCAGGATCCTTAAAAGGCGCTCGCTGGGAGGCATCGATAAAGGGCCTGAGGCGCGGAGGAGGAGGCCGCTTCACCTGGAGGCATCCGATTGCTGACGGAGCTTGGGTGCCGGAAATATGGAAAAAAGGCGAAATCATCATCGATAGAACACTTGTCAGATACAAAAGCGTTAGAGAGGGCCTTTATGATCTGTTCTACAGGATGGAGAACCTATCGAATAGAACCGTGGCACGACCCCAAGATAGGTCTCGAGGGGATGATGATAATTTTGTTCTCATCGGCAAAATCCAGATGGCGATGAAAGGCATTCCAAGGGGGCCTGCCGGAGTCTTATGGAGCGGTCGGCTTAACAGGGCTGGAAAACCTGTCGCAGAAGATGGTATCCCCGGGAGACAACTTCCTAAAGACCAAAACATCTGTTTGTGGCTGGCACGCATCGTTTTGGACGCGATAGGTTTGGGTTCGTTCGCCCGCCGGCTGCTGAAGAGATTAAAGAATTAAGAAAGAAGAACGGGGCGCCCAAACTCTGTAATGAACATGAATTGGCAGGCCAGGCTCTTGACAGACAATGACTCCTCCCCCTATACTGAAGCTACTTTAAAATTTCCTCATTAGCCAAGAACATTATGAAGCGGGTCTGAGAGTGACAGATTCTCATCTTTCCATTTGAACAACAACCAAGCGTAAATATTTCAATGCGAATCACAGATATCCAGATTACAAAAAGAGATACCTACACTGAGCTTTCTGCCATGATGAACGATTTCCGGCTCTGGTATCGCGTACCCGCTGATTATGAAGTCTCTCCATCTGGAGACATGTTCTTAGCGGCTGGATTATTCCCGGCTATGGCCAACGGAGAAGATTTGGAAATCAAATCCCAGGTCTGCATCTCGCCCAAGCTAGTCAAAGGGATGATGCTTCTTCAGCAGATATACCATTGCTGGAATCCAGCCCTTAAAAAAATAGAAATACACGGGGAAATGTCTGTCTCTGAGCCTAAAAACCTGGGTGTTTCTTCATTTTTCTCGGGCGGCATCGACGGAGCCTACACCCTGCTAAAGCATAAAGAAGAAATCACGCACCTGATATACATCAATGGTTTTGACTTCGTGATGGATGAAGAAGACTTTGCTAAAGCGGTTTTACGGCGTCGCCGGATTACGGATCTATTCGACAAGTGTCTCATTCCCATCAAGACAAATTTTAACTCGTACATGGCCCGAAATAGGATACACAGCCTACTGCGCACTGGAAGTTGCCTGGCAAGTGTCGCCCATATCCTGGGGTTTTCCATGGCCTATATTCCGTCGGGCACGACTTACAAT
>SMTZ1_10002840_pt1 | contig 17395 bp, 13 predicted proteins | sample DeeMarSWOR136_30_FD_25667 | JGI IMG/M metagenome (IMG submission 25667)
AAGCCGTCTGTACGAATCGTAAACAAAACGCTCATTTTTAGTCTTCTTAATAAGACCAGGAATCGTTTTTGAGCAAAGACCTATATTAAGAACAGTCTCCATCATGCCCGGCATAGATGAACGGGCACCGGATCGGGATGACAGCAGAAGGGGATTTGCCAGGTCCCCGAATTTCATACCCATCTCCTCTTCGACCAGCTTCAGGGCCTTTTCAACCTGCTCTTTCATGCCTTTGGGAAATCTGGCCTTGTTTGCGAAATAGTCATTACAACAATCCGTGGTGATGGTAAAACCCGCGGGGACGGGGATACCAAGACGACTCATCTCTGCGAGGTTGGCGCCCTTTCCACCAAGCAGATTCTTCATATCAGCCCTTCCATCAGTCTTTTTTGATCCGAAGGAATACACGTATTTTGGCATAATAATATCTCCTCTGTTATTTGGTTACACAAGAAAGGATTCAAGGGGTCGAGGAATCAGTGGGTCAAGCGAACTGAAAAATTTGAATCCTTAAACCCTCGAACCCTAGACTCTGATCTCCTGTCTAATTGGAATATTCAAAAAGCAAAAAATTTGATCTAAGTCCTGATTTTTTATAATATATATCCATTATGTAAACATTATCAAGAAATAAAGTCCCTTTAATCAGTGTTGTCATGTTAGGATTTTACATCTATTATAATAGCTTATATAATGTCCCACGGGTGACTCTTTTCGAAGGGGAAAATCTAAGTACCATCCAAGGGGTCAAGGATTCGAGGATTCCAGGATTCGAGTGATATTAGCATTTAGCTATTAGCTGTCAGCTATCGGCTAACACCTAATCTTTTATTCGACATTCACTGTTCTATATTCAACATTTTCTTTTTAATGATTTTCGCTTGACACCTCGACCCCTAGAACCCTTGAATCCTTAAATCCTTAAAAACAAGACCACCAGCAATAAGGCCCATAGGTATCGTCTTGAGAAGATCAGCCGCGACCGAGGTTTTGTGCAGAATCCTAACCAGAAACTACTGCCTATTAACTTTATTCTTAGCTGATGCCCGCAAAAGGAGCTCTGACATGCACAATCAAAATAAGACCCTGATATACCTAGACCATAACGCAACTACACCAGTAGATCCTATCGCAATTGAGGTAATGACGAGATATATTCATGATGAGTTCGGCAATCCTTCCAGCGCCTATCCGCTGGGTCTCAACGCGAAAGAGATTCTGGAGAGTGCTAGGCAAGAGATTGCGTCACTTATTGGTTGTGAAAGTATTGAGGTGATCTTTACATCAGGTGGAAGCGAGTCAAACAATATGGCGCTCAAGGGCCTGATCGATTTCAGGGAACCACGAAAATACCATATCATTACATCCTCCATTGAGCACCCGTCTATCCTGAATCCCTCGCTGTATCTCATGGAACTGGGTGTCAGGGTCACGATCCTACCCGTGGACCATTATGGACGAGTTTCTCCTGATGATGTGGAAAGGGCTATAACTTCAGGTACTTGTCTGATCTCCATAATGATGGCAAATAACGAGACTGGAACTTTAAATCCTATAGAGGAGATATCAAAAATAGCAAAAGCGCATAGTATCCCATTTCATACAGATGCCGCCCAGGCGGTTGGAAAGATCGATGTTGATGTGAACAGATTAAGTGTGGATCTCTTGAGCATAGCAGGGCATAAACTATATGGTCCTAAGGGTGTAGGCGCTTTATTCATAAGAAAAGGACTGAACATCACCCCACTGATACACGGAGCCGGTCAGGAATTCGGTAAGAGGGCGGGGACGGAAAATATCGTGCTCGCCGCGGGCCTCGGCGCCTCCTGCAGGGTTGCGGGAGAAAGGTTAAAACAGGACATCACCGGGATTAAGGCCCTAAGGGACAGACTGCAGGAGATGCTTTTCCACGGTATCAATGGACTCGTTCTAAACGGACACCCAGAAGCGAGACTTCCAAATACCCTTAACATATCAGTACCTTATATCGAGGGTGCTAGCATCCTTAAAGGGCTACCTGGCCTAGCGGCCTCAACAGGAGCTGCCTGTCATGACAGGTCAGTCAAATTATCCCATGTGCTGTCCGCCATGAATGTCCCTCCAGAGGTAGGCATGGGTACCCTTAGGCTTAGCCTGGGCAGAAGCAATGACATGAAACAGATAGAAGAGGCGGCCAGCCAGATAATAGCCAAAGTAAAAGAGATGGAAGGATAATCATCTAAATCTTCAAAATAAACTTTAATGGTCTCTTAAAATTCCGAATGTTCTTATTTTTATCATTCCGGCCCCGCATCAAGTGCGCAATAAACTCCGGCCGGAATCTATTACCACCGTCATTCCGGCGGAGGTCTGAATCCAGTCTTTTCAGTGAGTTACATAAGCTTTGGACCCCGGTCTCCACCGGGGTGACGACTTTTTACGAGATTGTAAACTTTGGAATTTATTTAAAAACAAATCTTTTAAACAGGATATCTTCAACATTCCGCCGAGAATCTATTAGAGATAATATAAACACTTTCCGTTCAGTAATCCTGTATTTTAGTCTCCATGGGGGTATGACTATTTCTCTGTATTGTAATATGCCTTGGTCTTTTAGTTCTGGAACAATGCGGCCTCTTTCAGGAAGGGCATAGAGCTCTGAAGCTTTTTGCTTGATTTTTTTAAATATTTTTAAAGCATTTTGAGGATTTTCTTTTGAAATGTACTCTATTATATCCTTTAAATCAGACTCGGCGACATTAGCCCATACGACTTTATACTTCGGTTTCATTACAATTTTTCTTTTAGTGATTTCTCAATATCCTTAAATACTTCATCTTGTGGCTTGACTCTCCTATTTCGCACGTCGCTTTCACCCTGAGAAATCAATTTCAGTAATCCAATAGCATTCCGCATATTTTCGTAACTCTCGGGATCTTGAAGAATGGCTCTAGGTTCTCCATTTTGGGTTATAATTACTGGACGTTGGGTTTCATTAATCTGGGATAATAAGTCCGCTGCTCTGGATTTTAAATAAGATATTGATTTTATATCATTTGTAATATTCATATTATCACCTCCAGTCCATATATAGTATCAAATATAGACCGAATGTCAAGGAGCTTTTTACTGCGGGCGCGGAATTCAGCGGGCGCGTCAGCGTTCCGCTGAAATGACAGGTTAACCCTTTATTTCTATGTTGTTATCCTGGGACCATTCTTCAAGTGCCACCTTCTGCCGTTCGTTTTCAAATTTGTACCAATCTTCAAGAACACCTTTGCTTTCCAGAAGATCTTTGTATCTTGAATACGCACCTTTTCGCCGAAAAATTGAGTACACCCTATCCAACTCTTCCGGCAAATATTCCGATGTGAATTCAATTACTAAAGCCTTGCCAAGGTCAAGTTCATTTTTATGAGGGATGATTATATATTTGTCAGGATCGTCAATGTCTTCTGGAAGTTCATCAGAATCACCAATTTCCGAAGTATAGAATATTTCACCTGTTTCTTTACACAAGTAAGCATTATGCATGAACTGTTGATCCATACTGACAAAAAAGAATGCATTTTCAATATCATCAAATGAGACAGCCATAATTCATTTATTCCATTTGGGGTTAACTATAATTATGAAGAAATATTTCTGAAATATCTGATATTAAACATCAGAATTAATTCTGATAAATTCGATATATATCTGGAAAAGCAGAATTAATTCTACTTTTTTCAATATATATCATAAAAAGCAGAAAATATGGGGTTGGCATTTCAGGAATATTCATATCTCTCCGCGAATAATTATCTTTGAACAATTTTAAATTATTTATCAGGTTTTTCCTGTGTCCTTTTTACCCTACCTTTACCTGTCTTATCCATCCGCCTCCCTATCTCTTTTTCCAATCCTCGATTAGTGGGTCGGTAAAAGACGCGGTTCCTGATTTTTTCAGGCAGATATTCCTGTTCCACCCATGCGCCGGGATAATTATGGGGGTAGAGATAACCACGACTATAACCTAATTTTTTCATCAATCCTGTCGGAGCGTTTCTTATATGAAGCGGCACAGCCAAATGGCCTGATTTCTCTATCTCTTCCTTAACGGCCTTCTCGGCCAGATATAAGGCATTACTCTTGGGGGCAGAGGCCAGATAGACGGCAGCCTCGACAAGGGCCAGCTCAGCCTCCGGAGGCCCAACCTTTTGCCATGCCTCAAAGGCTGAAAGGGCCACTTGCAGGGCGTTAGGATCCGCAAGGCCGATATCTTCAGAGGAGAATCGAATCATTCTTCTTGCAATAAACAACGGATCTTCACCTGCAATGAGCATCCGGTAAAGCCAATATATGGAAGCATGGACATCACTGCCCCTCAGACTCTTATGAAAGGCCGAGATAAGGTTATAATGTTCTTCACCATCTTTATCATAAGGGAGGGCTTTTCGCACAAGGGCCCTCTCAACAGTTTTCAGATCCACAATATTGGGACTTTCCTCATTGTCAATAACATAATAGACAGCTACCTCGAGGTTATTCAGAGCAACCCGGGCGTCGCCAGAAGAGATATCTATAATATGATCAAGGGCTTGCGGCAATATTTTGACCTCTAGTTCTCCCAATCCACGTTCCTTATCCTCCATGGCCCACAAAAGGATGGTCTTGATATCTTCGCTCTCAAGAGGTCTAAGGACTAAAACTCTGGCCCTTGAGAGTAAAGGGGGTATGACCTCAAAGGATGGATTCTGTGTCGTGGCTCCCACAAGGATTATGAGGCCGCTTTCCACATAGGGCAGAAAGGCATCCTGCTGGGCCTTGTTGAATCTATGGATCTCATCCACAAAAAGAACTGTCGGTTCTCCCGAGCTTTGCCGGATAGTTTTGGCCTCATTTATAACCTTTCTGAGCTCCTTTAAACCGGATGTAACCGCTGAAAATGTCTGGAAAGGTTTTTTAGCATATTGCGCTATCAACCTGGCAAGAGTGGTCTTGCCGGAACCAGGCGGACCCCAAAAGATAACCGAAAAGATACGGCCTGACATCAGGGCACTTCTCAAGACGGATCCCGGCCCAAGAATATGATCCTGCCCCAAGATCTCCTCGATCCTGTCGGGTCTTATCCTTTCCGCTAAAGGGGTCCAGCCGTTATCCCTATCAGTATTCTTAAAAAACACTTAGCTCCTTTCTAAATCAGACCACCCTCCGCTACAGCTTGCTATGAAGGACGGATTAAGAGAAAGTGGTATTCTAACTATCGATCCGCTAATTTGGATATGATACAAAGTTTCTTGACAGTGTACCATTTTGAAAATACTGAGGCTAAGCAATATCCTCTTAACTTCTATTCATCAATACTTCCGAGACCTGTTTGAGAACCATGTTCACGTCTATAGGTTTCATGATATTCAAGTCCGCTACCAGTTCATCCTGCCAATCATTCACATCTCCTCTGTCACTAATCAGTGCGATAGACATCTTCGGATTTATCTTTCTATATTTTTTTATTAGTGTTCCTCCACTGACGCGGAGCGTTTCGGTGTCCGCTATTACAAGATCAAAATTCTTCCTCTTTAACTTACCCAGACCTTCAAGTCCATTATTAGCCGTATCCACCTTGCATCCCTTGCTCGTCAAGAGGTGTGACAGGATTTCTCTGGCAATATCTTGGTCTTGAATAATCAGGATCTCCGCATCCTTAATCTTTTTTTTATCAGCCTTGGACTTGATTCTATATTTCTGTCTAACAAGCGGCAATCTGATATGAAATATCGTTCCTTCTCCTTCTCGGCTCGACATCTCTATATCGCCTTTATGCCTTTTTACAATGGCATAAGACAGACTTAGACCAAGCCCTTCCGCCCCATTCCCTTTGGAGCTGAAGAAAGGGTCGAATATCCTTTCTCCTAATCTACTGGATATCCCGATCCCACTGTCCTGTATATATATATGGGCATAACCGGCATTATCTTCCGTGGTAATATGGATTTCTCCTCCATTCGGCATGGCTTCAACGGCATTTATAATCATGTAGATAATGACATTTCTTATCTCCTCTGGATCCCCTTCAACGGGTGAAGAAGATCTCAGATATGTCTTTAAATCTATCTTAACACCTTGACTTTCAGGTCCGACTTTCCATTTCTTGATGGTGGATGCAACAGCTTCATTAATCCTCTGATTTAGATCAAATTGGGTCATGGCCTTTTGGTCGGCTTCCGTTTCCGCTATTAGTTCCAATATTCGTGCAATCCTTATGGTTTCATATGACACCTCCTCCAGCACATTGTATGCATCCATAAGATCGTTATTGCCGGAGCGCGTAACCTTATGGAAATCCTTTACTTTTTTCAAAATGGAGTCATTGTGACGGCAAAACCTGCTGTTCAAACCGATTGCCAGTGTAATCAGGGCTTCTCTCTTCTTTGACCGGATCTTTTCCTGCTCCATCTCATTTCTTTTCTCCAGTCTGGTAAGTATCAAAAGAAAGGCCGTTCTATTTTTATATCTTATACGCTTCATTTTGACATCACAAAGTATAGTTCCTCCATCTTGAGTGACCAGGTGTGCATCATATTGGCCAGGAGCCATCTTTCCGGAATTCCATATATTATGAAGGCCTTTTACATATTCCCATTCATCCTGATGAATAAAGTCCAAGAAATCACGGTTCATAACCTCTTCGGCCCTATAACCTAACTGTTCCAGCATCACTTCATTTATCTCAATGATTTTCCCTTGCTTTATGAGTATGACTCCGGCCGGCATTGCATTGAAGAGCATGTCCCTATCTCTTAAAGTCCTCTTGAGCTTAAGGTTCTCCCCTTTTAAAAACAGGGCTGTTTCCCTCAGAGACTTATTCTCTGTTTTTAGCCTTTCAACCTGTTTTTCCAGATGATCAGTCTTTTTATCCCTCATAGAATCTCATACTCAATTTGACACTGCGATTTCTTGTTATAATTTTGTGTGATAAATATACTGCATATATGTCCAGCAGGGATTTCCTTTCAGAGGCGAAAATATTTGTAATATACAAGGGTTCAAGGGGTCTAGGAATCAAGGGGTCAAGTGAAAATCATCATACACTCTTTGCTCTCTGCGCTATGCGCTTTGCGTTATTTTATAACTGGAATCCTTGAACCCTCAAAAATAAGACCACCGGCCATAAAGCCCATAGATATCGTCTTGAGAAGATCGGCCGTGACCAGGGTCATACGAAAACCTGACAGGATAATGTTTATCTAATATGATTTTTTCTGAAAATGCACTTGATGATGTATATCATATACCGTATCATATCCTAACAGGATACTACAACAAGTAAAAAGGATTCCGGCACAGTCCTGTTAATGTCTGGAATAAGCTAAAATCAGCTAAAATATGAGGAGAAAGTGACCGATAATTCATCCTTTGTCAACCTCCATGTTCATACAGAATTCAGTCTTCTGGACGGCGCTATATCCATAAAGCAAATGATAAACAAGGCTGTCAGCCTTGGGATGGATAGTGTCGCCATCACGGACCACGGAAATATCTTCGGTGCTGTGCAACTCTTCACCAAGGCGGTCAGGGCAGGTATCAGGCCGATTTTAGGTTGTGAAATGTATGTTGCGCCAGGGGATCGCCGAGAACGCGCGCCAGCAAGGGACGGCCAGCCGAACGCCTATCACCTTGTGCTACTTGTTATGAACGAGAAAGGCTATAAAAATTTAAGCCGTCTTGTAACCCTTGGTCACCTTGAAGGATTCTATTACCATCCCCGTATTGATATGGAGCTTCTGAGAGAATATAATGAGGGATTAATCGCCCTTTCCGCCTGTTTGAAGGGTATCGTCCCTTATTATATTACCTCCGGCATGATAGATGTCGCAATAGAGAAGGCAAGGGAACTTGATGCAATCTTTGATAATAGCCGTTTTTATCTGGAGATTCAGGCAAACGGTGTTCCTGAGCAGAAAAAGGTAAATAAGGTCCTCAGAGATTTTTCCCAAAGACTATCTATCCCTCTTGTGGCTACAAATGACTGTCATTATCTAGAAAGGGAGGATTGGGAGGCTCATGATGCCCTTCTCTGCATCCAGACAGGTAAGATCATTGATGATCCACAACGTCTGAGGTTTTCCACCAATGAGTTTTTCTTCAAATCCCGTAAAGAGATGGAAGTCTCGTTCGGAGAAAAATATTCGGAAGCCCTCGATAATACGGTGGAGATAGCGGGACGATGCCGATATGAAATGGAGTTCGGGAAATACAAGTATCCTGTGTTTAATACAAAAGGGGAAAAAACCCTCAATGAACTGCTTATACAGCAGGCGCAACAGGGGCTCAAGGAGAGGATAGCGCAAAGGGAAGAGGATGAGGGAGGGATATCACCGGAGATAAGGGACGAATATAGGGAAAGGCTTCATTTCGAGTTAGACGTTATTACAAGGATGGGCTTTTCGGGATATTTCCTTATCGTGGCGGACTTTATTGATTATGCCCGCAAATCTAACATCCCTGTCGGTCCAGGAAGAGGATCAGCCGCCGGATCACTGGTAGCATATTGCCTTTATATTACCAATCTTGATCCCATCAAATACGACCTCCTTTTCGAGAGATTTCTTAATCCTCAAAGGATCAGCATGCCTGATATTGACATAGATTTCTGTATGAACGGGAGAGATGATGTCATAAGATATGTGGCCGAAAAGTACGGTCGAGAAAACGTTGGGCAGATAATTACCTTCGGCACTATGAAGGCCAGAGGCGTTATAAGAGACGTAGGCCGGGTACTTAATATTCCCTATGGCGAAGTCGACAAAATCGCCAAAATGGTTCCTGAGGGGCCAGGAGTGAGTCTTTCTAAAGCAATTGAGGAGGAACCAGAGCTTAAAAAAATGGAAGATGGTGAAGAGATCGAAAAAAAATTACTTAAGATCTCCCGCTCTCTTGAGGGCATATCAAGACATGTCTCAACCCATGCGTCCGGTGTGGTTATTTCCGACAAGCCTCTTGTTGAATATCTGCCGCTCTGCAAGGGAACAGGCGGCGAGATAATGACCCAGTTCACCATGGATCAGATTGAAAAACTGGGACTTATTAAATTCGATTTTCTTGGTTTAAAAACACTCACGGTGATTAAGCATACACTTAAACTGATTGAGGAATCTTCCGCTCAAAATATCGATATAGATAATATCCCACTGGATGACACAGAGACCTTCAGGCTTTGTCAGGAAGGGAAGACAACAGGCGTGTTCCAGCTAGAAAGCGACGGGATGAAAGATCTGCTTAGAAATCTTAAACCGGAAGTTTTTGAAGATCTTGTGGCCCTCGTCGCACTTTACAGACCGGGCCCAATGGAGTGGATACCTGATTATATTAACGGCAAGCACGGCAGGAGAAAAACCAAATACCTGCACCCCAGCCTGGAGCCCGTTTTGTCCAAAACCTACGGTGTGGCGATATATCAAGAGCAGGTGATGCAGATAGCGCGTGATTTGGCCGGTTTTACAATGGCTGAAGCCGATGTGCTCAGAAAGGCGATGGGGAAAAAGAATGCGGCCCTGCTGGCGGAACAGAAGGAGAAGTTTATCAATGGCTGCATGAAAAAAGGCATAGAAAAAAAACTGGCCGAAAAGATATTCACATTTATAGAGCCTTTTGCCGGTTATGGTTTTAATCGTTCCCATGCCGCATGTTACGCGCTTATAGGTTATCAGACCGCTTATCTGAAAGCCCATTTCCCGGTCCAGTTCATGGCCTCTTTACTTACCCAGGACATGGGAAACCAGGATAAGACCATTAAAAATATCGCTGAGTGCCGTGAGATGGGTATAAATATACTGCCCCCGGACCTTAATGAAAGCCAGGCTAATTTTGCAGTGGTTGATGGCAGCATACGCTTCGGACTAGCTGCGGTGAAGAATGTAGGTATAAAGGCCGTTGATTCAATCATTGACGTGCGCAATCGATCAGGTCTATTCAAGGATATTCTGGATTTTTGCCAGAGGGTTGATGGATCAAAGGTCAATAGACGTGTTCTTGAAGGCCTTATCCAATGCGGCTCTTTTGATTTTACCGGGGTTCACAGATCCAGGCTTTTTGCCTCCCTCGATGATGTCATCAGGCTTTGTGGAACTCACCGTGATCCTAATCAGCTAAATATCTTCTCAGACCTAAATAAACCTGGAACTGGATTTAGCGGCATTTATGAGTTTGCTAATATAAATGAATGGAGTGAAAGAGAAAAATTAATTAAAGAAAAAGAAGCCTTGGGTTTTTACATCACAGGTCATCCCCTTGATGAATTTGAGGGAGAAGTCAAACGCTTTGCCACTTGCTCAATCCAGGAGCTTTTAAGGCTGAAAGACAAGTCTGAGGTAAAAGTGGCGGGTGTGATAGAGAATCTGAGGATGAAAAGGACAAAGAGGGGAGATAGGATGGCGATTCTCTCTTTGGAAGATCAAAGCGGAGCCACCCAGGTTATCCTTTTCCCGGAGGTTTTTAACAGTTACTCCCGTTTTCTAAAAAATGAAGAGCCCTTGCTGATATGCGGAGTGGCAGAAGTGGGTGATAACTCATCCAAGATTATCGCTAAGGATATCGTTTCCCTGGAATCCTTGCGACACAAGTCCATTAGGACAATCGAGATTGAAATCAATCAAGAGACCGCATCAAAGAATTTACTGGAAGATATAAGGGATATCTTCTTTAGGTACCCCGGTGAATGCTCGGTTTTATTCAGGGTTAACATGGATAACGGGGAGGAGATCATCATTGGGGCTAATAGCCATTATAAGGTATTACCGTGTGATGAGATGTTGGAAGAGATTGAAGGAATAACAGGCAAAAGGGTTGTTTTGAGATATGAATAACGATCGCCCGTACTGTTGCCAGGCTTTAGGTGGGATTCCTTTTGAGATATCGTCTTTCGAAGAACAGCCGCACCAGTCGCCCGCCGTGCTATTCGTTATGCAAAATTATAATCGAAAATTGCTGAATAAAATTACTGCTCAAAACCCACAAGATCAGGAGGATAGATGTATTTAAGATCAATTTCATAGGTCCATGGGAGTCCCCACCACTGCCAGCCATAGTGACGCCGGTGTTGAAAACCATAGACCTTGTTCCTTTTCGCAAGCTGCCGATAATATTTATCCCGATTTTCATCATCAAAGGTTGGAAACTCGGGGCCTTCAAAACCATCCACAATATTAGAGATTTTTGTAAATCCCTCATTCAAAAGGTCGTTGGCGGCAAGAATGCTTCTTTTCCCATCACTGCAAATAATAATGAGATTATCCGTTTTTCTAAATATTTTGCTTACCTCCGACACGAAGTCCTTGTTTTTCTGACTCAGTTGATACTTATATTTTTCATCAACCTTAGCAATTTTATTGGTCGTAAACATGTAAGGAAAAAGGTAGGCATTGGTAGGATGGCCGACATACTGGTATTCCGCTCTTGTCCTGACATCAATTAAATAAGTGTCTGGTATAGTATTAAGCATATCATAGGCATCTATACTCAGAATACTCTTGACCTCCTGGCCATGACTATTCCCCTCCAGCATGCCGAGAGTCAGAAGCCCTACTGACAGGACAAGACATATTGACTTTAGATTATTTATATTTTTCATAGGATTATCCCCTAACGTCCAATAAATAATTTACAGCGAAAAAAATCCGAGATCTGTAAAAAAGATTATGTGCAAGATTAATAATCCAACATTATTTTAATTGTCAATGGAAAAATAGGAAATGTTAATAGGAAAGGACATCTCGCAATCGCCGTCAATCTGAGTCTCCTTTTTCTTTGGTCGTACAAAGCGAAGCAAAATTTATTATTGACCACGAGCGCCATTTTATAAATACTCGGTGATATACTGTGAATGCATCGCGCGTTATAATATTCTATTATTCTGGTGGGATTACATTTGGTTCATCCGGTTAATGAGTACTGAAATGAATTTATGCTGCAAAGACCTGCTTCGGCCCATGGGGCTCTCTTTGCGACAGGCGAACTTGTTTATGTGCAAGGTATGGGCAATAAGCCGGGGTAGGCGGGCGGCGAGCTATTCTAATAATATCCAGGGACTGGAAGTCCGGCTATCTGCTCAGAAGTTACCCGCCCGTCTGGCAGGCACCTTATGCTATTATCTTGCTTCCAAGTTTTTCGCCGCTGCAAAGAGAGCCCCATGGGCCGAACATAATAAATCTTGCTATTATTTAACATCTTATTATTAAGCTTATTCATTAACCGGATGATCCGTACATTTCTCATGAAAGTAAATTGCTACAGACTGAACCGGTAGTCTTAAGGGCTTAGGATTCAAAATCTTCTGAAAGGATCTGTTATGGTGCCAAGCAAAGTGTTTTTTACCGATCTCCGTGCTTCTTTCAATAAAGATCTCCTTTCCAAATTAAGCATGCTTTTAGACGCTGTGGACCTAAAGGGGGTAATTCCTCCTCGTGGTTTAGTGGCCATAAAATTACATTTCGGAGAGAAAGATAATCTCGGGTTTATTAGACCTAATTTTATTCGCAGAATTGTCGACTACACCAAAAACTTGGGGGCTTCTCCTTACCTTACCGATACAAATACTCTCTATGCGGGGACTAGGGGAAACAGCGTTTCTCATCTCAATACAGCCATAGAGAATGGTTTTGCCTATGCTGTTGTAAATGCGCCCATTATCATTGCCGACGGTATAAGGGGGGCTTCCTATAATAAGGTAAGGATAAATAAAAATATTTTTAAAACAGCCTTTATAGGTAAAGATATTTTTGAAGCAGACGCGCTTATCAGCGTTGCCCATTTCAAAGGTCACGAGGTGACCGGATTCGGAGGTACTATCAAGAACCTGGGTATGGGATGCGCATCGAGGAAAGGAAAACTACAACAGCATTCAGACATGTCGCCAAAAGTTAATAGGAAAAAATGCGTGGGTTGCGGTGACTGTATCGAGCACTGCTCCCAGAAGGCCATTTCCCTTGAGGATGGAAAGGCACTTATCGATCATCAAAGCTGTATAGGTTGTGCGGAATGCATTATTATATGCTCCAAAAAGGCAATAAATGTGAGATGGAATGCGGATACATCTCTCTTCCAGAAAAAAATGGTTGAATACGCCTTTGCTGCACTGAAAGGTAAAAAGGGAAAATCTGCTTTCCTTAATTTTCTAATTCAGATATCTCCATCCTGTGACTGTGTGCCCTTTAATGATGTGCCCATTGTAAGGGATTTGGGAATTATGGCATCGATAGACCCGGTGGCAATAGATCAGGCCTCCGTGGACATGGTTAACCAACAGGCCCCATTGGATGGCTCATGTCTTGAAACACACCAGGAAACATGTGATGATAAATTTCGAGCTGTCTATCCAAAGATAGACTGGTCCATTCAACTAGAGTATGCAGAAAAAATCGGCTTAGGAAAACGCGATTATGATCTGATCACCATATGAAAGCCGCGAGATTCTTCCAAAGATTCACCCCATGAATTTTCGTAGACTCGCTCCCTGACTCGTGCCACCAAAGCCTCAATAACAGACACAATATATTGTGTTAATAAATTATTTTTACTACTATATATATAGATTAATTAAATTCAAGTTATTTATAAAAATATATTTGACAAATAGATAAAGATATGAAACATCATATATAAATTCCACTAGATTTTATGGTAATAAAACAGATGTGAAATAGATATTCACAATGCTGTAATAGACCTTTTTAATGACACTTCTATGAACAAAGTATAGTTTTTCCATGTTTGTCCCATAATCCCGGAATAAGGAAGGGATGTGCCGTGATTAACAGATCACCGGATAAAGTATCAGGCAGCAAGGATGGAATAAACCAATATCATAGTGTGGAATTTTCGATCCAAGGTCTCGAACTGCCCTACCAAGTCAGAATCTGGGAGAAAGTTTCGGAATCCATGAACATTTTGGTCAAGGAAGGTTCTAGTATCTTGCCTCTTTTAAAGGTCGGAGATACACTGGATACAAAATACTATTCTACAGGTTCTGTCTACCCCACTGAAAATATGCGAACCACTATTCGACATATCACTAAAAAGAGAAAGGGTCGATTAAAAGGTCACTATCTTGTCGGCCTGAAAATAATTGAAAGTTGACTGCCCCAAAAAGCCCTCATTCCGTTCCAGATCGGAATATCTTCATCTTCAACAGCCCTATATCATGATCGTGGCCTCGTCCTTGATGGTGTAGAGAATTTTCTTTTTGGTTGATACTATCCGTTTCTATTTGTTACATATAGGGGCGAACACAAGCATTATATAGTATATTGATATTCTTTGCGGATGGGCATTATTTATGCACATCGTAAAGAGATATACCCAGAGATCAATTTCCAAAGATAAAAGATATGTCCGCACACATATTTCCCCATTCTTATTGGCCTGAATCTATCATAAAAAAGATCATCTCTTTTTTCGGACCCGTCAAAGTTTACCGGCCATGGATGATAGACTCCCTTGACCAAATGAATGATGTGTCTATAGAGATATCAAACCCACCGGAAGATCTGAAGCCTGACAGTTCTTTCATGGCTATGCTTTCTGAATATCGTCAGTGGATGAAGAGAAACCGCGATAGAAGTTATCTTGAGATTATAAAGTCAGTCCGGGACAGTAGGCTCACCGATGATAAAACTTGGGAGATCAGACGTATGCTTGGGCGTACTCTTCAATCTCTTACAGATGAAGAGGAAAAGATCACAAGATGGCATCTGCTTCTCCATTTGGCCGGTGATCTTGAAGAACAGCGTTTGGCGGCTTATAAGATACTTAAGGAATTGAAGGACAAGAAATCTCCTCTTGACGGAAGCATTGAAAAAGCCAGTGATATAAAAAATCTATTGGGGGATCTCCAGGAGCTCGGAACAGAATCAGAGCTGAATGATCAGAATTTGAGAAAGATCTTCGAGGCATGGTTTGGTCTTTTCGGGGAGTATATAAAGGAGAATGAGTTATTAATCACATATAATAGACAGGTAATGTCTTTTCTTACCGAACGACGGGATGCTCCGAGTATCGCGGATGGACCGGCGAATAGCCCGACCATAGTCTTCAATGTACCTGACCTGTCTGATCGCACACCTGAGGGACAGAATCGAATCAGAATGGAATATAATATTGATGATCTCTTAAAAGAGATAAAGGATCTTATATTCTCCATGGTGAAAAATCCGCCAGGAAACCTGACCGCTCTTGATAACTTATCCAAAAAACTCAATGAGTCTTTTCCTCGAGAGTTATCAAAGGGCGCATTGAGATGCACCCTCAAATACTTTTATCCCATTCAAGACAAAGGGCTTCTTGAAAAGGAGAAGGTATTAGAGCGGTTCTTCAACCAGACCATCATTCTCACAGAAGAACAAGACGCTCTATGGACATGAAATCATCGAAAATAGAGAAGCTTAAAGCCGAAGGCTGGACCAAAATGTTTTTGGCTAGCGAAACAAGGCTTAGTGAAGCTAATGATGCCTCGATTTAGGATTATGGCAGGTATTCAGATTTAATGTTTTGAATTGCGTGAAATATATTCCCCTTTATTTTTCTGTTTGTTCTATACAGCCTGCTCAAGATCTTCTTAATCTCTTCTCTTTTTGAGGATCCTGCCGTGGGGCATCCAAGATCTACCATGGGAAAGCCCATTATCTCGGCGTACCTTCCTATAATACGTTCTTCTATCATGTAAAAAGGCCTTATCACTGTGAGCCTTCCCTCAAAAAATTTCTGTACAGGCATTAAAGTGCTGACAGACGCACCGAAGAAGATATTCAGAAAAAAGGTTTCTATCAGGTCGTCCTTGTGATGCCCAAAAGCAACCTTGTTGCAGTTGAGTTCCGATGCCAGCTTAAAAATAGCCTTTCTCCGGAGCCTGGAACAGAGGAAACATGGATTCTCTAAATTCTCCGGACTGTGGGCCCTCGGCCCATAGTCACTTTCTATTATCTCGTGATTGAAGCCATTCTCGATAAAAAAGTCTCTCATCTTAGTGGCGGAACCGGAGCCGAAACCTGGGTCAACATGGACGGCGGTAATGCTGTATTCAATTGGAATCCTTCTGATCCTTTCCCTCAATAACCACAGCAAGGACATACTGTCCTTGCCCCCTGAGACAGAAACAAGGAGATGATCTCCATCCTCCGTCATATTAAGATTGTGAATAGCCTTTCCCATCAAGCGCTTCATTTCTCTGGCCGCGTATTTTGTCATTTATAGTAGCGCTCGCCGAATATCATAGTCCCGATCCTTACCATGTTCGCTCCCTCTTGAATGGCCACTTTGTAAGAATTTGACATACCCATTGAAAGATATCTCATATCAACCTGTGTTAAGCCCACCTTTTTGATCTCTTCAAAGATCTCCCTTGTCTTTTTAAAATAGGGGCGGGCATCCTCCGGGTCTCCACTGAATGGCCCCATGGTCATAAGACCCATTATTCTAATGTTTTTAAGTGCTAAGATCTCCTTTATCAGTGATAACGCGTCTTCAGGCATAACTCCCGCCTTTTGTGATTCTTCACCGCTGTTTATCTCAATTAGCACTGGCATGACTTTTTCAATATTCCCACAGGCCTTGTCAATGGACCCAGCAAGTTTCATGGAGTCCACCGTCTCAATCATATCGAAAATCTTGACAGCTTTTTTGGCCTTGTTGCTCTGCAGGTGCCCTATCATGTGCCATTTCACTCTCGCACCTATTTTTTGATATGCCCTTTCAGCCTCCTGCACGTAATTCTCCCCGATAATCCGAAGGCCCGCGTTTATGGCTTCCTGAATTTCTTCAGGACTTCTCGTCTTGGCCGCTCCCACCAGTTGGACACCGTCCGGCAATTCACTCAATATCTTTTTCACGTTCTCTTGAATCATTGATCTTATCCTTAATCAAACTAGATACTTCAATTTCAAGGACATGTAAAGGCCGGAAGGGGAAACCACAATTATCATTTAGAAATATTAAAAAATTCGGGGTTCTTCGGTATGGTTAATGAAACGATATATATTGATTCGCGTATTTCCTGATATGGTGTCCCTCAAGGACATGAAATTGCCTGATCTTTTTGAGGGTAACAGGAGAAAAGATACCTATTGGAAGATAGATGATCTTTTTTCCGTGTGCTGCTGCCATACTTTGGCACCAGCCTGAATGGAGCTCCGCCGCCACATAAACCACGTGTTTTTCCATACTATAATCAATGGCAGCCATGAGAAGTCTTTCCGGTTTGTTCCTTGCTACATTAAAATAGGGATCTTTCCATATGTCAAAGACCCTCATAGGAGGATAGGTCAGCATGAATCCTCCGTACTGGCATCTGCTGATACCGGGCCCGTCCATAACCTCTCCGGCTGGGGTGCTGTAAAAGGACATATCTGATTCCTGGTCATGCTCTCCAAGCCAGGTTACCTTC
>SMTZ1_10002841_pt1 | contig 17394 bp, 18 predicted proteins | sample DeeMarSWOR136_30_FD_25667 | JGI IMG/M metagenome (IMG submission 25667)
TTTAGAATAAAATATAAAAATATTAAGTCAATTAAGAAGTCCGTTTTCGCTTTGAAAACAATTCTTTAAGCTCCCCCATTATAGCTCCGCGCAGACTTTGAGGGCTTGCAGGTCGACTAGGTCCGGGTGGTGGACCTCCAGGCGGACCTCCAGGTGGACCTCCGGGTGGGCCTCCAATCGAGGGTGCCATAGTTGCTACGCCAGGGGAGGGTGGAGCTCCCACACCTCTTGTTTTAATGGCGTTTAAATCATTTGTCATTGTGTTAACTCTAGATTGTAAATTTGAAATTTGTGATTTTAAATCTGCTAATGATGAGTCAACAAGGTCAGGTATTCGTAAAACAATTGTCATTATTTTTTCAACAATATCCCCAAACGCATTAACTTTTTCTTCTATTGGGGATTTCTTTGCTTTATCAAGGAAGCTTGCAAATTCTTCGGCTATGTCTAATCACCAATAATTTTAGTTAATAATTATATTTTGAAAGAATAATTTTTCTAATAATTATATAATAGTTATATTTAATAAAAATATGTTTTAATGAAAAAATATCTTAAAACTTGAATAATAAGGATATAAAAAAAGTATGGAATATATAAAACCTAACTCATCTCAGTGGTAGAATCCTGTAATTTTAACCATAAATCATTAAGCTCATCCCTCGATTGAATAAATTGTTCAATTTCTTTAAGTAAAATATTTCTGGCCCTATCGAAATCTCTTTGTAAATCATTTAACTCATTTTCTAGCATGGTAAGTTTGGTTCCCTCAATCATTTTATTTTTTGTTTTTTCAATGTTTAAAGCTTTTTTTATTACACCTGACCTCCTACCAGCTATATCAGTAAGAGCATTTGCAAATAAATCCATTCTTGCTGCTAAATCATCTTTTCGAATGGCTAGATCTTTGATCGCATTAACATATTTGTTGTTTGCTTCAATGTATTGGTCGTTCTTATGAATAAAATCTTGGTAATGGTTCACTTCCTCGTCTTTTACATTTGATTTTGACTCTCTGGCAAGCGTTTGCATTTGTTTTAATACATCTCTAAAAGTTCTATTAAGCATTTGCCTTGCTATGTTTAATTTTGCGATATTATCTGCAAGTTTTTTATGAGAATCTGAGACCGTTCTCTGTAATCTCGCAGCCTTTTTAAGATGAGAAGCTAATTCTTTTTCCATTTTCGCAAGGTCCAATTCATCTTCATGAGTTATTATTGGCATTTTATTAAATCCCTCAAATATTTTTTATTTTGATCTTTTACATATATTATATTATTATCATAATAACTTTTTTTATATATTTTTATGGAAAGATAGCCGTAATGATATTATCCTTAAAGTTGGCTTTTATAACTTTAACTCTAATTTCTTTTCCTATTAAGTTTTTCGAGTTTTGAAATGGCTTTTTTAGAATTATTTTTATACCAATATCTTTCGTAATTTTCCCTATACATTCATTAGACCATCTTCCTATGGAAGCTATCTCTACTGTTATGATATCTCCTTTCCTATAATTTAAAGGGATTCCTATTTTTCTTTTTTGAATACCGAAATCCTTAGGTCCCAGTTTTAATTTAATATCATGTTTTTTTTCTAGATTAGATAATTGTTTATAAAAATAATCCCATGATTTGGGTCTAATTTTCTTCAATTTTCTACCTGTCTTATAAATTAAATATTTCTGAATTCCTAGTTGTATTTTTTTTTCTGAGAAATCCTGCTTTCTTAAATTAATTACAAATTTAATAATATCTTCTATATCCGTGTCATTTTCTCCAGGAAACCAAACTGGTGCTAGCAATACGTCTATTTTTGAATTGAGTAAATCATAAATATTTTTAATCAAATTTTTCAAATTATAATATTTACAATCACATAAATATTCGGCTTTTTCTTGATTCAAGGTATTGAGGCTAATATTTATACGTGAAAGTCTATCTTCTTCCAATTTTTTAATTATCTGTTCACTCAAAAGCAAACCATTGCTTTGCATTGAAATAACTTCTACTCCCTTAATAGACCATAGTTTTTTTAAAAGATTATCTAATTCAGGGTAAAGGAGAATTTCTCCATATGGCGCAATATGAATTTCAATGCCATGATTACCTTTAAAAGTAACTATTTCATTAACTTTTTCAACTAGATAATCGGAATTTACAATGAAATTAGTATCATAATCTCCAGCACTCACGAAACAATATTTACATTTGAGATTACATAAGTTTAGAGGTTTAAGTTCAATAATATTCGTCCCACGATCGATTATACCTATGAAATCGACTCCATAGAGCGGAATAGCCGAATTTTGATCAACATAAATCGTATTTAAATTCATTTTAAAATATGGTTATAATTTATATCTTAATATACCTACAATGGAACCTAAATCTATTATTTGCTGACCCGTAGAGGTTTGACTACTTATGATATCAACTTCACCTCCAGAATTTTCCACATTAGTAATTATTTGTTCAATTTTAAGTTTTTGAGTTTTAGAAGTGCCTCGAATTAATAAATCTGCTACAAATAATTGCTTAACTGCTCCACTCTCTGAAGCCTTGCTGTTTTCATCAATACCTATTGAAATTAAATCGGGTTCTGTGTTAAATAATTTAAAAATTTCTTCAATTTTTTCAGTTTCTTTTAGAATTTTTACTTTCTCTTTCAATCCTGCCAATTCCTTGGATTTTAATGTCTCTCGGATAGCACTTTCCGTACCGGAGCTGGCATGAATATTTCTTATTTTAGGTATATAATCGGGATTATTTTTTTCTTTTAAATAATTTAATAGCAAATCTCTTGTATTTCCGGGTCCACAAAAAATTATTAAATCAATCTTAGTTGAGTTTAGATTTTCTTCAATAATTTTTTTAATATTTTCAAAAAAATCGTTTAAAGCCTTATTTCTCTGTGATTGCTCATATCTTTTTCCTGGGATATGCGATTTTATAGTTGCGATCCTATTTTGACTAAAATTAGTAATAATTTCGATTGTAGCAAGCCCTGTTTCAATTGCTATCATTAAAATGATGAAATTGGTCTCAAATTTCGATGATTGTTTTAATCTTTTCATATCGTGGGAAGACCAATTTTCCTTAATTATCGTCAACTTCTGTCCTGTCTCAATATTTAAGGTATGATACGAACCAAAACTTACAAAATCTTCTGGTCCCTCTAAAATTGTCCCCTTAACTCTTAATCGATTTGAAAATTCATGGAAGGAAGCATCCTCAACATTTATTTTTAAAAACATAGGTTTTCGTTCTCCTTTTGAACCCTCTTTAAGTATTACTCTTCTTTGGGTTCGCGCAGCTACTTTATCATTCTTTGATATTACATTATACAATGTCCAAAGATCATTTAAATTATCTATTTTAACCGTAATTTCTCCTTGTTTTTGATTGAAATCAAGAATTTTCAAATTAAAATCTATACTCCGAATAAAATATTATTATATTACTAGAATAATGGATAGTAGAAAAATTGAATTAGAGATAATCTAAATTTAAAAATATTGAAAAAAAATAAAGAAAAATAGATATAAAAAAAGTATTCTGAATTATTGTTCTCCCAAAGCCTGTTTAACTTTCTCTAACTCTTCCATACGCTTCCTTTTTTCCTCTTCGCGCTTTTTCATCTCTGATTCGTCTGGCTTGGCTAAAGCCACTCCTTTTTTAATTTCATTTTCGAGCTCTTTATCTATTGGCATTTTTCTACAACACCTTTTTTTTTTTATATAATATAAAAAAACTTATTTATAAGTTTTAGTTTATAGAAAGTCCAGTTAAATAATTTCTAACTCCATTAAATACGCGTCCTCTTTTGATTGATAATATTGATCTATTCTCTGTACTATTTTGAAGCCAAATTTACGATATAATTTTATAGCAGAAGAATTTTCGACTTGTACATTTAGGACAATTTTTTTAATATCATTTAATTCTTTGATTTTTTGAACGGTATCATACAAAAGATAAGAACCATAACCTTTTTTGTGATATTTCGGATTAATCAAAAAGTTTATAATATTCGCTCTATCAAGCCTTTCTTTTACAACAATAACGAATCCAATAATTTCTTTTTTGATTTTATTTTTTTCTAATTTTAAAAAAAATAAATTTCTTCGGATTAATTTCTTAATTAACACCTCCGAAAATGCGTTTTGATTAAAAACACTTTTTTCCAAGAGAGATATTTCATCTAAATCTTTAAAAGATACCTGTTTGATTTTCATTTAACGCCACTCATTTCTTGTTTAAATATTTTAATTGGTGTTCTTTCTGTAATTTGACCGTATTTTCCTCTGAGCGGGATAATCTCTTCTATAAATCCTTCTAATTGGTTATCTTCTAAAAATTTTATAAATTTATCTGATAAAGCAATATAATAAGGCAGCTTTATTTTATTTTTTTCAATGGTTATGAGTTCCTTGGGGATTTTGAAAGTTGACAATATTAATTCTTTAACAATTGTCAGATGGTCTTCGCTACTTTCTATTTGAGCATATATGAACAACCCTTCCTCAGTTATTTCCTCATGAGGCAATTTAATTGTTTTTGCTCTTCTTAGATAACGGTTTTTTAATTGATAATAATCTTTTGCTCGAATTGTGCAGAAATGAATTTTAAGAGAGGTTTTAGGAGCTAATTTCTTAATGAGCTTCATTGCCTCTTCTTTACTATTTTCGACGGAAGCAATAGTGTCTTTTTTTATTTTAAATCCTCTTTCCTTTAAGTATTGGCTATTAGGATAACACATTTCAAATTCGTTCAGATTAACGAATTGTGCTCCAATCTTATCTATATAGAGAATAAAATCTTCAAGATTTTTGTTATAATCATATCCAGGAATTACAGGAACCTCAGCACCTACAGAAATTCCTTTATTTATAGCAAATTTAATGTGTTCCCATTTATTTTTCGGAGGATGGAACCGTATCTCATCTAGACCCGCTTCAGCTAATTGCTTTGCAATATTTTCATTAAAATTTATTCCGTTTGTGTAGAGGTGTACATGAAACTTCTTGCCTTTTATTTTTTTAACATATTTTATGTAATCAAGGGTTTTTTCTAAATTTGATTCTAAAAGTGGTTCGCCGCCTGTTATACTCATTCCCTTCGCTTCAATTTTGTTTATCTCGATTAATAAATCCTCGTGGGAGAAAACTTGAATTTCATCAGCAAAAGTTTTATCTTTTCCTTTCCTCTCTTCTGAGATTGGACAATACCATGAACAGTGATTAGGATTTTGACAATTGCCATTTAAAAACAAAACAACTTTCGCCCCTTTTAAACAAAGATGACATCCTTTAGGAATATTTCTACTTTTTATATAAAATGTATTACCTTTAGATTCCAAGATCTTGTTTCTTTTTATCTTTGATATAATTTTTTTCGTATAATCGCCTTTGTATTTGATAATTTTTTTAGGACTTCTTCAGTTGTTTCATTCATTTCAATCTCTCTTTTTAAAAATACTCCAGTTCTTCCATGTTTTTCTCTTTTTAGGAGAACTTTTTTTCGCTCTTTTAAAGTTTCAATATTAATTCCTAATTCTTTTGCGGCCATTGCTTCGTTATTGATTATGGAAATTTCATCATGTCCCATTGGATTTGGTTTTATTAAAACTAATCTTTTATCAATGCCAGGCACTCTCACACCTAATTTTAGTTCTTGTAAATTTATTTTTCCCCCAAAATCGTAAAACTCTAATGATTTTTTATCTAATTTAGTTAATGGAACAGTGATGCTTTCCAATTCGTTTAAATATATATAAAGTTTTATTGAATCTTTTGGTGTAGCCATAATAATTTCTCTAAAATAATGCTTAAAGCCATTTTTATTCAAAATAAATTCTATTCGGAATAATTGAATTGGCTCAATAAAAACAAGATCAATATCACTGTTTTTATGTACATTTCCCCTAGCAACACTTCCATAAATATATGGTTTTAAACCTTCAAACATTTCTATAAGGTTTATAGCCCTTTCGCGTTTTAGTTTTAGTAAAGTCCAATCAGATTTAGTATAAATTATTGATTCAAAATGTTCTCTTAAAATTTTTTCTTTTGACATAAATTAAGATAGAATTGAGGATTTTAATATATTTGAGTCTATTATATTTATTATTATCCCTAAGAGGATTGTTTCATAATATTTAAATGAACTTTTACTTTTATCTAAAACTTGTAAATTAGACTTAGGGACATTGCAATCCTTTAACCATATTAAAAAATCTTTTAGATTTTTACTAGTGAGAAATAAACTGGATTTCTTACTAAAGATAAGATATAATTTCGATAATAATTCCCTATTCTCAATAATTCCATTAATACTTAATTCAGTAAATATATCAATTTTAGGATTGATTAATATCATTCCTAAATTATTTTTATCAAATAAAATGGAATTAGAGGAAAATTTTGATTTTTGATGAATAATAGTGAGATAGCTCAAATTGTTCATCAATTGTCTTTCTTTAAGGAAATTCAGAATAGTAGATATAAAAGGTTGGGATAAATCTTGGCTTTTTTTTTCAAAAGAAAACCGTCTATTTGATGACTTGATGTTAAGTGTTATATCAATAACGTTAAATCCATAACTAGCTAAACCCTCTGTTAGAACTTCAAATATTTTTTTTGCGTTAGTTTTAATTAATAATAGTGATGGTTTTCGCATAGAAGTATCTTTTAAGACATTATTCACTGTAATACGAAATTTTTTAACCATAACGCTTTGATTTAATGGCTCAATAGATTGTTTTTCAAATAGAAATTGGTCCAAAGCAGTGTTAGATAATGAGGATCTCCATCTATATCTCTCCTTGAAAATTTTCACAATCAGCAAGAAAACAATTAATAATATAATTACAATAGTATCGATGAATATCCAATCAAACTGAAAGATATTTATAGCCAAATTATTCTACAACTTCTTTTATCCAATTTAAATATTTTTCAGAACCTTTTTCAATTTTTAAAGCAACGCATTCAGGATTCTCATAGCTATGAATTTCAATAATCTTCTGAATGATTAAATCGCTTTTTTCATCCGTTGTTTTTATCAATAATATATGTTCGTTATCCTCTTGAATATTACCTTTCCATTTATAAATAGAAAAAATATCCTTTATAATATTCACACAAGCAGCAAGTTTACTCTCAACTAAAATTCTTGCTATCTTTTTTGCCTCTTCAATACTCGGCACAGTTACAAGAAATATATATTGATTCATCTCAAAAATTTCACGTTTATTATTTCACTTAATGTTATAAAAGGTGGTTCTCTTAAAATTTATTTTATAATTTTTTAATCGAATTTATAATTATCAAATTTTACTGATAGATTTTGAGATATTAAAAAAGGTTTGAAAAAATTATATATAAATAGTCGAAATAATATTAATAATAAAACTATTACTGAAAGTAAAATTATAATTGTTAAATAATTAAATCTTCGGATAAAAATTAAAAAGTAAAGATTTACGTAAAAGGTTAAGAATATGTTGCACAATCTCTATCTCATACATCAACACACAGGCATTTGTCTAATCCATAGGAAATATGGGAGTATAGAATTCAACCAAGATTTAGTGTCCGGCTTCCTTACCGCATTAAAGGATTTTTCAGTGGAATTTTCTAAAGGTTCAGGTGAATTAAAAGTAATCGATATGCAAGTTTTTTATTTAATGTTAGTCTTTAAAGAGGGAGTATTGGTAACGGCCGCAGCTGATAAAAATGATGATAGTAAAATCACACACCGGGCTTTAAGTGATATTATTGACAAATTTACAGCAGTATATGGTGAAAATATTAAGACGTGGAAAGGAGATGTCCGGATTTTTAAAGATTTTCATGAAATAATTGATGAAATTTTACAGAATGGTACAATTGCCGAGATAAAGCTAAGAATTCCTATTCTTAAAATTTATAAAAAAGATTTTGTGAAATCACAGAAAAAACTGGCAAAAAATGGATTAATTATCTCGGAAGAAGATTTAAGGCAGGTTTCTGATAAAAAGCCAGAATGGACGAAAAAGAGACTGCCGAAACAAGTGATATCTCAGGGATTTTTAGATAATAAACAATATGAAATCGCACATTTAGCTGATGGATTTCACATGGTTGCTGATATCGCTGAAGAAGTGGGAGTTCCAGAGGGAGATGTTCAAGTTATTATAGATAGTTTAGACTCGCTGGGTTTGCTCCAATTTATCGATATTGAATAATAAAGTTTAAAAAATCTTTACTTTTTCTTATTGAAATTAAGTTTATAAATAATTTTTTCAATTAAGTTCCTACAACTCATTCAATTTAAGCGTAAGAAATTAAATTTCCATAATTTAATTAAATATTTGCTTATTTTCTGGTATTACAATAAAAAATTTAAATGATTTTGAAATTAAACAATTAAACTTTTGAAACTTGTATAATAAAATATTGTGATCAAGGATGAATGTGAATAAAATAGACAAAAATATTTATGAAATTCCACCAAAAACTTTGATGGTCAGACTTCACGGTAATATTGAAAAGTTCGAAATGAAGGTTCCCGCCCATATTTATGCAAATGATTACATATTAGAAAGAATAAAACAAGATAAAACCTTGGAACAAATTGCTAACGTTGCTTGTTTACCAGGGATAGTAAAACATTCAATAGCTCTTTCAGATGCACACCAAGGATATGGTTTTTGCATTGGTGGTGTTGCTGGAACTGATGCTGAAACAGGTATGATTTCTCCTGGAGGTGTGGGTTATGATATCAACTGTGGGGTACGGCTTCTTCGTAGTAATTTAATGTTAACTGATATTCAAAAAATTCTCCCAAATTTATTAGATTTAATATTTAAAAACATCCCCTCAGGATTAGGTTCTAAAGGAAAATTAAATATAAATTATTCAGAACTCGACAAGGTATTAAATGATGGAATGAATTGGGCCTTAGATAATGGATATGCTATTGAGGAGGACTTAAACCATTGCGAAGAGAGAGGTTGTTTAAAAAATACCGATGCGAGTTTAATCTCTGAAAAGGCAAAACAAAGAGCAATTAAGCAACTCGGTTCTTTAGGCAGTGGGAATCATTTTTTAGAAATACAACGAGTAGATGAGATATATAACCAAGAGATTGCCAAAAAACTAGGAATATTAAATAAGGACCAAGTAATGATCATGATCCATACCGGTAGTAGAGCATTGGGACATCAGGTATGCACAGACTCATTAAGAAACATTGAACGAGCGATGAGAAAGTATAATATTAAAGTGCCAGATAGGGAACTTGCATGTGTGCCTGCTAATAGTCCAGAGGCTCAGGATTATTTAAGCCAAATGGCTTGTGCTGCAAATTTTGGATTCAATAATCGTCAATTGATAACCTTTTGGTTAAGAGAATCTTTTCAAAAATTTTTTAATAAAAAAGATATTGATGAATTAGATTTACATTTAATATATGGAGTTTGCCATAATATCTTAAAAATTGAAGAACATGAAGTTGATGGCAAAAAAATGAAATTAAATGTACATAGGAAGGGGGCTACTAGAGCTTTCCCTCCTGGTCATCCAGTTCTTCCTCAAGATTATAGAGATATAGGTCAACCAGCCTTAATTCCAGGAACCATGGGCTCTGCATCTTATATATGTGTTGGAAAACCGAAAGCAATGGATTTATCATTTGGATCAACTGCTCATGGTTCTGGAAGATTGATGTCTCGTTCTAAGGCTAAAAAGAGATATTGGGGTGAAAAAATTAAACAAGATTTAAGTCAAAAAGGAATTCTCATAAAGGCTGCTTCAATGCAAGTAATTGCTGAAGAAGCTCCGGGAGCCTATAAAGATATTGACCAAGTAGTAAATGTGAGTCATGATCTTGGAATCGTAGAAAAGGTTGTAAGATTAGTACCTGTAGGTGTTGTTAAAGGATAAAGTAGATTATATATCAAAAACGATATCGATTTCTACTCTATTCAATTCTTCTTCTATTTTCATAAAAGAATAGGTAATTGCTTTAACTTCTATTCCAACTTTATGTTTATGTTTATCGAATTTTTCACCTTTTAGGACAGCGTGTAATTCAAATTGTTCATTTACTTTTTTAATGTGTTTTACATCGATTTCACTAAATACTAACTCGTCAACATCAAAAATATATAAAAATTCACTTAGAAAATCAAATAAGAGAGATTCCTTATCTTCTGCCCCAACTTTTAGCACCTTCTCAATTTGAGGAGCTATTCTATTCAAATCTGGAGTAATTGTTGCCATTAAACTATAGGCTGTTTGAGCAAAAGCTTCTTCGAGACTTCTTCCCCAAGATTTAACTTGTACATCTGCTGTATGATCAACGAATTTATATCCAGATTCTTTCATGCTTATTTTTAGCTATTAGTTTTATTATTTTACTATTTTATAATTATTATTTTTGTATAAAAACTATTTCTTTAAAAATATATGAGTTTAAAATGGTTTTAATAAATTTGTTTATGTATGTTAAGTTTATTTGAGACCAATACCTTTTTTTCATTGAAAGTTTCGATGAAGAAGCGTTATTCGAACGATGAATTAATTTATTATCGCTATTTTTATCAAAAAACTAATGTATATCCTGAACATATTATAATCATTAGAAACTTTATCTTCTTTTTTGTGAAAAATCAGGATTATTTTAAAGCAAAACTCCATTTAGGCTCATTTAGAAGGAATTTAGGAAGCAAGGTGCTAATAATAAGGGCAGAGAAAACTTTAATTCGGTTATTATTTGGTTTTTTTCCAGATCTTTATATCCATGATATAGTGAGTAGTATAAACAAATACACAGGAATTATTAACATAATAATTTATTTTATCTCTTTCGAGGAAAGAGGGATTGCAATAGGTCGAAATGGAGAATATATAAAAGCGGTTAACGATATTTTTGAGAAATATATTAGGTTTGAAAAAGAAATCGATTCTATTAAAATTAAGTGCGAATTTTTTCGACTCTAAATTAATTACCAAGGGACATCTTTTAATCCTAAAATAAAGGCGACAGTATTAGCAATAACACTTACAGAGGGTGTTAAAATCAGAAGGAATATTAATATATTTATATCCGGAATCCAAAATAATTCTGGCATGAATAATGCTGGAATAGAAGTTAAGAGTATGGCAAAGAGAGCAAAATCCAGTTGATCAATTACAGGAGCTGGCGCTCCGCTCTCTAAATTGAATCTTCTTTTAAGGAAACTTCCTATAAGGTCACCAATTGCAGCACCGTAAGCACATAACACGATTCTTACAATAAGAGAAACAAATCCCGCTGGAAAACTCCCACCAATGAAATAATATTTGTAAGAAGAAATATCCTCATAAATTACGAATAAACCTTCTTCAGCATAACTTCTTTGGTAATCAGCAATAGAGGACCAAAATATTAGAAAGATAAAAGCTACTATGATGGATATAGGAATCCCCAAAAATAATGGTCCCTTAATTAAGCCGTTCCAAGTCTTATGATCACCAAAAATTCTTCTTCCATCCCTAAAATATTTTCCTTTATCTATAGGTTTACCTCCTCCTACAAGGACCATTCCTGCATTTGAGATGTATGCTGGAAAAATGAAGAGAAGGCTAAAGATTAGAATGGCAATCCAATCAGAATAACTGTAAACTAGGGAAATAATGAGGAAATCTAAAAACAGTAAACAAGCAAAGAAAATAGCCAAACCAAAAGTAATTTTTTTATGCCTCTCTTCGATATTATTTTCTTCCACGTTTTTTTCCTTTATTATAAGAAATTTTTCTTTAAAATTAGATAATTAAATGTTGTTATTATTAATAATATTATTTTTTTAGTGTTTTGAATGAATTTTTGGAATTTATTGTTCGGCAAATAATTATCTTTAAAATTTCCGACAATAATATTCTTAATTACTGATAAGGTTATACATTTTAGATGCAATATTAAACATTTAACATTTATTTTTTGATTTGACTATTAATAAGTAACTTTATAAATGGGTTTCGACTGCAATATATACATTGAACTTAATATGGAAGTTGGAGATAAGGATTGATTTTTATAATAATAAAACCCTTATTTCGATTGGAATAAATTATAAAGGTGCGAAGAAGTGTTGAAAAATCCAAAGGAATTTAATATTGACAAATTCTATGAGAAATATAGAAGTGGACCGAAAATCTTTAAAAAAAGAGATGCTTTAGAACCGTCTTTTATACCAGATGAATTACCTCATAGAGATGCCCAAATCCAAAAAGTGGCAGAGCTGACGGCTTGTGCATTACTTGGAGATACTCCTCCAAGTTTTTTATGTTATGGTCCAACAGGTACAGGTAAAACTGCTACAATTCGATATGTGAGCCAAAAATTGGAGCAGCAATGTACTGAAGATAAACCATGGTGGATTTATATTAATTGTAGCGTAGTTTCTACACCCTATCGAATACTAGCTCATATTTATAATCGGATTTCCGGATCTGAAAAGATACCTCCGACAGGGCTTCCAAAAGATATTATCTTTAAAAAACTTTTAGGTATTTTAGATCAGAAAGTACAATCAATATGCTTTTTGGTATTGGATGAAATAGATATGTTAACTGAAAAACAAAAGGGAACAGAAATTCTATATGATTTGACAAGATTAAATGAGAATCTAGATTGGTGTAAAACTAGTGTAATTGGGATTTCGAACAAATTAAAATTCAAGGATTATTTAGATCCAAGAGTTGTATCGAGCTTAGGACAAGAACATATAGTTTTTCCATCATACAATGCAGATGAGTTAAGAGATATCCTCAGTGAAAGAGCTAAAATCGCATTCCATGAAGGAGTTATAAAGGATGATGTTATTCCGCTATGTGCTGCATTAGCAGCCAAGGAGCATGGAGATGCTAGAAAAGCACTTCAATTATTAAGAAAAGCGGGAGAGTTGGCGGCAAGAGCTCAAAATAAATCAGTAACTCATAAACACATAGATGATGCTCAAAATGATTTAGAAAGAAATCATATTGTTGAATACATAAAAGGATTACCTCTTCAAGCGCAAGTAGTGTTATCAGCAATTTTCTTAATTTCAAAATTTAGTCCCGATCATATTATTACTTCAGGAGACATTTATGAAGTTTATTCAGAATTAACCCAAAAAATACCCGGAGTACGCAGATTAACAGAAAGAAGAATAAGCGATTTTATTAATGAGTTAGACTTGGCAGGCATAATTCTTGCGAATTTAAAATCCATGGGTCATTATGGGAGAACTAAATTCATTAAATTAGATATAAACGTGGAATTGTTAGAAAATATTTTCTCGGAAATTGATAAATTTCAGAATATATTGAATTATAAACCAATTTTATTGCAAACCGAATTTACAAGTTTTAAAAATAATGTTTTTAAAAAATTAGGTTAACTTGCAAACTCCCATTTATCAATATTTTGTGCTATTTCACTCAAAAAGTTTGTAGCAGATATCTCATCTTTTTCTTTAAGTAAAAGAAATAATTTAGCTAAATGTTTACAAAATTTTTTATTTTCTAATCTTCTCGTCTGAAAATCATGACAGTTATGGTTTAATATCTTATTTTTAGTATTGATTTCAATGATATAAGGTTCTTCTTTTGAACCTGTATACTCTGCTTTAATGCTTCCTTTTTCAAAATTAAATTCATTAAGAGTGAAATCTCCTTCAGAAAGAGATACTGTCCTATTAATCGTTCCTTTATCTAAGAATGCTTTCAAAAGTGTATTAAAATTTGAACTTTTATCCATTTCAAAGTTATTTACAGCTCTAACCCTGTGTTGAGTATTTTGTATTTTGGATAAAATAGCTTTTTTTCTTTCTATTTGCCAATTTTGTAGTTTTTTATTTAAATTTTGAGGTAGTGTAATTGTATCCTGCTCATCTTTTTCCAATAGCTTGTTTTCTATAGAATTTTGAATGAATTCTTTTACTTTTTGAGGAGGTAAAAGAAATAACTCAAACGAGATAGTATAAATCAATTCATTTAGGGAGATAGATGGAAGATCTATTATTTTCCATATGTATAGGATGAGTTCTGATGGATTGTTACGAGGGATTGCGAAATTCATTAATATTAATATTCGAAATTTTAATTCATTTATATAATTAATTAATGATCCTTAAAATCAATTGGCTTTGGTTCAAGAGTGTCGAGGTTAATGATTGGTACGACACCTGGCGTTGGTTTTACGCCAAAGCTCTTCATGAACTCGGTTTGTGATTGAAAACATCCTGAGTTAATTAAAGGTACGTGATTATATTCTCCCATTCCAAAAATATGTATATGTCCAGTATGAAATATGTCAGGAATTTGATCTATTACAAGCCAATCTTTACTAACCGGGGCGATTTGTGTTTTTTTTCCATAAATTGGAGCTAGGTGTCTACATATTAGTAATTCTTTCATAGTTTCGATTGGATTATTATTATCTAATCCAGGAATTAATTGATTCATATCAATTAAGCTGTCTCCATGGAAAACGAGTGTTTTTACATTATTTGTTTTAATAACAGCCGGATTTCCAATACACTTAATCCCGTTACTAATTAATGGTTCGATATATTTTTTAGGTACCGCAGGTCGAGGAATAGCATTCCTTACAGGTTCATGGTTACCAGAGCTATAGAAAATTTTAATATATTCAGGTATTCCAGAGAGCAATTCCGAAGCTTTTGTATATTGGTGATATAGGTCTTTAATTATAAGGTCCTCTTCCTGATTGGGATAAACTCCAATACCATCTATTAAATCTCCATTAATAACAATATATTTTATCCTACCTGCGAGTTCTCTTTCATTTTTATTGCCAATTTTACCATTTAAAAACTTAACAAATCGATTCCACAAATTCTCCTCAAATTCCTTACTTCCAATGTGCGTATCAGAAATAAGGGTTATCGAGATGGGGTCAGGAGATACTTCTGGTTGAAAATCTCCAGGAATATCTATTTTTGTTAGATTATTTGAAAACATTATGCCTTTTTTACCTTTTTCTCCCGGATTATAGGTACCATCCACAAAAATCATCTGGTCCATAATGGTTCTTTCAAGTGTTTTAATGATTTCTTGATCTTCAATGTCTTTTCTAATAATTACATTTATTTTACCCGTTTTATCTTCTAAGGTAAGAAAGTAATTTCCATTTTTGGTCTTTCTTATCTCATTTACCATACCTATAACCGCAAGCTCTTGGCTTTTTGAATTTCTTAAAACATTATTAATATTTGTTGCTGAGAATGTATCGCCTCGTTTTTTCATTAGTTCTGAAAGTTGGTTAAACTTATCTATGGTTAAATTGTAAAAGTCCTCATAATCTCCATTTGTATGTATTTTTCCCGTTGGATCTTTAAGAACTTCGTATTCCGCACTATATTCTTTAGCAATTGGTTTGAATGCTAGGGATGATTTTGCAGATTCTGTTGGTTTAATTTTTAATTCTTTTTTTTTTGGCTTTTCTGGAGATTTATACTTTTCCAAACTTTTTTCATGATATACATTTTTTTGATTACTTTCTGCTTTCATTTCCTTATAGTCTATTGTTGAAATAATATTCATTTGGTTTTTCTTATTTATATCTTGAAGAATGTGAGATTTTTCATTGTTAGCATCTATTTCATTTGAAACTTGTTCAGGGAGATTAATATCTTCTTTCAATGATAGCCTCTTTAAAGCTCTTTGAATCTCATCATTTGAAATCGTTTTTAAAATATCTTTTGTAAGATGACCATTGAATTTTGGAATAAAGCTAGTTTCTTTAATGATAAGATTAGCTTGTTCTAAAGGATTATTTAGGTTACTGATAAAATCTAAGATAAATGGTGTTAGATTTATTCCAGAATCAACAAATTTTTTAAGAATTAGCCTATGTTTCTCTGTATTTAATTCATTCAATTTAGAATCATCCAAAGTAGAATTATAATATTTATTGTAAAGTTAAGTTATATCATTTTTTATTAAAGGAAAAACATTTTTTCTTTTTATATAGTAGGGCAGTGATAAATTGTTATTAAATTAACAATCTCTTTAGATTAAAAAATAAAATTGAATAGTGGATTAATAAGTGAATTTATTTTTCACTGAAAGATAATCATATTATATTCTAATTGTATGTTATTAAAAACTCCAAAATTAGTCCATAAGGTTTTAATTCATGGTAGAAATGAGTAGGGAGATGCTGGAATATTTTGAAACATTACAGCGTAAAGTTAATCAATGTTATGATATTGCTGAAGAAGCTCGCAAGAAAGGATTTGATCCAGAATTATTTGTGGAATCTCCACAAGCTAAAGATTTGGCTGGAAGAGTAGAGAAATTAGTTGGTCCTGAAGGCGTTGCTGATGTTATAAGAGATTTAAAAAATCAAGGACAAAATGATGATGAGATTACTTTTCATATTGTATCAGATATTTTAGATGGAAAAATCGGTAATATAGAATCGTTAGAAGTTAAAGTTGAGAGGGCAATCAGAGTAGGATTGGCTATAAAGACAATGGGAGTCGTAAGTGCCCCTCTTGAAGGAATTTCAAAAATTAAGATTCGAAAGGATCAACAAGGAAATCAATATTTATCATTATATTTTGCGGGTCCAATCAGAGCAGCGGGGGGTACTACAGCAGCGTTATGTGTTCTCATTGCTGATTATGTGAGAAGAAAATCAAATATTCCTAAGTATAGTGCCACTGAAGGTGAGATCGGAAGATATGTGGAAGAAGTGAAGCTATATGATAGAAGAGTTCACCTTCAATATCCCTCATCAAATGACGAGATAAGGTACGCAGTTGAGCATCTACCTATTGAGATCAATGGAGATTCAACAGAGACTGAGGAAGTTTCAGCATTTAGAGATCTTCCAAGGGTAGAAACAAATAATATCCGAGGAGGTGCTTGTCTCGTTCTAAATGATGGGATTCTCCTTAAAGCACCGAAACTTCTTAAAATCGCTAAAAGTATGAACTTGGAGGGCTGGGATTGGTTAAGTGATTTAAAAAAAATTTCATTAAAAGAGGATAAATCTAACGAAGATCATAAAAATGACAACATTAGGAATGTCCAAGAGAAATCTATGGATGAAATACAGCCAAACAATAAATTCGTTTCTGATATTATAGCAGGCAGACCTGTTTTTAGCTATCCATCAATGATAGGAGGGCATAGGATTAGATATGGGAGATCACGTAATACAGGTTTAGCTGCTGGAGGATTTCATCCAGCAACAATGGCCATATTAGATGATTTTGTTGCTATAGGGACTCAACTCAGGATTGAGCGTCCTGGAAAGAGTACAAGCATTTGTCCAGTAAACAGTATTGAACCTCCAATTGTGAAATTAAAAAATGGGAATGTTATAAGTGTCTCAAGTGTTGATAAAGCAC
>SMTZ1_10003250_pt1 | contig 17393 bp, 15 predicted proteins | sample DeeMarSWOR136_30_FD_25667 | JGI IMG/M metagenome (IMG submission 25667)
CTTTATATGCAACTCCATGGCGCGTTTGGAACGAACAATTATAAAGACTCTCTGCACAATGTTATGAAAGACCTTCTTGATATAAAGGAAAAGGCTAATGCATAAAACTGGAGGAAACTGTGATGGCAAAAACAACTGCTAAATGTCTGGCTGTAAGTAGAGACGCAAAACCTAAAACACCCGTTATTGGAGTATTTGCGCCTTGCGACCCGAGAATTGATAAGAACAGCAGAATAAGGGCACAGAATATCGTCCAGCTTATTGCTGATTCAATCAGCGGAACTGTTGTTCTTCCGGATAAACAAGCGGTGCCTGTGGTTTATTCAAATGTACTGGTAGACAGCGAGCAGCAGGCTGATATCGTGGCCTGGCAGTTTCGCAAGGCCGGTGTGGATATTCTCGTATGTGTCCCCGACACATGGGCTTTCCCACAATTAACTACAATTTCGCTTCTGCAGCAGTTTCCAAAGGAAACTCCGATAAACATCACCTGTGGCAACAGCGGCCCAAAGCCAGGCGTTGTATATGCTCATGCAACCGCCGGTGCCATAAGCCAGTATGGCAAGCTCATCTCGCTCAACGTTGGCAACTGGCCTGATACCGGGATGAACCCAAAGATGACTGCTGCAACAAAAACAGCACTGATTGACTTCTGCTACGCTGCAGTCACGGCAGTTGGACTTCGAGGCAGGCGTGTAATAATATTCGGGCATGACTCGATGGGGATGGAAACCGCGCTTGCTCATATCATTCCGACTCGAAACACATTTGGCCTTGAGATTACCCGGCTGGATATGAAACTTCTTGCTGATATGCTCAATAAAAAAGCTTATGATGAAAAGGAGATTAGGAGACTGCGAGGCTGGATTGATAGATACCTTGGCAAAAGGCTGGAATTAAAAAACGCCGCTGATAGCAAACGTTTCAATCTTTCCCTTGCGATGTACCTTATAAATCGTGACCTGATGGCAGACCTTAACGCCGTAGGCGGCGGTTTTATGAGTCAGCTCGAGTGGGGAAGTGACCTTCGCGGCACACCTCTTCCGGTTGCTGACTGTATGGAATCGCTGTTTAACATTACCTTCGACCATACCGGACCAAAGGCCGCGTTGCCGTACGCAACCGAGATTGAAAAGCTTGCCACAAAGCTTGGTATGAAATCACTTCCAAAAGACGCTGACTGGACCGGCAAAGGTCTTGTTGATGGCAATAATTCCGGCAGTGCCTCACTTAACTGGGCTGCAAAACCCGGCTCATCAGTTAAGAAGATTATGGAAGGCATTCAGATGCCTTTAGCTGACCCGGATTACTTCCCGGGTGGCGGTAATTCCGTTACGTTCATGACCCCACCGGGTATTGAAGGCATAGCCGGCAGAATGGCATACAGCAGTCTTAATGACAGGTTCAGCTTGATTTGGGACCAGGCCCGGACAACCGAAGTTCCACAACAGCTTGCCAGGAAGATGGTCAATCTTACCAACTGGAATTGGCCGCATACATTCCTTGTTCCGAAATATGCAACAATGGCTGAATACAAACAATACGCTCCGGCAAACCATCTTCATATGACCTGGAATCTACCTGTGGCAAGATTGCAATACTGGATGGACTTAACCGGTGTTTTGGACGTTACGCCCTGGGCTGCAAGACCCCGATTTATTGAAGGCGTTGACCGTCCACAGCCGCTTGTTCACTTGATTAACGGCGGTGAAGATATGTACAAATCTTTGAAAAAATAATTTCAGGAATAAAGATGACCGCCAGCAGTTCTTCATTTCTTCTCAAGATGAAAAACATCCATAAGAGTTTTTCCGGTGTTGAAGTTCTTAATGACGTTCGCTTTGATTTATATCCTGGCGAAGTTCATATTCTGGCTGGAGAAAACGGTGCGGGCAAAAGCACTCTGATAAAAATCCTTGGCGGTGTTTATACCGACCACTTAGGCTCTGTTGAGGTCAACGGCAGGGAGGTTAATTTCAAATCTGTTCAGCAAGCTTTTGAGGCGGGCATATCTATTATACACCAGGAACTCTCACTTATCGGTGAGCTGAATGTCGCTGAAAATATTTTTCTTGGCAAAGAAAAAAGCTCTTATTTATGGCTTAAAAAATCACAAATGCTTGATTATTCCGAACAGTTTTTAAGTAAGCTCGGCCTGGATATCAACCCTAAAGACAAAATGCAGGATTTTTCAATCGGCATTCAGCAAGTGATAGAGATAGGCAAGGCCCTTGCCTTTAATGCAAAAATCATTGTAATGGACGAGCCGACAAGCGCCTTAACTGAGCCGGAAGTCGAAAAACTCTTCGCTATAATTGAACAGCTTAAACAAGACAACTGCGGAATTATTTATATCACGCATAAGATGGAAGAGATATATCGGATAGCTGACAGAATAACGGTCTTAAGGGACGGGAAATACATCGGCACCGAAACCGCAGGGAAACTACCGTCTGAAAAACTTATCCAGTGGATGGTCGGTCGAGAACTTAATCAGCAGTTCCCAAGGCATATTAGGTCTATAGGTGATGTCCGTCTGGAAGCTAAGAACATATTTGTGCCCGGCACGGCATCCAGTCCTGCACCGAGAGTTGATGGTGTTTCATTTCAGGTAAGGGCCGGCCAGATACTTGGCATAGCTGGTCTTGAAGGCTCGGGTAACAGCGATTTGTTGAACGGAATTTTCGGAAGTTTTGGCTCCGGTGCAAAAGGAGCAATCAAAATAGACGGCATCGAATTCAAGATAGATAATCCGGACAAATCCATAAAGAGAGGCCTTGCGCTGCTGACAAACGACAGGAAAAAAAACGGTCTTGTTATGAATATGAATATTGTTGAAAATGTCACCCTTGCCTCGCTTTCAGGATTTTCTCCCGGGTATTGGTTAAGGCCTAAATCTGAAAGAACAAATGTTGCTGTTACTACTCGAACGCTCGAATTAAAAGCTGAGTCAATCTTTCAATGCGTTGATTCTCTATCCGGCGGTAATCAGCAAAAGGTCGTGATGGCCAAGTGGATGCAAACGAATCCCAAAATATTTTTACTTGATGAGCCGACCCGAGGTGTCGACATTGGTGCCAAGCACGAAATTTATGAACTGATGAATAAATGGACACAAGAAGGCATTGCAATTATCCTTATTACTTCTGAAATGCCTGAGCTGTTGGCAATGAGTGATAGAATCCTTGTAATGCACAGGGGCAGAATTGCCGCAGAATTCACAAGTGAACAGGCCTCGCAGGAGAAAATACTAAGCGCCGCTTTAGGCGAAAGGAAAACTGCATGAGCAAGCTAATGGCAAACAAAAAATATTCATTGCTCTTTTCTCCGACAATAAGAGCTTTAGGTGCTCTAATTATAGTTTTCCTCATAGGACTTATATTTAACGCCGATGGTGCTTTTTATAAATGGGGTACGCATCGTGATATGTTAAGAGCGGTATCGGTGTTCGGCCTTCTTGCTTGCGGGATGACACTCGTAATTATAACAGGAGGTATTGACCTGTCTGTCGGTAGTATCCTGGGGCTGACCGCGGTTTCTTTTTCGCTTTTCTGTATTCACTGGTCCCGGCCGTTTTATATCGCAATTATTGGGTGTTTATTGATTGGCTTGGTCTGCGGTGCTCTCTCAGGCTTTATAATCTCACGATTTAATATCCAGCCCTTTATCGCGACGCTTGCTATGATGGTCTTTGCCCGCGGCCTGGCCAAATGGGTCTCAGGTGGACAGAAGATTTCAACCGCCGTACAGCAGGCCGATGGCACATATGAATATGTACCTGTTCCGGATGTATTTAACTTTATCAATTCCAAAATCCTCTGGAACAATATATCGGTAGTTACAATAATCTTCCTTCTCTGTCTTTTGATTTGCGCTGTTCTTCTGATAAAGCTTCGTCCGGGAAGGTATATCTATGCGATTGGCGGTAACGAGGAAGCTGCCAGGCTGTCAGGTGTTCCGGTTAAACGAATAAAGGTTCTAACTTATGCTCTCAGCGGCCTGTTTTGCGCAGTAGCCGGCATCTGCCAGGCCTGTCAGGAACTCCAAGGCGACCCCGAAGCCGGGTTTACATATGAGCTTTCGGCCATAGCAATGGTTGTCATCGGAGGGACTTCTCTTCGAGGCGGCAGAGGCGGAATATGGCTGACACTTGTGGGAGTGCTGACAATAGGTTATCTGGAGAAGATATTAAGCATTAATGCCGTTGGCGAAGATAAAAGATTAATGTTAACAGGTGCTATAATAATCGCAGCGGTGCTGCTGCAGAAAACTCGGAAATCTTAGAATCAAATCTTTTTTGGGAGAAGACTATGCAGGTTTTTAAAGCCATGTTTGTAAAAATCACAATTTTGTTAATTATCATTACCGGAACAATCAAAGCTGAAAGTAAATACCATACGAAGCAAAACAGACAATATAACGGCCCTTACACAGGCGAATATCTTAACAGAGTTGCTTTTCCATTAGGCGGCATTGGTGCGGGGATGATTTGTCTTGAAGGCACGGGAGCAATCTCTCACGTCTCAGTCAGGAACAAGATGGACGTATTCAATGAACCGTGCGCGTTTGCTGCTATTTGCGTTAAAGGCAAAAAAGATAACACAGCCAAAGTCCTTGAAGGTCAGGTTCCCGGTTGGAAAATATTTGGTTCACCGAGTACCGGTCGAGGAGCCGGACAAACCAGCTATGGTTTCCCTCGTTTTTTTGAAGCGTCATTTCTGGCAAGATTCCCATTTGCAACGGTCAAACTTGGACATTCGGACATACCGCTTGGCGTGAAGATCACCGGCTGGAGCCCTTTTATCCCCGGTGATTCGGACCAGTCGAGTTTGCCTGTTGGAGCTTTCGAGTACAGCTTTAATAACACGACGGACAAACCGGTTGAAGCGGTGTTTTCATATAACACCACAAACTTTATGACCACCGGCTCGGACAGCGCTGTATTGCCTTTCGACAACGGATTTATTCTCTGGCAGCCGGGCACAAAAAATGCTCCTCAAGAAGAAGGTGCCTTTGCAATCTTTGTAAACGATGACAACGCCGTTGTCGATCACTGCTGGTTTAAGGGCGGCTGGTGGGATTCGCGGACGCTTGTCTGGGAAAATATTAAGACCGCCAGACTTTTGGATAATCCCCCGGTCAAAGGCAAGTGTCCCGGGGCCTCATTGTATGTGCCTTTGAAGATCGACCCGGGCCAGCGCAAAACGGTGCGTCTTATGATTGCTTGGTATGTCCCAAAAACAAATCTTAATACCAGAGTAAAAGACGCAACGTCGGCTTTTATGTTCGGAACATCAAGAGGTGCCGTTAGCAACCAGCAGGATGTCACTGGCTTTCTCGGTCAAAGGCTGGTGAATACTTTCGACCCATACGGCGACGTACAAACCGGGACACTCATCTCGCCGGAATTTCAAATAACTAAAGACTATATTCAGTTTCTTATCGGAGGTGGTAATTATCCTTATAAAACCTGCGTCAACTTATTGGTTGGGGGCAAGGTGGTCTGCACCGCTACCGGCCGCAACAGAGAAAAACTCGAATGGACCAACTGGGATGTAAAAGCCTTCAAGGGCAGAAAAGCCAAGATTCAGATAGTTGACCAAGAAACCGGAGAGTGGGGACATATTAACGTTGATCACATAATAATGATAGATAAACCCGCAACTTCTGAGGCAGAAATGGCAAATGCTATAGTTCTAAATGATTTTGAATCGCCGGACTTTGGTGATTGGGTCGATGAGAGGCCTGCTAACAAATGCTGTCCTGAAGATGGTAAATGTGATGTACCACAGTTCCATATCCCCTGGTACGCAGGTAAATTCTCCAGCATTACGGAAATAGCCAATTACTGGCGTAACAACTATGATGACCTGCGAAGAAAAAGTGCACTGTTCAGAGATACGTTTTACGATACGACTTTGCCGCCGGAAGTTGTTGAAGCTATCGCCGCAAACTTGACAATACTCAAATCACCAACGGTAATGAGGCAAACTGACGGCAGGCTTTGGTGTTGGGAAGGCTGTAATGACGAGAGCGGCTGCTGTCCCGGCTCGTGCACGCACGTCTGGAACTACGCACAAGCCATATGTCACCTGTTCGGCGACCTGGAAAGGTCATTAAGACAGACCGAATTCAATGAAAGCCAGGACGATAAAGGCCACCAGGTCTTCCGTTCAAATCTTCCGATTCGCCCTGCGGCACACACATACCATGCTGCTTCTGATGGACAGCTTGGCGGAATAATGAAAGTTTATCGCGAGTGGCGAATTTCCGGCGATACAGTATGGCTAAAATCGATTTGGCCGAAGGTCAAACACAGTCTTAGTTATTGTATTGAAACATGGGACCCAAGACATAAAGGTATTTTGGAAGAGCCGCACCACAATACCTATGATATAGAATACTGGGGCCCCGACGGACACTGCACAAGTTTTTACCTCGGCGCGCTTACCGCTGCGATAGAAATGGGCAAGGCTCTTGATGATAATGTGTCCCTGTACGAAGAACTGCTTAAAAAAGGCAGGCTGTTTCTTGAGTCAAAACTTTATAACGGCGAGTATTTTTATCAGAAAATTCAGACTCAAGGACTTAATGCAAAGTTCGAACCGCTATCCACCTCCAAAAATGGCAGCGGATACCGGGATATTGTTGAAGCACTTAATAAGCAGGGGCCCAAATACCAGTATGGTACCGGCTGTCTTTCTGATGGCGTGCTTGGATTCTGGATCGCAAGGATGTGTGGTCTTGGGCAAATCGTCGATGAAGAGAAAATCAGGAGCAATCTTGGTGCAATTTACAAACACAATTTCAAACCAGACCTTTCAGAACACTCCAATCCACAGCGTCCCGGTTATGCTTACGGTACCGAGGGAGGACTTTTGCTTTGTACATGGCCACATGGTGGGCAGCTGTCTATACCATTTGTATACAGCAATGAGGTCTGGACGGGTATCGAGTATCAGGTCGCCTCGCACCTGATGCTTGAAGGTATGGTTGATAAGGGTCTGGATATTGTCAGGGCCTGTCGTGACCGATATGACGGTAGAATTCGTAACCCATTCAATGAATACGAATGCGGTCACTGGTACGCACGGGCGATGTCAAGCTATGGTATGATTCAAGGCTTAACCGGCGTTCGATATGACGCGGTAGAACAAACTCTGTACATCGATTCGAAAATCGGAGATAACTTCAAAAGTTTCCTGTCAACAGCCACAGGTTTCGGCTCGGTAGGCCTCAAAAACGGAAAACCATTTGTTGATGTGAAGACCGGCAGTATTAAAATCAAAAAGGTTTTTGTCTCAGGTAAAAAAATGTCTCTCTGATTTTGCAGTTAAAATTCTGTGCTGTTTCGAAAGGATAAAAAGTGCGAATAGCCAAAACTCTCTTACTGATTTTGTGTTTTGTATTGTTGCTCATCACAGGCTGTAAAAAAGAACCGACTGCTGTCGAAAACAATGATGTTGCGAAATGGACTGTTGGAATGAGCCAATGCAATCTGGGCGAGCCTTGGCGTGTGCAAATGAACGCGGACATCAAAAAAGCTGCCGACGCCCATTCTGAGCTAAAAGTCATATTCAAAGATGCTCAAAATGACACGCTCAAACAACGCTCACAAATGGAGGAATTCATAAGTGCCGGGGTAGACCTTATTATCATATCGCCGAAGGAAGCAGCACCACTTACTCCGGTTGTTACCCAGGCCTATGCGAAAAGTATTCCTGTTATAGTTTTGGATAGACGTGTCCTTGGCGACCAGTACACTTGTTTTATAGGCGCTGATAATAAAAAGATTGGAAAAGCCGCAGGAAAATGGATAGCCCAAAAACTTGGCGGCAAGGGAAAAGTTGTTGAGCTTAAAGGCCTTATGACCTCAACGCCGGGACAGGACAGGCACAGCGGCTTTCGCGAAGGAATTAAAGACTCTAACGTTGAGGTTGTTTTTGAAGCCGATATGAGATGGTTAGAGCCTAACGCTCGCAAGGAAATGGAATCAGCACTTGCCCGTTTCGATGATATCGATTTGGTTTACGCTCATAATGATCCAGGTGCTCATGGTGCATATCTGGCAGCAAAGGCGGTTGACAGGGATAAGGACATCATATTTGTTGGCATCGATGCACTACCTCAGGAAGGCCAGGCCTACGTTGTACAGGGGATTTTATCTGCAAGTTTTGAGTATCCCACAGGTGGCAAAGAAGCAATTGAAACGGCTTTGAAAATTCTCAATGGCCAGAGTGGCAAAAAAGAAATTACTCTCGATTCAAGAGTCTTTACAAAAGAAAATATCAATAAAGGCGGGGAGTTTTTGAGTAAATAGCGCCACTACAACTAAGCTACAACCAAAAGGTCAAATAGCTCATAAAATCACAAGAATCCTAAATCTATAAGATTTGTAATATCGAAGACTTAAAAAATTCTCAGAAAATGGTGAACGTTTTGACCATACGTTTGCTGTTGTGAGTGCAACAGTATTATATATCCCTTACTCTCGCTATTTCTATCCCAAGACAGCGTTCTTGTACGCTTCGGTTTTTTTTGTTGATGGACTCAAATACACAGATGTGGTTTTGAGGCTTCGGTGGCCGACCTGTTTCTGGACAATCGGTAGAGGCAAACCTCGGTCCACTGTATATTGTCGAATTGTTTTTGAGGGAGGAAGTCTATCAATTGTGAGAAAACGGTCTGCCCTGTGTACATTGGCCTGCCCCTTCAAAAAATCACTTAAAGTTTTATGGCCAAAGTTTATGGGTGATTTCAAGTCGATCCCAACCGTTTTTTCTCACAACCTGTTATATTTATTCGGTTTATGACAATTTACTCAAAAGTTAACGGGACAGTAGTGTTCTAATGTTTATCTTTAGGGCTCCTTGGTATATCTCACTTGGAATCACACTTAGCATAGTGGTGACTAATTTCTAAACTGCGGCCTCTGCCTTGTTCCACAACTTCGGGCTTTACGAAATAAGGAAAAGCAAAGATAAGAACCGTTACCACAAGAAGAATCAACGGGATAACCCTGCGGGCAAAACGATTCGGTATCAATCTGCGATAAATACCCACAATCATCTGCCGGTGCAGAATGATATGGAGTACAAGCAAGGCAAAGAAAAACAAACCAATTATAAGATGAATTGTTTCCCACTGATGCCGGTCCAATCCCCAAAGGAACAAGTTCACATTTCGCCCGTAGATATCCCATCGTTGATATCCTGGAACCAGCACATATTTCATCAATAGGCCAATTCCTGCGATAGTAGTAATACACAGCAACAGCAACGCATCAATGATAAGGTTAAGTTTCGACCTTTTCATCATTGCTTTCCTTCAACCTATCAAAAAACAATTTCCTGTAGAGTTTGCGACAGTATCTCATACGTCTAATAAAGGACAGAGCAAATCAGCCTTCTCCTATTCATTCCAAATCATGCTTGCGTGTTCTTTGGAACAGAACTATCCCGATGTTCCTCAGGTATTTTCCGCAGCCATTGCCCGTCACAATTGTTTCCGGAGCACTCGTACCACACGAATAATGCTCCACCTTCGCTGCGACGATCTACTTCTACCATCCGGGCACCGCACTTAGAGCAAACTTTCTGATTTTGTGCCTGTTGAAATTTTGTAATCAATCTGTCCGAATTCTCCATGGCCATTATTCAGACTCCTTTCAATCTTGACAAAAATAGTAAATCCAAAAACTGAACTCCTTAACAAGGACCTGGCATAGTGTACTGCCGTTATGATTTGTTCAGCTGCTTTCTGGTTTATGGCATAATCGGAGGCCTCTGCTCGAAAGGCCCATCTGGCACAGGGCAATTCATTGTCCATAGAAATGGTTAAAACAGATAGCTCAGGACATTCTAATCTTATTTTTTCCACAAGTTGGATACCAGTTATGCCCTTCAGGGAAATATCAACGATGACCAAATCAACTCGCTGTTTCTTAATGATATGCAAGGCTTGGACAGCGTTGTCGGCTTCGCCGCAAACAACAAGACCGGATTCTCGGTTGATAAGCCGTACCAGTTCATGATGCACGATAGAATGCTCATTAACAATCAAGATACCGGCTTTGTCTTTGATAGCGTGGCTGTCTTGTTCCGTTCCGGTCACAACAAAGGTGTCCTCATAAATCTTTCAACACCTTGCAAAGCCATTTCACGACAGTTTTGATATTCAGGGTCGATTGTGGTACTTCCCATCCGGTCAGCCAGCCACGCTGCCCTTGAAAATTACTACGGGGTTTAACCTTAAAACCAGTTCGTCTGAGTTCTTCTATGAAGCTGGGATTTATACATAAGTCAATAATCAGTTTTTTCTTCAGGACGTAAATGTATACCTTTTCTTTATCTGCTCCGACCCGATAGCCGAAGTAACGTAACTTCGGGTGGAACTTCTCAGCCAAACCCGGTACGGTTTCCACAAGTGCTTGGCGAATCGAACACAATAGTTCAATCGGATAAGGGCAGAATTCAAATTTCCAAGCCTTATCTCCAAGCAAACCTATATCAGTCTGAATTGTCTCATTGCCGGACCTTGTTTGTTGTCGGGTTATACTCTGATTCATTTTCTTGCTTCTTCGAAAAAACTTACTATTTGTTCATTACGTAATATGCATAAGCTTTTGCCTAAAATGCGATGATATAATTAATCAGCAGCAGAATAGCCAGTCCCGCAAGAACCCACACCAGATAGCTTGGAAGTACTCCTGTATGGATACTGCTTAACGCATTAGAGATGTTAACGCCGATGTTTTTACCAATACTGTAAATGTCAAACCACTTCTTTTGGGCCCGGTGATATCGTACGCATAGACATTCCTGCCAATCTGTCGAGCATAACAACAGCTCTTTTAAGACCAGCCTTTTCACATCGGAAAAGCTTTGTATGATTTCTTCTGACAGCTCAGCGCCCGGTTCTATTGCTTTTGGCTCTATGCCAATTATGATAATCTCACATTTACTTAGAGCCGGGTATACCCGCCTTAACAACCCAAGGGCATCTGTCGGTCCTATTTGATGAGCTGACTGCATTTGAGCTTGTGTGGTTTGAAGCTTACTGTAGTCGAATCTGTAAATCCTGCCCGGCTTTCCTCCTGCACGAACAGCATCAATGACAATTATCTTCCGCGGCTCGTTTAGACAGGGAATAATACTTAACAAATCACACCCACAGTCGATGATACTTACATCGGACGGCAAAGGAATCCGTGATAAACTATCTATAATGTGTGATCCTAACCCTTCGTCACCGAGAAGCCTGTTTCCCACGCCGGCGATTATAATATTCTTATGCAACCTGTTTGTTTTCTCCTTCGATAACATAGTAGTATTCACAGAAAGTTCACCTCGACCAAATGAACGGCACAGGATATGCAAGGATCATAAGCTCTTACCACCATCTCTAACTTCGGAGCTAAGGATTCTTTTGGCCGGTCAATCAGATTCTCGACGGAGACACGAAGGTCTTTTTCAATGTTAGCCAAATTTTGAGCTGTTGGGGTGATGACGTCGGCTTCAGCAAGTCTTCCCTTCTCATCAAAGCTATAGCTGTGATAGAGTGTACCACGCGGTGCCTCAACGGCGCCTGTTCCTATTCCGGCTTTAGCTCTAACATCTATAGACTTTTCCTGTTTTATCCCCGCTGCAAGCAGCTCGTCGATAATTTCCATTGATCTCTCTATCGAGTAAACCAATTCAACAGCCTGGGCGGCGTTGTTATACAGCATATTATCTGAGTATGAACTCAGGCCTAATTTTTCCTTAGCCTTCTTAGCTTTCCCAGATAACTTTTCCCCGTTCAATGCCATTCTTGCCAGTGCTCCAACCGCGAAAGGTTTATCATTAAACCGGCTATGTTTGGCATGAGAATGCGTAACAACACTTTCTCGGCAGATTTCTTTATACCTGTTGGCGTCTCTGGTATCGTTCGTCGACAAAGCTATTCTGTCGCCAAACAGGCTGTATGCTGACCCATTGAAAGACAGGGCTGCAAAGACGTTAGGCGAGATGCAGAAATCTGGTACCTGCAAACCTGATACCAAATCAACGGTAACCAAACTTTGTTCGAGTCCTTTTTTCAGTTGTTCTTTCAAATCAAGTAGCTGTCCCCCAGTCGGCACTTTTCCGAAACCGCCGATTACCGCGTTTACAGGATGAATAGCTCGACCACCTATCGCTTCTTGAATGGTATTACCTAATTTCTTTAGTTCCAACCCCATCTTCACTTTCTGTGGATGGTCAGAAGCCAGAGCGATAGCACTCGGATAGTTCATAAAATCAGGGACGGCCAGACAAAACAAATGCAGAGAATGGCTTTCGATATTACCTCCGTGTACTAAAAGCTCTCTTAACAAACGTGTCTGTGGGCTAACTGTGATATCGAAGGCATTCTCAACGGCCATCAAAGAAGCAACCGTATGTGCAGCAGAACATATGGCACAAATCCGCATCAATATCGGTGCCACTTCATCATATGCCCTGCCAACTACCAATGGCTCAAAGAATCGAGAACCTTCGAAAATGTCCATGTTTACTTCGGTAACTTTACCGTCTTTAATATTTACGGTAATGCCACCGTGTCCTTCAACCCGACAGATGTGGTTAATAACTATTGACTTATGCATTCGTACATTCCTCAACTGATTCTATCTTTAAAGAGTCGGCTGGAGCAGCAAAGGTTCGCAGACGGTTTTGGATATCGAGCCAGGTAAATCCTTTTTCTTTGAGTACCTTTGCCTCGGAAGCAGCGTTTGCCTCTTCGACAGGTCCACGACAGCCCCGGCAGGGCTGACCATAGCTTGGGCAGCGAGCCTTGCAGCCGGCTACCGTTAATGGACCCAGACAAAGCTGTCCGGCCTCAACTAAAAGACAAGGATACTCTGACATCTTACACTCTGTGCAGACCGCATAAGTTGGTAGACGTGGCAGGTCTCCATGCAATAAAGAAGCTACTGCATGTAATAGCTGCTCCTTCTCTATGGGACAACCCGATATGGCTAAGTCTACTTTAACAAAACTGCTTACCGGTTGGGGAGTAATAGTCTTAAATGCCTCACCTGTTGGGCCGTAAACCTGCATTTTAAGTTCCTGCCGTGAGATTTCATTCTTCATTGCTGGCAGGCCGCCCCATACAGCACAGGTGCCGATAGCAACCAGTAGTTTAGCCCGCTCTCTAAGTTTTTTCAGTGTTTGCTTATCTTCTAGCTGCACTACGGTTCCCTCGACAAAGACGATATCTAAGGGGCACTCTTCATCGTTGCCGCTCATAGCCATAGGGAAGAATTTGATGTCCAATGCTCCAGCGATATCAAGAAGCTCGTCCTCACAATTTAAGATAACCAACTGGTCACCTGCACAGCCTGTTAATCCGTATATCCCTACCGTTGGTTTGGCCATTAGTTTGTCTCCTTTAGATCATTTCCGGTAAATTTATGGCATCCCAGTAAGTAAATATTGGCCCGTCAAGGCATGTATACTTGTAACCAATCATGCAGTGCCCACATTTGCCAACACCACATTGCATGTTTCTTTCCAGTGACATCAATATCCTGTCCTTGGGGAAATTTCTTTGCAGCAGTTTTTCGAGGACGAACTTAAACATTATTTCGGGACCACAGATGGCGGCGTATGTCTGGGCAGGATCTATCTCAACGTGATTAAATAGCTTAGTAACAACGCCGGTATGGGCTTTCCATATTCCAGACTCATCTTTATCCACAGTCAAAAGACACTTCACATCCGCACGGTCGATAAGATTTAAGAGTTCATATTTAAAGAGCATTTCGTCAGGATTTTTTGCTCCATACATCAGGATGACATCCTTAAACTTTGGCCTGTTGTCAAGAACGTAATTAAGAAGAGACCTTAAAGGTGCCATACCCAGACCGCCAGCCACAAGCAGAAGATTGCTATCCTTCAGTTTTTCCATGGGAAACCCATTTCCATAAGGCCCCCTGATACCCACCATTGCATTTGGAGCCAGCTTAAATAAAGCATCGGTAACCTGACCTATCCGCCTTACGCAGAGTTCGATAACTCCAGCGTGGGTAGGAGAAGACGATATCGAGAATGGAGCCTCTCCGGTACCAATGACACTTAGCATGACAAACTGGCCGGGGCGATAGATAAAGCTCTTTACCAATTCCTGGTCTTCAAATCTTATTTGGAAAAGTTTATGGTCCTGTATTTGCGGCAATATCCGGATAATCCTTGCTGTTTGAGGCGTATACGGATTTTGGCAACCTGAACAGTTTTCATGCTTAGACACGAGCCTAGCTCCTTAACTTGTTAACAATCTCAACGATATCAATTTCTGCGGGGCAGTAGGCTTTGCACCGTCCACAGCCAACGCAACTTGGTCTGCCGTACTGAGTTACAAAACCTCTCTGTTTGTGAAAGAATCTGTTCTTAACTCTTGATGCTCGCTCAGCTCTGAAGTTATGACCGCCGGCCACCAAGGCGTAGTCCTTGAAAAGACATGAATCCCATCTTCTCTTGCGTTGACCGCTGCTTGCATCTAAATTGAGCTCATCAAAAACGGCATAACAATAGCAGGTCGGACAGACCATCGAGCATGTGCCGCAACTCAAGCATTCCTGGCCCACTTCCTGCCAAAGATGGCTTTGGTATTCTAAGTCCATAATTTCAGGAAAATCCTGAAGCTGAATTTCTGTCTGGAAACTCTCTCTTCTTTGAATGGACTTAGTTTTGTACTTTTCACGATCTTCTTTTTCAACCTCCCTGAATAATGAATCTGTTACTGTGACTATATCATCTCCTGTGCTTGTACCTACACGGACAAGATAGGAATCATCGATATCTGATAAGAATAAGTCGAAGCCAGAGTCGACGAAGTCAGTTCCGGTAGACCTACAAAAACAAAATTCATCGGGAATGCAATCAAGGCCAATGATAATTGTACGATTTCTTCTGGCGAAATAGTAGCTGTCCACGTATTTGCCGCTAAAGACCAAATCAAGTATCTTAAGACCGTGGATATCACACGGATGAACACCAAAAATTATGTATTTGTTATCCGACTCTCTAGCTGGCAGCTCATAACCCTTCTCAGCATAAAAGTTGAACATGGTATCTACGGGCTTGAAGAAATATTTCTTTAACGGCAGAATGGTTCTGTTGCAATTAAGCTCTATCTCAGCTAATTCTGTTACAGGGGCAAAGACAAAACTTTTCTTGCCTCTTTTGACAGGAGCATGAATCCGGCCAAAAGGGCTCAAATGGCCAATAAATTCTGCAAGGTTTTCTTTAGGTAATTTTACTATTTTCATTGTTCCGCCTTTGGTAAAAAAATGCTGAAGGTAGTTCCTTTGCCAAGTTCGCTGGCTACCTTTATAGACCCATTATGAGCCTGGATTATTCTCTTTGCTATTGGCAATCCCAGTCCGCTGCCGGTGATGTCACGAGTTTCTTCGGTCTTTACCCTGAAAAACTCGTCAAAGATAAAATGCAAATTCTCCTGAGAAATGCCCATGCCCGTATCGGAGATTTCTACAACTATGTGGTTGTTATCTTTTCTCGTATTTACAGCCACCGTCCCACCTTGGCGATTGTACTGTATTGCGTTGCCGATCAGGTTTGTGAACACCTGTTTCAAACTTTCTCCATCGCCCTGAACTCCGGGAAGGCCGTTACACAAATTTGCCTCCAGGGTAACTTTCCTAGTCTCTGCCAGCGGTTTCAAAAGTTCTATGGTTTCAGAAAGAATGGGACCTAAAACTACAGGTCCGAAATTGTCTATTAGCCTACCGGCTTCAACACGTGACATATCAAGCCAGTCATCAATAAGCTTTAACAGACTATCGATACGTTTAGTTACCTTTTCTACCAGCTCGTTCTGCTGGCCGGTCCATTCACCCTTGAAAGCAAAACCTTCCAGGATCACATTAAAATACTGCTGAATGGAGATAAGCGGTGAGCGCAGTTGATGAGAGACAAGGGTGATAAAATTTTCTCTCATTGTCTCTTTTTCCTGTCGCAGCCGTGCAGATTCAAAGGCAAGCTTTCTTTTTTCCAAGCCCCTTCCAACAATAATTCTGAGCTGGTCAGGTGTGAATGGTTTGGGAATAAAGTCATAAGCATTGCGTTTCATTGCCTCCACAGCTGATTCTATGGTTGCATAGCCGGTGATGACTATAGAAACGATGTTCGAGTCGATCTCCGCGATTTTTTCCAAGAGTTCCATTCCACCCATCCCGGGCATCTTCAAGTCAACCAGGACCAAATCGGGCTTTAACTGGTTTACCTTTTGCAAACCGCTATCTCCATCCTGAGCTGTTTCTGTTAGGTATCCATCTTTAGTCAATACCTGAGAACAGGAGTCTCGCATAGCTTTCTCATCATCAATAACCAGGATAGCAGTCTGTTTCGATAGCTTATGTTTTTCTTCTGATGTTATATTGAAGCTTCGCACTTTCCGTTTCTATTCTTTCAAGAGTTTCTCTACCCGCTCAAGAAGGTCGCTTGGTTTGATCGGCTTTGTCATATAGTCGTCCGCCTCAAAATATTCTCCATCTGTAGCTGGCGAGAATTTAAATCCGGTCTTTTCCGTAATAGCTGATACCGCCAATACAGGAATATTTTTCATTTCAGGGTCGTGCTTTAGCTTATAGCAGATGTTAAAACCGTCAGTTAATTTCTCCATCATGATATCCAGAAGAATCAAGTCAGGTTTAAAACTTTGGAGTTTCTCCATCGCTACCTGTCTGCTGTAAGCAGCGTCAACCTTGTAACCCTTGCTCTCCAGAACCGGCTTCATCACCACAACAAAATCAGGGTCATCGTCAACAACCAGAATGTTTGGTGGTGTATTCATTTTTCTTGTCTCCTTAATCTTTCCTATTTTTTTGAACACGTCTCGAACTGCTTCAATCAGCTCTTTCTGGTCAAAGGATTTTATGTGATAGTAGAAGATATCCTGCTTGCGTACCTTGGCCTCTAATTCAGCGGTATTCTCAGCAGCTGTCATTATTATCTGGATTTTGGAATCTATCGCTTTCAGGATTGGAACCGCTTTAAAACCTTCCATCTCAGTCAGCTCAATATCTATAATGATGCAGTCGAACCTTACAGCATTGAGCCTTTCTGCCGCCTGAGTAAGACCTTCAGTTATTTCTATCTCGTAGCCTTCATCTATTAAGATGGACGATAGCTCCTGGGCAGCATCACAGTCGGGGTCTACTATTAAAATTATCCCATTTCCAGATTCCATTTGAGATAACCGCATCCTTTCTCGCGCACTCTCACGTTGCTTGTTTATTCTTTTGTGCCAACCCTCTTTCAACAACAATTCTTAATTGCTTCGGCGTGAACGGCTTAGAAAGAACGTCAAAAGCATTGCGATTCATTGCCTCGACAGTTGAATCCACAGTTGCG
>SMTZ1_10006967_pt1 | contig 17392 bp, 16 predicted proteins | sample DeeMarSWOR136_30_FD_25667 | JGI IMG/M metagenome (IMG submission 25667)
CCCTGAACTTCGCGTAGGGAGCAACGACCATGAGTCTCCAGCAACAGGCAGACGTTTCACAGGATCCTCTCTTTCAGGGTCGCGTGAGGATGTCCACGTACCGCGCCGCCAACGCCATCGTCGGAGAGGACTGGCACACGGCCGGATATTCCGAGGCCAAGGCGAAGAAGCGCCACGATCTCGGAGTCCTCGTCCTCTCGGGAAGCAAGTCGGCGCTCACCTCGTTCTACAACGCGGTGGCCGCCGACGTTGGAGACGTGGACGACCAGAGCACCATCGTGGACGCAACGATAGACACCTCGGTGGACTCCGTGTGGGACGACATCGCCGGGGTGACGTACGACGAGAATCAGTAATTCTTGGCTTGTGGCTATCGACCCGAGAACCGAGAGAGATAAGGAAAATGGCAGCAGATAGTCAAGTATACGTCGTGCTCATCAATCCCGCTGGAAATCTGATCCAGCGGAGCGTGAGCTTCAACCCAACCAACGGGAGCGCGAACGTCGAGGTGGGCACCAAGAGCGCCCTGGAAGTGGTGGCGGTTTTCGTGAAGCGCGACCTCAACGGGGACCAGGGAGGCCCCTTCTGGGACGAGTACAGCGGCAACAACCAGTACTGTCTCGCGGAATCGTACGACGGGGTGCAGGTGAAGGTCCGCGACGTGCCTGGCGGAGGCACGCTGGCGAGCGTCAGGGTCAAGAGCTACTACAGCGATTTGACCAACCCGACGCCCTTCAGCTCCGTCGGCGCGGTCTACCATGAGTCGGTCATGGGGGCCGGCTCCAACTGGATCGTCTTCGACGAGGGAGAGGGTTCTCTGTACGAGCAGAAACTCGCGGAGGCCCGCACCTTGGTGGGGTATCCCGGCGCATAGATGCGTATCCTGTACCAGCCCACTCAGGCGAACCCGACCGGATGGCAGCAGGTCGACTCCTCCGGGTGGGCTGGTCTCGACTCGTTCACATGCCACGCCCTGTGTGTGCAGGGCGTGGTCATCGATGGCGCCGACCACTACGCCGTCGAGCCCGTCGAGTCCGGCATCGTTCGCGTCGTCGTCTGGAACGACGACCCGGAGGACTGGCCTGCCGGTCAGCGGTGGGCGCGCGAGATCTACTTTCGATACCTCGCTCCCGACGCCGATCCTGGTCTCGGAGGGGCGATCAACACGAACCAGACCCACGTCCTCTATGCTGAAGACGCCGCCAAGACTGTTCTTGAGGCGGCGTACGCCGGCAACTCGAGGATCCTCATCAGGGACTGGACCGACTTCGATCCGAACCGCGCGAATCCGATGGATGGTCAGTGGGTGTCAGACGCCCAGCACACGGCGCACCAGAAGAAACAGACGGTCCACGGCTGGCGGACCTGGACGGAGGGGCTGGACCCTTCGGAACTCGACGCTCAGGGGCGAGTGAAGATCCAGCGCCTGCTCGGTCGGTACCGACGGCCACAGGGGACCCGGACCTACTACCACAACGCGACGGATCTCTCGATCCCGGTCTACTCGACGGCTCTTCACCAAAACGCGCTGGGGTTGTCGGCTGCTGGAGCCACAAACGAGGAGGTGTTCATCAGTCAGGTCGGCGGGTTCTGTTGGGCCGCCGCCACGCCTGCTGGTGAACCCGGTTCGGTCGCGTGGCCGACGACGGGCACCTACCGCCACCAGATCGACTGCATAGCGGCCGGGGCGGATCTGACCTTCGGTCTACTGACTCAAGTCACCTATACGGGAGGATTCGCTCGGATCAATTCGACGTTGGACTCGGAACTTCAACTTTTTGCACAGAGCCAGTCGGCTTTCGCCGGTAGCGGATTGCACTTGGCGACGATTACGGATCCTGCATGGACTGCCGGAGCGGCATCGGATCGCTTCGCGATCAAGGTCGCATCGGTTCGCATCGCCGGCCACGGCGGCCAGACGTTGACTTTCCAGCTCGGTGAGGCGGACGACTATGCGGACGGACCCTGGACCGCTCCGGTCGCACCTTCCGCCAACAGCGTGTTCTTCGGCATGCACTTCTGATTTTCACGAAGAGGGTCCCCCGGTAGTGTTCCTATCTTTGACCATGATTGGCACCAGACTCGCGATCTGAAAGGGCGAATAGACCATGCCACCCCGCGAACCTCAGACCTGGCAATTTCTGAGAGGCGATTTAGAGCCTCGACGTGTCGACTGGACGGATCTTCGCAATGATTTCGCGGGAGATGAGATGAAACAAGCGCAGAGTATCGTCTTGCGCTACTTAGAGAACCTCCCTGCCGAAGGAACTGCGAATCTTGAGACGATGGCCGCCGACATCAGCCGCCATTACCCTTTTCACAATGAAGGGACGGAGTTCTTCCGGCAGGCGGTAGATGCGCTGACCCAAGCTGGCTGGGTCAAGACCAAGGGAGACGAACTCGAGTTGAATAAGGTTGCGCGCGTTACAGCGCGATACCTGATGACTAGCATCCGTAAGGCTCGGTAGAGGCCCTATAAGCTCCCCTAGACAGGAGCTATGCCTTCGTCCTCTACTACTGCGACCCGAGCACCCAAAGAAGGAACTGGAAGACTTCTCGACATCATCATGAAGGTGCTGTCGGGTCTTGTACTTCCTTTGATTGTCTGGGGTGTGCGGCTCGAAGTCACCAACGCGATCCAGAACGAGCGTATTTCGGAGCTCCAGCGGGACTTCGATAATCTTGCCGATGTGACGGACTCCGTTCAGAAGAATTCGCTGGCTCTCGTACGACTTGAGGGCAAGCTGGACAACGTGAACGAGAAGATCAATGAGGTCAAGACGCTACTCCTCGATCGTGGGCAGTAGCTTCTTGCTGCTGTTGGTTTCTTGTCTGTCGCAGTCGGCAAAAGACGAGCAGGCATCGGATCCGAAAGTTCGGATGACTGCTCCGAGTATTCATGATTTCGATCCCGCTAAAGCGAAGTCCCCCGAGCCTGTACCGTCTGAACCCGCGCCTTCTGAGCCAGAGACTGGAACTGAGGAGGGTGATGGCGTCGAAACAGAAGATCCGGGACCGGCGGCCGGCGATGGGGGGCATGCTGCTTCTGGGGTCCCGAAGATCTCGAAGAGACCAAAGGGACGACGTCCCAATGGCTGCTTGAAAGGGCAGATGAGGTTTGAGGGTAAGTGTCTTAGGAAGAAATTTGTCGAGATGCTCCTTGAGCAGCGTGAAGAGGAAGCTAAGCGCAAAATTGAAGAGGCAGAAGATCCGAAGCAACAGATCAGTGCCGCAAACGAGTTGATTGAACAGCAGATCAGTCAGATGGAGGAGAGCGAAGACGACCTTGAGGAGATGATCGAAAAGCTCGAAGAAGAGAAACGGAACAAAAAACACGAGGATGGTCCATGACGGGCTCTTTGAAAGAAGCAGCCGTCGCGAAAGGGCTCCGTGTCTATCAATACACAGACCAGGATGGTCGAATCTACTGGTCTTTCGAGAAATTGCCGAGCATCGTGACGCACAGTCGATCTTTGACTTTGGGCGATCGTGTGGGGACGCATTTCGACAATTACCTGGCCGAATTGCGAGCTACACGGCGCTTTCTTCTCGAAGAGGAGAAGGAAAAGAGTCTGGGGCGTGGGTAGAGTGCGTTCGTGCCGGAGGTACAAATGGAGACGAACGAAACCACAAACGAAACCCCGACTGAAGCCACTCCTGAGACCCCCTCAGTTCCCGAGGAACCGCCCCAGGATCCCAGCAATCTCGGCAAGCTGACTCCCGAAGAGCAGAGCGCGCTGCTGAACATCCGTCAGCAATCGCAACAACTTCTTGCCAAGATTGGCGAGCACGAGCTCCTGAAGGCGCGACTCCTTTCTCGGCTCGAGGACCTCGATGCACAGGGTCAGGAGCACATTAACGGCATCTCGAAGCGCCTCGGCATTGAAGAGGGTCAGCAGTGGGTGGCGTTACAGGATGGAACGATTAGACTGGTGAACAGTGGAGGGGACACTCCGGGATAGGTAGCAAGAGGGCATGACGTGCGTTAACAGCGGTCAGGAACCATGGGCCCAGAAGACGAATCCTCTGGAACCGGCTTCTTGTGAGACGCCCCCCGATCCGACGCCAACGCCGCCATGTCCTGATCCCCCTCCCAGTCCGGGCCCTTTTGGCCCTGGGTGCGTTGGTTGGGAAGTGGGCCCTGATGAGTGTCCTGTTCCACCCACGAATGCCCAGGTCGTCAGTCCGTTGTTTGCGGGGACACTGGACCTACGATGGGACAACCCCGCGATTTTGGCTAAGAACAGCAAGTTCGCAGTCCTTGGAGTCAACCTCTATCGTAGCGACAACTCGGAACGTGGCCCCTATACGCGGCTCAACGCGACCCCTGTAGGTGGAACGTTTTATCGAGACTTCACGGACAACGTTTTCGTTAACAAAGAGGTTGTCGATTGGGACACGAGTTGGCTCTCGAGGGGCGAACAGGCCAATGATCGCAAGTGGTTGTTTCGGACCAAGTACTACCCTATCGTGAAAAAAGCCGGACAGCTCATTGCGGCGAACTCGCCGATGGATGTCCAGCTCATCATTGATGATCAGATCATCCCTGTCGAGGCCGTTTTCGGTCCTACTGGCGAAGTTACTCTGATCAACGTCCGGGGCTACAACTTTGCAACGGATCGTTGGATTGAACCTACACTGCCGACGGGCCCTGAAACCGCGATTTCGATCAGTTACTACTACAACAAGAACGCGGTGAAAACAGACCTCGACAAGAAAGTCTGGTATCGCATCACAACTGTGGCCCAGGATCCCGAGTCTCCAACCGGATTTCGGGAGACCCCACTCGAGTTTGCAGAGCCGGTTACGTATCGAGCTGTCGAGAGTCTCGACTACATCTGGCGTGAAGCCATGCGCCGCAACAACTTCATGCTCGAGCAGGGCGGCGAGCGAGTCAAGGTCTTCATCAAGAAGACAAGCGGTCAGCAGTGTTTCTGTGGGCGAGATCCTCGGACCCTTGAGTACAACCAACAGCCCAGTAGCCGTTGCGAGCACTGTTTCGCCACAGGTTTCGTTGGCGGCTACGAGGGTCCCTATGATCTTATCGTGGCGCCTGATGATGCTGAACGTGCGGTACGACAAACACCGAATGGTCGATACCTCGAGCACATACAGGATGTGTGGACAGGACCGAGCCCACTTCTCACGATGCGTGACTTCATCGTGAAGCAGACGAATGAGCGCTATTCGATAGGTCCCGTTCGCAAGCCGAGCACCCGCGGCAACATCATGCAGCAGCATTTCCAGATCAAGTATCTGGATGAACAGGACATCCGGTACCGGATCCCGTTGTTCGACACCACGGAGCTCTGTTGGCCCGAATGTCGTGGGCGGCCTGCGGTTCAGCAAGGCGGTGCGTGGAATACTGAGTATCCACCGCTCGGTCCCTATCCGGTTGGCGCTGATTACCAGCAGACTCCGATGGAGACCGAGAAGGAGAACATCCCCGACGAGCGCGAACAGAGAGGCCGCACACCGGTGTGGGAGAACTTGACGTACTGATCTATTTGCGCTGTGGAGATCAAGATCAAACGAACGGCCGGGAAAACCTGGGCCACGATGAAGGACGAGGACTTCGTCGATGAAGCATTTCTCAGGAAGATAGGAGATCTCCTGGTCGAGTGCATCGTCTTCGAGGCCGGTAAAGACTTTGCGAAACAGGGGAATCGGCCCACTCGCATAGGAGAACCTGAAGGGATCCCGCGGACCCTCGACTTCTTCGATTCGTTCTCTTATCGAATCAAGGACAACAAGACAGTTGAGGTCTATTCGGACTGGCCTTGGATCAAGCAAATCTCTGAGGGTCGTCCTCCCTATCCTATGACATGGTTGACGCAACAGGAGGGTGTGCGCCGCGTTCCGATGAAACAAGTTGATGGTACAGTGCTGGTCAGGGCTACTCCCTCTAGCCCAGAGCACGCATGGATTCATCCAGGTTTCAAACGGAACACATTCATCCGTCGAGGGTATGATCGAGCTCGTCGTCGGATGGACAAGATCCTCAGGGAACAGGTCACCAAGGTCCTTTCGGGAATGAACGTTGCATGATCGAAGCGCAGATCATCTGTTCGAATCCGTGCGACATCCCGGACCTGGGGATTGTCGGTCTGAAACGTGGCGAGGAGCGTTGGGTCTCTATCATCACGGCTGAGTCTTCAGCTGATCTACGGAAGGAACGGATCAAGGGTAATGTCCGTGTATATCGGAAAGTCCGTCGTATGGAGAAGACTCCTAAACGGCCGCCTCCTCCGTTCGTTCTAAGATCTCGTCCGGCGGTCCCCGAGAAACCCGAGCCGAAATTGGTTGATCGGATCGTTGAGGTTGAACGGATAGAGGTTGTCAGGCAGGAGGTCGATACAGAGGAGCTGGCGCAGCAGGTGAAGGCCAAATTCCTGCAAGATCTCCTCCCCGAATTGCAGGCTGTAATCGCTGAGGAGGTAGGCCGGGGGATAGCCGCTCAGGAGGCGCGTCAAGCCGTCCAGGAGGCCCCAGAAGAACGTCCGGGACTAGATCGTGTCGAACTGGAGAGCGTCCTGGAGAGCGTCCTGCGGCGTGTCCTGCCCGATTCGGAAAGGGCGATTTCGACCCCTGATGGGGCCGAAATCGGGGGAATCGAGGAGCCAATTTTCATCCCGAGAGACGTCGTGAAAAAAGACGTGGAGGCCAAGATCGAGGTGAGATCCAAAGAGGTCGAAGGAGGTGGGGAACTTGACGATGCACAGACTGCACTTCGTGCCTTGAAACGCAAAAAGCGTGACGAGACAAAATGAATTCCGGGCTCGTGGGTATGATGGACGGGGCCAGAGACTCCGGTCCGATATGCGTTTTGGAGACTCACGATGACCGAGGAAAAGACGAAGAAGAGCACCCAAAATACCAGGCCCGGGATCGGGTGCGACTTGGGGACGATGAATATCGTCTCTGCTCGTCGTACTCCTGAAGGGGTTATCACGAACCGTATTCGTGATGCATTTCTCGACTTCCCGGCTGAGCATCGTAAGATGCTCAAGCTCTCGAACGTCAACTATGTCACAACCGACGATGGTCTCATCATCGTAGGCGATGCGGCCTACGACATGGCGAACATGCTCAGCCGTGAGGTTCGGCGTCCTCTCGAGTCAGGTTTGATTGCGCCTGGAGAGCTCTACGCCATCGAGATCCTGGGCATTCTGGTCAAGCACGTTCTGGGAGATCCTCTCGAAAAAGATGAGATCTGCTACTTTTCGTTGCCGGCTGAACCTATTGATGCTCGCGAACGTGATGTCGTCTATCACCGTGGCATCCTTGAGCGGATCGTCACGGAATGTGGTTTCAAAGCGTATGCGGGTAACGAAGCCATGGCGATCATCTATTCCGAGTGTGCTCAGGATGGGTTTTCAGGGATCGCTTTCAGCTTCGGTTCAGGGCTTACGAACGTGGCTTTGGCTATGGGGACCATTGAAGGTTTGAGCTTCTCGATTTCCAAAGGCGGCGACTGGATCGATCGTGGGGCTGCAAAGTCCGTAGGCTCGACTCAGGCACGTATGTGTGCGCTCAAGGAGAAGGGGCTCAACCTCATGCACCCGCAAAGTCGGGATGAAGAAGCTTTGGTTGTCTACTACAAGAGTCTCATTGAATATGCGCTCGACAATGTCGCTGCTGAGTTCGACAAGATCAAGGGCAAGTTCGCACTCCCCAATCCCATCCCCATCGTTGTTTCTGGAGGGACGAGTAAAGCTGGGGGATTCCTCGAGTTCTTCATACAGGTCTTCGAGGAGAAACGTAAAAACTTCCCGATCAAGGTCAGCGAGATTCGGGCAGCGAAAGAGCCCCTGGATGCCGTCGCTCGGGGACTTCTGGTCCAGAGTCTCCAGGAGTACGACGAAGAGTAGTTCTGGCGGTGATCTCCCTATCGCAAAGCCTCTTGTGGACAATTCCACTCCGTAGGAGGCTTTGAGCTGTGACCTTCCAAGAACGTGTTCTTGCCGCGAAGACGAAGACTGACGAAGCGGTCGACGAGCTGCTTGAACTCGTAGCGCAGGGCCCGGGCGCGCGTTTCCGGCAGAGGTTCTAGGATGCCGCCACGCACACAACCTTTGTTGGAACGCGAAGTTTTAGAGGCTTTGTATTTCCAGCGGGGTCTCTCGATCCAAAAGGTCGCAGACTTGACCCGGACGAACGCACGTCTTGTCCGGGATTCCTTCACTGCACATGGAATGCGGTGGCGTTCTCGATCGGAGTCCATGACAGGGTGGGAACGTAGTGAGGAAATGAAAGCTAAGGTCGCCGCTGCACGCCGAGGCAAGAAGGACCGCCCTGAAGTCGCGGCCCGGAAGCGCGAGGTTCTGGACGAGCACAGACGATGGAATGTGGGCCTCACGAAAGAGACTGACGAGCGCGTGGCTCGAGCCGCGGCAGCTTTCGCCAAGGTTGTGCGCACTCCTGAGTTCCGTACGGCCCAGTCCCGAAGAGCATCCGAACGTCTGCGTACCACGGGTAATGGATTCTCTCGGGGTTGGCACGAGTCACCGAAAGCCGGGCGCATCCATTACATGAGTTCGTGGGAGTTGGCCCGATTTGAGGAACTCGACGTCGACGACGCCGTGCTCCTCTACAAACCGCATCCCTGTTCGATTCCCTACGAGTGGGGTGGTGTGATCAAGCACTACACGCCTGATGTGCTTGTGATTTACGAAGGGCGTCTTCCGGAGTTGGAGGAGATCAAGCCCAGGAAAATAATTCAAGCGGACAAGACAGGTCGGATTGCTGCAAAGTTGGCGGCTGGCCGGAAGTTCGCTGCCAGCCGTGGATGGCCTTTCCGTGTCATTGACCGGAAGCCGGAAGGGCAGGTGTGAAATTTACTATTATCTCACCCAGCAGATACAGCGGAAGTTCGTGGAAGAGCTCCGGCGGTATTGGAAGTACCACCCGAAGTACAAGGACATCGTCGAGCACATCCAGGGGAAGTACTCGTTTCGTGAGCGTCCTCAGTTCGGCATCATCCTGAAGAACAGTTCGGGGAACCAAGCACAGCTCGCTGCCGACAACTTTCAAGGCCACGTCCACAGCTACGTCTACCTGGCGCACGTGAACAACTACCCGAACCTGTCCATCGAGTGGGTTCGGGAGAACCAGGTCGCCATCCAGGACAACCACGGCCTCTTTCCCTCTCCACCTGGGATCTACTTCATCGACTTCTGCGATGCCAATGGGAACCCGACAGACGAGGCGTTCTTCGTCGACCCCCTGTTGAACGAGATCGACGAGACCCCGATCAAGATCAACGATACGGAGTACCAGCTTCAGCACGGTAGGTACCTGGACGGCACGCTTCGGGTGTATCGGATGCCGGGGAACATCCAGCTCTATGAGGGAGCGAGCTTCACGGCGGACCCCGACACGGGTCTCATCACGTTGATCGACAGCCTCGGAGACAGGGAGTTTATCTCCGCGGACTACCGATGTCCCGGTGAGACCACGGGGCCTTGGGAAGTGTACGAAGATCGGGCTCTCGTTGAGCCGATTCCAGGGGCTGTCCTGGCGTTTGGGCAGCGGATCACGCCGGGAGATCGACTCGCCGTGGTGGTGCAGCAACAACGAGCAATTGCTGCGCTCGAGTACGGAGGTCGGTGGGATTTGACGTTGGATATTGACGTAATCGCTCGAGACCCCCTGGCTCAACGTGAAATTCTGGACCAGACGGCACTTTATCTATGGGCGACGGTCAGACCTCGGCTCTCGAGCCAAGGTATCGAAATTATGGCAGTCAACATGGGTGGAGAGACCGAAGAAGCTTACGACGAGAACGCCGACGACTGGTTTTACAACTCGAGTTTTTCGATGCAGCTTCAGACAGATTGGTCAATTCACGTTCCACTCGGTATCTGCATCCGGGACATCGAGGTTGGCGGTGGAGACCCGATCCCGCCTGGTGAGGCTCCCCTCACACCGCCGTTCATCGAGCAAATGGCGAGTCTCACGGATGAGCAGATTGCCCAGATTCAGACCAACATGCGGGCCCTCGCGGACCTTGGCCTCTCGGCGACTCAGGATCCCTGGTATGCCGGCAAACAGGGCGATACGAGGGCGAAACCGACTCTTCCGATGCTTCGTTAGCGGGCCTATAGCGGCCTACATATAGACGGAGCACGCGCGCTTGCCGATTTTCAAATACCAGTGCCCGAAGTGCGGTCTGCGGTTTGGGTCGATGCAGCCCTCTGGGGATGCAAAATCGACACTTTCCTGTAAGAGGTGTGGGGGCAGTGCGGCTCGGCAAATCAGCGCCTCAAACTTCAAGTTCGGTCACCGTCCTGATCATCCGGCTCCTCAGAACACTGGGGCGAGCTCGGTAGATCACGACGTAGATGTGGTCATTGGTCGGAGTGCGGAAGCCAACCTTCGCGCCTACCAGAGACGGCAGGACCACAAGCGGCGCGTAATCGCCGCGAACAACACGACAGGTGACCACCTCAGTCGGCTCGAGGGCGGAGACTACTTCGTCATGAGCGAGGAGGAACGTATCGCCGCGAAGAAGGCGCGCCTCATGAATCAAGAGGCCATGCGGCGCATCGCCGAGTACCGAAAGGAGAGAGGCGCTTACGGCGGCGAGCCTGAGCGCGTCCTCACCGGCGTCCACGAGATTCCAGATGAGGCTGCTTCTTAGGGAGCGGTCGCAACCCCGGCTCTCCTTCGGGGGAGACCCAGATTGAACCAGACAGACAGACCCGATTGAAACAGAGGCTCTTCGGAGCAAGCAGAACTTCCTCCCCCTCGGGGGACGGTCAGATGGGAACCGAGAGACGGATTTGAACCGGACGCACATGTGAACGGCTCACGCGCTCAAGAGAGCGCAATCAGCGACCACACCCAGGGTCTCAACTCCCACAGGGGGAGTACACCCTGACGATCTAAAGAGGTAGCCCAATGGCAGCTTTTCCGGGCACGGTATATGCTCCTCCTGGCGTCTACACCAGGACCCTGTTCGAGAGTCCCGTCTCTGGTGTACTTGCCGGCGTTCGTATCCCCGTCTTCATCGGGACTGGTAACGAGCTTCTCCAGCAGCAGGATCTCGAGGTCATCCGCGGGTCGAGCTCCTCGGTAGATCAGCAGGTCCCGCAGGAGGATGAGACTGGTCGAGCCGTGGTCTCCATCAGCCAGACCGGGCAGGTCACGTTAGGGGATTTCAATGGCGACCGGCGTCGGATCCAGGTGCGCAACTTCCCCATCACCAGCGGTGACGGGACGGGCACCATCGCCACGGATCCGAGCTCGATTTTCGTCACCATCAATGGCCGCCCCGATGTGGTCTTGAGCGTGGCTCGCGCCGATATCGGCGTCATCGAGATCAGCACGGCACCGGACTTTGGTGATGACGTTCGGGTGACGTACTCTATTGGGAATCTCTTTGAGTTCACCAGTACGACGAATCAGTTCAGCGTCACGGTTGACGCTCAGGAGACGATCGTCAACGTCACATTCCCTGTTGGAGGCGTGAGTGCTGCGACCGTTATCTCGCTGATCAATGGTGCTGCGGCCGGAACTTCTCTGGTGGCCTCAACGTACATCAACAACTTCGGGCAGACGGCCATTCGTCTTGTAGCTGATCGAGATTTGGTGATCGGTAGTGGTACGGCGAATGTTGTTCTTGGCTTCACGCGGGGCCAGTCAACGAGACGCAATCGGGTCTTCTACGTATTCAACGGTCCGATGGTTGACGGCGGCAACGGCGGTATCACCACGACCGATACGTCAAAAGTCACGGTTCGTGTCGATGGCGTTCAGGTTATTCCGGTCGAAGTAGATGGTCAGAACCGAGCGGTGACGCTCCCCTTTGCTCCCGAAGCGGGTGCGACCGTTACGATTCAGTACTACTTCAACACATGGCAAGACACGTTCGACTATCTGGCGAATATCAATGTCACAGAAGTCCTTCGGTGCGGAATTGTTCCGGGCAACAATGACTTCATCGAGGATGCGGACTTCATCCTGAAGGACGACTTGATTCTCTGGGGCACGGCGTTCCTCGTCACGCCAGGGATCACGACTACCGGGGCTCCGGAATTTGGTCCGAATCAGATTAACGGTTTGCTCATCGATAACCGCTGGTTCTTGGCCGAGACCGAGGTCGTCATCGATGACACGGTGACACCTCCGGTCGAGGATCGGACAAAGTTCACGCTTCCGGCACAGCCCACGACCGGTAACGGTCGAGACAATCCGTTGGGCCAGAGTGTATGGACGACGATCTCGAACTATCGTTTGGATCTGCCGACCAACAACCCGAACTTGGTCCGAGCCTACTGGGGCTTCAACATCCAAGATGCCCTTCAGCGTGGTGCTGTGACGGTGAAGGCGGTCAGCGGGACTGAGATCACGTTGAAGAATCCAGTTCCGGTCGGCGCGCAGGTTTGGGCGACGTTCTGGTACAACATTCTGGTTGACCAGGAATACACGGTTCAGGTCGAGACCAGCGGGCCGTCCGGAGTCGGTACGTACTTCCTGTTCGACAGCAACGGGAACCCGATTTATACGCCGAAGTTCGGATCCAAGGGTCCGGCCCTCACAGGGGTCACAATCCAGTTCCCGAGTGGCTCGGAAGTCACTCCCGACGTTCATTTCGAGGGGGGTACCAGTGGCCCCGTCGAGGAGACGGTTACCGTTCAGTTCGCGGACAAGGATTCCACGATCGCGAAGTTCACAGTCTCGGGTTCGGGCCCGTACAGCTTCATCACAAGCGAATCGGATCGCGCTCGGTTCACCATCGACAGCAGTGCGTTGGCCGGGGGAGTAGCGGGCATCGATCTGTCAGCTCCGCATGGAATCCAGGGACTTGGATTCAATGCGAGTTTGCTCGGGGATGAGATCCAGTACACGGACGATTCGGGTCTGACCACGTACGACATCCTGGCAGGTGTGAACGACAACATCTCGATGTCTGTGGACAGCGTGGTGATTACGGTCAACGTTTCTGCGCAGGCTGGTGTGAACGCTGACGCCTACGTGGAAGCGATCAATGCCGAAGCCAAGAGTCCTGGCAATGAGCCCTTCTACAATGGTACGACGCGCTTCCTGGGCGCGACGGTTATCACGGCCGGTGAGTATGACAAGCTCGTGTTCAACTACACGGGTATCACCAATGCCCCGACAGGACCGGTGACGGCGGTCATCGCTCCGGGAACCTATGCCTCGCCGACTGCGTTGGCAACGGCTGTCAACACGGCCCTGAATACAGCAATTGCCGCTCTTCCGTCAGCATACGATGGTCTCGACATTGTGTGTGCGGCGAACGCCGAAGGTCAGATGCGGTTCACGATGTCCGGTGCGGATACCGATCTCGGTACCTTCGCAACTGGAACCGTAACCTCGGTGAGCGCGGTTCTCAACGATACGATCACCATCGATGGTGTGACTCTGACTGGCGACCTGTCGCAGGATCCTAGTGGTCTCAATTTCGATACTGGTCAGGCTCGAGGGACGATCATTGCCAATGGTGTGCGGCCGGCTGACGCGTTCACCATTGACACGACAGCGGTCGGGGGTGGTCCTGTAACTCTCACGGCTTCGGGGGCTCAGACTCCGGGTGGTCTGAATTTCAACGAAGGTACTCAGGCAACGGGCACAATCACAGTCGCGGGTCCCATCCCGAATGATACCGTCACGATCAATGGGATTACCCTCACGGCTCTCGGAGCTCAGACTCCGGGTGGCTTGGATTTCAATGAAGGAACCCGAGCCACAGGAACTGCGACTCTCGCAGGTGTCCAGTACGGAGACACCATTACCATCGATACGTCGGCGGTCGGTGGTGGCCCCGTAACCCTCACAGCGAGCAACACGATCACTCCAGGTGGTCTGGATTTCAACGCTGGTACCGCAGCGATTGCAGACTTCCAGACTGTCGGAGTTCGTCCGGCCACTCTTGCTCCGTTCCCGGTAACTCCGGCGGATACGGTGACGATTGGCGGTACGGCCCTTACGGCGAATGAAGGACCCCGCACTCCAGGTGCGGATGACTTCGATGCTGGTACCCGTGCTACGGGCGCTGTGACGGTTGTAGTCGACGTCCTTCCGAACACGGGTGTCCTCTACGGCGATACGATCACCATCGGCGGTATCGCTCTCGTGGCGGACAACACCACCACGCCGGGAGGTCTTAACTTCAATGCAGGAACTCAAGCATCCGAGGTCTTGACGGTTCTGCTTGCCCCGGGCGTCCCCTCGCCTGGAGCAATCATCACAATCGACGCAGGCGGCGCCGCGGGCGGTCCATTCATCCTTATTCCGGCCGGTGGTCCGCGTACTCCGGGAGCCAACGACTACGATGAGACTCTCGGTACCACACTCGCTATTGCAGGTGAGATTGCAGCAGCCCTCAACGATCCGGCTAACATATTCGCAACTTTCATGAGTGCGGCTGTGGGTCCTGGGCCGAATGATGTGACGTTCACTTGGACGGTCCCAGGAGCACTTGCCAACATCGTGGCAAATGTCACGGCCGATCCGATGCTCTCTCCGTTGGTCGGATTTGGCGGTGGTGTGGGAACTGAGATCACGACTGCTACGGCCATCGTTACGGCAATCAGCGATCCACTGAATGGTCTCACGGGACTCGTTCAGGCACATAACACTGGCGGTGTTTCCAACATCGTGAACATCCAGGCCATCACGCCCGGGCTCGCGGGGAACTCGATCAGCACCGTCTCGACGGCGCCGACTCGGCTCACTTGGGGCGCCGCTACACTCGCTGGTGGCCTCGGCGACAACGACACAGCCGCAGCCGATGCTGTAGCTGCGATTGGGGATGTTGCAAACTCGTTCACTGCGATCTGTACGGCTGTAGCCGTGGCGAATCAGGTGAACCTCACGGCGGTTACTCCGGGTGCGGTAGGTAATCTCATTACCCTGAGTACAATCGCTGCCGGTCGTTTCATCCTCTCTGGTGCCTCTTTCACGGGTGGTGTTGGCGATGACATCTCTGCGGCCACGAGTCTTGTCGCGGCCATCAGTGATCCGGCCAACGGCCTGGGTGGTGTCGTGGCAAGTAATGTAGGTGGCACTTCGGCCGTTGTTACGATCGATTCGTTCACTCCAGGGTCTGTCGGTAACGGTATTCTCCTCTTGGAGTCTACGGGTGCGACACGTATCACCCTCTCTGGTGCGACTCTCCTGGGCGGTGTTGGAGACAACACCACTGTTGCGGCGTCAATTGCAGCTGCTGTAAACGATGCCGGTAATGGGATTGTTGCGACGGTCACCGGGCTTGCAGCAGTAAACGTGGTCACGCTGACTGCTGTGACCCCTGGAAATGCAGGGAACATCATCGATACGACGAGCTCGAGTTCGTCTCGTCTCATCATGTCCGGGCTCACTCTCACGGGTGGCGTTGGCACAGATTTGACGACGGCGACTTCGATGGTGGCAGCCATCAACGATCTGGGTAACGGTCTTGCGGCTTTCGTTACAGCCGACAACGCTGGCGGTACTTCTACGACCGTTACTGTCTGGGCCGACTCGCCAGGGGTGGCTGGAAACGGTATCCTCCTGAGCTCCACGACGGGTGTGCGTCTGCCTGTTTCGGGTGCGACTTTTGGTGGTGGTCTGACAGCTGTGGGTGTCGCCACAACCATCGTGTCGGCAATCTCCGATGCAGGTAACGGGCTCGTCGGAATTGTGACGGCCGACAATAGTGCAGGAACTTCGGCAGTTGTGGACATCACGGCCGCCGATCCTGGACCGCAAGGGAACTTCATCGCATTGGCTTCGAGCAGCGCGATCAACCTGCCTGTCTCGGCAGCCACACTCACGGGCGGTACTGGGCTTGGTGGTGGTGTGTTCGAATTCCTCGATGCGGCCACCGTGGCGGAGGACTTCTCCATCCTGGCGGGGCTTTCTACGGATGCCCTGGCTGGGCAGGAGCAGACAAAGATCATCGATGGTGACATCGCTCGTCGGTTCACCGTGTCTGGATCGTCCGGTCGCCTGATCTATGACCGGATCATCATGCGTAACCGCATCACGCCCGGGTCTGGCTCACTCGCTCCGCAGAGCCAGGTTCTCCAGACCCAGCTCGTGATCGAAGGAACGAACTGCGAGACCGAGACAGGTCTGGCAGCCAAGGCTTTCGGACAAGCGGAAATCGAAGCCACAGTGCGCCCGGCATCGTTGCTTGGTGAGGTGGGTTTCAAGGATGGTCAGATCCCCTCGGGCACCTATGTGGATGCTCGGGATGGTCAGCCGGCTGTCATGTTCTATGGTGCGAGTGGCTTGAATCCGCGGAACAACGTGTTCAAGTTCAACATCGACGGTACGCCGGTCACGGTCATCTTCACTGATGGTACGGGGACTCCCATCCCGGCTGCGGGCTCTGCTCTGGTCCCGTTGGGCCCGATCACGTCACCGAACACGGTCCTGGGTCAGATTCAAGCGTCAGCGGTAGGTGCTGGATTGCCGGCTTCTGTGGTGATGCAGGAGGGTGCCGCGGTTCGTCTGATCTCGGCTTTGTTCGATACGAACTCGGCAGTCACCATCAACGACGGTAATGCCAACGATGTGCTCGGGTTCTCCGATGATGCCACGGCGGCACGCACAACCGTCGAGCCCGAAGTCACGGCTTCGGCTCTTATGATGCATGCGGATCCGTCCATCACTTCTACACTGTTGGACTACCAGGGTCCGACTGCAACATACTTCGCGGCGCAAGCTTTGGCTGGGGTCGCGGTTGATTCGGCGAACAACCAGTTCTTGTTCATCGAATCGCAGGCCAACAACATCGTCGGTCTGGGAGCTTCGTCGAATGTCTCGTTCCTCGATGCTTCTACTGATTCATGGCTCCGGATGGGAACGGGATTGGATGTTCAGGCAGGTGAAGGGGCCGCGGGCGAGACCGGGTTCCAGGGCTTCTATGTTACGAGCTCTGATCCCATCGATGGTTCGGGGTCGGCCGATACGTCCTACCTCAACAATGGTGTGGGACAGGATGGTGTCATCGGTCAGACGTATCGGGATGCCGTCACGGGGCTGGTCTTCACCATCCTCGAGCGTGAGGGAGGTGCGGATTACCCGATCGGGGCCGGCGCGTACTTCACTTTCGAGGTACGCAAGCTCGTCACGACGGACGCCAACATCCCGATCAACTCGATCCCGGGTCTCGAGCTCACGGTCGCCAATACTGAGGGGTCCACGATTCCACAGGGCGACACGGCCATCGTCGAGACTTTCGATCGGGGTGGTACGGAGCCTCTGGTGGGTGACTCCTACTACGTCACCTACAATTACACGAAGACAGCGGCCGACTTCGAGACGAAGCTCTTCACCAACCAGCGGGCGGTGGAGCGCAACTACGGCGAGATCAATCCGGATAACCCGGTCTCCCTTGCCGCGTTCCTGGCTTTTCTGAATGGTGGTGTGGTCTTGG
>SMTZ1_10002843_pt1 | contig 17388 bp, 13 predicted proteins | sample DeeMarSWOR136_30_FD_25667 | JGI IMG/M metagenome (IMG submission 25667)
GAGACCGATGAAAACGTTGTACCAGAGGGAGGATACCCTCATGAGGGTGATCCCGTTGCTCATGAGGGCAACAAGGATCACTCCAAAAATGGTACCCAGGAGAGAACCTGCCCCGCCAGCAAGGTTTGCCCCCCCGAGTACGACTGCAGCAATAACATCGAGCTCTTTTCCGACGATTGCATTGGGTGCAACGTTCATAACCAGGAGCGCGTGCACCACCGCCGCGATTCCGGAGAGAAGCCCCATGAAGCAGTACACGAAAAAGTGAAGCCTGAGGATGTTTAAACCAACCCTCTGCGCCGAGATCCTGTTTCCGCCCATTGCATATATGCTTCTTCCGAGTGTCGTATACCGCAGAATGAAGAAGGCGAGCAGGATCACAAATATCCAGATGAGGGTGACGATGGATAGCCCGTACCCGATACCCTCCCTGTTCACCAGTTTTATTACTTCAATAACGGAAAAATTCCTGAACCAGTCGGGCAGATTGTAGATCCACTTGCCTCCAGAGAAGAAGGAGAGAAGCCCGTAATAGATATTCAACGTTGCAATGGTTGTGATGATCGTTGGTATTCGTAAAAAATGGATGAGTGTGGCGTTGAAGGCGCCAAGCGCGATACCGACCAGTATGGAAATGAGAAAAGCGATGAGGATGTTACTCTTCAGGTTTATAATATAGATGGCCATCACGTATTCAGCAACCGAGGTCATTGCGGTAAAAGAGATATCTATTCCACCGGAGACGAGGACAATCAGAACGCCGACGGCAAGTATTCCCAAAAAGGAGTAGCTCTTAAGAAGATCGAAGAGATTCTCAAGGGTGAAGAACTGTTTGTTGATGCTGGTAATGGCAATCGCGAGAACGACAATTACAATCAACACGTAGGACTCATGGTATTTTAAAAACCGCCTCATGCCCGATGTTCCGCTCCTCTCCTCTGCTACCCGGCATTCACAAGTTTCTGGAGTTCACCCTCTTCGGTACGTGCTGCATCGAACTCTCCAATTATCCTTCCCCTTCGCATCAGAAAAATGCGATTGCAGTTGGGTATGACCTCTGATACCTCATCGGAGATGATGATTATTCCAATTCCCCTTTTCGCAAGTTCACGTATGATTTCATGAATAGCCCTCTTCGCCGCCACATCGATCCCGATTGTAGGACCGTCGAGGATGAGTATTTTCGGTTGTGTCGCGATCCACTTTGCGAGCACCACACGCTGCTGGTTTCCTCCGGAGAGCGTGCTCACAGGAGAATCTATCGATGGGATCCGGATATCGAGATCCGACACGCCCTTGCCTGCGGCTTTCTCCACTTGCTTTTTCTCGATGAGGTTCAGAGTACCGCGCAACCTTTCTATGATGGTCACTACGATGTTCTTGCCGATTGGCTGGTCCATGATGAGCCCCTGAACAAGCCTGTTCTCAGGGAGGTATCCGATTCCGAACTTTATTGCATCCTGAACACTATTCAGGTTCGCCTTTTTCCCATTTATATAGATTTCACCGGAGTCCGGTTTGTTCATGCCAAAAAGCGAGAGGGCCAGCTCCGTCCTGCCAGAGCCGAGAAGCCCGGTAATCCCGATGATTTCACCGGGATAGAGATTGAAGCTTATATCCTTGAAGTTCCTCTCCTTTGAAAGGTTTCGCACTTCAATGAGGGGTCCTCCTTTTGGCGAAGGAGCTGTAAATTGAGAATATTCGACTTTTTTTCCGGTCATGAGCATGGTAAGTTTCTCGTTGTCCAGCTCATCGCGGTTAAATATACCGATTTTTTTCCCGTCCCGCAAAACAGTGACCCGCTCTGCGATTTGGAATATCTCATTGAGCTTGTGGCTCACAAACAGGGTTGCGATTTCGGTTGTCTGCAGGTCTCTGATCACAGAAAAAAGGGAATCAACCTCTTTTTTTGTGAGAGATGAGGTCGGTTCATCCATGATGAGGAGCCGTACATCGCTGGTAAGCGCACGGCAGATAGCAACGAGCTGCTGATCGGCAACGGAGAGGTTGCCGACTTTTTCATCCCTGGGGAGTTTGATTTTTATTCGGGCCATTGCATCCTGTGAAATGCGCCGTATCTCCTGCCATTTGAAAAGCCTGCTCCCCTTTTCGATGATCTGACTCAGAGCGATATTTTCTGAAACCGTCATATTCGGGAAGAGGGAGAGGTCCTGATAGATAACCTCTATGCCTTTTCGTATCGTATCGATGGATCCAAAACTTGCGATATGTTCTCCTTCGATGTATATTTCCGATCCGTCATCCGGCTGCTCAACGCCGGATATGATTTTTATCAGGGTAGATTTCCCCGATCCGTTTTCCCCTACCAGGCAGTGAATTTCCCCCTTTTGTATCGAAAAATTCACGGAATCGAGGGCCTGAACCCCCGCAAACCTCTTACTGATGTTCTTCATGAGGAGGAACTCTTCGGCCATACAATTCTCCCGGGTTGTACCTTACTCTGAATCGATTCTTTTGTAAAGTAATATATAAAACGAAGCCTCTTCCCGAGGGTACCGTATCCCCGGGGAGAGGCATGATCTTTTTCACACAGCGGTATTTCGTTTAGAATGGGAACTGATCCACATTATCGGCCGTGAAGGACGCCATTGCATTGAAGATAATTGTCTTCCCTTCAATCTTAAAAGGTTTCCCTACTGCCATGAACTCGGTATTTGTCGTGATGTTCTCACCCTTGAGGAGCTTATACGCAAGGTCTACCATGGCCTTTCCTGAATCTATGGGATTCCAGAGGGTTCCGAACTTCAGGGAGCCGTCCTTCAGGTACGGCGCAGCATGGCTTGGAATAACTGTACCGATAACCGCAATCTTGTTTTCAAGTCCTTTCTCCATTACTGCCTGGGCTGCTCCAGGAGGTCCAAGACTGCCGTAACCGATAAGGCCCTTGAGATTTGGATAGGCTTTTATGAGCTCGAGCATCTTCTGTCGAGATAGGGCCTGATCCTCGGCACAGGGGATGCGGTCTGTCACAAGCTTGAGGCCGGGATATTTTTTCTTCGCGTATGCTATGGATGCATCCGCCCAGATGTTATGTGCGGGGACCGTAAGTCCCCCGACGTAGATCGCATACTCTCCTCTGGAACCGATATACTCGACCAACTTGTCCACGTGGAATTCACCGAACTTCTGGTTGTCGATCATCTCATAGTCAAAATCGTGCTCCTTCTGGTTTGGAGATTCATTCGTGACGATGACGATTCCCCTCTCCCGTGCCTTTCTAAAGGCAGGTTCCAGAGAAGCAGCATCGTTGGGAACAACACCGATTGCGTCCACACCTTTGCTGATGAGATCCTCGACCACCTTTACCTGCTGTGCTTCATCCGCCTCAGGAGGGCCTGTGAGGTAGGCATTAACACCCAGCTGCTTTCCTGCTTCGAGCACCCCTTTCTCCATGGCATTAAACCAGGGAATGCCCACCAGTTTTACCACTACTGCAATCTCGAACTCTTCCTCTTCTGCTTCCTCCTTCGTTCCTTCTGCAAAAAGCTGCGGAAGTACGAAGAAAAAAGACAGGAGGCATAGAAAGATTAATTTGTAAATCTTTTTTAAGCGCATGATTACAACCTCCTTTCGCTAATTTAAATAATTACTATAGGAGAAACTCCTAAGTTATTTTTTTTTACCATATTTACATGCCTTTGTCAATATAATAAATTTATTTTATTAAACATATTTCATAATGCATGGCTGGGGGCTTGCAAAATTATCATTCTTATTGCCCACCCAATTGATCTCTAGACAAAAAGATTTTTTATATATATTTAATAAATTAAGTATGAAAAAGAAATGAATCACTGTTTGTTCATAACATTTCTTGACAAAATGAAGTGGTAATATTAAAATGAAATAATTTTAAAATAAAAAATTACATTTATGGACACGAAGGAATTAATCATTTTTGAGGCGGCCCGTCTCTGTTACGAACTGGATATCAGCCAGCAGGAAGTGGCAAAGACCCTTGGGATTTCTCCTGCCACGTTGACAAGGCTGTTGCAGCGAGCAAAAGACCTGGGGATCATTAATATCACTGTGAAGCCACCCTATGAGTATTTCAAAGGTCTGGACGAGCTTTCCCAATCGGTGAAAAGAAGGCTTGGTATGAGGGAGGTAATTCTCGTGCCGGCTTCCTCCCAGATAAGTGTTACAAGGAAAGAGCTTGGGTACGCGGCGGCGAAATGGATCTCCTCGATCTTGACAAAAGGTGCGAGAATAGGTTTTTCAGGGGGAAGAACTATTGCCGAAATAATGCCTTTTTTGAAAAAGTCGTCAGAAGACACACAGGTTTTTCAGCTCATGGGTGGAGTAAGTCCGACCGAAAAGACCATTCAGGCTGATGTAATTGCACGAAATGCTGCAGACCGGCTTGACGGAACGTGCCATGTGATTCACGGGCCTGCCATATTTCCTGATGAATATTCTCTTACTCAATTTTTAAAAAATAAAATTGTCGCTGATGTTATAGAGCATTTCGATAGTCTTGATGTTTCAGTTGTCGGAATAGGCACACTTACAAGTGACAATCCCCTCATGCAATGCGCGTTTCTCAGTGCAAGGGAAATCACACATCTGGACCGGCTCGGCTGTGTGGGTGATATCTGCGGGCATTTTTTTGGTCATGAGGGAAAGGAGTGTGAAGAAAGTCTTTCACAACGTATTCTTGGTATACGGCTCGAACAGCTCATTCGGATTCCAATGGTATGCGCGGTTGGTGCAGGGATTGAAAAGGTGCCGGCGATATATGCAGCATGCAGAGCGCAGATACCGAAAACCATCATCACCGATATTTTTACTGCGGAAGAGATTATGAGAGTAAAAGAGCCTAATGAAGCGGGGGTTTAACCGATGATTCATATTGTTAATTTATCGCACAGGCTCCAGCCTGGCAAGCAGCGGTTCAAACTGGAAATTAAGCGGGCACCAGTTGAAGAGTATGTGCCTGAGTACAAAGTTCCTGACGGTGAGTGGTATATCATGGAAGATCTGGAGGTGTGTACCCACGTCGGAACTCATGTGGAATCACCCTATCATGCACTCCGGCATGGAATGCACATTGCGGACGTGGATATCCGGAGGCTCATAGGAGAGGCAGCTGTCGTGGATTTTTCGGATAAAGGATATCAGGAGGCGATCACTCGATCTGAGATTGAGAAGCGGGGTCGCCATGTCAGTAACGGGGATATCGTGCTTATTAGGACGGGGTTGAGCAGGTATTACGGAACACAGCGGTACAGACGACCTTACCTTGACACCGAAGCGGTTCAGTGGCTTGTTGAACAGGAGATCAAATGCCTGGGCATTGATTGCTCGGGAATAGAAAACCGGGCAGCTGCCGGCCACGAAGTAAATCATAAAACACTGTTCAGGAATGAAACCCCTTTGATTGAAGACATAAACAACCTGGATAAGCTCAAAGAAAACCGGGTGTTTTTCATCGCCCTTACTCTACCAATTGAGGGGCTCGATGCTTCACTTATTAGGCCCATTGCGATAGAACCTCTGATTGCGGTGAAGCAGCTTGCCGGTGTGTTTTCAGAACTGGCAGAGTGGGAGGGTTTTTAAAGGATTGTCGATGAGTCGTCTACCGAAGAAACAGCTAGTCCACATGTACAGGATGATGGTCAGGATCCGGAAGTTCGAAATAAAAGTGAATGAGCTTTTCCTGCACGGTCTCATTCCAGGTACGATCCACCTCTCCCACGGTCAGGAAGCAGTGGCGGTGGGGGCTATTTCCTGTCTTCGCACGAGCGACAGGGTTGTGCTCACCCATCGTCCCCACGGTCATGCACTGGCAAAAGGAATGGATCCGAAACGTCTTATGGCCGAGATTCTAGGAAAGGTCGGTGGATGCTGCAAAGGCAAAGGAGGTTCAATGCACATTGCGGATATTTCCCAGGGGATCATGCCATCTTTACCCATAGTAGGGGCTGGTATTCCCATTGCTGCGGGTGTCGCATTTGCATTTAGACGGTATAAGACAGATGGAGTGGTGATGAGTTTTTTCGGTGATGGGGCGACCAATATCGGTGCATTTCATGAAGGTTTGAATCTTTCGGCTGTCTGGGATTTACCTGTTGTCTTTATATGTGAGAACAACCTCTATGCGGTGTCTACCTCTATTAGAAGCTCATCAAAACTTAAAGATTTAGCGGAAAAGGCAAAAGCATACGGCATGCCCGGTGCAGTTGTGGACGGAAACGATGTTGAAGCAGTCCATGCTGCTGTGAAGGAAGCGGTCGACCGCGCTCGTTCCGGTGGAGGACCCTCTCTTGTTGAGTGTAAGACCTACCGCCACGGTGGCCATTCGCGCACCGACCCTGGCACCTACCGACCGAAGGAGGAAGTCGCTCTATGGATGGAACATGATCCCCTGAAGATATGCAGGCAGCGTCTTGAAGGAAAGGGCTATCTGACCGAGGAGGAGTGTGCCTCCCTCGAGGATGAAGAGGTGCGAGTAATAGAGGGTGCGGCTGATTTTGCGATGCGGAGCGAAGAGCCTCCGCTAGAACTCGCACTTGAGGATGTGTTTTCGTGATCATGCCCTTTTCCACTTTACAGTTTTTCGGTAATAAAATGCATGGAAGTTCTGTGTGATTTATCAGTATGTTCGGCGGGGGGTAGAAGGAAACCCATGAGGAGATTGAAAGTTCTTGAGGCCCTTCGGGAGGCGCTTCAGCAGGAGATGGAGCAAGACCCTTCTATCTTTATAATAGGAGAAGATGTACGGATAGGGGGCGGCTTTGCCGTGTGTAAAGGGCTTGCTGAACGATTCGGAGAAGAACGTGTGCTCGATACCCCTATCTCCGAAATAGGATTTACCGGCCTTGCCATCGGGTCTGCAATGTCTGGTATGCGTCCGGTTGTGGAGTACCAGTTCGGTGATTTCGTTTTCTGTGCCATGGATCAGATCGTCAATGAAGCGGCGAAGCTCAGGTATATGTCTGCGGGGCAGGTGAAGGTTCCTATAACCTTCCGTCTCCCGGTGGGAGCGAACAGGAGGGGTGCACAGCACGCTCAGTGCTCGGAAAGTATTTTTATGAATGTTCCGGGTCTGCACATCGTAACTCCCTCGAATCCCTATGACGCAAAGGGACTTCTGATAAGCGCAATACGCAGTGACAACCCCGTTCTCTTCTACGAGCATAAACTTCTCTACGGTTACAGTGGAGAGGAAAGCTCCGGAGCGCTCTGGACCGAGGTCCCTGAGGATACCTATGAACTGCCCTTTGGAAAGGCAGCACTGCGAAGAGAGGGAAACCACGTTACACTGGTATCAAATCTGCTCATGCTCCACCGCTCATTGATTGCCGCACAGCAGCTTGAGAAAGAAGAAGAAATATCTGTCGAGGTCATTGATCCCAGAACCCTTGTCCCCCTTGACGTGACAACAATCGCCAAATCCGCCGGAAAAACGGGATGCCTCGTTGTGGTTGAGGAGTGCCAGCCTACAGGGAGCTGGGGAAGTGAGGTGATCGCGAGTGTTTGTGAACACCTGAAGGGTACAATTCGCGTGAAACGGATCGGTACTCCACCAACGCCCATTCCCTATACGACATGTCTCGAGAACTACGTAATACCTGATGTTGAACGGATCAAACGGGGCATCAGGGAAATCACGAGAGAGTAACAGGGAGCAGCAGCGCATGAAAGAAATCATCATGCCCCAGTTCGGAGAGACTCCGGATGAGGATATTCGAATAATAAAGTGGCTCAAAAAGCCAGGTGATGCCGTTCAGCAGGGTGAATATCTTGTTGAAATAGAGACTGAAAAGGCCTCTCAGGAAATCGAAGCTGCCTATTCCGGGATCCTTGTGGAGATTATCAGGCAGGAGGGCGAGATTGTCAAACCGGGGGCACTCATTGCCTACTTTGAGGAATGAGATGTATTGAGGCCAGAATGGTCAATCAGGCTTTGAAAAAACCATATTCCAGCTGAAAGAAGGGAGCAGGTTAAAAGAGGGGGTGCAAAATGGTGAAATACCTTGTTGGAACCGACATCGGGACACTCGGGACAAAAACGGGGGTGGTGGATCTGAAGGGTAGAATCGTGTCATCCGATTATAGAGAATATGCGGTTTTGACTCCCAAGCCTCTCTGGGCTGAACAGTGGCCCGATGTCTGGTTCGAAGCGGTGTGCGCTACGATAAGGAGCTCCCTAGAAAAGGCAAACGTGCCGTCAGATCAGGTTGGGGGTATCACGATCAGCGGCCTCTATGGGGGTTCCGGGATTCCCTGTGATGCTGAAATGCACCCCTTAAGACCGTGCATCATCTGGATGGATCGGCGGGCAACCGACGAGGTGTCCTGGGTAAATGAACATATTGGCCTGGACAGGATCTTTGAGATAACCGGTAATTCCATCGATTCCTACTACGGGTATACAAAGATTCTCTGGATTAAGAACAAGGAGCCCGAGGTCTGGAAGAGAATCTACTGTCTCATGACTCCCTACGGATATGCGATCTACCGCCTTACTGGAAACCTTTCGATGGATATCTGCTCTGCCGGAAATATCGGCGGTATATTTGACATGCATAATAAGGACTGGTCGGATGAACTGCTGAAAGAAATGGGAATCCCAAGGAACTTTTTTCCAGAGCACATGGCAGAATCTTCTGAGGTAGTGGGAAAGATCAACACGGAGGGAGCACGGATTACGGGCCTTTCAGAGGGAACCCCTGTGTGTGCAGGGGGAGTTGACTGCGTGGTCGCTTCGTTGAGTACCGGAGCATTTGCCGAGGGTGACCATGTGGCAATGATCGGCACCTCCATGGCCTGGGGTGTTATCCATAGCGGCGAAAAGTACAGTAAAAACCTCATAAGCATGCCGAATGTAGCCCAGGGACGGGAGAAGGTGTACACCTTTGCAGGAGCTGCAACCGCAGGCGGCATTATCAAATGGTTTCGGGAAGAGTTCGGACAGGTGGAGAAGCTTCTCGATGGAACGGTGGACGTTGATGCGTATGATGTGCTCTGTCTGGAGGCAGAGAAGGTGAGACCGGGTTCGGACAGACTTCTTGTGCTCCCCTACTTCATGGGGGAACGAGCCCCCATATGGGATGTGAATGCGAGGGGGACCATCTTCGGTCTTACCCTGTACCACAGGCGGGCACATATATTCCGAGCATGTATGGAGGCTGTTGCGTATGCACTGAGAACCTGCATAGATTTCGGCAAGGGACTGGGATTCGAGCTGAATAGGAATCTGATCATGGTGGGAGGAGCAACAAAATCCTCGTTATGGAAAGGCATTTTTGCCGATATAACGGGTTTTCCTGTGCTCTGCGTGGCAGGCGGTGGTGAGGCGCCTTACGGAGATGCATTGCTTTCTGCCATTGGCATCGGAGCGGTTGGAAGCTTTGATGAGATCAAGGGATGGATTTCCTTTGATCCTGTTATTGAGCCTGATGCTGAAAGAGTGCATATATACCAGAACTACTATGCACAGTATATGAAGCTTTACGAGCATCTTAGGGATTCATTCAATGGTCTAACCGGTCTACCATGATAGATTTCTCTTTCATTTTATCACAAGCTCTTATGTGATCGTGCCGTATTTATAACACATCTAGCATCGTTTAAATAATGCAAACGCCAAATAATAATTTTGCATTTCAATATTTTGTGAGCGGCTTGACATTTTAGCAAGGACGGATACAATGCTCATAGAAGATCACAAAGGGAGGTGTGTTCTATGGAAAAAATACGGTGCGGTGTCATAGGGCTCGGTTGGTTTGGTGAGCATCACGTGGATGCACTTCAGTCTCTCCCACTCGCGGAAGTCACTGCAGTGTGCACCAGGCGTGAGCACCGGCTGAAGGAGGTTGCTGAGAAGTATAACGTGCCGAAGACATACACAGACTACCATGACCTGCTCGCGGACAGGGAAATTGACATGGTCACCGTGGTGACTCATGTGAAGGATCACCTGCAGCCCACGATCGATGCGCTCAGGGCGGGAAAACACGTGTTCCTGGAAAAACCCATGGCTAACAGCAAAGAGGAGTGCAACCGGATCATAGATGAGGTAAAAAAGACCGAAAAGTGCTTCATGGTAGGGCACATCTGCAGGTTCGATGCCCTCTACGCACTTGCAAAGGAGGAGATATCCGCGGGAAATCTCGGGAAAATCCTTACCATGCATGCACGGCGAAACCTCGCAAAATGGGTTACGGAGAGCCATCTGCACAAGATAAGCGCCCTGTTCGGGGATGGAGTGCACGATCTGGATCTCATGTTCTGGTATACGAGCTCCAGTCCCAGAAGCGTATATGCGCAGTCCATGAACACCCGGCCCCAGCTTCCCCACGATGATCTTGGATGGGCAATGTTCCGCTTCGAGGATGAGACGATAGCGGTGATAGAAAACGTGTGGTGTCTTCCGGATACGGACCCCTTTGCTATCGACGCACGAATGGAGATCGTGGGAACCGAAGGAGCGATTTACATCGATAACGCCGGCATGAATTACACGGTGCTTACAAAAAAGGGGTTGAGCTTTCCCCAGTCGACCTACTGGCCAAAGGTACACGGCATGAGGAGGGGATATCTGAAAGAAGAGTTCGACTATTTCCTGAAATGTATTGCCGGGGGGAAGAAGCCCACCATTATCACACCGGAAGAATCCAGGAACGTCGTTGTGGCAATGAAAGCGGCAGAAAAGGCAGCCAGGGAAAATAGAGTGATCGAGTTCTCGCTTGTTTGAGAAGGATTGTGTCTTTACTGCTTCAGACTGAAAGAGCCTGTCAGTACAATGGCAGGCTCTTTCAGGACCTCTTATATAATCGGGAAGAACAGCCTCTATTCCCTGAAATTAGATTTTTTGATACTCCTGCCGCCAGATGTCTTCCGTAAACTCCCGCGCTTTTTTACCTATCTCGGTGAGATCCTTTATGTATTCCTCATCATGGAATGATCGATCAGCGGTTGTACCAACTGGAGTTGCATTTGTGTCCTTGGCGATTTGATGAAACTCATCATGATGATCTCTGATGATACAGGGAACTATTTCGTTTCCTGCCTTTGCTGCGGGCTTCTTGTAACTGTAGCCGGCCTGCCATTTTCTCAAACCGTTGAAGAAGGGGGTCTTGAGGATATCGTCCAGGTTCTTGCCCTTGTCAAAGAAATCTCTCTGAATGTGGCCAACTGTATAGGGGATGAACACACAGGGCATGACATTTCCGCTCCAGTCGAAGTACAAGTATCCACCCTTCCTTCCTGCACAGATACACCCATCGCTGATCGGTCCCCCGTTCCAGAAATCCACGAAGAAGATACCCTTGTCCTTGATGAGATGCCGTTCCTTGAACCAGAGGTTTCTCCTCTGCTCGGGCGTGATCATCAGATCGAAATCAGGCCCCCTTCCAATTGGCATATACTGGAACATCCATGCAAAGGCAGCCCCTTTGTCGTCAAAAAACTGATCTATGAAATCGTCGTGGAGTATTCTGTCGACATTCTTTCGTGTGGCAGTAAAAGATATCCCGTAGAGTACTCCTGCATCCTTCAGATTCTCGATCGCGCTCAGGATTTTTTTGTATACTCCTTTTCCCCTTCTGTCGTCGGTATCTTCCTCGAATCCTTCAACCGATATCGCAGGAGCGACGTTGCCGAGCTCTGCCATTTTTTTTGCGACTGTTTTATCTATAAGGGTTCCGTTGGTGTACATCAGGAAGAAGTTGTCGTTGTGCTTCTCATACAGGTCAAGGATCGTTTTCCCCTTGCTTTCGTAAAGGAGAGGCTCACCACCGGAGATGACCGTAAAATAGGAGCCCCAGAGCTCCCGCTTCTCGTTCATGATTTTGTCGACGGTATCCCATTCCAAGTTTTCAAAGGTCTTATTGGAGCTTGCCGCATAACAGCCCACACAGGCGAGATTGCATTTCTGGGTCGGACTGATGACCACATACAAGGGGAGGGGGTCCTCTCTCTTGCGCCGTTCGTATGCATCAGGATGACGCTCCCTCCAGTTGATAATAGCATCACCAATGAGTCTGTTGAAAACGAAATCCTTTACAGAGGGTGCCAGGGAATCGGATTTCAGTTTTCGCTCGAAAGCCTTCATCAGGTTCCTGACAACGAAATATTTTTCCTCCTGGGCTCCAACCGGTCTGTTTCTCTCGTTCTTTACGACCAGGGTCTTCAGAATCTGATTTTCGCCCCATTTGAGGAAGTAATCCATCACGAAGTTTATCTTGATGAGTTCAAGGCCGACCTTCGCAATGACTTTTTTCCCCTTTGATCCGAGCTTCATTCTCTATTCCCCCTTGAACAATCAATTCGGTCAACCCTGGGCAGTATAGAACTAATTAAATGATTTTACTCATGAAAAGCATCTGAATAGTACATTTCGCATTAGTAGTATTAATACTACCATTCTACTGAGAGAAATGTCAAGCATTTTTTGTTCTATGAGAGGAAAATGGGGAATGGAATCAATTATAATTAAGTATAGAATAGAGAGGGACTTCATGAATCGGAAAGCTTTTGTTTTATTTATTTGGTTATTCTTCTGTATTTGCTATCACCTACTGTTTGCCCACATGCCAGAGGACGAGCTTCAAACCAACCGGCTATTAGATAGTAGTTTAATAACCGACCGGTCGATATCTGACCAACTCTGGGAAAATCCCTTCGCCTCACTGCTGATATCCCATAACAAATGGCCGGAGCAGGACCTTCGGCTTACCTGGATGATGGGCGAAAGTGAGCATTTTAGAGTCCTCTTTCCCAGCCATCTGGAGGGTTTTTCTGAAAGAATCATCAGGGAGGCCGAAAGCCTCTTCCTAGTTCTCTGTGAATGGACCGGCTTCTCTCCAGAGCGCACGCTGGATATACTGATCACCGATAACACTGATTTTGCGAATGGATTTGTCACCCCCGGATCGCGAGGGTTTTTCATCACGATTCATGCAGTCTACCCGTATCAGTCCTCCTCGACCGGTATTGTTGCGTGGAAAGAGTGGTACAGACATCTCCTCCTCCACGAGCTTGCACACGTTTTTCATCTGGATATAGTCAGTGGCGGCCCCGCCCTCTTGAGAAGAATATTCGGCAACGTCATCTATCCCAATGCGTGTGCCCCCCCTCTCTACATCGAGGGCTTTGCTACCTATTCTGAAACGGTGCTTGATGCGGGATACGGGAGGGGGAGCTCTCCCTTTACCGAAATGTATATAAAAACTGCCTATCTGGAAGGTCGTTTCCCCTCCCTCGACAGGGTGGCAAACAGCACCGTCCTGTGGCCTTCGGAGCAGGCTCCATATCTCTTCGGGGTATCTTTTCTGGATTACCTCTCCTCTCGATACGGGGAAGAACGTCTGTTGGAGTTTAACCTGAGGAGCGGCTCTTTCCCCATGTATACCTGGGGAATCCCCTTTAAAAGGGTTTACGGGAGAAGAATGGGAAGGCTTTGGAAGGAATGGGAGGAATCAGTCGGACAGGACCTTGTCGAGTACGAAAATAGTCAGGATACACTTTTTTTTAAGCCCGTAAGCTCGTTCGCTGGGTATGTCTACTCCCTCTGCATCGATCATTCGGGCAGAAAAATTGCGTATTCAGGTCGTCCTGTTGATGGGCTTGGAGGGCTCTACATTTACGATACTGTGACGAAAAAGGAGAGATGCGTGAAAAAGGGGCTGTACGCTTGGGGACTCTCCTTTTCCAATGACGGGAAAAGGCTCTATTACATCCGGCCCGATATATACAGGAACATCTACACGAGAAAGAACGTGTACGAGCTCGAACTATCGCGGGTAAGTGAAAAGCAACTCACTCGAAGAGGTCACGCCCAGAGCTTTCTGCTGATTGAAGCAGAGGAGATGCTCCTGGTATGTGAGGGAACTCCAACCGGAACAACGCTGCATATCTACGATCTCATCGAGGGAGAGGTGCGGAGCATTCTTTTACTTGTCATCTCTGTGGCGCCGGTTCTGGAAGCGCCATCCCTGTCACCGGATGGAGATACACTCGCCTTTTCTTATAAGAACAGCCACGGTCACATGGGTATATGCCTCACCTCTCTTGAACAGCTCAGGGCAGGCGCGGAGTACTTTCAGGTGCTGGACGGTCTATTCTTCAACGCGTATTCACCCGTCTGGGTAGGGGAAGGGGAGCTGCTGTTCGTAGGCGATGAGAACGGAATCTACAACCTCCACACCCTCGATATTCGCTCAGGGTTCACAACTCGGTTGAGCAACGTGAGCAATGGAGTATTCGACCCGAAGCATTCAGCCCTGAAAGCCACACTCGTCCTCAGAGAGTACACTTCCGAAGGTTACCGCGTTGTTCAAGCACCTCTGTCTGATATTAATAGCTCATTACGGGCCAAGAGCATCGCCTGCGGAGTGTTTCCTGAGCGAGATCTCCTTTCATATGAAGGCGAAGTATCGGCATGGAAGGTGGAGCGTTACAGGCCCGGAAGATGGCTCATTCCCGGGTACTGGCTTCCCTTTGGGATAGGACCGGGAGGAGAGCTTGGCCTCGGTCTCTCCACCGGCGCCCAGGACCCTTTGAAACGGCATGTTTACGGGCTCTCGCTACTCTACGATTTGCGGGACGACTCCTTCCTTTCGCTTGTGGACTATACCTTCAATACCGCTCTTTTTTCCTATTTTATACGCCTCTCTGCAGAACAGGAGAGAAAAGCTGAAGCCTTTGACCCCGCCTTTGCGTTTTATCCCGGTATTACTCACATACTGAGAAAGATGGATTACGGATTGCAAACTGACCTGGGGTTCATTTTTGAGGATGGACACCAGGGTCTCAACGTTACCTTCACCTGGGACAGTCTGAAAGGTGTATCAGGATGGATAGGACCGGAGAGGGGAGAGTACTTCAGGCACGGTACCTATTACAATCTTGAACAGGGGGATCGGTTTGCGGTTATAGATGATTACTATGCGCATTTTTTTAAACCCTTTGGTGTTTCACTGCTCAGTGTACGATTACAGGGGAAAGGAGGAATAGACAGGCAGGTTGTATCCGGTAGACTGGATGGATTTATGTACCTCCCGCTCAACGGTGTGTATACCTACGGTTTTCCTGATAATATCTGGGGACCCTATGTGCTCGATGTGAAAACAACGATCGGATTTCCTCTGCTCAGGCTTGAAAGGGGTATCGGTGCCTTCCCGCTTTTTTTCCGTGGGATGAGCACTTATTTATATAACGATTGTGGGTTCCTGTTCTCTGAAGGAGAACAGGGGGAGTTTCCGCTTCAGCCCGATGCCACGAGAGCTTCAATCGGGAGTGAACTGAGCTTTGATTTTCTCCTCGGGTACGAGTTTCCGCTCTCATTGCAGATCGGTTATGTGTACCCCTTGAGTGTGGGTGGAAGTGAAGGATTCTACGCCTCCTTCAGGGCGAGCATTGAATTTTAGTTACATCGTTTAAGAGGTGCTCTTCTCACTGCGATGCGAGTGCCTGTGGAAGGGTGAAGCATAAGCGGGTCGGTTTTCCCTGTTCCGATTCTGCGAAGATGGTACAGTTCATGGTCTCCAATATTTTTTTTACCACCGCAAGTCCAATCCCGTATCCTTTCTTGTGAGGAGCCTTTTCTCCCCTTTGAAATATCTCGAATATGGTATTGAGGCTCTGCTTTGGGATCCCTATGCCGTTGTCTTCGATGTAGAAATGTTCGTGGTGTATGCTCTCTTGTTCGACGTTGTTCGTTCCTATTCTAATATAGGAGTGCACATCACGCCTGGCGTATTTAATGGCATTGTCAATGAGGTTTGTAAATATTTGTGTAAGCCCGTTTCGGTAAAAATACACCTCTGGAAGTGGGTGTTCGATAATGAGCTCTATTTCATTTTCCTTCAAAGCGGGTGTGTAGTTGATCACCACCTCCTCAATGACCTCATTTGTGTTGATGTTTTCTTTATTTATCTGCCATTTCCCAATTTTCGTGTACTCCAGGAGTCCCTCCACCATGGATTCCATGGACTGGATGTTGGCGTTTATTCTTTCGAGCAAAAACGCTCCATCCTTGTCCAGAATGTTGTGATACTCCTGGATCAGGATCTTTGAGAAGCTCATGATGGAGACAAGCGTAGCCTTGAAATCGTGGGCGATGGTGTAGCACAAGCGTTCGATTTCTTCCACTTTGCGTCTTTTTTCGAGAACCGCATCACGCTTCTTCAGTGCCCTCGTGATACGCATCTTGAGCTCGATTAAATCAAAGGGCTTTGTTATGTAATCAAAGGCCCCGAAGTGCATTGCATCGAGAGCGGATCCGGTAGAGCTGTATGCGGTGATCAGGATCACCTCTGAATCAGGCTGGATTTCCTTTACCTTCTGGAGAACCTGGATTCCGTCGATGTCGGGCATAACCAGATCCGTGATCACAAGATCATAACTGTTCCGCTCGATGAGGCTGAGAGCCCTTTTAGCATCTGTTGTTTTGTCGAGCGAAAAGTTGCGCTCGTACTCCTGTAAGACTCTCTCGAAGCTATCAACAACCAGCTTGTCATCGTCAATGATAAGAATGCGGTACAGTTCGGTGCTGTTTTTCTGCACCTTTGCTTTCGTCTTCATAACGCTTTCTTGTGACAAAATAGAGGAGTATATACTTTCTCTTATTTATACTTCATTATCGAACCATTCTGGGAGAAACTTACGGTCTTGAGTGCAAAAATTTGCACGGGATAAACCACCAATGCAGAATAATCCCCTACGCGGGGTAAGAAAGTTTATGGAGAAGTATACACAATTCGGGGAGGAATAGTCGGGTGCCTCAGCTCTCAAAGTCCACCTGTGGAACTTCACGTGCTCCCTCTTCGATCTCAAAGTACTCTTTCTTCTCAAACCCCATCATGTTCGCAACGATGGACGAAGGAAAGCGACGGATTTTCGTGTTTAATACCCGGACACTGTCGTTATACCTCTTTCGCGCTACAGCAATTCTGTTTTCTGTTCCTGCAAGCTCATCCTGAAGCCTGATGAAATTTTGATTGGATTTAAGCTCAGGGTATCGTTCCACGATCACCAGGAGCCTGCCGAGAGCTGATTGCAACTGGTTGTAGCTGGCCGCCGCTTCTCCGACGGTTTGGGCTCCTGCAAGCTTTGCCCTCGCTTCGGCAATCTGGGTGAATACTTCCCGCTCCTGTGTGGCAAATCCTCTCACTGTGGCAACCAGGTTGGGAATAAGGTCTGCCCGCCTCTTAAGCTGATTGTCTATTTCCGCCCAGGATGCAGAAATGCTCTCCTCGAGGGTGACGAGCCTGTTACGAGTACCGATGTACCAGCCTGAAACAATAACAAGGAATACAACGACGATTGCTACAATAACAATAATGCTCACCAATCCTCTCTTTGCCATTTCAAACCCCACTCTCTAATTTAATTATACTATATTGACAGTAGAAAATT
>SMTZ1_10002844_pt1 | contig 17387 bp, 18 predicted proteins | sample DeeMarSWOR136_30_FD_25667 | JGI IMG/M metagenome (IMG submission 25667)
CGGAGCGACTATAATGCCAAAAAAGGGCATATGTCGCCCGTGGCAAAAAGATGCAATTAGTGTCATCGCACATGCTACCAATTCCCATCCTTGATTTTGCTTTGGTTTTTTGCATAGCGTTGCAAGAAACAAAAGCGCCAGGAGCTTGAGGTTTGAATGAGACATGTCGAAGAGGGGAACCGGATTCCATTCGCTGATCTGGCGGGGCAAAGACAGGGTCTTATAAAGAAAGACCAATAATTTGTATCCATATGGATTCAAAAGTGTTGCTGCACTTGCTATTAGAAGCCACATCCATAATGCTCTGAGGTGCTTGGTCTTTTTGCCAAAGATGAAATGGGACAGGGTCTTCCAGATTACGACAGTGATTAGAAGGGTCCAGCCCATGAGGAAACCTCCATGGAGGTTCACCCAAAGAGCCATGAGGCAGGGCAGGAGGAAAAGGAGGTTTCTTCTTTCAGAAAGATACTGGTGAAGGACACACAAGAACAGAGAGAAGAACAGAAACGAGAAAACCTGGGGCCTGATCATGAATCCAGGCGAGATGACAGAAATAGCCAGTACCATGACAGTTGCATAAACAAGGGGAATTTGCTTTCGAAAGGCACATATATTGGAAAGTACAGCAACAATACACAGTCCGATGCTGAGCTTGCCGAATAGCAATCCGGCATCTCCTAACTGGCGGTAGGTCAAATAAAATATGATTTCTGAAAGCCACTCATGGTTAATCCACGGTTGGCCATAAGCTGTAAAAGAGAAAGGGTCGACTCGGACAAGGCCCTTGGCCTTCCAGATGTCCTCCCCGAACTTAATATGGCCCCACAGATCGGGATCTGCTGTGATAAAGGAAAAAAAATAGATGGCAGCGCTTACAGGCAAGAGTTTGGCCGCAACACCAAGGCATCGTGAGCAAACAGGTTTCATCATAGGTAGAAGATGTAAGGGAAGATAGGCCACTTATAACATATAGTTCCTTTACACTCAAAGTATCAAATTCCGGCTTTTGAAGGCAGCCTTCTGGGCGGGTTTAGTAACGAGCCTTTCGCTAAATTGTAATCACTCGGGCTAACACCCTAAAACACTTTGTAATTTTTACGCTTTGCTTAACCAAGAACCTCTAACAAAAGGTGACCAAAATGATCTCATCAAAGAGTTTTTAGAAACCATTAATGCTTTGGTATATTGATGACACAAGGCTTAAACCGTCTCTGATTTTGGGGTATCAGCCCTATGTGACTATGCGAAAATATTCCACTAAGACAGATCAGCGTGTGAAACCATCGGACCTCTAATCTCAGCTTTCCGTTTTTTTAGCAGATAGAATGAATTAGTTGGCACGTTTTTCGCTTTATTTAGCGGAAGACTTGACCAGATTTCCTTGATATGTTATGAGTAAAAAAACTACTCGTAAAGGAGCTGCCATTGGACAATCTATTTGCAGGACTTATAGCCTCAAAAACCAGGATCAAGCTGCTGACCCGTTTTTTCTTTAACCCTGAGACTCGGTCATATCTTAGAGGGCTTGCCAGGGAGTTTAATGTTTCGACAAACTCGGTCCGCGAAGAGCTCAATCAGCTTAAAAGAACCAACCTCCTTAAGTCCCAGAAAGATGGGCGCCAAGTCTACTATATGGCAAACGCGGGACATCCTCTCTTTCCGGAACTAAAATCTATGGTGAGCAAGGTGATGGGCATTGATAAGGTTATAGATGGCATTGTTAATCGACTAGGGGACGTGGAGTTGGCCTATCTGATCGATGATTATGCTGAGGGAAAGGATACGGGGATCATCGACCTGCTGCTCGTGGGGGACATTGACCAGTATCATCTAAACGATTTGAGCAGAAAAACCGAACGATATATTAAGCGAAAGATCCGTTCCCTCGTTCTGAGCCGTCAGGAGTACAACAAACTCCTTCCAGAGCTCAAAAAACGTCCCCGCGTGTTGGTCTGGAAAGCGAATAAGGAGAAGAAGTAATAGGCGCAAGTGACCTGTTTCGTTTGGTTGAAACGTGGTCGGAAAATCTGGTCTGAGAGAGATGTGGGGTTGCCTTCTGACTCAGAAGGCAAGGGCAAGGATAAACATAAAGCATAGCATTTCAAAGGCTTGGGTCACGAAGTATTTTGTGGGCGAAGGGGCGGAGCTGGGTAAATATGGTGGCAATCCCTTTGGGAAAAAAGCAGAAATACCAAGAAATTTGCCTTGATGTGCTCCAGGCTGCAAAAAGGCAGAACTATGCTGGCTACAGCAAATTTGATGCCTTAAACAGCCCGCTTCTCCAAACCCTGTCATTAGACAACACTTGGCTCCGGCTTTTTTTCACGCAGATTGTTAACCGATGTCCTTTTCACGTTCGGCCGTTGCTTGGCGTCAAGAAATCTCGGAATCCCAAAGGGGTTGCTCTGTTTGCCCGTGCTTATTTGTTGCTATATTCATCTACTGGAGATGAGTTTTTCAAGGCTGAATCAGAAAAACTACTGCAATGGCTGATAGATAATAAAGCGGAAGGTTCAAGGTATTCATCATGGGGATATAATTTCGTCTGGCAAAATACCATATTCCTTCAGGGAAAGAATGAGCCAAACTGTGTTGTCTCTGTCTTTGTGGGTGAAGCCTTCGTCCACGCATATAGGTTGTTGAAAGATGAAAAATATCTCCTCGTTGCCAGGGACGTTGCTAATTTTATCATCAAAGAACTTCCGGTCCTTTTCGAATCAAGAAATGAGATGGCCATCGATTACGTACAGGAAAAATCTGACTGTGTGGTCCTGAATATTAATGCATTGGCTGGCGTCTTCTTGGCGAAGGTGTGGAAACAAACCCAAGAGCAGGAACATTTAGAGTTCGCGAAAAAGGTTCTTGGATTTACCGTCAACAGACGAACACCCTATAATGCTTGGTACTACACCCACCCGAAAGGAAGGTCACCAATAGAACATGACAACTATCACACCGGGGGGATATTGGATGCCTTGCTGAGCTACTTTGAAGAAACCGGGGACAACCAATATATGACTGTATACTGGAGAGGTCTTGATTACTATCAAAGGCACCTTTTTGAACAAAATGGAGCCCCGCGTTGGATGAACAACAAAAAATACCCTTTTGATGTACATGGTGCTGCCCAAGGGATTATTTCATTTGCCAAGGCGGCAAGTTACGACAAGGCATTTTTGTCACAGGCTGTAATAATTGCGGATTGGGCACTCGCCAATCTCTATCGAAGCAATACCCACGACTTTGCCTATCGCCGGGGACGATTTGTGACCTGGAATTATTCACTCATGAGATGGTGTAATGCTTGGATGGCAAGGGCATTGGGTGAGATCGTATCAATAACATGACTGACGGGATAGACATTTTGGTTGTTGCAGGCATGATCAATACAAAGTTTCTTTCCAAGCTCTTGCCCTTAATTAAGTCAGATAAAGTCGACAAGATCTACTTGGTCAGAAGACAGTTCATTTCGGGTGATAAGATACGGTGTTTTTCTCCAAAAGGGATTTTTCGGCGAAATATTTTGTTTGCCGAACTATACAGGCTCTTTGCCATAATCTGCATTCTTACGAAATACAGGCCGCACGTTGTCATCGGAATGGGCTTGATTCTTCACGGTGTGTATTTAAATATTTTGGGGACTCTTTATCGTAAGAAGAAGATTCTCCTTCTGAAGGGGAAAAATGATCTGGGCCTTACCTATCATGACAAGAAAATCCTACAGCGAATCTTGTTAAGAATTGCCCTTTTGTCCGATTTTGTAGGAACACGAGGTACTCGTTCCAGGAATTGGCTAATCAAAAAGGGATTTGGTAGAAATAAAGTTTTTATTCCCCATAATGTTTTTGATTTTGAGCAGTTCACCGCACTATCACACAGAGTCAAGACGTACGATATGATCTATGTTGGAGTTTTGAGACATTACAAGAGGATCGACTTGTTGATTGAGGTCGTTTACAAATTGGTGGTTGAAAACGATTTGAAGAATATACAGTTGGCCATCGTAGGCGAGGGAAAGTCAAGAGACAAGCTACGGAGAAAATCGGCAAGACTGAAAATGAATGATCATATCCACTTTTTGCCTGGAGGAGATGCAAAGTATGTATGCAGTTTGTTGAGCCAATCTAAGATATTCGTGATGACATCCCAGGGTGAAGGTCTCCCTATGGCCATGATCGAAGCCATGAGTTGCGGATTGCCGGTTGTTATATTCGACGATGCGGACATTCCTGATGTTGTGCATCACGGAGAAAACGGTCTGCTGATCAAACTAGGAGATTTAGATGGTTTCGTTGCGGCCATTAAGTGCCTGTTGGAGGACAATATCCTTTATGAAAAGCTTTCCGGAGGTGCTTCGGCAATAAGAAATGAACGTCGACATGAGTATTCTTTGAAGCAAGCAAAGATGACCTGGGACGGAGTTTTGGCATCATGTATTCAATGATTGATGAGATTGTGGTTTCGTTGTGCCCGACACACCACTCTTTTCTAATGTCAACCTCTCATGTCCCATCCCTAACGCTGATGCTGGCTGGTTAGTGGGATGAATCCTAAAAGACATAATAAGATAACCGTATATCAGCCTAATCACATATTGAAGGCTGGGGTGCGGATTTGGACCGAGATGTTTCGGGAGTTGGTAGACTTCAGGGGCCTTATTTGGAGATTGGTAGTTCGTGACATAAGCGCCCGCTACAAACAATCCTTTTTGGGGGTTTTGTGGGCTTTTCTTGCACCGTTAGGTTTGATGATTGTCTTTGTGTGGATCAAAGGGAAGAACATTCTTCCCATTGGAGAAACAGCTATGCCCTATGCGGCATTTGTATTCTTAGGACAAATGATTTGGCTCCTTTTCTCTCATGGGGTGACGAGCTCTGCCAGTTCGCTGGTAAATGCTGGATCGATGCTCACAAAGATAAATTTTCCCAGAGAAGTCTTGATATTTTCATCAGTTGCCCAGACAATCTTTGAGTTCTTGATTCGTATCCCATTGCTAGCCTTAATTTTTATGTGGGTGGGTTTTACACCCAAATGGACTATATTCCTTGTACCGTTCGCTTTAATCCCCCTTTTGTTCATGCTTGCAGGGATAGGATTCTTTGTGTCTCTCTTTAATGCGGTAATTCGAGATATCGGTAGTATGCTGGGACTTATCATGAGTTTGGGAATGTTTGCAACCCCAGTGGTTTATCCCCCTCCAACCACGTGGCCGCTGTCCTTTTGGATTAACTATGCGAATCCTGTTAGCAGTTTTCTTATGGCAGGTCGGGACTTGGCTACCGTTGGTTACGTGACAGATCCAATAAATTATTTCTCAGCCGCCCTTTTTGGTCTCATGTTGTTTTTTGTTGGCTGGCGAATCTTCCACCTGTCTGAACCAAAAATTGCCGAGAGGGTATAGGGGAAGATGTTAGATCTATTAGTAAAAGTTGAAGGTGTTTCCAAAAAGTTCTGCAAGAACCTGAAACGCTCCATGCTGTATGGTCTTCAGGATATTGCTAAGAATATGATTGGTGTTCCACTAAAAAGTGATAACTTAAGATCGGCAGAGTTCTGGTCGGTTGATAATGTCTCTTTTGAGATACGGCGTGGAGAATGTCTCGGACTTATCGGCCCGAACGGCGCGGGGAAGTCAACACTGCTAAAAATATTGAATGGGATTATCTCTCCTGACAAAGGCCGGGTGGAAATTAGGGGTAAAGTGAGTGCACTTATAGAAGTTGGTGCTGGTTTTCATCCCATGCTGACAGGGAGAGAAAATATTTATATAAACGGTTCGATCCTTGGGTTCACAAAAAAAGAGATAGACAAGAAATTTGACGAAATTGTCGAGTTTGCAGAACTCGGCGATTTCATCGACACACCTGTAAAGCATTACAGTTCTGGTATGTACGTCCGCCTCGGCTTTGCTATTGCAGCTCAGATGGAGCCGGACGTGATGCTCATTGATGAGGTATTGGCTGTGGGTGATGTTGGGTTCAGGGCTAAATGTTTTAATGCAATTGACAGAATATCTAAGGATGCTGCCGTTATATTTGTTTCTCACCAAATGCCACAGATTTCGAGAATTTGCACTGATATTTGTGTGATGAGCCATGGGAAGGCGGAATACAGTGGGAAGGAAGTTCCAAAGGGAATAGGTCATTACTATTCCAATTTCGAAACTGTGAAAGGTATTGTTACGGGGAGTGGGAGGGCAACCATTCACAAAATTGATTTTGAAAGCAATGGCAAAAAAGGTATACGGCAGATAAATTACATGGACGATCTTTCTGTCTACCTCAATATTTCGGTTGATCCCAACGTTAAACATCCAGTTGTCGGTATTACTTTCTTAAGCCAAGAATTGCATATGATCGCCCAGTGCATCTCTTCATATAATAGTGTAGAACTTAGCAATTTCGGAGAACCATTGCATATCACTTTGAAACTCCCCGCTTTGAATTTAAATCCGGGTGTTTATTTACTGTCCGCTCTGGTGTTCTGTGCTAATCAACAAGAAATACTCGCGCAATATTTTGCCGTTAAGGAACTTCACGTTCTAGGTAAGTTCATTGGATCCGCTCCTGTGCAACTCCTAGGGAAATGGAACGTCAAGCACGAAGTACAGGAAAAAAAATTAAACCGATCCCCGAAGGCGGTGTATGTGGAGGGTTGAACACAACTATCACGCAAGGAGTCTGCATTGCACTTGCCGCCGTAGTAGCGGCAGGGGCAGTGGTTACGAAAGATGTGCCGCTAAATACACTGGTCGGAGGCGTGCCTGCGAGAGAAATACGCAAGATTCAATAATGCCGTTAAACGGTTTGGTTTTTATTTTTCACTTGCATAACTCCGTCTTTCGAAAGAAGCGTTAAAATGTTTTTTATCGTTAGCACAGGACGTTCTGGAACAATGACTATAGCACGGGTTCTCTCTTCGATAAACGGCTGCGTATGCCTCCATGAGCCATCGCCGGAGCTCATACTGGAATCATCCGAATACCGCTATGGAAAGCTCTCTAAAGAAAAAATTAAAGAGCTTTTGCTCAACACGCGTAAGCCCTTCGCTAACGGTTCCGTATACTGCGAGTCAAATCAGACGCTTTCACTTATCATACCTGTCCTGGCAGAAACCTTTCCTGAAGCCCGGTATATATGGCTCATCCGCAATGGTCTTGATGTTGTTGCATCCATATATCAAAAGCAGTGGTATAGTGGTCACTCCGAGAATCACGATAGTTATGAAGACTGCCCCCCTATCGAAAAAGCCTGGATTGACGGCAGAATTCGTGGAGATCTTTGCGGAGATATGAGTTCGGACAAGTGGGCAAGGCTGGATAGATTTGGTCGATGCTGTTGGTATTGGAGCTACGTCAATCGACTAATTGAAGCTGATCTTAACAAGTATGTGGCAGCTCGTTACAAGATCATAAGGTTGGAGGAAATGGAGATGGAATTAGCCAGGGTGATCCGTTGGATGGGCCTGAAATATGCTGTGGTCCAAAAATCTGTGCGGCATAACGTAGCCAAACGTAAACTTTATCTTTGGACGTGCTGGACTGACAAAGAACGATCTTTGTTCGAGCATTTCTGTGGCAGGCTAATGGACCGGTTCTACCCGCTTTGGCGCACATCTAATGGTGAATGGAAGGGGCTAAGATACGATTCTCGCTCAGGGTTTTTCCCCAGGTTCAATAGTAATTACAAATTTGTCAAACGGGTCAACCGTCTGTTGGCTCGAAACAAAAGTTCATGAAAATATCGGTTTTCATCACTTCCTTTAACCAAAAAGCCTTCTTGATCGAAGCGATTGAAAGCGTTCTCAACCAAACCCTCCCTCCCAGTCAGATAATCATAGTGGACGATTGTTCACAAGATAGCTCTCAAGAGTTAATCGCTGGCTACGCATCTCGTTACTCAAATTTGATAACACCGATCTATCACAAAAGGAACACGGGCGTTGCGCAGGCACGCATTGATGCCTTAAAGGCCGTCATCGGTGACTATGTTACATACGTGGATGGCGATGATAGGTATCTGCCTACCAAACTCGAAAAAGAGGCAAGATTGCTTCAGGAAAATCCACATGCTCAGATCGCCTTCTCGAACAACTATTACATGACCGCGGATGGCATCCGTACTGGGATCTGGGCTGATGGCGAAACACTACCCCAGGGCGATGTATTTTGCCAGACCTTCGCTAGAGATTTCCCTAGAAGTAGCCTTTTCCGGATGGAATTGGTCGAGTACCACGCCTGGAGGAAGGTCGGTTTTCACGATCCTGACCTCCACTTGTATGAAGATTTCGACATGCGAATTCGCCTGACGAAGCGCTACCTTGCGGTGTACTGCGACGAGCCGTTATCGGAAATACGCATTCATAACGCCGGACTTGCCAGTTCAAAGGCTTCCCACCACCTAACCGCACTCGATTACATTTACCGAAAAAATAGACCTTTACTGGATGAGTTATCTATTTCTGACCGCAGAGATGTTCAACGCAAATTGGGCAGGTGGATGGCCGGAATTGCGAGGCGAGCAGCAGAGCAAGCGTTACAGGAGGGGCAATGCCGACGTGACAGTCGAGGGCAAGCACTCAAATACTATCTCCGGTGCTTGAAATACCAACCAAGTTGTTTTGATTATAAATTAATTCTGAAGATATTGTTACCCCATCGTGCCTACCGGTCGTCGGGAAAACATCTCACAGCGTTAAGGAGAACAGACGTTCGTCTTCGACTTGATACATGACTAGCTTACTAGGCGATAATCTCATTTTCATAATCTCCCAGCCGAGGTCTGGGTCGACACTCCTCCAATTGATCCTGTCAAGCCACGAAGATATTGTAACAACGTCCGAACCATGGATCGCTCTGCACCCGGTTTACGCGCTCAAAGAGAAGGGGATAGCAGGTGAATACAACTCTGTACTAGCCAGAGATGCTCTGAAGGACTTTCTTCAACAGAGCGGAATAGATGAAGACTACTACAAACAGTGTCTGGCCTCGTTTCTCCAGAGCCTGTACGAACAGGCAATAGAGAAACAGGGTGGCCGATGGTTTCTCGACAAAACGCCACGTTACTGGGGCATTATTCCTGAGATTAACGAGCTATTTCCCAGAGCGAAATTCATATTTCTTTTTAGGAACCCACTTGCGGTTCTGAATTCGATCCTAAAGACATGGGTTAAAGACGACTGGCGACGCCTTAGAACGGAGTATAGAAAGGATCTGCTAATAGCCCCGCGAAAACTGCTAGACGGGGCAAAAGTGCTTGGTGAGCGATGCATTAGGATAAAGTACGAGGATCTCGTTACAGAGTCGAAGGCGACTGTCAAGAGGGTTTGTGCGTTCCTGGATGTGGATTATTGTGACGGGCTGATCGAATACGGGAGGCGGAAACGACCAAAGTGGAGATTTGGCGACACAGTAAAGGTGTTCATGTATAATTCTCCGAATGTGAAATCGTTGAATAGTTGGAGGAGTGGTTTCAAAAGCTCACAATCAAAATACATGGCCATGTGTTACCTTCGTGAATTGGGGCCCTCTCTAATACAAGAGATGGGCTATGATATTGAGGAGATGGAGTCGGTCATAGAACCGCCTGAGGGAGGTGGCCACATTATACCTTGGCGAGTACTGATGGGAGATAGCGACGATTTGCTGGACATGATTGAGCTCGACTTATATTTGCACCCCGAGCGGATGAGGGATATCGTCCACCGTTATGCAAAAGTTGATAGAGGCCTCGGAGGGTTTCTGTTCAGAAGTTGTGCTGCTGTGACGAAGAGGTTTGGCAAATTCCGTTCAAAGATCAATGGGTGAGAATGCCGGGAGGGTTATTGCCATGTTCATTACCGTAGGCACTTCTTGTGTTCGATCAGAAAAGCATTGGCAGCCTACTGAGGTGAAGCTATCTGACAGATGGTGTCGTGGCGAGACCGCATTGCGAGGGAGAATGGTGGATGATAGACGATACGGAGTTCACTCTTCGTAGGGTAGGTAGGTTTCTGCGGAGGCGATATCATGCACGCAGACAAGGGAAGAGTCTGGTGTGGTATATTGATCGTAAGGCTCAGATCAGTCGGTGGCGGATTGAGCTGCTCAGAAATCGGCATAAAGGACAAAGGTGTTTCATTATAGGCAACGGTCCGAGTTTGAGGAAAATGGATTTGAAACCCCTTGGCGGTACTCGCTTCAATCTTAAATACATGGGTTAAAGGCAATTGGCCCTGTCTATCAAGATTCAGGTATGATTCGCTTGCGGCACCAAGGTTACTTTTGGAGGGCAGTGATTTTCTCGCAAATAAAGCGCTTACAGTTCATTACGAAGAACTTGTTAGCATGCCGGAAAAAGTCACAAAACGTATTTGTTCATACTTAAATGTGGAGTTCCACACAACCATGATTGAATATGGTATACAAAAAGCGCCAAGTGGTAGCATGGGCGATCCAGTGAAAATACATAAGCACAGCAACCCAGTACCCGATTATGTTGATACGTGGATCGATGCATTTACTTCTCGACAGACAAGACATTTTGCCGAGTCTTATCTTGAAGCGCTCGGCCCGGAAGTACTCAGACGCTTAGGATATTCATTTTATGATTTAAAAATTATGCTTGTGTCTCAGAAATTCAGTGATCGAAACTGTTCAGTGATTATTCCATGGGAACTTTTGTTGGGTTTTAGACAACAGCAGACAACTTGGGATGACATAAAACTCAGGATCTTACTTTCCGCACAAAGCAAGGGATCTTTGCGGACAGTTCAAAAGTATGGGCGCAGATTCATACGATTGCTTTTTACTCCTTTCTTTTGAGATTACCGAGGGCATCCATTGACCGACGTGAATTTGTATTGGGATGTGACCATAACCCTTAGTTCCTTGGTCAAAGAGTGTTTTCTGAGGATTGAAAAAAGCATAAAATGAAACTTTCAATCATAACTATCTGCTACAACGAAAAAGAGCGTATTACAGCAACAATAAAGAGTGTTTTAAATCAAACGTTCAAAGACTTTCAATATATCGTAATAGATGGTGCATCAACTGACGGAACGGTTGATATTATAAAGAAATATGAAGATAACATCGATTTATTCATTACCGAGGCCGATAGTGGAATTTATAATGCAATGAATAAAGGTATTGATTACTGCAAAGGCGAGTATATTTACTTTTTAAATGCAGGGGATGTTTTATATAAAGCTGATACATTAGAAATAATATTAACATATAAACTTTCTGGTGACATTGTTTATGGTAATATTGCAATAAAAGAGCTTTCTGGTAAACAATGGATTTTTAAAATGCCTCACAGCTTAAACAAAGCATTTTTGTTAAAAAAAACTATTCCACATCAGGCTACTTTTACTAAGAGAGCACTATTTGATAAAGTTGGGAAATACGATGAAAAATATAAAATTGCTGCGGATTATAAATTCTCGTTGCAAGCCATTTATAAACATTTCTGTAGGCTACAGTATATTTCGGAAACCTTTGCTATATTTGATCGTTCAGGCATCGGTTTTTTAAATTCAGAAAAACGAGAAAACGAAAAAAAACTAATTCATAATGAAGTTTTTGATAGCCGGGTATTGTATTACTTTAGAAAAGTAAAAAAAATTATATTAAATCATATTAAAAACGAAATAAATAAGATCAAATTCATAAAAATAACAAACAAACAAACAATAAATTTTAATAATATACCCAATCCTCCTATTTTTGATAAAGAAGGATTATTTATCTTTTTTCCAAATAATAAATGCGGACAGACCTCTATAACCGGTGGTAGCTCCGGGAGCAATTCGAATGGAGCTTTGACCGGAAGGTGCATTATAAAAAAAGTATTTGAAAAAAAATGGCTAAAATACTCGGAGAAAAACTGGAACAAAGCCATTAAATTTACAGTAGTAAGACATCCATATTCTCGCTTCTTGAGTACTTATCGTTATTTACAACCGATTTATAATTGTCAAACAATTGATGATTTTTTAAAAAAAATAGAGCAAGAAGGATTGTTATTTGATGAACATTTGCAACCTCAATGGACTTCTGCTTTTGATAATGAAGGAAATAAGTTTATTGATTATATATTGAGACTCGAACACATTGAAAATGATTGGAAATTGATAAAAACAAAAATAGCAGCAAAACCTTTTCCTAAATTAAATGTTACTCAAGTAGAATCTAAGAATAATGAATTATCTATGCCGCAAAAGGAATTTATTTATAAGCTATATGAAAAAGATTTTTTACTATTCGGCTTTGATAAATAAAACTTAACACAACTCCAACAAAGGAAATATGGCCATGTAAACCATTGAAAAGGAGTTGAGGATTGTTGGTATTTAAATAACGGAATATTATGAAGCTGTTTATCGGTACTTTGTATACAATTGAAAATGAATTTGAAGAGTGCAAAAGTGCTATAAATAAGCAAACCTATAAGAACTTTGAACATTTTATTTTTAAGGGATTGCCTAATAAAAAGGCACATGATGTATTGTACTGTACATTCATGGAAAGGTCTAAAGAGTTTGATGTTCTTGTCAAAGTAGATGCAGATATGGTCATTGAGGACAAGAATTTATTTGCAAAGATCGTGACCAAATTTCAAATGCTGGATTCACTCAAAGATCTTGAAATTGCGGTATATGATTTCTTCTCTGATCAATTAATATGGGGGATGCATGCTTATCGAAACACAGTAAGATGGCAACGAACCGAGGAAGCCCTATTCGTCGATGCATGTCTGCTAAAGCCCGGTGAAAATATTCATGATGATTCAGAACTTGCTCCAGCGGCCATCCATTGCAAGAATCCATCGCCTTTTCAAGCATTTCACTATGGCGTGCATAAGGCGCTGAAGACCGTTCAGCCCGGACGTATAAAGGTTAATAAAGTGCAAAGTAGGGCTCATTGGAACATTGTGGAGAGGACGCGACAAAACTTTCTGCGAACAGGAGACCGGAGAATTGGCCTGGCGGTATTAGGTGCTGAGTTGGCTCTTAAAGGGGACATCTATCCTTGTCATGTGAGTTATTCGAATCCTCTTCTTGAAAAACTCTTTGAGCAGTATGAGTCCCTCGATGGGAGTGAACTGGAACACGAGATTGCCAGAGTCTCAATGAAGAACTTTGCTTTTTTACCGAGTGCACTGCGTCGGAGGTTTCTGGTTGCGGTCTTTAAGCTTAGATTGCTGTTAGCTGACAAAGTAGATAATAATTATCATACACCTTAAAGGGTCTTATCGTAGGTATTCTGATGAACAAAAAGGTTCTTTTTATTGGTCATTATGCTGGGACGACTGGGGCTCCAATTATCCTATTGCGTCTTTTGCAGTGGCTAAAGGCAAACACAAATGTCGACTTTGAAATACTCTTAAATAAAAACGGCCTTTTAAGGCCGTCGTATGAAATGGTTGCGCCTACTTTCTTGTATGATCCACGAACTATAAAATCTAATCCCATATATAGGTTTTTCAATACAATTGTCTATAGATTTGGATGTGATGAAGCGCTATTAAACAAACGTCTTAAGATTAAATATAGTGCATCATCATTTAATTTGATATTCTCCAATACCATCACAAATGGTGCGATTTTGTCTGCCTTATCTTATTTAAAGTGCCCGGTAATATGCAGGGTGGCTGAGCTTGAGTATTGGATAAACAAAGCAGGCAAGATGAATTTTGATCTTGTAAAGAACCATGTAACCCATTTTATAACGGTATCTGAAGCAGTAAAAAATAATCTTATCTTTAATCATAATATCCCATCGAATAAAATCGATGTGATACCCGGATTTATCACTCCACCAGTTATAACTACAAGTTCAGACAATATACGTCATGCGCTTAAAATTCCAAAAAACGCTATTGTTGTAGGCAGTTCCGGAATGGAAACCTGGCGGAAGGGAAAAGATTTGTTCATCCAATTGGCCCTTATCGTTCTCAAGCGGTGCAAAGATTTGCCGATATATTTTATCTGGGTTGGAGGTAACAAGGAAGGGATGGACTTTTATCAGATTCAGCATGACATTAGGCAGGCAGGTTTGGTAGATCGTATTCGTTTTGTTCCGCAGGTTTCAAACCCTCTGGACTATTATGGCGCTTTCGATGTATTTGCCTTGCTTTCGCGAGAAGATCCTTACCCTATTGCCAATCTTGAAGCAGCATCCCTCAGCAAACCTATTGTCTGCTTTGAAAACGCAGGTGGTTCGCCGGAATTTGTAGAAGATGATGCTGGATTTGTTGTGCCTTACCTCGACGTCAATGCTATGGCTGATAAAGTGATAACTTTGGCCAAAGACAAGGAATTGATGGCAAAGCTAGGCAATAGTGCGGCTCAAAAGGTTCGAGAAAGACATGACATATCTGTGGCTGCCCCCAAAATACTGGAGGTGATTAATCGTTTCCTCAGGCCTTCTTAGTCAAGTATATGTCTATCTTAACTCACATGACTCTAATCCCGGAATGTAGTAGTCTGAGTTCTAGACGAAAATCGTAGTGGTAAGGGATATTGAAATTTGTGAATCGAACGAAGCACAGCAAGGCTCGCTTGATTGCGTTTTACCTGCCGCAGTATCACCCAATACCTGAGAATGACAAATGGTGGGGTAAAGGCTTTACTGAATGGACAGTTGTTGCCAAAGCCAAACCCTTATTTCGCGGACATTATCAACCACGCATTCCTGCAGATCTGGGATTCTACGATCTGCGTTTACCTGAGACCCGTGAGGCACAGGCGCAACTGGCAAAAGATCATGGGATCGAAGGCTTTTGTTACTGGCACTATTGGCTCGGCAATGGAAAGCGATTGCTTGAGAGACCATTCGAAGAAGTATTGACGTCTCGTGAGCCAAATTATCCTTTTTGTCTTGCTTGGGCCAACCATGACTGGAAGGGTGTCTTTTTCGGTGCCGAGGGTCGGCCTCTGGCAAAACAAACATATTCAGGGGAGGATGACTATCGAAGGCATTTTGACTATCTTCTCACAGCTTTTTTTGATTCCCGATACATTACGCTCAACCGCAAGCCAATTCTAGTTATTTATAAACCGCTTGATATCCCGGAATGCTGTAAATACATGGACCTTTGGCGAGAACTCGCCTTAAATGCTGGTTTGGAGGGCTTATATCTGATTGCTAACGGTAGCGACATCAAGGCTGGACAGTGGCAGGAACTAGGTTTTGACGGAGCAGTATATACTCGGAATGCGGCTATATGTAATTCGGACGAGGGGCTTTTGCGGCGTATGATCCGCTTGGTCAGGAGATTGAAGCTATATTCATATGGAGATGCGACTTGTTTCTTCCTTAAGGAAAACTACGGTCCAAATGAGTTTCCCAGTATTATTCCAAACTGGGATTCAAGCCCGCGCCTTGGGAAAAATGCCTTAATTTTCAAGGATTGGTCGCCTGTGCTTTTCCGAAGACATGTCCGCCAAGCTCTTGAGAAAGTGGCAGAAAGAGCTTTTGAAGAAAGACTGGTCTTTATTAAGTCATGGAATGAATGGGCGGAAGGAAATTATATTGAGCCGGATTTAGAAAATGGGAGACAATATCTGGAGATAATTAAGCAGGAAAATTCTGTGAGCTCGATTCATGGATAATTTGTGAAGGTAAATAGTTGTGTCAGTTTCTTATGAAAATCCCAGTACTCAAAGAAATATTGAATCAAATGAGCCCAAAATGATTGATGATATTAAGTCAGTTGCCTCTGTGTTGTTGAAAGACCCGTCATTTCGAAGACTCTTAGATCCGATAAGGCGCCTCATCCCTGGCGGATTAAAGATTAGTCTGCTTACACGAATAGAGGCTACAGAAAAAAAGAATGACAAGGATGAAATTACCACCAACAATACATATTGCAAACCGTTTTTTGGCCAGGATCGATTGGTTTCAATGAATAGTTTCAATATGAAATACGGTGATTTTAAGTTCACCGATATGTTCATGCAGCGTGACATTCTTGCAGATTATTTCTCCTATAGGTTTACTGACAAGATATTCTGAGTGGCTTCTGTCAACTTGTTGAAAGAATTAGACTATGGGGAAAAGCGAGATTTATGACATGTCAGTGAAACCTATTTTTTTCAAAAAACGTCACGAAAGAAAGATAATTATCTGATGACAAAGAGAAATTTCCCATTTTCTAGACTGGAATGGCGTCTTTATAAAGTTGCCACTTCATTGAGTCAACTGCCTATGTTTTATAGCATATATTACTTTACAAGAACACAAAGGCCGGAGGTGAAAGCTCACTGGAATAAGCACAAAGGACAGAGGTGTTTCATCCTTGGAGGAGGGCCATCTTTGCTTAAGATAGATCCAAAGCCATTGGAAAATGAGGTCACTTTTGGCGTGAATTGTATCTTTCTGATATATGAGTGGCTGGGATTCCAACCAACATATTATGCGGTGGAAGATTGGCTTGTCTATGAAGACCGTTTTGATGACATAAGAACGTTTGTCACTGAATCACACTGTTTTTTCCCGATTCAGTTTTCTACTGAAGTTTTTGATAGAGGAAATCATAGTTACTTTCGGGCAATGTACGATTTTGATGTGCATATTGGGTGGCCAAATTTTTCCAAAAATGCGAGTAAACTCATTTGGAGCGGTGGCACTGTGAGTTACGTTTGTTTGCAGTTGGCGTTCTACATGGGCTTTTCTGAAGTTTACTTGATAGGCTTCGATCATAATTATACAAAGCCTAGTGATGTCAAAATCAAAGGAAATGCGTGGACATCGCAACGGAACGACCCAAACCATTTTCATCCAGACTATTTTGGAAAAGGGAAACGCTGGCACGATCCGAGGGTCGATCGCATGGCAAAGGCATACAAGAGAGCCAAGCAAGCATTTGAGTCAGATGGAAGAAGAATCTATAATGCGACTGTTGGCGGTAAGCTTGAGGTTTTTGAACGTGTAGATTATCAGAGTCTGTTCTGAGCATAGTAGCTTCAGGGGTTGAAATTAAATGCGTATATCAGCTGTGATTTGCACTTTTCGCCAGCCCGAGACCCTTCGGGCAGCTATTGAAAGCCTGACGACTCAATCCTTGTCGCCTAACCTTTATGAGATCATTGTGGTCGACAATAATTCTAAGGATGAAACGGTGAAGATTGTCCAGGACTATATTCAGAAGGATGACTCTAGGATAAAATACGTGTTGGAGAGGCGTCAGGGGTTATCTTATGCACGCAATGCAGGGGTACATCTGGCGTCAGGTGACATTATCGCATTTCTTGATGATGATGCAGTTGCAGATCCTGATTGGTTGACCGCCCTTCTGGAAGTATATGACAGTGTGCGCGATGCATGGGCAGTTGGTGGCAAGGTTTTGCCCCTATGGGATGGAGAGCGACCAAAATGGCTAGAAGATACAATGCTTCGCAGT
>SMTZ1_10002845_pt1 | contig 17385 bp, 14 predicted proteins | sample DeeMarSWOR136_30_FD_25667 | JGI IMG/M metagenome (IMG submission 25667)
TATATGGTGGTAGTTCTTGTCCGACTTCAAATGCCATTTGATTCACCTCCTTCATTCACCTCATTTTGAAGAAAAATTCATGATTATCAACGGCGTACACGGCGTTTTGCTCGTCCATGATCGTTATCACAAACATTACTGAGAAGTAATTTCCCATTTTGCCCGAAACTTCTTTCGGCTCCTCGTAATCAAACTTCACTCTATATTTATTACTCATAGACATTGGTTTGAAAATGTCTACATCTGATCTCGTGTGAATGACTCCCATGATTTTATCGAAAAAATCTAGTCCAATTTTGATGAAAAACTGTTGGAAAACGACATTAGTCATGTTCATGATGTAGCTAGGCGGGATTATTTTTCCCAAATCATCGTCTATGTAAATTGGATTTGTATCGCTTATTAATTCGCAAAATTTATCTACATCTTTCTCTTTAAAAATATACTCTCGAGTGCCTATTTCTTCTCTCAAATCGCCTAGGCGCTTTTTAAAATAAGTGCGAAGGGTATCGTCAATTACAGACATAAGCGTTTCAAATCCTCATTGTTTGAGAGTTAAAATGCAATTTCGTTTTTATAGTTATTTTATAGCCCCAACTTCTTTAATTTAAAAGTAAATTTGATTTATGCCTTTTTTTGTTAAATTATTTACCTAAATTTAAAAGCAAGAATTTTGATTATTAAGTTAAAACATTTTAACGATAGGGTATGACAAATAAGAATAGTTACGATGTGATAGTAGTAGGTGGGAGTATAGCGGGATCTACGGCGGGATATATACTAAGCAAACTGGGATTAGATGTTCTTATTATTGACAAAGAGAAGTTTCCAAGAAAGAAGCTCTGTGGCGGAATTGTTACTCTGAAGACGCTCCATTTACTAAATAAAATATATGGAGAGACTTACTCTTCATTAAAACAAAAAAAGATTTTGGATTACATTACTAACGATTACGAAATTACTTATCGAATGAGAAGATCCATCCTTAAGACCACATCAAAATATCCTTATATATTCGTTGATCGCACAGTATATGATAATTTTCTTTTACAAAAGGCTAAAGATATTGGAACTGAAGTAATCGAAGGTCAATTCGTTAAGTCAGTAGATCTCGATGAATGTACTGTATCTTTATCGGACGGGACTTCATTTAACGCAAATTTCATAATTGGAGCAGATGGAGCAAATAGCGTGGTAAGACGAGAATTCAATCGGAAGGGATTGGTAAGCAAGAAACAATGGAATCACAATTTAGGTACTGGACTCGAAATATTCGTTGATAGAAAGGATGTTGGGAAAAACGATTTTAAACATCCAATTTTAGCGCTTGGCCTTGTAAAATGGGGCTATGCGTGGATGTTCCCTAATAAAGATAAATTAGTAATTGGATTGGGGGCTTTAAATAGGAAAAATAAAGGTAATTTCGTCAACGCATTGCACGATTGGGTGTCTTGCTTAAATATAAACTCGAACTCGTTAGAAAAGACTTACGGTCATCCCGTACCTTATGGAAATTTTAAATTTAAACCGTCTTATAAGGGTAAGGTTTTGCTCATAGGAGACGCTGGTGGATTCGTTTGCACACTTTTCGGAGAGGGATTATATCTCGGTATGAAAACCGCTGAATTCGCTGCAACAGCGATTTATAACAACATTAACGATAATAAAGCTATTGAAGAGTCCTATTTATGGAACTTAAAGAAAAAAGTTTATCCTGATCTCGAAGCCGCTATGACTCTAAGATTTTTCTTTTTTAACAAGATTTTCTCGGCATTTGAGTGCAAATTAACAAGAGTATTAGTTAAGAAAACCGAAGATTTGATAATGGAATTAATGTCTGGAGAACGCTCTCCAAAATGGTTTAAGAAAAGAAATCTAAATTTATTGAAGGTTTTAGAATAGAGGTGGGTTATTATGGAATCAATTGAAATATTAAATGGGCTATTAACAACAACATTTGTTTTCATCACATTTTTTGTTGGAATTAAAATTGCTTTAAAATATAGAGACTCCAAGGATAAATTATATCTTTGGATGGGTATTTCTTGGATACTAATGGTACAGCCTTATTGGCCAGCTGTGTTTTCTTTTCTACTTAACTTATTTACCTTCAGTTTGGTTACCAATTCTATTCTCCCCGACCTTAGAATATATCTAATGTTTGAAATATTCGTTCCGTTCAGTTTAACGTTTGGCGTGTTGTCGATAACTGAATTTATTCTGGTTGATTACAGAAAGCAAGTCATCATCTTTTTTAACATATGGGCTGTTATATTTCAAATACTCTTATTATATATGCTAGTCGTAGATCCGACTATGATTGGAGTACTAAACGGTTATATCGACATTGAATATAGCTTTTTCACAAAGATGCTCGTTTTATTTATGTTAGGAGCAATTTATCTTTTAGGGATTTTATTCGCTAGAGAATCTTTTAAATCTCCTGATCCCAATATCAAAAGGAAAGGAAAAATATTGCTCATTGCGTTCATATTATATCCTACTGGCGTTCTCATGGATACTCAAATCCCTAATAATAGCTTTGATCTCTTCCAATTATTGACCAGTAGAATAATATTAATAGCCAGCTCGATAACATTTCTGCTTGGATTTCTGCTACCAAAATTCTTGAGAGTAAAAGATGTACCAAGTGGGGAGAGAGCGGAAATAGATGGGTAGGCCTTAAAAAGATCGTAAGTGATGCAAAGAAAGAGTATATCGAGGGATTTGTCTATATCTTTCTCTTTAAAATCGCACTCTTAAATACCGAGTTCCTCTTTCATATCGCCTAAGCGCTTTTTAAAATAGGTACGGAGATTATCGTCAATTGCGGAAATGAGCGTTTTTAATCGTTTTTGTTTGAGAGATAGAATGAAATTTCGTTTTTATAGTTATATTATAGCCCCATCTTCTTCAATTTTGAAGTAATTTTGATTTATAGCTTTTTTTATTGTTACTTTAATTACCTACATTTAATAGCAAGAATTCTAATTATTAAGTTAAAAAATTTTTATTGATAGGGCTATGACAAAAAACAATAGTTATGATGTAATTATAGTTGGTGGTGGCGTTGCTGGATCTACTGCTGGATATCTACTGAGAAAATTAGGATTTAAAACGCTAATAATCGATAAAGCTGTTTTTCCAAGAGATAAATTATGCGGAGGATTCGTAACTTTAAAAACTCTCCAATTGGATAAAAAAAATTATGGAGAAGATATTGAATCTCTTAAAAAGAAAAAAATAATAAATTATATCACTTATGATTATGAGATTAATTATCAAAATACAGATCCAGTTTTTAGGAATACTGAGTATCCATTTGTTTTCGTTAATCGTGCAGTTTATGACGATTTTCTTTTGCAAAAAGCGAAATATGTCGGGATTGAAGTGCTTGAGGGAGAAACAATCAAGTCAATCGATATTGACGAATGTAAAGTTATTTTATTTGATAAAAAATCCGATGGAACATTAAATAAAAAATCAAAAGGAAGAGAATTTAAATCTGATTTTTTGATTGGAGCTGATGGCGTGAATAGTAGAGTGAGACAAGAATTTTGGAAAAAGGGATTATTTAATCAAAAAAAGTGGAATCGTAATTTAGCCACAGCAGTTGAAGTTTATATAGATAGAAAAGATTTAGAAAAAGGATCGTTTTTACATCCCATTTTTTCGGTTGGAGTAATAAATTGGGGTTTTGCTTGGGTTTTTCCAAATGAAGAAAGGATTATCGTTGGATTGGGAGGATTGAATAGAAAAAATAAAGGGAATTTCATAAAAGCTATCAAAAATTGGATTTCTCAGTTAAATTTAAATTCTAAACCAATCAAAATACAAGGTCATCCAGTTCCTTTTGGATTTCCAAAAATTAAGCCAGTTTATAACGGTAGAGTATTTTTAATTGGAGATGCTGGTGGTTTTGTATGTCCTCTTATGGGTGAAGGATTATATATGGCTAAAAGAACAGCTGAATTTGTGGTTACTGCAATATACAATAATTTAGTCGATAAAAAAGCAATTGAAGATTCATTTTTATGGAGTTTAGAAAAATATATTTATTCAGAAATTAAAGCTGCAGTTAAATTGCGATTCCTTTTTTTTAATATTGGTAAGCCATTTAAATATAAATTGACACGATATTTAGTAAAAAAAATTATGTTGCCTTTTGTTGAATTGACTCACGGTGAAAGATCTTTTAAATGGTTGAGAAAAAAAAATGTCAATTTATTAGAATTAATGACACCAAAATGAAGTAAATTCCATAATTTCTTATTCTATTTCCTTTTCTTCGAGATTATATTTTTTTTGTAAAAATTTTGGTAAGAGAAAACCAAAATAAAATGCGATTGAACTAAGGATTAAAATAGATTTAGTTAATAACAACAAAAACAAATCTGAATTATTATTAGGAATCATTGTTTCTAATAGAGTCCCAATTGCGAATAAACAAAATGCGAAAAATAGGAATTTTCCTTTTCTTCTAATAATGGGATCTTCGCTTTTGAACGATTCCCTTGTAAATACAATTCCCATAACAAAAATCGTTGGTAACACAAATAAAATGAATAATTTTGTAACTAAATTATATTCAATATCTATTGTGCCACTCAATTCTGCGACTAAAGAAGGATCTAAAATCAACAATGCAACAAGTAATATTTCAAGTAAAATCGCACAGATATAGTAGAAACGAATGATAAATTTTCTATGCGTTTGAAAAACTAATTCAGTAGCCGATAATACACCAAACATTACGCAAAGAGGGGCAAATAGGTTAAACATAAGATAGGTGCGAAGATCAATAGTAAGTCCCGTGAGTAAATTCAAATAAAAAGCAAAAATAGCTGGATAATAATGTTGAACTATTAAGATCCAAGTACATCCAAAATAAAGAAATGCTTTCATTCTATTTAATCTATATTTCAACGCAATTTTTACACCTACCAAGATAGATATTGACACAACTATCGTAGTTAAAATTCCGTTTAAAATTTCGAGAGATTCCATTATTATTTATTTATCTTCTTTAAATTAAAAATTCACGAATATCTGATTAATAGAAAACTAAATCATTTCATAATAATGCTTAAATATTGTAGAAATTTCGGTTAAAATTTCTGCTTGGATTTCTGCTACCAAAATTCTTGAGAGTAAAAGATGTGCCAAGTGAGTTGAAAGTAGAAAAAAATAAATAAAAAAAAATAAATAAAAAAAAATAAATAAAAATTTAATCTCTTAATTCTCTTCTTAAAATTTTACCAACTAGTGTCTTTGGTAAGTCATTTACAATCTCGATCATCCTTGGATATTTATACGGCGCTATGTTATCTTTCGCCCAGTTTAATAAGTCCTGTTCTGTAACCTTTGCAATATATTCTTCTTTTAATGATACGAAAGCTTTTATGTTTTCGCCGACTTCAGGGTCTTTAACTCCGACCACGCCAACTTCGGCAACTGCTTCGTTCATGTAGAATAAGTCTTCCACTTCCCGTGGAAACACGGAATGCCCTTTATATTTAATCATGTCGCGCTTTCGATCCTTTATGCGTAGGCATCCTTCACAGTCAATACACCCGATATCAGCGGTATAATACCATGTTCTACCCTTTGAGTCTTTTCTCAAGGCTCTTTTATTAGCTTCTGGTCGGTTGAGGTACCCTAACATTACCTGAGGACCATTTCCACAGATCTCACCTATGTATTTTTCTGCTTCTTCGATTCCACAATTATCAGTGCAGTAGGGTTCCTTATGGGGGCATTTAGGGAGTATCTTTTCTCCAGTATCGATGTCTACGATTTTTATTAAAGTATCACTCACTGGAAATCCAACCGTATTTTTACGATAAAGCGGTGGAAATGGGGTTACAGTTAAAATTGGGCTCGTTTCGCTCATACCGAAACCCTCAATAATTAACGAACCAGTGATATCTTCAAATTGTTCCTTGACTTCCGCAGGTAATGGCGCTGCACCGCTGAGACAAGCGACAAACGACTCCAATTTACCCTTATAAGAAGGGGATTTAGGGTGCATGTTTATCCCTTGCCAGAGCGTCGGGACTCCTGGAATGAATGTTGCCTTTTCTTTCATGATTGCAGCTAGGATTTTTGATAAATTTTCTCTTGGAGGTTGTGCAAAAAGAATCAATTTATAGCCGTTTGCGACACCTATGTTCATCCCTATTGACAAGGCAAAAAGGTGTGCTAATGGTAGAACAACTACCATACCACCCTTCCCAAGGGTGTCTTCCAACTCCGGTAATTGCTTTCGGGCCCAAGTATTTCCTTGTTCTGCGTTTACAACAAGATTGTAGTGGGAAAGTTGGACTCCTTTTGGCGCACCTGTCGTACCTCCAGTATAAATTAATGTGGCGACATCTTCTTTAGGATTAATCTTCACCTTTGGTACATCGATAGGAGTACCACTCTTTAGTAGCACTTGAAATTTATGACATTTAATGTTGCCAACCTTTTCAGGCCAATTTTTCCACCTTGGCACTTTTCCCAAAAGCGTTCCTAATTTTGCTTTAATTTTGGGTAAATATTCCGCTACTCCTGTAAAAATTACGTGTTTTAAATCCTTCATTTTGCTTAAGTCCTTCCCGTGAAGATATTCCTCGAATAAAGCGTCTAGAATTATCAAAACTTTTCCTTTTGAGTCGTTTGCTTGATGCAAAATTTCTGTGTATTTATTTAAAGGAATTAGTGGATTCGATACGGCACCTATTCGAGCGCAAGCATAAAACGCAATAATGAATTGAGGTATATTTGGTAAATCTATTAGAATTACATCGTCTTTCTCCACACCCAATTTGGTAAGCCCTGTTGCGAACTGATCCACCGCCATCATGAGTTCTTTGTAGGTCATCCGAAATCCTTCAAAAAAAATCGCTTGCGAATCGGGATACTGGTTAACGACATTTTCTAGCATATGTCCTAGCGAAATCTCCTCGTAATCGATATGTCTTGGCACTTCTTTTGGCCAATTTTCCATCCAATATTCTTTAATGTCGTCCTTATTCATTTCTAATTCGGTCATTTTTTATCAATTCCGAAAATATTTTGGATTAACATTAATATATTCGAATAGACTATTTTTTAAGCTTTAAGAAAATTGAATAGTTCTTACATAGATATTATTTTTGCTTAAAAAAGACCCGAATGCTTCATTCTACTCTAATTCTTAACGATAAATAAATAAGCCACGCAACAAATATCATAAGGATTCGTATAACGAATAAGATGGGTCCTGGATCTAGCAATCCGTCAAGTACCGCGATGGGAATGAAAAGAAAGAACGCTAACGCTAAATAATAAAAGTTTTTTCTTATTTGACCAGACGACTTACGCGCAGCGCGTAAACTCCCGAGTACGAGAAAAATGAATATCGTAACCAAAAATATCGCAACAAAAATGAATAAAGGATGTCCGTATTCGAAATGCGTGTCAACTAATTCTCCTTCAGGAGGTGGAGGGACATTAAAAGCGTTCGCCGTGTCTAGAAATAGAAATAACTCGAAAACGATCCCCAAAATAGCGCTCACTATTAAAATTATCTTTTTCTTATTTGGAAGCATCAAATCTGCACCTATGTACATCGCAAAAAAGTGCGCTGGGAAAACCCACATGTATCCTAATATGCAGTAAATCAATCGATTTTCGAAATGACCGATACCAAGAATTACTAATAACAAATCTGTGGTTGGTCCTAGCCAAAATAAACCCGTAAATATAGCCATTATTGCACCATATTTCAGAAGGCTTGCTCCTCTTTTCACTGCTTGGTAAAATATGATAATGCCAAATGCCAACGCAAACGAGACTACAAGGGTTGCGGTAAGACCGTCCATTAAACCGGTTGGACTTAGGTCGATTTGAAATATCATTGTCTTATAATTATTTTATTTGGATTTTAAACTATAAAATTTTTATTCTTAACGATAAATACATAAGCCACGCGACGAAAATCATCAACATCCTAATTGCAAATAACACGAATCCCGGATCCAAAAATGCATCGAAAACTGCAACAGGAATGAATAAGAAGAACGATAACGACAAATATATAAACTTCTTTCTAATTACGCCGCTTGACTTAAGTCCCGCGCGAAGACTTCCTAATCCATTGAGCATGAAAATTGAACCTAAAATTATTGCAATGATTATAAAAGCGGGGTGCCCGTAAATAAAATGTGCGTCAATTAATTCTATTCCCATTGGATCGGGGACATCTTCGAACGCTCCGTCAGTGTCTAAAAAGAGAAATAATTCGAATATTACTCCTAATACAATAGAAATCCACATAATTAGCTTTCTCTGCTTCGGAAACATGAGCTGGCCACCAAGATGCATTGCGAAAATCATAGCGGGTGCCACCCACATATAGCTCAGAATTCCGTAAATCTCTACGCTTGGTAAATTTCTTTGAAGTAGAAGAACCGAGAAAAAATCGCAAGTAGGACCCAACCATAACAATCCTACAAAAAACCCCATTCCGCCTCCTACGGCGAGAAGACTTGCGCCTGATTCTCTAGACTTTAAATACATCAACATTCCAAACAAACCCGCGAAAACTACAACGAGCGTTGCCGTGATACCGTCCATCCAACCGATTATATTAAGATTTATTTGTAAAATCATTTGGATCGCTCTTGAGATAAATTATAATTGATAATTTAGATTTGTGTCATTCTTCTATTTATACTTTTAAATACTGGTCAACAAAACTATAAAATTCTTATTATTAATCTGAGAATTTAACAATTATTAAGATCAAGATATAAATCTTAAGTAAAATAAAAGCATAAATTAGTAGGAATAGAGGTTTTATTGCCGTGAATGCTGAAGAAATACTCTCAAAATTGAAAAATTCTATAGTAAAAGGAGAAGAAGGACAATCGATCGAAATAACGCACGAGGCTCTAAAGGCTAGTATTGAAGCGAAAGTTTTGCTGAACGATGGTATAATAAAGGGTGCTGCGGAGGTTGGAATATTATATCAAGACGGTGAGTATTTCTTACCCGATTTGATGATTTCTGCAGAGGCTATGGTTGGTGCTATGGAAATTCTAAAGCCTGAATTACTAAAAGATGCGAAAGGGGAGGAATCGGGAACAATACTGGTCGGGACGGTCGAGGGTGATACTCACTCAATAGGAAAAAGTATAGTAATCGCTCTTCTCGAAGGACAAGGATATAGCGTTATCGATTTGGGAACGGATGTTCCTCCAGAAAAATTTGTTGAAGAAGCACAAAAAGTAAATCCCGATGTCATAGGTATGAGCGGTTTGCTGACTACCAGCATTTCGAAAATGCACGAAACAGTCTTAATGCTTAAAGAAGCAAATATTGAGTCTAAGGTTGTTGTTGGCGGTGGAATCCTATCCATTGAATCGTGCGAGATGATTGGTGCAGACGATTTTGCCACCGATGGTTGGGATGGAGTACAAAAGATCAGAAGTTTAATCGAATCAAAAATAAAGGTGGGGTTATAAAATGCCGCGTAATTGGAAGGAATCAAATAAACGATTTTTAAATACAATGCTTGGGATTCCAGGAGTTGATAGGGTTCCATATTGTGCAAACATAGGAGAACAGATGCTTACGAGAATTAGCGGAATGACATTGAGGGAAATTCTCTCGAATCCCAAAACTTACGCTAATGTTATAATGTCGACGACTCAGTTTCTCAAGTCCGATTCGGTATATGTGCCGACTAGTTATGGTGGGCCCTACGAAGCGGTTGCGTTTGCGGAAACAAACAACAGAACTCACGCCATAAAATGGTACGATTATCTACCAATTTTTATTAAGCAAGGCGAAATATGCAAGAATGCAGAAGATGTTGAAAGATTAGAGATCCCCGATCACAACAAGATAAAAATATGGCAAACGACTTTCGAAACCGCAAAAATCATTAGTAAAACCACAAAGTTTCCGAGTATGGTTGGATTTGGAATATGGGCTGTTGTTCAGCAATTATTGGGTGATAATGCTTTCATTTTCATGAGAAAAGAACCAGCGCTGTTATTAAAACTGTGCGAGAAAATCTACCAATCTCAAATGGAAATTTTGAAAAATTGGAAGGAAAATGTAGGGCGTATCTGGTTTGTATTCGTCACCGGCTACGCTTTTAATGGAACGATGATGAGCTTCGACGACGCAATGAAATTCGAAGGGCAGTTCATTAAAAAAATGCAAGAGGAGATGAAAACGCCAATCGTGTTTCATAACTGCGGAATGAAGCCATATTTTGAAGAAGTGTGTTCTGAAATCGAATTCTTAGCTATTCAAGGTTCCCATCCACTGGACATTAATTATTGGGTTAGCTTCAAGAAAAAATTTCCAAATGTTTCCATAATGGGTGCAAATATAGATGTAAGTTTGGAAATGCTCACCGGAACCCCGCAAGATGTAGAAGCGAAAGTTAAGGAAAACATCGAGAACTTAGCACTCGGTGGAAGATATATCGTAAATCCAATCTGCAACTTGCCGTTTAATGTTCCATTACCAAACATAATGGCCGTTCCAAAAGCTGTGAAAAAATACGGAATTTATCCACTTTCATAAATTATTTAAACCGATTTTTATAGTACGATAAACATGAAAAGTAAAGAAAGAGCTAAAAGAGCATTTCATTTCGACAAACCAGATCGAGTTCCAAAATTGTGTGTATCGCTCGGTTACGATTTCGTTCCTCTAGCATTATTAACATCGCTAAAATTTCAACCTACGAATTACCCGCCTCATCTTTTTTTTGGGCTCAATTCTTATAAATTCCCGTTGAAATATGCGTTCAAACACCACTGGAAAAACAAAAATAGAAAAGCATTGGGATTACCGAAGAAATGGTGGAAAGAAATAGATAATCGAGAAATTCTTACAACTGACGAGTGGGGATTAATTTGGAAGAGCGGCGCTGTGGGCGTGGATAGAACGTTGGGACATCCTTTTTTAGGGCCTTTCCACGATTCTTGGGATAACATAGATGAGTACGATCCTTTTGATCCAACCGACGAGAGTAAATATAGGTTATGGAATGGACTTACAAAAATATTTAGTAAGGGTAAATATCTTCTTGTAATTCCCAATAATTTATTCCTACATAATCTATCCTCCAGTCTTCGTGGATTTAGCAGAATAATGGTCGATTTCGTGAGAAATCCTAACCCAATCCACAAGCTAATTCGAATTATTACGGACATTTTTACCACAGAGGTTCAATTATTGAAGGAAAAAATTCCCACACTTGATGCAATATTTGCTTTTGACGATCTTGGCACCCAAAAAAGTCCGATAATATCTCCAAAACTCTTTAAAAAGTTCTATTTCAAACCGTATAAAGAAATAATTGACTTAACTCACGATCTTGGAATGGATTTTGTTTTCCATTGTTGCGGTCAAGTTAAAGAACTGCTTCGGCTCTTCGTAGAAATGGGAGTAAATGTAATGGAATTCGACTCGCCCAATATGACGGGAGTGGAGAACTTTAAAGAATACGCTGAGCAAGAAAAATTAGCTTTTTGGTTGAGTTCTAACATACAATCAACTTACTCGCTGGGAACTCCTACAGAGATTGAAGAAGAAGTTAAATATTTCGTGAAAGAAGTTGGTAATTTTCAAGGAGGTTTAGGTTTTTACGAATATCTCGATTATAAAGTCTTAAACGCCCCCTTAAAAAATGTACTAGCTTTTAGAAAAGCTATGAAGAGATGGGGAAAATATAACGAGCAAGGAGTTATCGAATGGCTTGCGTAATGAGGCGATTTATCTCCCCTTTTTTAAAACAATAAACGCAATTATTTAAGTTTTTCTCGAATTTCCGAATAATCACTTAAAATTTTCATACATTTTACGGGTTGGTCCCACAAATCAAAAATCGGGATGTCTCTATCAATGAATTCTCTGAACCATTCGTCAGAATAGCCTTGAGGACCAATGTAAAACACGGGAATTGAGAGTTTTTTAACGAGTTTCTGTATCGGTCTCAATAGTACTTTTGGCATACTTGGACGAAAATCTCTAAATTCTGGGTAAGGCTGACCCGTACTTTCTATGATTTGCACAATTTCTTCGAATCCAAACACCCCATACAGAATTATGGCGTCTATTTCTCCGGATTTCATGAGCAATTTAGGCAATTTCACATACAGATTGTATTGATTTATGTCAAATGTTATATCAATTGGATTAAGCGCGCTTCCCGTACTTGGGAGCATCGTGGTTATTCCTGATTGTAATTCTTTTGAGAATTCGGGAATCTTTAAACTGAGTTTTTCCGCGAGCTTCGCCATCATAGTAGCAGAACCGCCAGAATCGCTGATGATTGCTATTCTTCTACCCTTCGGGAAAATTCCGTGAGATAACACCCGAAGATAATTTATGAAATCGGTTATAAAATCGGTGTGTAATATACCTGTTTCTTTGAACACGGCTTCGTAGATCGAATCGTTTCCAGCCATTGCGCCGGTATGACTTATTAATGAGCGATTTGCGGCTTCCGAACCCCCCGCATATATTGCAACTATGGGCTTTTTTGGGGTAATTTCTTTCGCTATTTTTATGAATTCTTTTCCTCGTTTAATTTCTTCTATGTATAATCCAATTGCGTTCGTGTTCGGATCCGATTTGAAATACTCCAAGCAATCTACGAGGTCGATGCTGTTTTCGTTTCCAACGGAAATTGACTTGCCAATTTTAAAACCCATTTGCTTCGCTCTCCAAGTTAATAGCGAGGCAACAGTCCCCGATTGGCTCGCAATCGATACGGCTCCTCTATCAGGTATAAAATAATTCCAGAATGTGTTGAAATAAGTTTCTTCGTTCTCCGGATCGTACCAACCGTTGTAAGCTCCTAAGCAATTAGGTCCAATAAACCTCATTCCGTATTTTTCGGCGATTTCGTCTATTTGCCGGGACAAGTTTTTCCCTTCGTCTCCAACCTCTCGAAAACCACCCGATGTGATTATTAATTTCTTTATTCCTTTTTGACCGCACTCTTCCATTACTTGCGGAACTGCTCGTGTTGGTAAAATTAAAAAGGCTAAATCTGGAGTCTCTGGAAGGTCTAACACTGATTTATACGCTTTATATCCCAAGATTTTTTCTTCTTTTGGATGAATGGGATAAATATTTCCTTTGAATCCTCCAGCAATAATGTTTCTTAATTGCATAGCGCCCATGGTATTAACGAGCTGATTATTTGCACCAAAGGTACAGACGCTTTTGGGATTTATTATAGAATGAATGATATGGTTTTTCGATAAATCCTCGGAGTTTTCTTGACCCATGATGATTTCGTGAATATTAGAAAACTATTATAGTTTTTCTTTAGCCTCTAATTTAAACGAAAAACAGTTTTAAATCTTTAAATCTAAATTTAAATATGTCTAGCAAAGAAAAAATTGTACTAATTGGTGCGGGTTCATTACAATTTGGATTAGGAGCTGTCGGGAGTATACTTAAAAGCAAAGTATTGAAAGGATGTGAAATATGGCTTCACGATATCAGCAAAGAATCTTTAGATCTAGTATATCGTGCGAGTAATTTAGCAATTGAGAAAAAAAATCTGGATTTTACCTTAAAATCTACGTTAAATCGAGAAGAAGCCTTAGATAACGCTACATTTGTTATTAATTCTATCGAAGTCACTCCTAGATTCGAGCTTATGGAACAAGATATTGAAATTCCAAGAAAAATTGGAAATAGGCAAGTTTTAGGGGAAAATGGTGGTCCAGGAGGTCTATTCCATAGTCTTAGAGTAATCCCACCCATTCTAGAAATATGTGAAGATATTAATAAAATTTGTCCCGATGCTCTTTTAATAAATTTCTCTAATCCAATGAGCCGAATCTGCTTGGCTATAAAGAGAAGATTTCCAAAAATCAAATTTGTGGGATTGTGTCACGAATTAGAGCATCATGTTTTAATACTCAGTCGAATATTAGATACACCCTTATCGAATCTTGAATTTAAGGCGGGTGGATTAAACCATTTTGGCGTGTTTTTAGAAGTTAATTATAAAGATACCGGAAAGGATGCATATCCAGATGTTCGAAAAAATGGACTCGAATACCTTAGAAATTTAAAAACTTTAGACGGACACAATATTATGGATTATATACTAGATAAATACGGTTATCTTCCATATACTACAGATAGCCACTATGGGGAATACCTTCAGTGGGCGTGGGAAATAGCAGATAAAGAAGGTATAAAGCGATTTATTGATACATATAAACAGAGTCTTAGTATTGACAACGATAAGCTGATTAAAGCAATAAAAGATGGAAAGGGAGCCCGTTATGTCAGACCTGATGGAGAAAGAGCAATACCAATAATAGAGGGAATTGTTTCCGACTCAAATCACCATGAAGCTTCGGTGAATCTTCCTAACGACGATGTAATTACAAATATTCCCAGAGATTTGATAGTAGAATGTCCTGCGATAATTAATAAGGACGGCCTTCACGCGGTAAAATTAGGCGAGTATCCAAAAGGTTTAGCTGGTTTACTTAGGAATCAAGCGTCTGTTCAAGATCTTGTGGTTGAAGCTGTATTTACTAATTCAAAGGAGATTGCACTCCAAGCCCTCCTCGTGGATCCAGTGGTAGATAGCACCACTCAAGCGGAAAAAATGATAGACAAGATGCTTCGAGTTCAAGCAAAACATATAAAATTAGAGTAATTAAAATTAAATCTATAAGTGAAACCTTAAGAATTACACTTCTTTTTATTGAAATAATCATATTAAATAAAATCTTTTAACGAGAAGAGTATAATGAGCGAAAAATTAACAAAAGAACAAATTGCAAGATTGCCATTCATGGATATGAGTTTAGATTTAGAAGAAAGGGTGGAAGATCTTCTCGGTCGATTGACTTTAGAGGAAAAATTCAGGTTGTGTTATGGAAGGAAGGTTTTCTTTGCGCCCCCCATTAAAAGGTTAGGAGTACCTACCTACAAAATGTGCGACGGACCTCACGGTTTGGGTGCCACAGGGACGTTTTTCTTGAAGAAATCGACATATTTTCCCGTTGCCATACTTCGAGCTGCAACTTGGAATCTAGAAATATGCGAAAAATTTGGCGTAGCGGCGGCGAAAGAATTTCTGGATGTGAATTATCATAATATGCTCGGACCAGGTATTAATATCGATCGATCTCCTCTATGCGGGAGAACCTTTGAGTATCATACTGAAGATCCTTACCTCAACAAGTCTCTGGTAGTTCCAATTGTAAAAGGTATTCAAAGCCAAAGAATTGCCGCGTGCGTAAAACATTACGCTGTTAACGATCAAGAATTAAACCGGCACACCGTAGACGCTGTTGTAAGCGAAAGGGCGCTTAGAGAAATATATCTGCCTGCGTTTGAAGCCGCAGTTCGTGAAGCAGATGTCTGGACCGTGATGTCTTGTTATAATAAAGTCAATGGAGTATATGGTTCAGAACACGAGGATCTCTTGCGGAAAAAATTAATGAACGAGTGGGGCTTTCGGGGTTTTGTGATGAGCGACTGGCTCGCAACTAAACGCATGACTAGTGCAGCCAGCGCATTAAACGCCGGACTGGCTTTAGAAATGCCGTTTGCGAAAGTTTATAAGAAAGCTAAAATGCTAGCAGCGTTTGATGCGGGTGAATTTAGCTTAGAAACCTTAGATGACGCAGTGAGAAGGATGCTCCGCGTTAGGTTCATTACCGGAAACTTTGACGATCCAAGCACAATTCCAAAAGGAGGTCGAAACACTCCAGAACAACGTGAAGTAGCGCGCAAAATGGCTGAAGAAGGCATGGTATTACTGAAAAACGAAAACGACATTCTACCGCTCGATATCAACAAAATCAAGAAGATAGCAGTTTTTGGACCCAACGCTAATAAAAAACATGCATTAGGCGGCGGTTCGTCGATGTGTCGAGCATATTATGAAATAACTCCATTAAAAGGAATTAAACAAAAATGCAAAAAGAAAGTCGAATTCGTTATGGAGCCATCGGAAGCGGAGGTTGCAATCGTGGTAGCAGGACTCAACCATAAAAAAGGAGGAGATAGAGAAAATATGGATAGAACTCACATTAAACTTCCATCGGAACAAATTGAATTAATCAACAACACTGCTAAAGTGAATCCAAAGACAATCGTTGTATTAGTCAGCGGGAGCCCACTCGCGATGAATGACTGGATAGATAATGTCCCCGCGATTTTGGAAGCATGGTACGCTGGAGCTGAAGGAGGAAATGTGCTTGCCGATATTCTTTTCGGCGATGTGAATCCCTCGGGGAAACTTCCAGTTACTTTTCCTAAAAAACTCGAAGATTCGTCCGCCCATATGTCTGAAAGAACTTACAATCCCGAAGTATCGTACCACGACGACAATATTTTTGTAGGGTATCGCCATTTTGATAAAAACAACATCGAACCGCTCTTTCCTTTCGGATTTGGATTATCCTATACTACATTTAAATATAGTAATCTAAAATTAAGCAAAACCCAAGTGTCTGGAGACGAGAAGTTATCGGTTTCCGTCGATATCACTAATACGGGAAAACGAGCAGGGGCGGAAATCGTTCAATTATACATTCAAGATGTCGAGTGTAGCGTGGAAAGACCTCCTAAAGAACTTAGGGGATTTAAGAAAGTCTTTCTCGAGCCCGGTAAAAAAGCAACTGCGAAAATGGAAATAGACAAATCGGCGCTCTCGTTCTGGGACGAGAAAAGCAACGGCTGGAAAGCAGAAAAGGGAAAATTTAACATTCTCGTTGGAAGTTCATCAAAAGAAATTCTTTCACAAGGCGAAATCGAATACTTGTAAATAACAATATTTTTATTAGAAGGGTATGAAAGTCCAGAATAAATTTTATATGAATGAGAATTTAGATTTCGAAAAGCGAGTTGAAGATTTATTAATTCGCTTAACATTAGATGAAAAAATTTCGCTTTTAACGCGTTATACTAGCAATTCTGCTAAACCTATAAAGCGCCTTGGAATTCCCGAGTTTAAAATGACGGATGGCCCACATGGAGCGAATGCCAAATCGCAAGATGGATATAGAGCGATTTATTTCCCCTCAGCAATCTGTCTCTCCGCATCATGGAATCCTACACTGGCGTTTGAATATGGGCAAGCGTTAGGCGACGAAGTAAGGAAAGTAGGAAGTCACGCTCTTTTGGCTCCCGCGATAAATATCCACCGAACGCCCTTGTGCGGAAGAAATTTCGAATACTTCACCGAAGATCCCTATTTAAATAGTAAAATGGTGGTTCCTCTCGTTAAGGGAGTTCAAAGTAAAAGAGTCGCGGCGTGCGTGAAGCACTTTTTATGCAATAACTCGGAATTTAGAAGGCATTTTAGTAATTCGGTCGTGAGCGAGCGTGCACTCGAAGAAATATATT
>SMTZ1_10002848_pt1 | contig 17379 bp, 13 predicted proteins | sample DeeMarSWOR136_30_FD_25667 | JGI IMG/M metagenome (IMG submission 25667)
ATGCTGTGGCGAATCGCCGACAGATCAATTATACTAAGGCAAATAAGGAATCTGAACCTGCAAAGGTTACGGTTGTTGTAAGTGAATAAACTAACTTGAATTCCGGAGGAACCACAATGGGTAATCTCAATCGACGTGATTTTTTCAAGAAATCGGTACTGGTATCCGGCGGTTTGGCTGTAGGAAGTGCTGCGGCGGAAAGCCAGGGTAAGGAAGTGACAGTTTCGAGAACAAACAAGCCGCCTCTTAAGCTCGGCCTGATGAGCTATAACCTGGCGCGTAACTGGGACATCGGAACTATAATCAAGAACTGCGCCGAGGCCAAATTCCAGCATGTGGAGCTGCGTACGACTCATGCCCACAAGGTGGAGGTTGATCTGTCCAAGGCCCAGCGTAAGGAAGTGCGCAAGCGGTTCGAGGATTCGGCCTTGGAGGCAATCAGCCTGGCCAGCGGCTTCAGCTATCACCACGCCGACGCCGCCCGGTTGCGAGAGAACATAGAAGGCACAAAGGAATATACCAGGCTGGCTCACGATATAGGGGCGTTGGGGATTCGGGTGTTTCCCAATGCAATGAGCGATAAGGGTGTTTCGGTGGAAAAGACATTAGAGCAAATCGGTAAGGCTGTGCGGGAGTGCGGGGAATTTGCGAAGGATTACGGTGTCGAGATTCGACTGGCCAACCACGGGCGGGGGACGAACCGGGTGCAGGTCATCCGTAAAATTCTCGATTATGCGGACAGCCCTGATGTTTACGTGAACTGGAACTGCGACAGGTCCGATATCGAGGCGCCCGGCTTCGAATCGAACTTCAACCTTATCAAAGAACGGATTCGCAACCTTCACATGCATGATTTGTTCAATGAAAAATACCCCTACCGGAAACTGTTCCAGTTGCTGCGGGACAATAATTATAATCGTTATTGTGACGCGGAAATCGGCGAAAGCAAGGAACCTGTACTCCTGATGAAATACTACCGCGGCCTGTTCCTTGCACTCCAGGATGCGCTATGATTAAGCAGGTTATTTTAGTGAGTTATAAGAAGTGGTTCATATATTTTCGGGAGCAGACTTATGACAAGGATAAAACGACGAGATTTTTTGAAAGGTTCGCTGGCGGCGGGAGTAGGTTTGTTTACGCCTTTTTCACGCGTTCGGGGTGCGAATAACGACATTCGTGTGGCTATGGTGGGCGTCGGTTCGAAGGTGAAGGTCGGGGGGATAGGTAAACAAATGATACGCAGTATAAGGAAAATCCCCGGTGTTAGAATCGTTGCGTTATGCGATCCCGAACAAGCGCATCTTTATCCTGAGGTGGATAAATTCAAAGATCGCAAGGAAAAATGCGATGCTTATATCGACATTCGCAAGCTGCTGGACAATAAAGACGTCGACGCTATCGTTGTGGGTACTCCCAATCACTGGCACGTTCTGGCGGCGGTTTGGGCGTGTCAGGCGGGCAAGGACGCCTTTGTTCAGAAACCCTTTTCGCATAATATGTTCGAGGGCCGTAAGGCCTGGGAAGCGGCATTGAAATATAAGCGCATCATTTCGGCGACACACGGCTCGCGGGGAAGGTCGGGTGTGGGAGAGGCTTTCGCATACGCGAGGGAAGGGAATCTTGGCAAAATCCTTTATGTGCGCGGCATTACTTATCGGCGCCGCGACAGCATCGGCAAGGTAAAAGGTCCACAGCCGATCCCAAAGACGCTGGATTATGAGTTGTGGTCCGGGCCGGCGCCAATCCTGCCGGTAATGCGTGAGGAACTTCACTACGACTGGCACTGGATTTGGGTCTACGGTGACGGCGACCTTGGCAACCTTGGCATCCACAATCTGGATGCATGCCGGTGGGCACTCGGGAAGGAGAGTCTGCCGGAACGGGTGCTTACCATTGGAGGCCGGTTCGGATATGAAGATGACGGCCAGACACCGAATACGGTAATCACCTATTATGATTACAAGCCGGCTCCTATTATTTATGAAGTGCGGGGCTTGCCGACTAAGGAACGGTACAAGGGTATTGCGAGCGGTGTGGTTGTCCATTGCGAGAATGGGTACATTGTAGGGAACAAGGCGTACGACAATGATGGTAAGTTGATCCGGGAATTCGAACCTACAAACCAGGATTCATTTACCAATTTCTTCGAGGTGGTCCGCAGCCGTAAGATGAGTGACCTGCAGGAGAATGCTCTGAGCGGTCATCTCTCGGCATGCCTTGTCCATATAGGTAATATCTCCTATCGTATCGGCAAGGAGACTGACAGCGAGAAGATTCGTGAGATTGTACGGGCGGACAAGAACTTTTCGCAAACTTACGAACGCTTCTGTGCTCATTTGGAGACACACAAGGTCGACTTAAAGAAACACCGCGTTACCCTTGGTCCCTGGCTGAGGATGAATACCGAAGAAAGATTTATAGGAGAATTCAGTACACGGGCCAATCAACTGCGGAGCAGAGAATACCGTCCTCCATTTGTTGTACCGGAGAAAGTGTAACATTTGTAAAGTTGATGCTACTATTGGATGTGGAAAAGGAGAGGGATGATAGAATGAGTATATTTGTAGATATGTAGTTATGGATGGGAATTAATCAGTATCGGAGGGTGTTGGTTGTATTTGGGGCTGTTTTGCGGAGGCGAAGTCTGCTGCGATTTTGTTGATGCTTGCTTTGAAGGCGTAAGCCGCAACTAAGGCTGCAATTAAGAGATTTGTAATTTGTTGGACGGTAAGCATTTCCACGTTCTGCCATCCCTCGCCGATTATGTCCTCCTGCATGAGGCAGCGGATATAGGGCATAAGAAGAAGCAATATCATCAGGATGTAGTTGATCGCACTTTCGAGAAGTGCTACGAGGGGTGAAAAGCGGGGGGAGATGTATATGCAGAGGCCGCAGAGGATACAGAAGCCGTAATAGGCGTTTTTGTGAAACGGCATCGTGTCAAGTGCTGATACGCGGACGTTTATTCCCAAAAGGTAGTCGAGCAGGATGAATAGGGGGGTGGCGTAATAATACCATTTCGCAATGAAATATCTGTTGTGTCTTTTCATTTTATTTTAGACTCAATAAAGCCGCCATCCCCAAGCTTCGCTTGAGGCTGCTACCCGTCGATTTCGTTTATAACATCTTGTCAAATATTTCTCGGCTTTTTGCTATTATTGTGAGAGATGTGGGGGAAGGCAAGAAGAAAATATCAAATATTAAAAGTTGGAACGCAAATATGAAAAGTAGTGAGAGGGGGGATTCAATGGGTGGGCCAGAGGAGATTGGTGCGGGAGTCGATGATGTCATCGGGCGGGATTTTTTTGATAATGGCTTCGTATTTGTCGTCGTTGTAGGCAATGGCGGCGCGGCGCAAGAGGGGAAAGAGGGAAGCGGGTCTCTGGCGAGTGATTTGTTCATAGGGCCATTTTTGGCCGGTCTCTATGTGTTCAGCGAGGAAATCGAGGGCCTTTTTGATGCTGCGGCCATCGGGGGATTCGTAGTGCCATAGGTCGATGCCGAGATTGTCGGCCATTGTCGCCAGGTTGAACAAGCCGCGTAGGTTGCCTATGCTGTAGCCAAGTGACTTTGTGCGAGCAAGCTCATAAGGCTGTTTGCCATCGGGTTCGATTTGCTTGTCTATGCGGCGGGTCTTTACCAGTTCAAGGATTTTTCGTGACAGGTTGTTTTGGCCGGTGTAAAGGGCGAGACTTACTACCTGTGCGTCGTACCATGTTCCATGATTATTCAGTTTCTTTTCCTCGCCAAGCCCGAGTTTGCTTGTGCGGAGCCATTTGAGGTATTCGGTGCACCATTCGCACATTTCGCTTTGGTCTTTTGCGGTCCATGCGGGTGAGGATTCGAGCAGTCTGATTGCGTCGATGATACTGACGAGGCGAGCGGTGTCAATTATCCCGATATCACGGCCCTGTGTTCGGCCGGGTATGGCCTGTCCGAACTGAAGGTGAGGATTCATTTTGGTAGCTGGGTCGAGGAACCATGTGCGGAGCAGCTTTGCGGCGTGGTCGGCATAAGGTTCGTGGTTCGTGAAATACCATGCGAGGGCAAGAGAATCGACGGCTTCGGTCATTCGGCCGAAGGCCGGTCGGTCTGTGTCGTTGGTTCTGGCTTCAGGATTTACGCGGCCGTCGCGGTGGATGTAGGGGAGGCCATCCGGTTTTTTCGGGTCCGGCCACCAGTATGGGCCGAGGCTCATATAATCGTGCTTGTCGCCGCTGGGTGGGGTCTGCTTCTTATCCATTACCGAAAAGAGGCCCTGTTTTAGGGCTTCGTCGGCTTCAAGACGCAGACGTTTTATAGTGGGCTGGAGGGATTGGTCGCCTGCGTTTAGTCGGGCTCTGCTTTTTACGAGTATAGCGGGTTTGAGGGAGAAGATCCTCGGCAGCACTTCGGCGGTAGTAGTGATATTTTTAGATGATTTTTGGGCACGAGCTTCAGTGAAGTATTTCAGCCAGCTTTTAGTGATGGCGGAAGGGATGTCGGATTTCTCGTTGTATTCGTCGATGGTCTTGCCCCAGTAGAAGCCGATATAACCATCGACAAAGCTGCGGGAGTCGTCAATGAATGCGGCCAGTTCTTCGATACCGCATTGTAGTGGGAACATTTCCTCTATGACAAGGGGCTTGCCGATATCGTAAGCAGAAAGGGCGGTTAGGGCCTTATCGACTTCGCCTTTTTTGGGGTAGAAGTGGACGCTGACGAAATCCAGGTTTTCAGAGACCTCATTTGAGTAGAAAAGCGGTTTAGCTTTTGGGAAGGTGTGGACCCATGGGATTACACCTACTGTTATCATGTGGTGGTTGTCGTGTTTTCGGATGGCCGCGGTGAGTTTATCTACCCATGCTTTTGCGACTTCTTTTTGAGTACGGCCTGCAAGGTCGAGGGTAATGCGCTGTACAAAGTGCTTTCCTGCGAATTCGCCTGCGAGCCAGTCGGTCTCTTTTTTTGCTCCGGGCAGGATGGGCTCGTTCATGAGGTCGTAACAAAAGATTGCGGGGCTTTTGGCGCAAGTTTTTGCAACGGCTTCCCAGAAGAGGGCCTGCGTGTTCCAGCGTTCGGTTTCGTCCATCGAATCGTACCATTTCGGGACATCTTGTTTGTGGTAGCAGCCGAGGCCGGTAATGTCGAGGTAGAGGCCGGTTTGCTCGGCCAACTTTACGAGGCGTGCGAGCTGAGCGAGAGATTCCTGATTAGGTTGATTGGGGGTATCCATGAATTTTGCAGTTTGGAGGTGAATGCGGACGACGTTTGCGCCGAGGGCTTTCATTTCTTTGAAGTCTTCGACGATGGTCGGCCACTCTTTTTGCCAGTAATCCTCGATGAGCCTGCCTGCATCATCGTGGTCATAGTTGAAGCCCCATGCGACGAACCTGGCGCCCGATTGAGCATTTACGAAGTGGGTGCCATCTTTACTAACGCGGATGAACTCAAGGCCGGGTGCAGGATGGTTTTTACGGGTCGTATCAGTGGCGCAACACAGATTAAGCAACAGTGCAGGGATTATCAGAGGGATTATCGTGAAGATGGTATGGTGTGATCTCATCGTTGTTAATATCCTTTTCATCGACGTTTTAAGATTTTTTAGAAAATAAATGGTATGAGGCGTTTGGTGACCTTTGTTTTGTAATTAAGGTATTCGTTGCCATATTCATCGATCAGGCCTTTTTCTTCAAGGATGGTTGCAACACAGTAAAGTAAACAAAGGAGCGGGAAATATATCATTGATATTATAGACTTGAATAATATGTTCCATCCCAAAACGGAAATTAACGTTCCTGAGTAAATGGGATGTCTGATGACGCTATATATGCCTGATGTTATTAAGTTCGATTTTTTTCTAAGAGACGGTATTACCCCGATTTTGAAGAAGGCGAAAATTATGATAATCCATCCCAGTGCAAAAAGTGATATTCCTATCGGCAGTGAGAATATATTGCTTATATCGAATCTGCTTTGCGGGATTACGGGGACTATGAATAACGGGCCTACTATAACGAAGACAAATAATTTTTGAAAAAAGAGGGGCATTTTAAGAAAGCCGGCCTTGAAGTTTTCATTCGAAGATAAAAACGGATCAAGAAGGAAGCCGATAAAATTAATTGATAATATTGCGATTGGTAAATAAGTCATAATTCGGCCCTTTCTGTTATTGTTGGTGACCTGTCTTCCGGAAATACCGGTCTATATTAAATAGGGTATTATAAACTATTAGCGTATGGTGAGCAAACAGGTCGGATAACCACAGGATAGAATCTGAGACGAAGGAGAGGCCATCGTTCGGGTCTGACGGTTGGCGGCCGGATTCAGGGATATTTCATTCGTCTTCTTTTTTCCATATCATATCGAATTTTTTGTGGCCTTCCTGACTTTCATAAGCACCGGTCTTGACGAATCCTCGTTTTTCAAAGAAGTCAATGCCTGCCTGATTTTCCTCGAAGATGCCGAGTGCGAGAGAGGGCTTGCTTTGCTTTACGAAATCGAGCAGCGCGGTGCCGATGCCGTTTTTCTGGTATTGCGAATCCACAATGAGGTCCCAGATATAACTATCTTTCAAGGTTATGATGGCCTTGATGAGTCCGTTTTCCTCGTAGACGTATGCTTCTGCTGAGAGTGTTACATTTTTCATTTCATCAAGCCTGTTTCGCCAGTACCTTTCGGGATCGGGGGAGAATTTATAGACGCGGATTACTTCGCCAAGCCAGATATCAGCTATCCGATCCATATCTTTTGTTGGTTCCAATTTTCTTATCATGTTAAATCACCTCACTAAAAGTTTTACTTGTGGCCGGCGTTATGAGGTGTCGCCTTTCAACCGGTTGTTCAATAATATTTTATTCTAATGCGTGGCCGAAGGAAAGGATTCCGCCAAGAAACCAAATCATTAAGCAGACAATCCAAATTAACAGTCTAATTTCCTCTGCGTATTTTTTTAAGGGAATATTTATTAACTGGAAGAATATACCGAAAAGTAAAACCGGGGCGGAGAACATCATTATTTTGAGTGAGAATTCGGTACAACAACTCTGCCACTGGCGAGCGATAGCCCCTGTCATCGGGCCGGTAATGGTTGCTGCGGTTGTGAGGAAGACATATATATATTTATTTTGACCATCCAGGGCGGCGCATAAAATGGCGAAGTTGGCAATAGTGAAGAGTATCAATATTGCCAGGAACATAAAAAGGTGCCTTTTGGAAAAATTATTCTGAAAAATGTTCATAGGTTAAATCCTTGAACAATTATCAATGAGAATAATGTTTTTTAGATTTGCGTTTGCTCCTGGACCTGGAGTACCTGTTCTGCGGGAGGTGTCTGCGAGCAGGCGTTAACGCCGTAATACAGATACGCCAAAGTGATTACAATGTATAGCAGGCCTATGCACGGGAAATAAACACCGGCCAATCCAGAAACTGTTTTGATTATCATACATGGTGTCATAGCAACGATAGCCAGACGGAGCAGGGCGCCATACTGGAGTGAAACCTTACACATTGAGGCAAACAACAGGCCGACCGCTGCGAAAATGAGTGCCTGAATAATTCGATATACGTAAGAGCTTATAAGGAAGGTGGGATACAGAATTATAGCCAGGAACTTTTTAATGTTGTGGAGGAATTTCATAATGCCTTCGCCGCTTATAGTAAAACTTTTAACCTGTGACAGTACAATTGTTCGTGTTTCAAAATGGCTTTGTTTCATAATTATACTGTTATTTGTCAGCAAGCAAAAGGCATTTGCGTCTGCAGGTGATTTGATAGAGCCCGTAGTGTCAATGACTCCAATTATTTGGTTACTATCAGGTTCTCTGATAAAATACGGCTGGGGCTCTTCTATCGAGACCTGGCCATCGGTGATTGTAATCTCGGGGACCTGGTCAACGATGGGTGGGGCATCATTATTGACAAATCTAGTCTCTATATAAGCGTGACACCTTGAATTTTATTATACACGGCTACATAAAAATACTCGAAATGCCCCGTATCTTTGCTTATAAAGGACTTCAGTAAAATAAACCCAAAAGCAATGTCCAGATGCAAGGAGGCATTTCGAGTGAAAAAGAAAATAACAAAAAAGCTCAAGCGACGCAAGCAAAGAATTCAATATCGGCTCCGTGATATTAACTAGAAAGAACAGAACAAGCCGATGTTTTCCGCCAGCAATATACATTACGATATAGCTGATCGAACCCGTGGTTTAGCTTATGGTGGTATCGGTGCCATGCAGCTTCTGACCAAACAAACGGGGCTAACCAAAGCAATTGATGGTAAGTTGAAATTACTCAAACGGCATTTGCCTTACTTTGAATCGGATCATGTTCTCAACATAGCCTACAATATTCTGTGCAATGGTGACTGTCTGGAGGATATCGAAAGACTACGAAACGACGAGGTTTATCTTGATGCGCTTGGCGCAGAAAGGATCCCCGATCCCACCACCTCAGGTGATTTTTGCCGCCGCTTTAGCCAAGCGGATGTAGAGACCTTAATGGACACCATCAACGAAATTCGCCTTGATGTTTGGCGAAAGCAGCCGGACGAATTCTTTGAGGAAGCTGTTATTGATGCCGACGGCATGATAGTTGAAACTACCGGCGAATGCAAAGAGGGCATGAATATCTCTTACAAAGGCATCTGGGGTTATCATCCATTGGTGGTTTCCTTAGCCAATACGGCGGAGCCTTTATACCTGGTCAATCGCAGCGGCAATTGCACCAGCAGTGAAGGTGCGGCCAAGTATATTGACTGGGCGATGGATTTATGTGATGGCGCCGGTTTCAGGAAAATCCTTATCCGTGGTGACACCGACTTCAGCCAGACCAGATACCTGGACCGTTGGGACAGCAAAAGGGCAAGGTTTATCTTTGGTATTAACGCGATGCCGAACTTAATAAAGATAGCGGATAACCTGCCTGACGGCCTCTGGAGCCTCTTTTTGCGGCCGGCTAAATATAACCTGAAGACACAACCAAGAACCCGCCCGGCCAATGTCAAAGAGCAGATTGTCGCCGAGCGAGAGTATAAAAACATCCGTTTGCAATCCGAGAACGTTGCTGAGTTTGGCTATCGGCCAACGAAGTGTAGCAAGACCTATCGCATAGTAGTTCTGCGAAAAAATCTTTCAGTGGAACGAGGTGAAAAGGTTCTTTTTGATGATATACGTTATTTCTTCTATATCACCAATGACTATAGATCTTCGTCCGCTGAGATTGTGCATAGTGCTAACCAACGCTGCAACCAGGAGAACTTGAACGAGCAGCTCAAGAACGGGGTCAAGGCTATGCGGATGCCGGTTGATAATCTGGTGAGCAACTGGGCATATATGGTAATGGCTTCTTTGGCCTGGACACTAAAGGCGTGGTTTGCGTTACTGCTTCCGGAAAAGGGCAGGTGGAAAGAAAAATATAAATCAGAGAAGCAGGCGGTCTTGAAGATGGAGTTCAAGAAATTCCGCAATGCCATAATTGCGTTGCCCTGTCAGATTATAAAGACCGGTCGCAAGATAGTCTGTCGTTTATTGTCGTGGAATCGTTGGTTGGTTGTGTTTTTCCGTGGTTTAGGGATATTGCGGTATCCTCTGCGCTGTTAGATGGCAGTCCCATAGGAGTCGCGGTACGTACGCCGCGATATTTGTTGGCCCCTTGAGAATTTGAGAAACGAGAAAGATATGACGCAACGACAACTTGAAGCAACAAACTTAACCAGCCAGCAGGCTGGAACAAGAAAGTTGTGTCTGGACAAAATTGGCGACCCCATTGTCTTCAAAGCAAAAAAAACTCACTTGTTTTGGGTCTAGTGTAGCTTAGGTGTATCCTGACTATCATTAGTATCCAGCAGATGGCCAGGAGCAAAAAAAGATATCCAAAGCAAATACCTTTCCATTGCAGGCCGACTTCTCGATAGAGGTCTTGCGAAAAAAACGACAGAACCGGTATGTGGATTATCGAGAACTTTTTCATAATCTTTTGTGCCTCCACTTTGATTTTCGGAGCAGTTTATATTCGGTGCTAATCATTGAGAGGTGATTGTACGGAAGAATTTTCATGTTTGCCAAGATAAACTTTGTTTTTGGGTAGAAAATTTGCAGAACATTAGACGGGAGTTTGTGGATTTCTTGACATAAGGCGTGGGATTTGCGATACTGGTGCGAAAGATATTGCTATTTGGTTTATTTTTTTGGAGTATGCAATGAGAGCATCTGAAATGAGGAAAGGCCAGACGGTCAAGATAGACGGCAAACTTTATGCAATTGTGGATTATCAGCACGTTAAATTGGGCAAGGGCGGTGCGGTTTTCCAGACGAAGCTGAAAAGTCTGGCAGACGGTACGATTCAAAATATTCGGCTGCGTGCCGAGGAGATGGTGGAAGAGGCCTATCTGGACAAGAATACTTATGAGTATCTTTACTCTTCGGGAAGCGAGCATGTGTTGATGGACATCAAGAGCTATGAGCAAATCAGTCTTGATGACGACGCATTTGGTGACGGGCCAAAGTACCTCAAGCCGAATACCCAGCTTCAGGTTACGATGTACGAGGGTAAACCGATTTTGATTACTCTGCCGACGACGGTGGATTTGGAGGTTACAGATACGCCGCCGGAGATAAAGGGAGCGACTGCGACGAACCAGAACAAGCCTGCGACACTGGAGACGGGGCTTGTGGTGCAGGTGCCGCCTTTTATTAAGGTCGGCGAAATGATCCGTGTCGATACGCGCACGGGGGAGTATGTGACGAGAGTTTAAGCAAAAAACCTAAGCCCTAAATTCGAAATAAATCCGGACGGTCAAAATACTAATCTCGAAAGTTGATGATTGATAAAATCAGCAAAATTCTGATAAAGATTTTCGGCTCACGTAATGAGCGGATGATAAAGGCATATTCTGTTATTGCTGAGGAGGCGGGTGCGTTCGAGGAGTCGGTCAAACAGCTCAGCGATGGGGCGCTGCGAGCGAAAACGGCCGAGTTTAAATCGGCGTTGCAAGGCGGGGGGCGGCCTGAGGATATTTTGCCCGAGGCCTTTGCGGTTGTACGGGAGGCGGCGAGACGGAATGTCGATATGCGTCATTTCGACGTTCAGCTTATCGGGGGCAATATCCTTTATGAGGGCAAGATTGCGGAGATGGTTACAGGTGAAGGTAAAACGTTAGTGGCGACACTGGCGGTGTACCTTGTGTATCTGACGGGTAGAAAGGTCCATGTCATTACGGTCAATGATTACCTTGCGAAACGCGATGCGGAATGGATGGGGCCGATATATAATGCTCTGGGACTGACAGTGGGTGCAATCCAGGCGGACATGGATACAATGGGTGACGAGCGGAGGGAGCAATACGATTGCGATGTAACATACGGGACTAACAACGAGTTCGGCTTCGACTATCTTCGCGATAATATGAAAATATCGCTTGAGCAGATGGTCCAGGGGCCGTTACAGTTTGCGATAATCGACGAGGTGGATTCGATTTTAATCGATGAGGCGCGGACGCCTTTGATTATATCAGGGCCTGCCTTTGATGATGTGAGCCGGTATAAGGAAGCGGACCAGGTGGCGCGAAAGCTGATTCAAAAGCAGAGCAACTACGACCACCTGAAGAAGCAAATTGATTCAGCCCAGCGCAGGCAAGCTAATGCTCAGGGTGAACTTGCGGAAGCGAAGAGAGACAAGGACAGCAAACGAATTACAAAGGCCCAGAAGGTTATCGACGAGTGCCTTGCGGAAATTGAGAATTCCGAGGCCAGATTAGCCAGTGCCACAGAGTATTATGAGGTCGAATACGACAAAAAGTCTGTTCATCTTACGCATGAAGGAGTAGGTGCGGCGCAGGAAATTGCGGGTTTAGGATCGTTCTTTACGGGGTCGAATATGGAATGGCCTCATCTTCTGGAGCAGAGTCTTCGGGCTCACGTGACCTTCGAAAAAGAAAAAGATTACGTCGTTATGGATGGCAAGGTGATAATCGTTGACGAGTTTACCGGCCGTTTGATGCACGGCAGGCAGTGGTCGGACGGTCTCCACCAGGCAGTCGAGGCCAAGGAAAGTGTTGTTATAAAGAAGGAAACCCAGACATTAGCTACTATCACACTGCAAAATTTCTTCAAGCTGTATGACCAGATATCAGGTATGACGGGTACGGCGGCGACGGAATCCGAAGAATTTTTGAAGATATACGACCTGGAAGTGGTTGTGATACCAACTAACGAGCCCTGCATTCGCGAGGACCGCGAAGACGTTATCTATAAGTCGATGCGTGAGAAGTTCAACGCGATATTGGAAGAGATTCGTGATGTCAGCAACGCCGGCAGGCCGGTGCTGGTGGGAACGGTGAGTGTGGAGAAAAACGAGGCGCTGTCTGAGGCACTTGAGAAACGAATGGGGCTGGAGCACGAGGTTCTTAACGCCAAGCACCATGAACGAGAGGCAACGATTGTTGCCAAAGCGGGTCATCAGCACAAAGGCAGGGATGGCCGAATGCGAGGCAATGTAACTATTGCAACGAATATGGCCGGGCGTGGTACAGATATCAAACTTTGTGACGAAGTTCTATTTGAGGTCTTTAAGACAGGGGATAATCCACACGAGAGAGGTGTTAAGACATATACGCTAAAGCAAAAAGGCACCGATAAGGAGATAACCTTCAACTCGAATGACCCATTGGCGCATGTGTTCCGAATGCACGAGGGTCAGAAATGGGTCGGAGGGCTGCACGTTATCGGGACAGAAAGACATGAGGCAAGGAGAATTGACAATCAGCTCAGAGGACGGACGGGCAGACAGGGCGATCCCGGTTCGAGCGAGTTTTTCCTGAGCTTTGACGATGATTTGATGCGGGTATTTGCCCCGGAGTGGACGGTGAAGGCGTTATCGTGGATAGGCTGGGAGGAAGGGCAACCGATCGCACACAGTCGGATAAGCAAAGGGATCGCGAGGGCACAGAAGAAAGTCGAAGAGCGAAACTATGAGATACGCAAGAGCCTGCTGGAATATGATGAGGTTATGGATTACCAGCGGAAGATTTTCTATGGGCGAAGGCGGAAAATCTTAGGAGGCAAAGGGCTCAAGAATATTATCGAGGAGATGATAGAGGCCACCATTGAGCAGAATTGTGAGACGATGCTCAGCGAGCAATATCCGATTAGGTGTATCGTTGAGTGGGCGAGGACGAATTTCGGAGTTGAGCTGAAGCCCTCGGATATTTCGGGCATTAAGGCCGAGGAGATTGAAAAGTTAATCAAGCATCAGGCAAAGGATGAGGCCGGGAATAATATATCGCTTTCTTTAGGGGAGTATTTGGAAGACTATGAGGAACCGGAGAGCTGGGATGTGTCGGGGTTGTGCAAGTGGGCGATGAGCGCTTTTCGGGTCAGTTTGAGCCCGGCCAAGGTCAAACAGCAGGATCCGGAGGAGATAGAGGAGCAATTGATTGCTGCGGCAGCGGAGCAAATCGATAAAAAAGACTGTTCGAAGCCGGCCGAGTTTCTGAAAAAAGACTTCGGATTACAGACCTTTGCCGAATGGTCACGAGCGAAATTCGATATCAAACTGGACGTCGGTGAGCTGGTGGATTTGAGTGTTAAGGAAATTCGTGAGCGGCTTGTTAAGGAAACAGCAGAAAAGTACAGGCGGAGAGAGATTGAGTATCCCGTTGAGTTTGCGATGAATATGGTTTACGGGCCTCAGGGCGCGAATGTTTATGCGTTCGAGTCGCTGGCAGACTGGGCGAACAGGAAATATAATGCCGGCCTTTCGGTCGAAAGGATACAGGATACCAAACCCAAACATCTGCATCGACAACTTCTGGAATTGAGCGAGCGCTTTAATAATGGCGAATTAGAACGTGAGCTGGACGGTAAAATTTCAAGCCTTGACGCTGGTGGTTTGGTCAACTGGGCGAATGAGCGATTCGGGGTGAGCCTGACAGAAGATGAGCTCGGTGAAGATGATGAGCGGAAAGAAAGGCTGGCTGAGGTGGGGAGGGAATTTCTGCGGTCGGAGCTGAGCGACCTTGAAAGGTACGTTTTGATACAGGTGTATGACAGTACCTGGAAGGACCATCTGTATACGATGGACCATCTGAAAGACAGTATCTGGATGAGGTCGATGGCGGAGAAGGACCCGAAGGTAGAATATAAGCGAGAAGGGCACCGGATGTTCCAGGAGATGCTTGCAACAATCGAGGATCGTGTAACTGATATTATATTTAAGGTTCGTCTGGAAGCGGGGGCTCAGGCGAGAAGTGTCTGGAATGTGAGTCAGACGGCACATGACGAGGTTGGCCAGTTCGCGATGGCCGAGCAGCAGCGGGCGGCGGCCCAGGCACCGCAGGGAGAGGTCAAAGTCAAACAAATCCGGCTGGAAGGACCGAAGGTGGGGCGGAACGATCCGTGCCCGTGCGGCAGCGGGAAGAAATACAAGAAATGCTGCGGAAAGAACTTGTAAAGTGCACAAGAGTATAAGTTATAAGGTGTTCTTGGGGATGATGAGGTAAAAAAAGAAAACATCGTGCAGCACCAGCTACGCGATGTTTTCCGGAGGGGAGAAAATTTTTATTTTTCTGCCTATTTATCGGCAACATCAGAGGGGGTACTTTAATCCCGGTTTGAAATTTTGTTATTTTATATTTAATAGGCCTTTATCAGTGTTACTAATGGTGTAGACCGAAAAAAGCCCGAATTTCCTTTGTATTTTAATGTTTCTATATTAGTGCAAAACTTGGAATTTTGAATTGCCAACTTAGACCGCATACCTTGGGACCAAGATTCGAGGGCTTGTTGTGCTGTCAGAAACTATGTTAATCAAGGCTCATTGGTTCTCGGGTTCGGCTGTGACGGCGGTAGATTGTGATTCCTTTGCAGCCGAGCTTGTAGGCCATTTTGTAGGCCTTGTCGACGGCGGCGGTGGTGGCGTTTTCCCTGAAGTTTATGGTCTTGCTGACGGCGGCGTCGCAGTGTTGCTGAAAGGCGGCCTGCATTTTGATGTGCCATTCGGGCTTTATATCGTAAGCGCATTTGAAGACTTTACGTATGGTTGGCGGGATTTTGGTGATTTTCTGGATGCTGCCGGCTTTGGCAATCTGCTTTTCAAGTTCTTTGCTGTAAAAGCCTGCCTTTGTGGCGACTTGTTTGAAGACCGGATTTATCTGAAGTATTTTTGAGCCGTCAAGAATCCGACGGTGAAAGACCAGTGAAAAGACTGGCTCAATGCCGGAAGAGCAATCGGCGATGATGCTGATGGTTCCTGTGGGGGCAATACATGTGATGGCGGCATTGCGGACCTTTTTGTTTATTTTGGTACGCCATATGCTTTCGTTCCAATTTGGAAAGGGACCTCTCTGATCGGCAAGTGCGGTGCCAGCATCGCGGGCCTTTTCGTTTATGAAGTTCATAACGGTGGCGGCGAATGAGATGCCGGGCTCTGAGTCATACGGTATGCCGAGCATGAAGAGGCAGTCTGCAAAGCCCATCACGCCGAGGCCGATTTTGCGGTTGGCGTGGGCAAGCCGGACACTGTCTCTGACGGGATAATTGCATACGTCAATTGTATTGTCGAGAAAGCGGACGGCCAGTTTGACGGTGGCGGCAAGTGCGTGCCAATCCATATCCGCTTTACCGTCGGTGAATCTTACGAATTTTGTCAGGTTGATACTGCCTAATGTGCAGGCCTCGAACGGGAGGAGGGGCTGTTCACCGCAGGGATTGGTTGCTTCTATGAGGCCGAGTGATGGAGTGGGATTGTCGCGGTTGATTCGGTCGATGAAGATGACGCCTGGCTCTCCTGTTTTGTGGGCGCAGTTGACAATCATTTTCCATAAATCATCGACAGTGTAGAATTGACGGGCTTTATTGGAAGACGGAGGCTTTTTACCGACAAGCTTATACAAATCGTTTATAGTGTAGGTTTCGATATTAAGACTACGAGGCATTAAAAAACGGCGCTGAGTTCGAGGATTTTTGACGATGTGTAAAGACCGGGGGGATTTCAGGACCTGATTCATCCATTCGTCGGTGATTTTGACGGAGATGTTGAAGTTGGTGAAGGCCTTTAAATTTTGTTTTGCGTGGAGGAATTTCAGGATGTCGGGATGCTCGACGCTCATGGTACCCATATTTGCGCCCCGGCGGAAGGCGCCCTGCTGAATGGCATCGGTGGTTTCCGAAAAGACGCGCCAAAAACTGATTGGGCCTGATGTTGTTCCGCCGCTTGATGCAACGCGGTCGCCGGTGGGTCTTAATTTATCGAGAGAGAATCCGGTGCCGCCGCCGGCTTTTTGGATCAGTGCGGTTTGTTTAACCGCCTCAAATATGGCTTCAATGCTGTCTTCCACGGGCAAGACAAAACAGGCGCTTAGCATCCCGTTTGGACGGCTGGCGTTCATAAGGGTGGGGGAATTGGGCAGGAAGTTCAGCGAGACGAGAAGGTCGTAGAACCTTCGGTGCCAGCCTTTGACTTCTTCTACCGTGGCGCCATATTTTGTTTCTGCGTTAGCTATTGTCGAGGCCACCCTGTTGAACATCTGTGCGGGGGTTTCGATGCATTTGCCGTTATGATCTTTGATGAGATATCTGTTCTGCAAGATGGTCAGAGCATTTTGAGTCAGGACGGGTGTCTGACCTGGGGTCGGTAGCATGTCAGATTCAGCCATAAAAAATTCCAGCCTTAAATGACAAACTTAAAGTTAAAAGTGTAAAGCCACAGTTTAGAATTCAAAACTTTTATTATATTTTCAGCTTCTTCTTAACCATTTGAAGCGGAAGACGTTCCGAATTTTTTCGGTAAACCGGATTCCCAGACGCTGAGTACTGGTTTTGAACTCGGCGTTCTGCAGGTCAGCAGTCGTCGGTTTGGCAGGCGACTTGCCGAATATCGAAAAAAGCATACCCGCGATCGAGGCCAAAAATGAATTTACTTTAGTGCCGAATGACATATTCAAAATTCGTGGTTCGTGTATCATGGTTTGGTCAATCCACAATACTGTACCAGCGTTTCCATATCGTTCAATTATCTTTGGACAGCCACTTTTGTGGAAGCTAACAGATCCTGGCCGGTCCGGCTTATTATATCGGATTTTCCGAACAACTGGTGTCTTTCGAGAATCTTCGGATTATGGTCATAATATCTCTGCACGGCTTCTATACCACCTTCGACGGCTCCTGTAGTTTTATATCGGCCTTCCAGTAGCCAGGAGCTTACTTCGTCATCGTACTCTGCTGGATGGATAAGAGCCACCGCGTATTTATCGTCGCTATACTTTGCGAGGTGGACTTTTGCGCGGCATGGGGGGGCGGTCCTGACAGCCCAATCGACAAGCGCCTTGAAGTCCCGCCTGGCGGCTTCAAGGTCTGTTGAATAGAAGAACATCCCGGCTTCGAGCTCAAAGATTTCT
>SMTZ1_10002849_pt1 | contig 17378 bp, 15 predicted proteins | sample DeeMarSWOR136_30_FD_25667 | JGI IMG/M metagenome (IMG submission 25667)
CCTCCCACATGCTTTATGCGAGGAATGTGGCTTTTGTGCCTGTGTGCGTTCCTGCTTGCACAGCAACCGGAAACTATAGTAATCAACAGTTTTGACACTGAAGGAACCTGGAATCCTCAATCATCTGAAGGGTGCAACATTAAGGTATATGTAGATCGATTAAATACTATGGAAGGTCAAGCATCACTTCGGCTGGAAGCCCAGTTTACAGGTGTTTGTGAACAGCAAGACTGTTATGGAGGTATCACTGGTAATGCACCAGATTTAACAGGATTTGCATTCTTGCGGTTGTGGACAAGAGCAGAGACATCTGGAAACTACCTCATGGGAATATATGTAGCACTTGCTGATGGGAGAACTGGGTTCCATTTTGTGCAGGTGACAACCAACTGGCATTTGGAGACAATTTCCTTTTCTGATGGTTTCGAAGACAAAGGACGAACTATTTCTGTAGCCCCTGAAGAAGTAGAAGCTATTTCTTTTTTCATAGTGGCAAGTAAACCTGTAACAGCCAGAGTAAATGTCGATGGACTCATTGCTTTGACAGATTTGAACAACAATGGGGTTCCAGATGCAGATGAACGTTCTATTGCAGATGCAGCAACCAATTCTGAGCAGGTGGCTGACGGTTATTTTGCAGAAGAAGACTACGAAAAAGCAGAGAAATACTATGAAGAAGCCAGGAACTTGTACCAGCAGCTTGGTGATCAGGAAAAGGCACGGGACATGGATTTAAAGTCAAAGGAAAGCAGAGCATACAAAGACTACAAAATAGCAGAAGATCTGTACCAGCAAGAGCAATATACCAAAGCTATGCAGGAGTACGAGAAGGCTAGAAGAGGATTCGTAATAGCAGGGAATCGGGACATGATCGATTTGGTTGAAGACCGCCTGGAAGAGTTGAGCGAACTGACAGGGCAGCCTGTTTCTCCTCCACCTGAACGACAATCTGAGTGGACCAGAGAACCACCTGATCAGCGTCAGAGAGGAGGCATCGGTGGGTTGCTCTTTGTGTTAATGATAGTTTTACTCATTGGTGTTGGAGTGTACGTGTGGAAGTTCAGAAAAGCTCCAGAACCGGAGAAAGAAGAAAAAGCAGCAGAGCCCCTTTTGCCTTCAGAAAAGAAAGCAGAAGAAGTTCGCAAGCTGAAAGCTAAATTCGTCTACGGCGAGATCAATCGAAAGGAATATGAAAAAAGGCTGAGGGAACTGGAAGAGAACTCTTAAAGTACATTGAGTACTTTTGTACTACTCTTTGAGTACAATGACGAGGCCACTCTCGTTTTCCATTTTCACCAGCTGCCCATCTTCTGTGACATACGCAGTATACCCTGCAGGTGTAGAAAACTCCAGCTTGAGACATTCCCACGTTTTTCCAGCCGCTTGGACTGCAACTGTCCCTTCAGATACTGAAGCTGTGACACTGGTTCGCTTCATAGGCTGAGCTGCAAATGCGTAGACTGCAAAGTCCTCTCCTCTCTCAAGGACTATAGCTGAAACCATAATATCCCATTGGCAGATCATGTTATTATCCAGTGAAAACGTATTCTGTATGAGCTCTATGACTTCGTCATAGGTTTTACCAGGTACAGAAGCAGTAATGTGTACAGAGGTTTCTGTAAAATCTGCACTCATAGTCTGGGTTTCACCATTGACGATGCACTCAAATTCGTAGTGGAGACACATCCCCTGGGTATCTACGATATAGGAAGCTTCTATGTGGATAGAGTATGAATCGCTGTTTAAATCAACCTCAGATTCAATGAAGTATGCTACTTTTTCATTGTATGCCTCTTTCTTGGTGATGGTATACTGGTTGTATCCAATGTGGGTATCATTTTCGTAAAACTCAAAAATGTGTGTTACACCGACCTCCAGGTCTATCCCTTTTAATTGGGAAGGAGCAACCTGACCCATACACAGAGAAAGGAAACACAGTACCATGATGCTCAGGGATTTGATGAGTAATTTCATGCTCTGAAGATTAGCCCATGCTTTTAAAAATCTTTCCTTCTCACTTTTGACAAAGCAAAATTCCAGATTCATACTGGACTTATAGATTGAAAAGTATCACTGTCTCTGAATTCTTTTCTTTTATTCAACCCCTTCTGGGTTACACTTCAACCACCAAAGCCACCAGGTTCCTGGGTCTCCCGGATTTGCGTGGCCACCACTGTGGCGGCAACTGCAAACACAATCATCAAAGGGATCACTGCAGACAATGAGAAGATTTCTGCCACAGCTCCAGAAAAGAAGGGTGCTAACCCGCCAATACCGTAACTGGTGAAAAAGCTCAACCCGTATGCGCGTCCTCTCAAGCTCACTGGGATGCTCTCTCCGATTAATGCATTCTGCACTGGCTGAAAAGCATAGACTGATACTCCCAACAGAGCTACAGAGAGAGCAATGAACAAGGAATGCTCAGCAAAAAAGAACCAGAGCAGAGCTCCTGTGGAAACCAGATTGAACAGTATTAAAAGATTCCTCTTGCTGTACTTATCTCCAGACCATCCCCCAAGCGCCTGACCTAAAGCGCCCATTCCTTCTTTCAATGTGGTGAGTAAAGCTGCAATAATTAATGGGGCGAATTTCACGTCCTTTATAATGGTGGGAAGAAAGTAGGTCAATCCATTGAAGTACAACCCTTGAAATGAGGTCAAGATCAGGAGAATGCCAATGTTCTTGTTATCAAAAGGAATTTTTGCCATGTCTTTGAGCATGGTTGAGACAGCATCTCCTTTCACTGGTTCTTCTTTAAACTTGACAAACATGTAAATACCCACAGCAACCAGCAACCCGGGAATTGCCCAGATTACATAGGTCGTTCTCCATCCCAGTCCTAGCCCTACAATAGAAAATGACAGCAAAGGGACCACCTCAGAGGATGCTAACAGTCCTGTCAGGACAGGTGTTACAGCTTGCCCCAGGTTTCCCCCAATACCGTGGAGCCCCATGGCCTTGGATCTGTTTTTTTCAAATGCTTTCGATACCAGTGAGATACCTGACGGGTGGTATAACCCTGCTCCTACACCCATGATCACAAAAAAAAGCGCAAAAATTGTCTTGTTCCAGGCAATACTCACCAGGAGTGCTGCTGCACCACACAAGAGAATAGATAGAGATGCTATCTTCCTGGAACCTATTCTATCTGAAAGGAATCCTGCAGGAATAGCATTTAATCCAAAAAGAAAGCCGAGTACTGATGCAACAAGACCTATTTCTCCATAACTCATATCAAATTCAGCCATCATCAAAGGTATTAAAACAGAGAACACAATAATATAGGAGTGATCCAGTGAATGGGCCAGGGATGTGAATAAGAGGACAGACTTGTGCTTCATGCAGTTTCCTTCACGAGGTGTTTATAAATATTGTGGAGATACAGGGACCATCGAGCAGTGTGGTGTTCTTTGAGAGTCAAATAATCTCTAGCACTATGAGACAATCCTGGAAATACAATTGTGCATCATGCCCTGAGTTCACAATAAGTCTTGTTCTGATGAGATGTTGTGTCCTGCAATAATGTGAACCTTTTCTCTGGCTGCGGGGCTGTATCTGTAGCGATTCAATTAGCGAACCCTTTGTGAAAATGAAAAACTTATAATGAGATCCAGCATAATTATAATAAGATATAATTTTAGTGGATATGAATGTGATACTATGAACCGAAAGAAAAGAATCAGAGATTCAAATGTTGAGATGCTCTCCAAGCTAGCCCAAAATGGAAAAACTATATTCACGGTTGAAGATGCAATCGAAGTGTCCAATTACTCACCAGAAATGTTGAGACTTACTCTGCATAACCTTAAGAAATCAAAGTGGATAGACAGAATAGAAAGGGGAAAGTACATAATAATCCCTTTGGAAGCTGGCCCTGAAGGATTGTATACAGAACATGAATTTATTATAGCATCTTTCTTGGTTGACCCATACACTATATCTTACTGGTCTGCTTTGAATTTTCATGAGTTTACAGAGCAGATTCCAAGAACAGTTTACGTTTCCACAACACGGAAGAAGGAAAAAAGAGAAAAGGAAGTTTTTGGGATAAAATACAAATTCATTGTCCTCAAAGAAACGAAGTTCTTTGGGATAACAAAAACATGGATTGGGAACAAACAAATAAATGTAACAGATAAAGAAAAAACGATTTTAGATTGCTTGGATCATCCAGAATACTGCGGTGGAATAATAGAAGCTGCAAAAGGATTGTGGGAAGGAAGAGAGGATCTTAACCCTGAAAAGATTTCTCACTATGCAGAAAGGATGGGCAATGTCACCATATTCAAGAGATTGGGGTTTCTTTCAGAGCTACTGGAAATTCCTTGGAAGAAATTCTATCAAGAAAAATGGAAAGAAGGAATCTCTAAAGGATATCCTTTATTAGATCCAAAAATGCCAAAGAAAGGGGAATATAATACTAAATGGAAGCTACGGATCAATGTGGAAAAACAAGAATTAACTGGGTGGAGGGTGCACTAGCATGATAGAATTTGCCCTGCATGGAGAACTTCTCTTCAGAATCAAGTGAGAGATCTTCCAGATGCTGATATTGTTATCAGTGAGACAGAGGATTTTTTGGAGTCCTTATTTTGTGAGTGACAGAGGAACAGTATACAAGCACCCTTACTTTTATAAGTTTCTACAGCGAAAACTTTATATATAACCTCGTACCATATATGTATAGGGAGTGAGTAAGTTTTTCCTCCTTGACTTGCTCTGCTCCCAGTTTTCTCTTTTTTTACAGGTGAGAACGAGTTCAGCTTTTGATAGTTACTGAGAAGTTATTATTCTGCAGTGGGAAGAGGCTAAATCCAGGTGAAGTTTATAGAGATTAGTGAATCCTTTTCTCAGGAACGTTCAATTGAGACAGAACCTTTCTTGCAGCTCACAGAAGAAATGTTTTTAAAGGAGGCCCAAAACTACATGTAATGAATATCTATGCTGTCGGTGGTTATGAAGAAGTGGGCAAGAACATGACTGCAATAGAAGTTGGAGGAGAAGTAGTCATTATTGATATGGGACTTCGTGTGGACAGGATGATGATCCACGAAGATACAGATGTCCATTCATTACAAGAAGCTGAGCTGAGAAAGATAGGTGCTGTCCCTGATGATCGCATTTTGGAAGGGAAAAAAGTGGTGGGCATCATTTTATCCCACGGGCACTTAGACCACATTGGAGCAATCAGTAAGATGGCATCGAAGTATCACTGTCCTATTGTGGGAAGGCCCTTTACAGCCAATATATCCAGGCAGCTCATGAGAGATGATGGGAAGTCTGACAGAAACATTATTTCTGTGGAAAAAGAAGGGAGTCTGGGAAATTTCAGGTTTGAATTCATAAATGTCACCCATTCTATCCCCGATTCTTCATTAGTTGCTTTGTACACACGGGAAGGTGACGTATTATATGCCAATGACTACAAATTGGATCCACATCCTTCCATCGGGGAGAAAACTGATCTTGCCAAGTTGAAAGGGATCAATCCAAAAGTATTAATTATAGAGTCAGTGAGGGTGAGAGAACAGAAGAAGACACCTTCTGAAAGAATTGCTGTCATGATGCTGCAAGATTTTTTCTACGATGAATTCTTTGATTTTGATTGTTTAATATCTACCACATTCTCCTCTCACGTAGCACGGGTGCAAACACTGGTTGAGGCCTCAAAGAAGGTGGGCCGCCAGCCTGTTCTTCTGGGCAGGTCTTTGTGCAAGTACTGGAATGCTGCTTTAGAAGAGGGTATTGTGTCCTTGGATGTGGCCCGGATTGCCAGGCGAAAGGCGTTGAACAAGTTTTTGAAAGAAGTTGTTCAAGACAGATCCCAGTATTCTTTGATGGTCACAGGTCACCAGGGAGAACCTGATGCAGTTTTATCCCGCATAGCAGATGGGAAAACACCATACACATTCTCCAGCGGTGACTGCGTTGTCTTTTCTGCTTCTACCATACCGAACCCGGTAAATGAAGCCAACAGGTACATACTGGAAACCAAATTACAGATGCAGAACGTGAGAATGGTTAAAGACATGCACGTATCAGGACATGCGTGCAAGGAAGATCACAGAGAACTGCTGAGAATTGTAAACCCCGAGTATATCATACCCAGCCACGGAGAGTTTGACAAACTTTCTGCATGGGGTGTTCTGGCTGAAGAGGAAGGGTACAGAGTGGGCCGCGATCTTTACATTTTAAAGAATACTCAGATGATGGAAATTCCACAAAAGAATTGATCGTGTTTCATCTTGTAGAGTATGATACTGCTTTCCCTTCACTGAAGGTGGAGCCACAGTATACAAGGAACCTATTCAAGCCAATTATTTCTCCTTCTGCTGATCTTTTAAGGAACGTTCTTCTCCTCTTCCTACCCATATCCTCAGCAAGATCACTGTTATGATTATTATTGCAGCAAAGGTTACGAAGACGGAGAATTCACCAAGAATCTCCTGGTACAATCGGGAGAATGAGGATGTAGAGGATTCAGGTTGATAGGGGGTAGACGGAGCTGGTGGTGTGGAAGGTTTAAATGGACCTGACTCTCCAAAAAGAGTACATCCGTATATGTCCCAGTTGCCATTTCTGTAATCTGCCCATACCACAACATCGCCATAGATTGAGGGTGGGCCTTTAGTACTTTTTTTTGTCTTTAAAGAACCTGGCAGCACTGCAGAAAGGTTGTAATAGCGAATTTCTGTCTCAGTCTTTGTCCAGACCACAATGTCTTCATAGATTGCAGGGCGAGATCGAGAATGGGTTTCCAATATTTGAAACTCTTCTTCTGTAGAGATATTATAAACACAGCTAATGGATTCAGAGATTGTCCACACAATAACATCCCCATAAATTACAGGCTGTGTTCTGGAAACATGTTTCGCCTTTATCTCAAGTTCTTCCCCTTTCAAAAGGTTATATCCATAAAAATCACCCCAATCATCTATTCTTTTGTCCAGCCACACAATAACATCCCCATAAATTACAGGCCAGAATTGGTCATGAGGTTCTGTTACAATGGGGAATTCTTTGCTTTCAGAAATGTTATACCCGTAAATATCCCAGTTGCCATGTCTTTTGTCCATCCAGACCACATACTCCCCACAAAGTGCTGGCTGCCATTGTTCAGCCGGATCTATAACTACAGGAAATTCTTGTTGTGTTAAAAGATTGAACCCGTAGACATCAGTATTACCATTTCTTGAATCTTCCCAGACCACATACTCCCCACAAAGTGCTGGGGCCACCTGGTCTTCAGGGCTGGTTGTTATGGGGAATTCTTCTCCTGTTTCAAGGCTGAACCCATAGATGTCCCAGTTACCATTCCTATAATCTGACCAGACCACTATATCTCCGTAGATTACAGGCCACAACTGGTCAGCCGGGTCTGTGGTTACAGGAAATTCTTGGGAACCTGCAACAGCACAAATAATCAGCAACCCTACAAATGCTCCCACCATTTTTCTATCCAGGTTCATGTACTTATTACATCTTTTTCCTTTTAAAGTATTGTCCACTATCCCAACTGTTGAGCAGGTAGGTTCTCAGCCTGCACATAGTTATTCTGCTCTCAGAGCTTCAGTTGTTATCTGAGTGCAATCTCAGATTTTTGCTGTTCTTGTTCTCTCCACCTGGCCGTGTACTGAGAAACCTTTATAAGATCAGGTTGTCCATTTCAATCATGACTTCCAGAACAATAAAGATTGTTGCTGCACTCACTGTTATTATTGTGGTCTTGGCTGCTTATTGTGTATACGCTTCAAACCATGCCTTTGATATGGAAGGAGAACCAGAGATACAGCCCTTTCAGATGAAAGTGGGTGAAGAAGTGCTAGAGACTAACTTGGAAACCTACGTGGGCGGAGACCCTGTCAGGATGATCCAGTACACCTTGATTAACCCTGAAGTCGAACGTATCTACATTCTGTTCAGAGCATCAGAGATAGAAACAGATAACCCCCACTTGTTGAAGGCTTCAGCCAGTGTGGGAGAAGGTCTCGGTATAGCTATTGGAAAAGGAAAGCTCGACATGACACCAGAAGATGTACTCCCCCGGCAGATCACCTGGTTCCAAAGGGTTCTCATCTACTCCGGATTCATGGGCACTGATTCTGAGCCAGTGATTTACTTTAAAACCCCAAATGTGGGTGGAACAGTAGACAGAATCATTGTCTTGAAAGGTATTATCATCATTGAATCCTCCACCTACGAGAACTCTTACATTCTGGCATCCTATGTGCGGCAACTGGTGATGTCATGAAGGTAACTGTGGTAGATGTCGCAATCATTGCACTGATAGGGTTATCTTTGTTTTCTTTTTCTACCAAATACAATCCAAAGTATGAGTTCGGGTACTCAGGTTCCCAGATATACAAGGTGGTCCAGGAGTGTGACAACCTGGACAGCAAAGGATTTTTATACACTGTGCACGTTGAAGGATTCTGGAATACTGATATTACAGAATTTGAACAAGAAGGGTTCGTCTGTAACACAGAGAGAGGGCACCTGGTTTTGGTTCTAAAAGATGGGAGCGTGGTAACAGTCGGAGGGTTAATGAGTTACAAGGAAGATATCCAGGGTAAACAGTTTGAAATTCGTCTCAAAAGCAAATCTTCAATTATCTATGTGTTAAAACCTGAAAAAGGTTCTAAACAGAAGATCAAGGAATACATAGAAGATTCTTCTCAATTCATCTTCTATCCAAGAGAGGATGTGGCTGTATCTTGTACATTTACCATGGAAGCTGATACTGAAGAGTCAATTACATTAGAATCTGAAGTAGAAGACACACTGAGAAAAAAACTCTTTTTCATGAAGGCAGCAGACGTGGAAATCTACGATGATGGATTAAAGGTCACTGTAGAACGGCTGAGCATGAAGGAATTTGATCATTTTTTCGAAATTCTAGAAGACTATTTTGACATCAAAGACATATACACAGGGGATATTTCAGTATTCTACCAGACAGCAGAAGAAATTTTAGTAGAAGACATACCAAAGCTGGAATCGTACGAAGGAGACGGAATCTATCCAGGACGTATTCACGTGAGGGTGTAGTATGCTGGAAGAGGTCACAAGGTGGATGATCTCTTTTTTCAAGAGGGAATACTGTAAAAGTTTGTACAAACAGATGATGGATTCCTTTTTTTCAACCCTGCAGGTGAAAGAGATTCCAAGAATTGATTGGTTCTCACTTCCTGAAAAGGTTGTAAACCCTTATATTTTCATTGTAGTCTTTCTGGTATTTTTAGGGTTATCAGATCATGCTGTTTCTTTCATAGGTACTCTCGGTATTGTTTTAGCAATTCTAGGATTTTTTGCTGGCACGTACTTGAAGAATTTTAAAAAGCCAACCCTTCCAGAAAAATACTTTTATCCTCTGTTAGCACTTTTCATCTTGTGTGCAGTTGGTATGATCTTTGATTGGAGCCTGTTCCAGAAGATCAGTTTTGTGCCCATGGTTCTCCTCTTTCTAACTCAAAAGTACACAAAAAATGTGTTTCTCCTTGTTTTTCTGGCCAGTATTGTAGTATTGAGTAAAGGATTCTGGGGGGTAGCACTCCCTTACGTTTTGATATCTTTAATCTTTTTAGCTACCACAATAGACGGTAAAGTCTTTGATAGGAATGTACCAGTGCTTGCATTCACCTTTTTGTGGGTTGGGTTACTCTTTTGGGGATTCGATGTTTTGTTGTTTGGTGGGTTTCCTTTATTACAGCCTGAAGCAAGAGGTTCATTAGATGTCACCTTTACCATGCTGTCCCATGCACTCCCTGTAGGATGTGTCATGGCTATTGTGGTCACCCGAAATCGGACCTCCTCTGTTCTGTTGGTTTTATTTTCTGTAGTTTTGATGGCTCTGCTGGGATACAGAACACAAGTAGTTCTGGTGATGCTGGCTTCCTGTTTTGCAGCCTTTCTCACAAAGGTCATCACTGGTACAGAAGTAACAGCGCTCTTAACTGCTACAGGAGGGCTCGGATTGTTGTTGACCAGTTTGCGAGATATTATTCTGCAGACCAGAATCAGCATTGTAGAAGCGGTCCAGGCCCGAATAAGTGTCACCGTGGATATTTACGACATGATGGCCAACACGGGAGGGTTATTCGGGTATACTAAAGGCCAGGTCCACGTAGCTGCCCTCTCTTACTTTGCCAGGATGATGCCCCGGGTTGCCTACAGTCCCAGGAGGTATATTGCAGAGATGGTGGGTATGGATGTTTCTGCCACCTCCACCATTCTGGGTCCTCTAGCAGTGGACTTCGGGTTGGTAGGTATCTTTGTGGGAATGGCATTTTTAGGATATGTGCTGTCCACGTTGTACCAGCGGAAAACGCCTCTGGGCATATCATTGTACTGTATTGTACTGGCTTATGCATTAATTGGCATCGAAACGGGAATCGTAGACTTAGAAGTGATTTTCATCTTTTTTTTATCTTTTTTGTATGTTCTAACTCTTAAAAAATGATATATCTGTCAAGACAAAATGAAATGATGGAATACTGTAAGAATTGCTCAAGAGCACAGATAGAGTACAGTTATCTAGAATAATTCCAGATCATGGTAGTTTTGAGTAGTATTACTCGTGATTTAAACACATTTTGACTTTGCAGAATTGTGGCAAACCGATAAGTTTATAGGCATGAAATGTGCAGCAATGATCAAAAACAGAAAGAGGTTGATAAAATGGCTCTCAATCTAGACCCCATATACGTGGTAAACCTGATATTGTGTATCGTTATCGTAGTACTTGGATACTGGGGTTACAAGAAAAGCGGAGATTCAATACCTTTGTACATCGGTGTAGCCTTTGGATTATTTGGCTTATCACATCTTGCAACACTTCTCGGCCTAAGAGAGACTCTAGGGAGTGTATTAATTGTCGTCAGACTGCTGGCCTATCTCATCGTGGTATATGCCCTCTACAAAGTAGCATCTAAATGAATTAATATTTTTTTTCATTTTTTTAGTTCGGCAAAAAAATGACACTTTTCCCCTTAAATTTTATGTTCATACATTTTTGAGCTCCATACTTATCAAAGAATACTCTATGCCATTACCTGCGAATTTCCCTGAGATCCTTCAAGGGGGATCGATGAAAAGAATACATTGTGCAAAACCAATTTCACCAGTTCATCTGAACACAGTCTTTCCATGTATTTTTAGTTGATTGTATTTTGTAATTTGTAGTTAAACCGATAGATTTATAAGCATTTCTGTATAGAGAATGTAAACCTGAAAGGAGGTGATAAAAATGGATAGGAAACAGAAGATGATTGCAGTAGTTAGTGTAGCGATAACAGTTCTTGCTGTTTCTGCTGTAACTGCAGGTATTGGGATATCAAATACACCATTGTACACAGTGAGAATGGAGCAAGCAAGCAGTGAGATGAACTTTTTACCCACAGAAATGAATGGCTTTACGTATACTGCTGAAAACAGGTGCACACTGAACTATGATATTTTGGGAGGGTGTAGCGGTGTAGAACCTCTCAGTACAGGCGATACATGTGAGCCAGCATGTGAGCCGACAGAAGGAGGGTATACATGCAGCAATACATGCTGGCGTACATGCGATGGTTCTACGTGTGAAGGTACATGCAATGAGCCTACATGTGGGTATACGTGTTATACATGTCCAGCAAAAACATGCGATCCATAATAGCTCTGATTTACAGCGAAGTTATTTATCCCTTACTTTTCTTTTCTTTTTATCAAGATATAGATTATTACTATTGGTTCAAAATTATGCACCTCGAACGTGGTTTTGTAGTACGAAACTTAGGGTAAATTCAGGAAATTTAGTGTTTAACTATTCGGAATTTCACAAGTATCCTCCAGTATAATTTCAGTCATAAGATCTCCTACGAAGCACTACCTCAGATTGTAACTGAAATTTTCTGACAAACTAAATCAAAAAAAGATTCTCTAAAATCCAGTATTGCTCATTGAAATAGTGTCAACCCAACCCAGAAGGTCCCCACAAAGCTTTTTGCCAACAAGATGTATCTGTACTAGGTTGTACACCCCATCATTTCATGTAATCTTTATATACTGCAAAAAGAAATTCTCCACATGTTTGGCTCCCACGCCTTCGGAAGATCAATCAACTTGTTCAATGCTGAAATCAAAACCTACGAAGATGCAGGACTGTACCTGTATCACAGAATATCTGACCATGAAATCACAAAAGTCTTATCATCTGCTTCCAACCTCATCATCCATCCTGTAGAACCTGTAACACAGCCAAAAGAGATCACTCATTATCTGTTAGTTGAATTGAAAAAATCAATCTTCTTGGCTCCACAGAGCACTTCCCGTTATTTTATAACATTTCCCATAGAAGTGAGTATCTACATCTCAATCAAGAAAAACATAGAACAGATAGATTCCTTCACCTTTACCAAGCCAAAATACACACTATACGGAACTCCAGCCCATGGACCTATCTGCAAGTTTTGGAAAAGTGAAGTATACAGCAAAATCCCGGATGTGAACCCCTACCTTGAAGGAGTCATGAAAGTGAAAATCCAGAATACCTCAAGTGGGTGGGCAGAACTTCAAAAAATGGTGTTTAATGCGTACTACATGAAAATATTTTACAGCAATTTTGCATGCATGAATGCAGTGGTGAAAATCCAGAACAATGGAGCTAGAACATCTTTTGTTGAGAAACCTATTTCAGACGGCATGAAGAAAGCTTTAGAACTCTACAAGCTGAGAAAAATACCTATTGTAGAAAAAGAAGAATTTGTAATGGAGTGGGGACTATGACTGATATTCTCTCGTATACTGTATATGGGGAGGTCACTATCTCTGATATTTTAGTCTTTGTGTTTGTAGTAGTATTGTCTTTGGTAGTTGCACGGCTGCTGAGAACTAATATACGCAGGATGTTAAAGGATAAAGTTGCTGCAGACTTGCTGAATGTTTTAGAGAAGGTAGTCTACTATGCTGTCATTGTGACTGGAGTCATCAGCGTCTTGCCCCAAGTGGGTATTAACCTCACAGGGTTATTAGTAGCAGGTGGTATTGTTGGTTTGGTTATTGGGTTTGCCAGCCAGAGCGTTGTGGCCAACCTGATTTCTGGTCTCTTTTTAATTTTCGAGAGACCTGTCAAAATAGGAGACCAGATCAATGTGGTGGACATATCCGGGTTCGTGGTGGACATACGCATATTATCCACCATTGTGAGGACCTATGATGGCATCTACGTGAGAATACCAAACGAAAAAGTGTTTTCATCTGAGATAACAAATTTTGTAGCTAACCCAGCCAGGCGATTTGAGTATACAGTAGGTATCAGCTACAGTGATGATGCAGAAAAAGCTATAACTGTTATCAAAAATGTGCTGGAAGAACACCCTTTTGTTCTCAAAGACCCTTCCTCAAACGTATATGTAACAGATCTAGGGAGCAGCAGTGTTGATATTATTGTCAGAGCGTGGGTGCCTTCAGCAGTATGGTATGAGGTGAAGAGTGAACTGCTCTGGAAGATCAAAGTGGAACTGGAGAAAATAGGCATAGTAATCCCATTCCCCCAGAGGGTTATCCACTTTGCAGAAGGTAAGGGCACCCCTGAAGCAGAGGCTGAAAAAGATTCTGAAGCTCGTGTTGACACATGAGGTGAAGCAGTAACCCCAGAACGTGTTATCCGTTATACAGCACCACAACCTTTTTCAACTTCACAGCTCATGTACGTACATGGGAGAACCATACATTGGAACCAGTGGCTGGAGTTATGATGACTGGATTGGACCCTTCTATCCTAAGGGAATACAAAAAGGAAAGATGTTGGATTTCTACGTGCAGGAGTTCAACCTGGTGGAGATTAACTCCACCTTTTACGCTCTGCCCAATAAATACGCTGTTCTGGCATGGAACAAGAAAACACCTGAAGATTTTCTTTTCACTGCAAAAATACCTAAGAAGATAACCCACAAGAGGTTTCTTAAAGATTATGAGCCTGTATTCAAAGAATTCTACTCTCTGATGTATCCTTTAATAGATTCTGGGAAACTTGGCTGCTTCCTCATCCAGTTGCCCCCCAAGTTCTCGACTGAATACGAAGAAAGGTTAAAAGAGTTTTTAGACTTTGTACCAGATACTGTAACCTTTTCAGTAGAGTTTCGCCACACATCGTGGGACGAAAAAACAGATTTTGATTTTTTAAAAGAGCACAATACTGCCTTTGTGGTAACTGATTCAATAAAAATGAAGCCTGACGTTAAAATAACAGCAGATTTTGGTTACGTGAGGTGGCACGGGAGAAACCCAAAACACTGGTATGACTACGAGTATTCAGAAGATCAACTACGCGCATGGGTCCCCAGAATAGAAAACATGCAGCAGTCTACTGAAAAGCTGTACCTCCAGTTTAACAACCACCCCCGCGGTCAGGCCATTCGTAATACTCGCATGCTGAAGGATTTAATGCACATTCCATACAAGAAGGCGGAACCTGGGCAGAAGAGCCTGGACAAATGGGTTTGAGACACAGTGAATACAGAAATTCATGCTACAATTTATAAAGGTTCAGACCATAATGGTACTCAATGAGAGATATGTTGCCGGTGGAAGAAAAAAGAAGGTTAGTGGTGCTTAACAGTATTTTCATGAAAATACAAAAAACTCTAGAAGCATCCATAGGGCAGTCTTCAGCCAAGGTACTGTATACTGCAGGAGAAGAATTCGGACACAAGTACATGAACATTTTAAAACGCGAGAGCCAGGATACGACAATCCAGGATCTACTCATAGAGTTGGAAGCCACCGACTTTGTGAAAGCTCATTTCAGTACTGAAGATTTGAGTTTTCAGGTCATAGACTCACCAATTGCTTTGAGCTATGGGGAAAGTGATGAACCTGTCTGTCACTTTCTGGCAGGGTTCTTTACTGGTATAGCTGCTGAGTACTACGAGAAAGAAATGAGCTACAGGGAAGTTTCCTGCAAGGCTGTTGGGAACAGCAAGTGTTGTTTTGAAAAGGTAGAATGAGTAGTTGAAAATTCTGTCACTCTGCTGCCACAGTTAAATTGAATGGAAAGTTTTATTCTGTTCACTCGAATTTTTTTATGAACCCAGAGTAAACTGAATAACTTTTGAGCTGCAGCAGCCAAAAAATGCATACATAGACAGTTTTCAACTTCTTTGGCTAGTGGAAGTTATGCAGGTGTAGCTATTAACGTAAATTCATCTACCTCCCTTAGAGGGCCTTCATTCAGATCCTCGTGAGGAGTTTTATGAACCTTGTAGATTTTGACTGTTCCAATTTCTTTCACCAGCTCAAAATGTACTAACCCATCTCCATCTAAAAAATAGAAGTTCGTCAACAGTATCTCTTCCAAACTCTGCGGTATTCCTATGATGTAGGTACTCATGTACTGGAAGATGGGATCTTCCCCTTCGTGCTTTTCTTCAGTATGTGGTAAGAAAATAACACCGTATACACCCTCCTCCCGGACAAAATAGTATTCTCTCCCTTCTTTGGTGAAGATAGTTCCGCGGGTAGGCATTGGTAATCCTCTCTGGTACACAAAACTGTGGAATCCATCTTCTGATTTGTACAGGAAAATGAGGTCTTGTCCGCCCTGGTATTTATATTCAGTGATCTCTGCTTGTTTTCTGCCAGTGGTCAGAAAGGCTACATTGTAGTAGAATTGCCTCCCTTTTTGGGTAGAGTAGTTCCAGGTTCCATATTGAGACCACCACCCTAACGTTAAAGCAGTATACCCGTCTATGAGAAGATATGCATCACTCTCTGCAAAGGGTGTCATCTCCTCTCTGATTTGCTGCTGGGCCAAATCAGGGTCTTTGGAGAGAATTCTCATGTCTTCAATTTCAGATGGTGTTGAAAATCCGTATACCTCTTTTACTGCAATTTCCTCATTTTCTGTGGTTAAAATAGTGCCAAATTTTACCAGTCTCCAGAAGAGATCGTACTGCGTCCCATTCATGACAGAGTGACGTTTGCTGACAGATTCAATAAAGTAACCCATTCCCCAGTGACCAATCACTACAGAATCTTCAGGTGTGGTAGCCTCTATCCATTGCAGTGCGTTCCACAGATCATCATTCATGAACTGGGGGCCACTGTTTACCTTTTCTGACTGGACTGCCTGCACAGAGAGGAGAACAATACAGATAAAGGCTATTACTGGTTTGGTATATTCTTCCGATTTTGCATCCAGCCTTTTTGCAAGCTCGAAAACAAAAATTACACTTCCCAGACAGAGCGGGATTCCCAAGAGGAGAGAGAATCTGCCTCCTCGCAGCAGCATCAAAGCAGTACCAGCAAGGTAAAAGATTAAGAAAGCAGAAAGCCACACCTTTTGCCTCTTCAAGAGTACAATGCCTAAAGGCGCCAAAATCAAAGAAGGGCCTAAAAGATCCCAGGCCAATCCCGGGGTCATGGCGAAATTATCCACAATCATCTGCGTGTACGAATAAGTCAGTGCATCACTTTCAGGGGCGAGTGTAAAGGGGAGAATGTAAAGGAGAGGAGAGATCACTCCTAAAGAGTAGATGACCCACGCAGAAAGGGCAATCAGTACAACTGCTGGTACTATCTGTATTTTTGGCTGGATCTGCATTCTGTGTAAGCTATACTCATAAAGAAGAAATCCACCCAGAAGCAGCAAACTTTCCAGGTATGCAGACTCAAAAAGTGCAAAGAAACTGCAGAATCCTGTGAGAAATGCTACAAAGGATTCCAACCTGTTTTTCTCTCTCTTTAAAAATATCCAGACTATAAAGACTGCAGATACCAATGGCAACATGTACCAGTAGCCATTCCATGTCTTGGAGAACAAAAAGAGGGCAAATCCACATATAAATGCAAATACTGGTTGTAAAAAGGGGTTACTTTTACTTTTGTAGGTTACAGTGAGCACAAAAAAGAGGAGTACTATCAGGGATAACAACAGTACAAAGCTGTCTGTATCTGTGAACCCGATCACTGTTCTGATAGTAATAGCAGGCAGGGTAGCAAACAAAGCAGCAGCTAAGAGCCCTCCGTAATCATTGGTTAACCCAGCACCTGTAAAGAACATGAGGATAACACAGAAAACCAAAGGGATAATACTGGCATATATACACCACTGAAACAGATCAACCCCTAGAGGGGCTCCAATGATTTTGTAACTGTATGCGAGATAGTATTGAAACACGGGCGGGTATGATACAGGGTGTCCAGTGGGCCAGCACCCGAGGGAGTCCCATTCCGGCCGCTCCCCTTGAGTGAGTATGGTTTCAGCCATTCTGTAGTGGTAGTATGGATCAGCACCCAAGAGGTACTTCCCATCCTTGCGGATGTACTCGGTGCGTATGAAGAGGGCTACTACAACAATGAGGCATAATAAAGCCACTTTCACCACAGGTTTCATAGAA
>SMTZ1_10002930_pt1 | contig 17376 bp, 17 predicted proteins | sample DeeMarSWOR136_30_FD_25667 | JGI IMG/M metagenome (IMG submission 25667)
CCTGGCAATGTCCTCTTCAACTCCTTTTCTTTTATCAGGTTTATCAAAGTTGCGAAAAGAGACATGTACATTCCCTGGATCCTCGGGAAGGGTTGCGGCGACAACATGAATAGTCATTTCATTTCCATCATAGGTCTTTACCGCATGATAATAGACATTAAAAAAGGACTTTTTCTGTTCTCTGAGGTCAATGCCTGCTTGTTTACCCCAAGCCTGCAGGAGAGCGATGGCGTCATCCAAGTTTCCTTTGATTCGTGACCGCGCAAAAAATATTCTCTTGGTGCTTCTTCGCTCGGTATAGGGCTTAGGATTTAATTTGACTTTACTAGGGTCTGAGAGAGATGCTGGCTGAAGCGAGGATCTTTTCACGAATTTCATTGGCAAAGGCTTCGACCCTTTCAGGGATCAAGGATTCCCAGATTTCAAGTCCCTCCCAGGGAACTCCTTCCTTAGCCAGTTTACCTACAAGCCAGGTCTGGAAGGAATCTTTGGTACTGAGGGTAGGGTTAACCTGACGCCCACCAAGTCCACCAATTACTATCGGTTTTATAGCAGGAAATTTCTCCTGGATATCAGAGAGATAGTTTCGCCCAGCTATGAGATGTGGCGTGCCACCTGGGGTTTTGAGAATCATCGTCTCATCAGTATCACCGCAGGTGAGAAAGTAGGCTACTTCTTTTTTAGCTAGTTCATCCTGGTGCGTTTCTACAAATTTATAGGTAGCTTTAGAAGGCTTTTCATTTCTGGTATAACTGCCAATAATTACATAGTCGTAAGGTTTTACCGTAATCACCTGGGGAAGAAATTTCACGTCCAGGTGCTGATCCTCTCCGATCAGAGCCTTTATCCAGTAGGATGCTTCAATGGTTGAGCCATAGGTGGTGTGATAGATGAGAAGTCCTTTTTTTGCCTGGGCATGAGAAAAGGATATCCAGACCAGCACTGTTGTAATAAGAAAGATTCCCGAAATTTTTACGCTTCGTTTCACCATTTACCTCCTTTGAAAGTTTTTTTATTACTTAAAATTATAAAAGTTAATTTATATTAGAAAATATGAATAAAGTAAAGAGATTTTCACATTTCCCCCTTTCTCATCAAAAACGGATAAATATTCTACTAAAATTTCGCACGGTAGAGCAACTTTTTTTTTGACTTTTAGGTAGTAAAGGCACAATTAAAGCCTACTCTTATGGTATTTTTAAGCATTATGTGTGGCGGGTATGAACTGAACTTCTCTATTTTTTCTAGTAAGAGCGGTCTTTCTGCTTTTATTGTTGGAAGGATTTTTGCCATTGCCTTGCCGAGGTGGGTAGGAACTTCATAGGGGTCCAGTACAGTCGGCAGGGTTTCTTGTATCTTGCTGAATAGGTAGTCAATTTCGCTGTCTGAACAGAGGATGGGCATCAAGAGATTTTTTAGGAAGACATTGTAGTCAAGTTTCTCCAAATGGTATGTCTTCCACCACTTTAGATATGGTTTTACTCCCTCCTGGTTATGCGTTTTCTCCTGCAGGGCAAAGGTGACTGAGTTGGCAGCCTTCCATCCGCACATTACTGCTCCGCTCATCTCAGCTTCCTGACACCACCCGGCATCCCCTGCGAATATGACATTGTCCTTAAAGGGGTGAAAGAGAGGGGTATAGACATTCCCTGCAACTCCACAGCGCTTTACTTTTTTTGCGTTTTTAAACCAGGGGGAAAATCGGCTTTTGGTAGTAAAATGGTTAAAGATTTCCTCACGGTCGTGTGCCGGGTTTACGTCAGTGATCATTACCAACCAGACATCTTCCCCCTCATAATTCCATGCTCTGGGGATGATAAATGAAAGCATGGGGGGATCACCGCTGTGGACAAGTGGTTGATGTAAGGCATAGGGATGAGGAAGATCCAGATTTGTCATCTCAAATCCAAGGGATGTGACACTGCCATAAAAGCCTCGCTTCTTGTTGAGTCCCAGGACGCGTGCTGTCCTGGAGGTACGGCCATCTGCTGCAATGGCAAAGATACCTTTGAGGCGTGCACCTTTTGCTGTGTATACCCACACCCACTCCCCTTTTTTGCGGACATCTACGACGTTTGCCCCGGTGAAAATGCGTACTCCCAACCTCTGGCATTCTTCCAGAAGATCTCTCAAAAACCAGCTCTTATCGTAGACAGCACTTGCCCTGCCAGCCTTTCCTTTCTGAGTATTAGAGGTGTAATCGCCAAAGATAATCTTTTCTCCACCTGGAGAATGAATCTCCCAGGAGAAGAAATCCTTGGTGGGTCCTTCATATTTCAGACTGAAGCCATGACGGGGAAAGCAAAAAAGCCCTTTTTCCTCATTATGAGTTAGCCGCTCTCCCATATAGTTTCCTGAGAGGGTAATAAGCATCATCCCACACATTCTGAGAATTTCATGAACTGTGTCCTTCCTTTCCAGCAGGGCGACAGAGAGACCGTTTTCTGCTGCTGCCTTGGCAGCAGTGAGACCCGCAGGACCTGCACCAATTACAATGAGATCATATCCATTGTTCATTTTTAAACCTCGTAAGTAGTTAAAAATTTCTTGAATACTAGATTTTCCGAGAGGTTACTCTTTTATTTATCGGTTGCTATCATTCCCTCAAGACATAGAGTGAGTCGGTCGAGGAGTTCTTTGGAGGATATACTTCGTGTTCGTACTATGAGGCAATCCATGACGTAAAGGGTGAAAACACCTTCTAGCATACTTGCCAACTTAATTGCAGGTACATCCCTGCGTATATGGCCATCTTTTTGGCCTTTTTCCAAAACGCGGGAGAGAGCGCTTCGGAAACCCTCGAAAAAAACACCATCGTACTGTTTGTTAGTGAAGCTAGAAAAGTTTTTGATCAGCATCGCCCGGGAAATGCTTTCGTTTTTAGTTACAATTCTGGCAGTAGTTGAAAAAATGTTGTGAATCTTTGCTTTGATAGAATCATCTGATTCGAGAATTTCCTGGCACTTTTTTTTAAGAGAGGGAAGTTTTCTCTTGAATATTTCCACTAGAATGTCTTCTTTGCGCGGGAAGTAATTGAAGAAGGTACTTTGGGCTATATCTACCTGTTCAGTAATATCTTCTACTGAGGTTTTTTCGAAGCCCTTCTGGTGAAAGAGCTTTTGGGAAGTTTTAAATATGGCGTCTCTAGTTGCTTTCTTCTTACGTTCTCTGCGCTGCAGACCCTTTCCCGACCTTCTCATGGCGATGTACCCTCTGTTTGGAATAATTCAGAATGAGATGATGAAGTAAAAGGGATAGTAAACATTAATGAGCACACTCATATATAACTGAACTGCAATTAATGTCAAGATAATTTCAATTGCGCCTTTTACTACGGTGCCTTCTTGCAAAATCCGAATTAAGAGGTTCAGATTTGAAGAGTTTATTAAAAGTCTAGAGAATGAAGACGAGGATTATATACCTCGCTTTTTCATAATTAAAAAAGATTACCTTCTCCTCTACCCATAGGATATTCTGGGGTATGGATATTTAAAATTACAAGACTTTCCTTGTGGTTCTGTTGAATTTATTGCATATATATAAATACTTTTAACGACTAAGGCCTTGAAAATATTGATAACTTATATTTTATCTTTACTCTCTGTTGCCAAAATGTTAAGCATAGAGAGTGATTCTTATAGTAATGTGAGTTGAAGGAGAAGCAATGCGTATATATGTCGGTTTTGATGACACTGATACTCATGATTCAGACTACGGAACAGGCAAATTAGCAAGGCGTTTTGAGAATGTACTTACTGAAGGATGTAAGCTATGGGGTGTTGTCCGTCAACAGCTTTTAGTTGACGAACGCATCCCTTATACTTCCCACAATAGTTCAGCCTGCGCCATAGTAGATCTTGCCTCTCCATCTCTTATGAATGAACTAGTATCAAAGGCAATCGATCATATAGAGCAAGAATCCACCGAGGGAAGCGATCCGGGACTCTGCATAGTGAGTGAAAATGACCCCGCACTTGAGCGATTAATCTCGCTAGGTCGTTTGTGTACTGCAAGAGTTATGACTCAGCATGAGGTTCTTCAGGCTACAAATGGAACGCACATCTCCGGTCATGGAGGTACTAATGATGGCATTGTCGGAGCAGCTGCAGCCGTTGGTTTGACTGCCTCCGGATGGTGTGGCAGGTTTATCGAGTTTGGAAGGCTTCGAGAACTCTCTCGGATGATCACTGTCGCAGAGCTTGAGCGTTTCGGAATCCATGTGGTTTCTCTTGACAGGAGCACTATGGTACCTGACAGAGATGATATGGTCAATACAAAAGGGTGGTTACGTCCTCGGCTATGGGGGTTTAAACCGGTACTACCTGTACTGCCTGCTGGTAAAAAACTGTGGGAAAGTATAGGTGAAAAAAAGAAATAATGACCAAAGATGGGAGGGGAAAATGCCAGGGAAAATTTTTTATCGGGAACGTCGTAAAGTTGGTAAAGAAGAGAAAAAGCCACGTTTTAAATTGGTTGCTGTTTCAGGTGTTGATCTCAAAGTCTATGCAAACCACCTGCGTAAACAAGAGCTTGAACAGATTGCAGAATCAATCGGTGCTGATCTGGTATTACTTAAGGGTGGTGAGAAAGGGAGCAAGAAAGAAGTTGAGGTAAAAGGTTGATGAAGTCAATTGAACTCCTATCCATTAAGCGCAGCCTTTTAGCTTTGAGGAGCTGTCATTACAACTTGAAGGTCTGTCAAATTCAGTAATAATTGCGTAAATCGCTTGATAGAGGGGTTTACTATGGCACTCGTACGAGAGCGAGATGGTCGTCGTTTACATGTTAAGAGTAAGTTGATGGGAGAGAGTCTTGTGAGCAGAACTTTTATCGAAAGCTTAAAGATTGCTCCTCAACAACGACTCTTTCCAGATGTGAATATTGTAAAAATTGGTGGCCAATCGATCTGTGATCGTGGTATTAAAGCAATTCCCGATCTTATTAAAGAGATCGTTGCCAATAAAAATGAACACAAAATTTTAATAACCACTGGTGGTGGTACACGCAGCCGTCATATTTATACAATTGGTCTTGAGTTGGGTATGCCAACCGGGATCATAGCAAAGTTTGGTAGTTCAGTCTCAGAGCAAAATGCCCTTTTAATTGCTGCTCTTCTCTATCCGTGGGGGGGCATTAAGATCGGACATGACGAAATTGTGAAACTGCCCACATATTTTGCAGAAGGCTGTATTCCTGTGATGCATGGAATGCCTCCCTATGACTACTTTGCCATCCCCCCAAAAACTGGGCGTATTCCCGTTCACCGCACAGACGTGGGTACCATAGTACTCGCAGATTTAATCGGAGCCCGAAGCTGTATTTTTATCAAGGATGAAAAAGGATTATATACAGACGATCCTAAAAAGTGTTCAGATAGTGAGTTTATACCAGAAATAAGTGCTGCAGAGCTACTGGAAAAAAACTTAGATGACTTAATTATAGAACGTCCTTGCCTCGAAATTCTTCAAAATAGCGAAGTTATCGATAGAATTCAAATTATAAATGGTCTAGAAAATGGTACTATAACACGAGCCCTTAAAGGAGAACATGTCGGTACTATCATCTATAAAAATTAGTTTCCTACTACGTACATACAAATAGCATCTTTCTAACTTATTATCGAAAGTGTGGATCTTACTGCTTCTATGCTCACATACCTAGCAGAGAGCCAAAAATTTTCACATTACATTAGAATATTTTTGGCTCTAGTTGTTCGAACTGAGCTTTTGTAGCATATCGCGAGACTTTCTTTTCCCAAAAAAATCATCATATCTCACTATCAACAAGTCATCTGCTATAAGTTTTAAATATCAATGAGAAAGATAATTTTATCTTTATTCCCCTCTGTGTCCTCTATGGGTAATTTACCCAAGGAAAAACCGTTTGACTTTGAATGTGCAAGTTTGTTATCTTTTTTATATATTAATTCAACTATTCTCTTTAAGAATCATTTAATTTCAATAGATTGTGGATTTCCAAAGAAAATTTCACGGCTTAATGGAATGAGAGGGAATGTCGATAGATAAGGAGAAGAAAGAAAGTTACTATGCATTGTGATTTTATTCCTATGTTCAAGGGCACCCTCTTAAAAGAGAGACTATCTGTTTACATCACGTTGAGAAGCAATGAATCTTACCTTTCTTAAATTTAAATAACAACTTTCTCTATCTTTCACTATAAATAAAGGTGGAGCAAAAGATTATGGAATATATATTCGGACCTGTACTATCTCGTAGACTTGGTTTTTCCTTAGGGGTTGATCTCGTCCCTTTCAAAACCTGTAGTCTAGATTGTCGTTACTGTCAGTTGGGAAGGACAACTCACAAGACTATAGAAAGACGAGCTTATATCTCTTTGGACAAAGTTATTGCTGAACTCAAAGATGCCTTGAGGCAGAATCAGAACATCGATTATATAACGCTCTCTGGGTCTGGTGAACCGACCCTCAATGTAGACTTAGGAAAGATTGTCACCGCGATCAAAGAAACAACTGATATCCCAGTTGCGGTGCTCACGAATACAACCCTTCTTCACCTTGAAAGTGTGAGAGATGAACTGAGAGCAGCAGATTTGGTAGTGCCTTCGCTTGATGCAGTGAGTCAAGAACTCTTCTTAAAAATCAATCGCCCTCATCCACAGCTCAATGTATCTCAGATGATATCAGGCTTAAAGAGTTTTAGGAAAGTCTTTTCAGGGCAGCTGTGGTTGGAAATCATGATGGTGAGAGGATTAAACGATCTTCCTGAGGAGATGAGAAAGATAAAGAGGGTTATCTCATCTATTGAGTTTGATAGGATTCAACTCAATACCACAGTGAGACCAGTAGCAGATGAAGTCATTGAACCTTTAACAAGCGAGGAGCTCACTAATCTAAAAGAATTAGTGGGAGAAAGATGTGAGGTGATAGCTAGATTCAAAGGGGAACAGCATACCCTCAAAACTAATATACCAGAAAAGATCATCAGTATCATAAGCCGACGTCCCGTTACTCTTTCTGAGATTTCAGATTCTTTAGGCATACCAAAAGAGAGAACGACAAAGTATATATACTTATTAGATAAACAGGGAAAAATTGAATCTCTCACCTATGGTAGTGAATCATATTATCAATTAAAACGTTAATTGCGGATACCCGTTTTCTTATAGAAACAAGTGAGCACTATGATTATCCTGAAAACAAAGCAAGAAATAGAGCATTTAAGAAGGTGTAACCAGGTTGTTGCAAGTGTACTTAAAGAGCTCAAACAAGCAATCAAACCTGGAATTACAACCAGAGAATTAAACGATATAGCAGAACAATCTATTGAAGCTCACGGTGCTATCCCTGCTTTTAAAGGTTATCGAGGATTTCCTGCAAGCCTTTGTACATCGATTAATGAGCAAATCGTACATGGAATACCTAACGGAAGGAAGCTTAAAGAAGATGATATAATAAGTTTAGATCTTGGTGCAAAGCTTAATGGTTTTTATGGAGATGCTGCTATAACACTCCCAGTCGGAGATATTGGAAGTAAGGCAAAAGAATTGCTGAAGGTCGCGGAAGAGGCACTATATAAGGGAATAGAGCAGGCAATAGTAGGTAATAGGCTATCTGATATATCTCAATCAATCCAAGCATGGGTTGAAAGCCATAGTTTCTCAGTAGTGAGAGATTTTGTAGGACATGGCATAGGCAGATCTCTACACGAAGAGCCCCAGATACCCAATTTTGGAACCCCTGTACCTAATCCTAGACTTCAAGAAGGAATGGTTTTCGCACTAGAGCCTATGGTCAATGAGGGAAGCTATGAGGTTAAAATTCTCCCCGATGGCTGGACGGCAGTGACTGCTGATGGGAAACTCTCTGCTCACTTTGAACACACTATTGCTGTCACCGGTAGTGGACCCATCATCTTGAGTGAATGGTGAAGCCATAACGAGAGGAGGTGCTGGTGTAATGTCTTTAAAAAAAATTATTAAGTATCCAGATACCATCCTCAGGAAGAAATCGGACTACGTGAAGAGGGTTGACAAAGAAATAAAACAGTTGATTGAAGATATGGCGGAGACTATGTATGCATCCCGTGGTGTTGGGTTGGCAGCAATTCAAATAGGAGTTCTTAAGCGTGTTATTGTGGTAAATATAGGTGAAGGGTTGGTTGCAGTGGTCGATCCGGAAATGCTTGAGGGGGAGGGGGATACCCAAATGGAAGAGGGCTGTCTTTGTCTGCCTGGGGTTATGGTAGAGGTGAAAAGGCGTGAAAAGATCAAGGTAAAGGGGCTTAACGAAAAAGGAGAGGAGATTGTTATTGATGCTGAAGGTTTACTGGCGAGAGCCCTTCAACATGAGATAGACCACTTAAATGGTATTCTTATCATTGATAAAGTGTCTAAGATAAAAAGAGAACTCCTCACTAGCAAACTGAGAAAAGAGGCCAGGGAGCGCACTACAGCAAAAAAACTATAAACACCGACGTTGGATTTACCGTATGCCTGAACTTCCGGAAGTTGAAACCATTAGAAGGGGTTTACGTAGAACAGTCAGAGGCAAGAGAATTAAAAATATTACTATTTCGCTACCCAAAGTGGTGAGACGACATGCCTCAAAAAAAGAGGTGATAAATAAGGCACGGGGAAAAATAGTTGTAAGTGTAAAGAGAAGAGGGAAATCACTGCTTTTTATTCTATGCTCCTCAGATGTTCTCATTTTTCGACTGGGAATGACTGGTCAGATGCTATGGAGTACTCCCCAGTTTCCTCTGAGCAAAGATAAACATACTCACGTAATCATTGATTTTGGGGAGGGTGAGAGGGTTCTTTTTAGGGATATTCGACAATTTGGAGAGGTTTATCTTACTACAGAAGAACATCTCGAAAAAACACTTAAAATGGGTACAGAACCATTGGAGAGAGATTTTACGCTTGAAATCCTTAAAGATATAACCTCTTCCTCTGTGAGAATTAAGCACCTCTTGATGGATCAAAAAAAAATCGCTGGTATAGGGAATATTTACTCTGATGAAATCTTGTTTGAGGCAGGAATTCATCCTTTCAAGAAAGCACGTATGCTTAAAGGTGAGGAATTAAAAAAGCTCCACCAGGCAATAGGATCCATACTAAATGAGGCCATTGCATGCAGAGGAGATACTATTGCGCAGTATCGGAATATCTTTGGTGAGAGTGGACACTATCAAAATTTTCATCGAGTCTATCAGAGAGAAGGAGATCCCTGCCATAGGTGTAATACTCCTATCAAAAGAGTTACGATTTCTGGTCGCAGTTGGCATTTCTGTCCCCATTGCCAAAAATAAAGGGGTCAGGGTTCAAGGATCAGGGAACAGAGTGAAAAAGTGAATGACTGCTTTTTCCTGGTACCTGACAACTGATTAAGACAAAGACCTTAATTAAGCAGGTAACCATCACTTGCTGAAGTTTTTGAAGGAGTTGCTGATTTCGCACAGCGAAAACCTATGATATAACTACGGTGAGTGGGAACATTTCTCGCTCGTTCGGAACAGCGTAGAAACTCCTTTTTATTAATCCATGATCCTCCCCGAAAAACACGGTATACACCCTCCTCAAGGCCTTGAGGATTTTTGTAGGGGCTTACTCTATAGTATATTTTACCATACCAGTCAGCACACCACTCCCAGACATTTCCTACTATATCATAAATCCCATAGGGATTTGGGAGCAGACTGCCTATTGCTTTCATCTCATTTTTAGAGATTATACTGGTGAAATAGTTGGCGTATTTCTCATCAATCTGGTCCCCCCAAGGGTATTGCTTTTTCACTAATCCCCCTCGGGCGGCTTTCTCCCACTCTGCTTCTGTAGGAAGACGCTTTCCTGCCCACTCTGCATAGGAAGTGGCATCTTCCCAGTCCACTAACACTACAGGGTACTCAGCTCTGCCTGGTGGATAACTACCATTTTCCCAGTTATAAGGCTTAGCCCACTCAGCATCTACGTAGGGAATCCGATGACCTGTCTCATCAATGAATTTTTTATATAGCCGGTTGGTAACTTCATAACAATCAATCCAAAAGTCATCAAGGTACACCTTGTGAGAGGGATACTCATCATAGTGAAAATCATCTTCTGTTGGGTTTCCCATAAAAAACCCTCCTCTGGTAATTAAAACCATCAAGGCTCCATCCTTACCAATTTCAGTGGAAAGCAGGTGGGAATTTTTCTCAATCTTATTGGATGTTTTTCTCTTCTTCATAAATTTAAAATATGTTTTATCCTTTTCTTGGGAGTAATTCCATAGATATAGAAGGATTCCACAAGCAGTGAAGATTATGAGAAGGGATAGAATAAAAATGCGTTTTCTCATTTCCCCTCACTATTGGAGCGCATAGGCCACTTCAGATGAGAAGTATCTTAACTTAAACTTTCAGTACTACACAAAGACAGATATACAGTGTGTAGTTCAAAACCTACTATTGACTAGTATTGTGGATTTATGTCAAAGTCATTACATATTCTCAATTTCCACTGTGTTATTTTTTTAAATGTTTGAAACACTTTCCATCCGAGTGCTTAACCTCAATTGATTCACATTCAAAATTTCTGTGCCAAGCTCTCGGGTAACTTCAGCTACTCCACATTTCTCAGCCGCTCTCAGAGCGCTCTCTGGATACCTTTGTTCCCATTTATATCTCTCACTTTCAAAATGTAACGCTATGAAGCATGAGGTTGATTTCTTACCACTACAAACTTATTTTCTTTTATAGATTCTCATAGTGGTACTGAATATATGTAAAGATATTGTGAAAACTGACGATGGTAATAGAAAATAAATAATATTTATTATGATAGATAAAATATCATTATGCAACTTAAAATAAATAAGCTAGCCAATAAAACCTTCATTGTCTGTAATGTAATCATTATTCTTCTTTTCCTACTCATCTATCTGATCATTCCCGCTCAATTTGATAAGTACATCTCTAGAGAGAAGGAATCTTCCCTCAAACAGCTGAATCAGATGCTAAGTGAGCACAGTAAGCTATATCTTAATTATTCACATACATATTCTTACGGCATTGCAGAAGGTAAGAGTTATGATGTAATTTCGGAGATGGTAAAGATTGAACTCCTTCGGTACTTTCAAATCAATCCGGATTTTATATACTATGCTCTGATTCCTAAACGAGGGGGTCAATCTATTGACCCTCTCATCTATAACACGGAGAAAATAGGGGATGTAAAAGATTTATTTATATATGAAACAGATAAGACGACTATGATTAAAAAAGCAGGAATGTTAAATGTGATTACTCCTATCTTTAGTAAGGACGATGTGGGGCACACGGAAAAGGTAAAGCTCGGATACCTCGTATCTGGCTTTAGCTTAAAAGATCAGGAAGATGAATTAAAGAAAATAGAACATGCCATTTATGTTATTTGTGGATTTTTTATTCTTTTCGGCAATCTGTTAGGATACATCCTGTACCGTCATATTGCCATTCCACTTAAGGAATCCACTGAACTAGTAAAAAATGTTGTGCAAGGTGATTTAATGGGAATAGTAAAATATAAGTCCAAAGATGAGTTAGGCAGCTTAACGCACGCCTTAAATACTATGGTCAAAACATGGAGACAGAAAGTAGAAAAGATAAAAAATGTTATTGAAGTGTGTAGAAACTATTGCAGAGTATGTCTTTAACCTAAGTGGGGAAGCACAACAAATAGGGATTATTTTAAAGGAAGTGAGTAGTATTACTCATCAAACAGATATGCTGGCAATCAATGCGGGCATCAGAGCAGCAAAGGTGAAAGAAGGTGGGAAAGAATTCACAATAATTGCCACAGAGATAAAAGATCTTGCTACTCAGAGTCAGATTTCTGCTGAGAGAATCACCTCGTTGATTGAAAAAATTCACACTTCAACTCATTCAGCAATAGTTGCAGTAGAACAAGGAAACAAAAAGGTTGAAGAAGGAATAAAATTAATTTTGGAAGCAGGTAGCATTATAGAAACTGCTATCATTAATTTTAAGGAAACAGTAGGTTCCGTCAATGAAATTGCCATCTCATCCCATCAACAGTTCTTAGACATCAACCTAGTTACTCAATCTGTAATGAACATAAATAAAGGAATGAGAGAGACTGCCATATCTTCCAAACATGCTCTGAGGGAGACAGAAGCCTTAAATGAAGTTCACCAAGAACTTTTACAGATAATGAGCTCCTACAAAATCTAGTAATGTTTTTACCCCGTTGGAAAGAAAGCCCCGATACATAGCTTTCTAACGGGGTTTACTTTTCAAAAAAATAGAAGTAATAATTGTAGATTATTTAAGAGGTGAAGGCTTGCTCGAAGAATTTAAAAAAATAGATAAGACCTGACCAGAGAGTAACTAGTAGCGCTATCCATAGAAGGATCAAACCTACTAGGTGGAAATTTATATTGAAATAAGTGTAGTGAATAAGCAATCCCTCGGTTGCTACTAGTTGGAAGGCTGTCTTATATTTTGCCAGTTTGCTGGCTTCAATAATAATTCCTTCATGAGAGACCGCAATTCTTAAACTGGTTACAGCAACCTCTCTGGCTATAATAATAGCAACTATCCAGGCTGGTACTCTATTGAGGGAGAGAAGCATGATCAGAGTTACGCTCACTAGAATCTTATCAGCGAGGGGATCCAAAAATTTCCCTAAGGAGGTAATGAGGTTTTGTCTTCGGGCAATATAGCCATCCAACCAATCTGTGAACGCAGCCAACGCAAAAAGTGTAGCGGCGATAAGGCAGGAGCTTTTGCTGGTGGAATAGAGAAAAATAACAATCAAGATAGGGACAATTACAATCCTAAAAAGTGTTAAATTATTAGCGATGTTGAAAATTCGCCTTGCCATGGTTTTGATACAGTTGTTGTTAATAGTGATCTTTTACCTGTGAGAAAGAATGCCCCGCCATTTATGGTGAGGTGTATCCCGATAAATACCTGTCTCGAAGTGATCTGGTTCAGGAATTACTTAAGAAACATGTATTAACACTATATGCTTTGAAAACGGGTATTTGTGTAACGAGGTGGACCCGGTTAAATAACTTTGTATGAAAGTGTGAGGTCCTGTAAAATCAATATTTAACAAGGTGAAAAACGCAATAAGTTTGGGCGGGATTTAAAGTTCCGTCCATACTTTTCTAACAGGGTTTACTTTTCGATTCGTGGAAATAGAGGAGGTATTTTAGTCACTACTGTTCCCGTAGCTAACTTTCCCCAGCTCCCAATGCTCTCAAGCCTTTGCTGGCTCAACTTTCCCTTCATTCCCAGTGCCTCCCACATTTTCTCTGCTGATGAAGGGATGAAGGGAAAGAGTACAATAGCGATGAATCTTAAGGATTCTATCATAGAATAGACCACTGTAGCGAGCCTGCTCTGTTTATTCTTATCTTTAGCGAGTGACCATGGTGCAGTTTCATCGATATACTTATTGGTCATTCCCACTAACTCCCAAATGGAATCCAGTGCCTTATGGAACGCTATTGTCTCCATATGACTATTTACCTTTTCCACAACCTGTACCGCCTTCTCCTGTAATTTCTCGTCAATTACTTCATAGTTTAAGGGTGTTGGTATACGTCCATTAAAGTATTTGATAGTCATAGCAAGTGACCGATTTAATAGATTACCTAAGTCATTGGCCAAGTCACTATTGATGCGATGAACAAGTGCCCTATGTGAAAAGTTAGAGTCCAATCCAAATGCACCTTCCCGCAGGAGAAAAAAACGGATAGCATCGGCTCCGTACTTTTCAGTAAGCATAGTGGGTTCTACCACATTGCAGAGCGATTTGGACATTTTCTGACCCTCTATAGTCCACCACCCATGGGCAAATACCATCCGGGGTGGTTCAAGACCCATCGCCTTCAGCATTGTTGGCCAATATATAGAATGTGTGGTGAGAATATCTTTGCCAATGAGATGAGTTGCATTCTTCCAAAAGGGGAAGAACCTACCGTTGTCCTTAAGATATCCTGGTGCACTCACATAGTTAATGAGAGCGTCAAACCATACATAGGTCACATAATCACTATCAAACGGAATGGGTATCCCCCACGAAAGACGCTTCCGTGGACGTGAGATGCAAAGGTCTTCTAAAGGCTGTCTTAAGAATCCTAAAATCTCATTTCGGCGGGTTTTAGGAAGAATAAAGTTTTCGTGATCTTCAATATATCTGACTAACCATTGCTGGTATTTGCTCATTCGGAAGAAATAATTTGATTCTTTTATCTGTTGAACGGTGCGCCCACATTCAGGACAGCACCCTTCAATCAGGTCCTTTTCAGTCCAGAATCTTTCGTCAGGCACGCAGTACCATCCTTCATAGCTTGCCTTATAGATATCTCCTTTTTTATAGAGATTACTGAGAATTTCTTGCACAATGGTTTTATGCCTTTCTTCTGTAGTTCGGATAAAATCGTCATGAGAAATAGTAAGCCTTTTCCAGAGATCTTGAAAGCGCACGACCATTTCATCACAGTGTAGTTGAGGGTTTACGTTCCTCTTAATTGCTGCTTCTTGTACTTTCTGTCCATGTTCGTCCGTACCAGTTAAGAAGAAGACCCTCGATCCTCCCAATCGATAATATCTAGCGAGGGTATCGGCTGCTATAGTGGTATAGGCATGACCAATATGAGGAAGGTCATTAACATAGTAGATTGGAGTAGTCACATAGAAGGTGTTTTCCATAAATCTTCCTCTCTTATTTTTTCCTTCCTATTTTTAGAAAACCTTTATCCTTAATCTCAGTAGTAGACACCTCTATTTCTTTACCACTGTCCAATTTAACCCAAACCCTTTGCCTCAGGATATCTTGTTTAGTAACCTTTCCTGTTCCAAACTCTGTTGGTACCCTTTTACCACATTTTGGAAGATTTTTCCTATGCTCGCAATAGGTTTCATGCTCATAAGTGAGACAACACATCAATCTGCCACATACTCCAGAAATTTTTATAGGGTCCAGGGCTAGTCCCTGATCCTTTGCTATCTTAACGGTAATTGGCTCGAAATCCTGAAGAAAAGAGTAACAGCATAACTCTCGTCCACAACGGCCAACTCCTCCTATCATTTTTGACCTGTTGCGAGCACCGATCTGTTTCATCTCCACTCGTGCATGAAAATCAGTTGCGAGACTTTTTACCAAGTTTCTGAAATCTACCCTTCCCTCTGCAATAAAATAACAGATAAACTTATTGATATTCGGGATATTTTCTACTTCAACCAACTTCATAGGAAGTTTCATCTCCCTTATCTTTTCGAGGCAGGCTTGATAAACCTCCTTTTCTTTATGAGCTTTCCTAGATTCATAATCAAGATCAGCTTCAGTTGGCTTTCTTATAACCCTTTGATAGGTCTTAAAAGAGGGGAGAGAAGATTCAAGTTCTTTCAACTTTAATACTGTTCCCATCTTGAGTCCATCCTCCCACTCCACCATTACCTTGTCACCTATTTCTAAATCAAGGTTACGTGCATCGTATTCATAGATCTTACCGCTTTTTCGAAATCTAATTCCCGCAATTCGTTTCATATAAACTTTCCTCTGATGTAATAATAGAAAATTTCCTTTTTTCCGAATGATTCACTGATCATAGTGTGTGTAGCAATATTCTGGATCTCAGATTTTGGATTTTAATTCCGCACTCCCCATGCAGCATTCGTTTAATCCAGCATCTCGCATCTAGTGTGCAACATCTTGTCAACTGGAATGGAGCTCAATCCCTCAATTTTTAATGACATAATTTTAAGAGCATAGTTTCCATGGCAATCTTAGGATTAACATTGCCTTGTAGAGCCAACTGAACCTCATTCAAAGTCTGTACCTTCTCAAAGAGGGCAGGAAGGCTCAGCTGATAGGCTATTTTGCTCACTTCACTTTTAAGGTCTCTGTTGATAAGGTGTTTTGACTGAGCAGTTTCTTTAAATATTAAAAGGTCTCTGAACCATAACCTCAGTAAATCTAAATTTTCCATTAATGTTTCTTTGTCCTCACCTAGTGATTCAGCTAGATCGAGAATTTCTGTGATGTAACCTCTATTCAGATAGTTAATCTTGTCAAGCAACTTCTTTCTCTCCTTAAGTACACCTCTTTCCATCCACTGAATAGCCTTACCAATACTTCCACCAGCTAGAGAGGCAATAAGCTTCAATTCCCCACTTTCTCCTCCTTGCTTTTCCCTCAACAGCTCTACAATCAACTCTGCTGACAGGGGTTGGAACATAACCCTCTGGCATCTAGACCTCATTGTGGGTAGCACTTTGAAAGGAGCAGTTGTCAGAAGAATTAAAACTGTATGGGGCGGTGGTTCCTCCAATGTTTTAAGCAGACAATTAGAAGATTGAAGGTTCATCTTTTCTGCTCTATCGGTGATCACTACTTTGCTCTTCCCCTCATATGGTTTATACTTAATTTGTTCTTGCATTCTTCTGATTTGATCAATCTTAATATAGTCTCCTTCAGGTTCAATCCAAAGAATATCGGGATGATTGCGATGTTCAATCTTTCTACAGGAGATACAGCTGCCACAGAAGTCACCATTGTTAATGTCGCAATTGAGCGCCTTAGCCATTGCGGTGGCTGTGGTCTTTTTCCCGATCCCGGGAATGCCAGTAAAAAGATAAGCATGAGAAACATTCCTTCTCTTTATCGCACTTATGAGAATCTCTATCTGCCTATCCTGACCTCTAATCTTTTTAAATGACATTTATCCTTTAACTCAATTAATTGGGAATGTCCTTTTTGATCTACTGATTCAGTGATCATAGTGTGTGTAGCAATATTCTGGATCTCAGATTTTGGATTTTAATTCCGCACTCCCCATTCAGCATTCGCTAAATTCAGAATCCAGCATCTTGAATGCCTGAGGGGTGCTGTGTGTAAATCTCTTAGACTTCTATCTTTTTAAGGACAGCTAACCGAATCTCTTGATGAATTATTAAAGGGTCTTTTCTACCATCAACAATGTAGATGCGATTACTATTACACTCAGCAATTTGAAGATATCCTAATCTTACCGTGTGGTGAAAGGCGATGTTCTTTTTTTCAAAACGGTCTTCACTCACTCTCTGATTTACAGGTGCTTCTCTATTCTTTGCTCTTTTGAGACCTATCTCTGCAGGACAGTCAATCAGAACTGTGAAATCAGGAGTGAGACTTTCGGTTGCAAACTGATTAAGGCTCTCTATCCACTCCTTATCTATTCCTTGCGCATAACCTTGATAGGCTGAGGTCGCATCGATAAATCGATCGCACAGAACAATACATCCTCGTTCTAGTGCTGGTCTTATCACATCTTTTATATGTTGAGTGCGAGAGGCTTGGTAAAGTAAAAGTTCTGTTCCCCTATCGATATCAGCATTTCTGGGATCAAGCAGTATTTTTCTAATG
>SMTZ1_10002850_pt1 | contig 17375 bp, 20 predicted proteins | sample DeeMarSWOR136_30_FD_25667 | JGI IMG/M metagenome (IMG submission 25667)
ATGATTGCGAAAGCTGAATACCATTTCCATCGATAATATTATTTAAAAAAACATTGTAGTCTGAATAAGATATTGCGAGAATCCCATGAACATTATTAATAAAAATATTATTCGATATTTCATTCTTACAAGATTCAGCTAGTGAAATCCCAATGGTATTCCAGCTAAAATTATTGCCATAAATAGTATTACTATCCGAGTTTTCAATCCAAATACCGTTTTCATTATATGAGATTGTATTATTTTGTATTATATTGTTATTGGACATTACATTTATCCCAGAATATGACCAATTTTTCTCACTAGAATTTATCACCTGAAATCCTTCAAATATACAGTTATTAGCGGTAATAGTTACGACATCGTTAGTATTGCATCCATCTATTATAGGGATATTCTCTGATTTTATGCCTTTTAAGGTAAGATGTTTATTTATCACAACATTTTCTTTATAATTTCCGCTATAAACTAATATTGTATCCCCATCTGATGCATCGTCTATCGCATTTTGTATCATTGTGTAGTTACCTTCTCCACTACCACCTACATATAAAGTGTTACCATTTGATAAAGGATTATTTATTTTCTCAACAATACCACCTGTTGACGGATTCACACCTATACTGATAAACAAAATAAGGATTCCTATAACTAGTGTTTTATTAAATAGGGTAATCATTTTGGTCAAACTTTATTACCTCCCTCAAATAAAAATAATCATATACCAGATATTTAAATGTTACAGATTTTAAATGAAGCATTATTATATATCATCAAGATTAAAAAGAATCTAACCTTTCAATTTCAAGAATTACTACAGGTCTACCCCACATATGAAAACCATAATCATACCATAATATTGCTTTGAATTTAACTCTTAAACCATCTTCCATAAATTCAGATGGTAGATTAATTGGGTCAAATGTTTTTGTTCCATAATAAAATTCATCAGATACAATTCCATAAAATCCACCTTCAATATCAATGAATACAATTGTTCCAGTTCCTTCAAATTTATATTTTTCAAGACACCCACTAAAGACAATGGATAAAATAAGAACTGTTCCAATAACAATGAGCATTTTCTTCATATTTTTACCTCCCTCAATAAATTAATCAGATAGCAGATATTAAAATGTTACGATAACTAGTTTTTTTAGAAATAATAGTATCGAAATCTTTAATATTAAGCTAAAACTATTTGTATTTGAGTAATGGTGAAGGTCTATTCATCATTATTGGAATTTTATACAGCTTTCACTGTATTCTCCTGTTACCAAAGCCAAGGTAAAACAAACTTTTTAATTTTAAAACTGATGTCCCCTACATAATGATTATTGTCAAAAACGTTTCAAAAAGTTATGGAAAAATAATTGCATTAAAAAATGTGAATTTTAAGTTTGATAATTCACATGTAATTGCAATAATGGGAGAAAATGGAGCAGGAAAGACAACTCTTCTAAAGGTATGCACAGGAATATTACCATTTGATAGTGGAGAAATAGTAGTAGATGGATACAATATTATAAATGATTCAATTAAGGCTAGAGAAAATATCGGTTATCTCCCAGAAATGCCATATATGTATGAACGACTTACAGGTCGAGAGTTCCTCTTTTACATTGCTTCACTGAGGAAATTAAATGATGCTGAAGAAAGAATTAATGAGATTTCTAAAATGATTGGAATTCAAGATTTTTTAGATTATGAAATCGGGAGCTATTCTAAAGGAATGAAACAAAAAATATCCGTAATATCAGCAATAATGCACAACCCAAAAAATCTTTTGTTAGATGAACCCGTATATGGTCTTGATCCCTTAACTTCAAGAGCTATACAAGATTTTATAAAACATAAAAAAGGCAGCACGATTATTGCCACCCATTCAACACAATTAGTGGAACAAATTGCTGATTTTGTTTATATTATAATGAGAGGAAAAGTTATACTTTTTGATGAAGTATCAAAACTTTTATCAAAATATGGTACTATTGAGGAGGCATACTTTCAGATAAAGGATGGGATTAATGTTTGAAACTACAAGAGTAATACTTACTGAAAATTTTAGAAGTCTTATTAACAAAATGAGAGAGGCACCAATTCTTTATTTTATATTTTCATGTACAATTGTATTTTCAATTTTCATATTTGCTTATGCTACTTTTTTCTTCATAAATATAGATATAAATTTAGATATCAACCTTGAAGATATATTTTTCACCATTTTTTTTATATTCTTTCTAAAAACAGTAGCTGACATTTATAATAATTTCATCAAATCATCATCACTTTCATATTCACTTTCTACTCAAGTAAATCAAAGAAGAACAATCGCTGAAATTTTCATAGCAGTTTTTCTGACCGAGTTAGTCATATGGTTATCTTTTTCATGTATTTTCATCCTTGCAATTTTTACTTTTGGAGTAAACGTTGGGTACCCTTCGGAATATCTCTATTTCACATTAGGTGTAACAACAGCTGTATGTTTAGGATGTACAATCTCTATTAATTTTTTCTCACCAAAAAGATATAGACTTATTCCGACACTAACTTTATTAGGATTCTATTTTAATTTTAGAGAACCTATTTTTGTTATATTTACCCTCCCCTTAGCAATAATTCATGTAACTTGGAGTATTAAAAACAGTATGGAATCCCATCTTTTTAGTAAAAGAAAAGAAAGAACAAAAGAAAGATATCAGATTAAAATTCGAAATACTATTAAAGCATTTTTTCATCGAGAAACAACAGTTTTATGGAGAGATAAATTATTATTTAGTTTTATTTTTACATCAGTTTCAACAGGCCTTTTTTCAGGATATCTCTTCCTTTATGGTGATGAAATTCTAATTCCAGAGCCAATTAGAAGTCAAATTGGAGGTGTTTTACCCTCAATGTTTCTTTTTCTTGGGATTTATGTAGTAATTATGTATACTGGGGTATTTCCATCTCTAAATCTTTTTTTAAACGAAGAAAAAACAATGTGGATATTAAGGCATATGCCAGTAAAAAACGATAATATTGTATTTGGTAAAGTATCATCACTTGCTCTTTGTTTCTTAACAGCGATACCATTTATACCATATATCACAATTTTTACAGGATTTGATAAAATTGTTTTTCTTGTCTGGTTTTTTATTTTTTCATATATTGCTGGAATAATCATATCAGTTCCCTTAGGAGTAAAATATGTTGGGAAAAAATCAGATATTATGCTACTATATAGTGTTGCAATGATACTTTTTGTAGTTCTAAGCTTTGTAGCAATCATTGCTGATTTGATAGAACAATTTTTTTCTTATCCAATAGCATTATATATTATTATTTTACTAATTGAATTATTTTTGCTATATGTCTCCTTAAAAATATCTTCACAAATCCTAACTTTAAAATATAAATCAACTAGTTAATATTCCTAATTTTTTCATATTAGTATAACTTGCAGAATGCCTTTCAAAAAATTTGTGAACCGGTTCAAGTATTTTATTTATATACTCTGTAGTGGCATTTTTTAAATCGAGTGGATGAAGATTTAATGCATAGGCTTTTTCAAGCTCATAGTATGAGTTAAATTCAAGATTTCCACCAAATTTTTCTGGTCTTTTTATTAAAAAAGTTTCACCTTTAAGATCTGGAAAGATTATAAATTTCAAAATCTCAAGAATAGGATTGTTTTCGATTTGCTTTTCTGGGCAAAATGCTCTGCTAATTTTCCTTTTTACGATTTCGGGTTTATCATGTATAGATACCATTGAATCGGGTTTGCTTTTACTCATCTTTACCTCAACTGGATTCATTCTTCCTCCACCCGCCTGTAAACCAGTTAGAAGTGGTGTATGTATTGCTACAGGTGGTTTTCTAGCTAATTTTTTAGAAACATCGCGAGCAAGCATATGCGCATGTCTTTGATCCATACCACCATATGCCACATCTATATTAAGATAAAATATATCAGATACCTGCATCGTTGGATAAAATAGCTTAGATAGATCTTTATCTGCTTCTTTTTCCTCTCTACCCATAATATCCATGGATCTTTTAACACGAGCAATAGAGGTAGCCTTTGAGGTTCTTATAACAAGTTCCCAATATTTTGGATCACCTACATAATCACTTGCATAAACAAATTTTACCTTATCTTTTTCAACACCCATTGCAGCAAAACAATCTTCTAGATATTTACCACATAACTTAATTTTTTCAATATCTCCATCTAGTTTATCATTTATATAAGCATGCCAATCTGCAAGAAGAACTGTGAAATCAAAACCACAATCCAGGAAATCCTTAATCTTATTAGTACAAATCTTCCATCCAAGATGGACAGTGCCAGATGGTTCAAAACCAATGTAGCCTCTAGGTTTCTCTTTTTTTAGAACTGATTTTAATTCATCTATAGTTACAATTTCTTCAGAATTTGCTGTTAATCGTTCTAATTTGTCCATGTTATCTTATCTCTCAAGTCTTTTGACAACCCTATCAATAATCTTTTCAGTTGCTCCCAGATAATTTTCAGGTTTTAGTGCATAATTTATTTCTTTTTCTGTTATAAGTTTTAATTTTTTATTCTCCTTGATAAAAATCTCCTTTAATGATTTATTTTCAGAAGCAGCCTTTAGTGATAATTTTCTCATCAACTCATGAGCATCTCCACGTCCCATACCTTTACCAATTAGAGTTGTCATGATTGATTCAGCCATTGGTAAACCTTTTGAAATATCAAAATTCTTTTTCATTCTATCTGGAAATACTTTCAGATTCATGAACACGATGTTCATCTGATATAGGATCCAATCTGTTAAAATCAATGAATGCGGTAAAATAAAACGCTCTGAAGCTGAATTACAAAGATCACGTTCATGCCATTGTATAGAATTTTCATATGTTGGAATTATAAATCCTCGAACAATTCTCGCAAGACCACAGATTTGTTCACAGGTAATTGGATTCTTCTTATGAGGCATTGTTGAAGATCCAACTTGTTTTTTAGCTTCAAACGCCTCTGCTACTTCTCCTATTTCATCTCTTTGTAAATTACGAATTTCTGTTGCAAACTTCTCTACGCTCGTTGATATGTTACATAATACTCCTATTAATTCATTATAACGATCACGGCAAACAATCTGAGTTGCTACATCTTCTACTCCAAGTCTAAGCTCTTTTAGCATTTCTTCTTGAAGTTTAAATGCATTTTTACCAAGAGCTGCACCAGTTCCAACGGCACCAGAAAGTTTCCCAATTAAAAGACGACTTTTCGATTCAAATAGTCTTTCCATATGCCGCTCGACTTCCATTGTATACCCTGCCATCTTAAGACCAAATGTGATGGGAATAGTATGTTGACCATGGGTTCTACCAACCATTACTGTTTTTTTGTATTTCTTAGCAAGACCTAAAAGTGTGTTACGAAGGTTCTTTAGATCTTTTCTAATATACTCTGTTGATTCAGCGATTTGAAGAGCATTTGCTGTATCAACAATGTCATAACTAGTTGCCCCGAGATGGATATATTTACTAGCATCTCCAATACAAACTTCAGCAAGTGCTCTTGTAACAGCCATGATATCATGTTTTGTCTCTTGCTCAATCTTTTTTACTCTATCGACTTTAACAAATTTTGTCGAAGCTTTTTTAGATATTTCATCCGCGGCACTCTTTGGAATATTACCAACTGTAGCATGGGCACGAGCAAGAGCCGCCTCAACTTCTAATAAATATTCAAGGCGGCGTTTCTCTCCAAATATTTCCTTTAACTCTTTTCTACCATAGCGGTAGTCAAGAGGACATATTGGATTATCCATGATTCTCACAATCGGAGAATCCAGTTTTACTTAATGTTTTTTTCTACATGTATTGACTTTATAAACGAAAAGAAGTTACCCTGTTTGGAGAAAGAAGGGAAAAAATATGAACAATGAAAATTATCCAAAACCATCAGGCTGGAGAGTATCTTTATCGATTGGAATGGGTATTGGTTGGTTAATATTTTTAATTATTTGGCTTGCATTTTTTGCTGGGGACTACACTCTCTACAGAAATATAGCAATAATCATAATATCAATTCTTGTTGTATTTTTAGTACTTGGTGGATCATGGGCTCAATGGGGACTTAAATATATGCCAACAGAAGGAAAAGAAATGATGAAAACAAAAGGTTTTAAAAGTAGAGTGGTTGTATCAATTATAATTCCTTTTGCTTTAATAATATTCTTGATATACTGGTTTTATTTTCCAGCTGAAAATTATAATATCTATCAAAACTTAGCGGTATTTCTTGTTTCATTATTATTAGTTGGAGGAATACTTGCTGGTTTATGGGCTCCATGGGGTATGAAACACGGTAAAGAATTTGAGAAATTCGAATGCAAAGAAAAAAAAGAATAAGATTAAATCTTGTATAGATTCATTTAAACAATTCAACTTTCAAACTTTCTAGATTGATACCTTGATATTGTCTTTTTGATATATCTTTGTCTTCATCTAAAATATTGTAATGAAAACCTACATTAGAAATAATATTTAGATAATCTTCTTTAAGTAAGGCTCCACCTACACATCCAGCAATTAGTTCTGCATTGTTTCTTTGTTCTTTGGATAATTCTTCTAGTAAAACAATATCTGAAACATACATTCTTCCATCTTTTTTCAAAACTCTATATGCTTCTTTGAAAACCTTAAATTTATCAGGGGCAAGGTTAATAACACAGTTACTAATAATTACATTAAAATATTCATTTTCAAATGGTAAATTCTCAATATCCCCAAGTCTAAACTCTACGTTTTTATAGCCATAATTTTTAGCAAGTTCTCTTGATTTATGAATCATATCCTCAGTAAAATCAATACCGATTACTTTGCCAGAGCTGCCAACCTTTTTTACTGCAAGAAATGAATCAAACCCCGCTCCAGATCCCAAATCTAAAACAATATCACCTTTTCTTATATTTGCAAGTGCTACTGGATTACCACATCCAAGACCAAGATTTGCATCAGCAGCTAAAGTGATATCTTCATCGGTATAACCAATTGAATGTGCAATATCAACTTCACTTTGTTGTCCACAACGGCTACAGCTTTTTTTCTGTACGATTTTACTATAGCTACCCTTTACAATTTTCTTAACGTCTTCACCTTTCATATTATCTACCGAACAATACAATCGACTATATCAACACATCGACGTGTCTCTTTTACATCATGTACACGAACAATATCAGCACCATTCATGACAGCTACGCAAACAGAAGCTAAACTTCCCTCTAAACGATCATTAACATCTAATTGATTATTACCACCACAAATATTTCCAATAAAAGTCTTTCTTGAAGGTCCAACTAGAATTGGAAAACCAAGACTCTTTAATTCATTTAATCTACGTAAAATCTCACAGTTATCCTCAACACCTCGACCAGTTCTTTTACCAAAACCAAGCCCTGGATCGATAATAATTTTATCTTTTTTTATATCATGAAACATTGCATATTCAGCACGTTCTTTTAAAAAATCATATATTTCTTTTACTACATCATCGTAAATCGGATTTTCTTGCATATTCCGAGGATTCCCTTTCATATGCATCAAACAAATAGGAATATCATATTTTGCCACAATATTTACTAATTTTTTATCACCTTTTAAGGCAGTTATATCATTTACCATACTCACCCCATGGTCCAATGCTTTCATTGCAACATCAGATTTGTAAGTATCAATAGAGATAGGAATACTAATCTTATCAACAAGCTCCTCGATTACAGGTATTATACGTTTCAATTCTTCATCTTTGGATACTATTTTTGCACCAGGTCTTGTGGATTCACCACCAATATCAATTATATCTGCTCCTTCTTTTTCCATTTTAATTCCATGAGCAACTGCATCATCAACTGAAAAAAATTTATTACCATCAGAAAATGAGTCAGGAGTTATATTCAAAATTCCCATAATATAGGTTTTTTTTCCAAATTTAAAAAGTTGCTTTGACATATTTATTTTACATCCTTTAAAACAATATCCAATTTTTTTGCAATCTCTTTAATCCTTGAATAGTGTCTATTAAGTTTCAAAACAAGTTCTCTTAGTTGTTTTACAGTTCCAATTAATAAAATATCGCCAGTTTTATCATATAAATTAAAAGTATTTTTTGGAACAGCAACCTCACCACCTATAGATAGCATATCTTGTTTAATTATGATTGCGTCTTGAAGTATTACATTTTTTATTTTAATAACTTTTAAAATGGCTTTAGGGGCCATTATATCAATACTTTTTGGATCACTACCTATTTTACGTATTTCTTTTTCTGCATCTTTAAGTGTTTTTATATCTAATATTTGAAGTTTATTATCTTTCACGAAAAACAAGTAATAAAATCATCGTATATTATTTTTGACTTCTCTTAGCTTTTAAAGGTAGGTATAAAATGTAAAAAATACAGAAGAACTCTAGATTTGCAGCAATAATTATAAGAATAGGATCTTTTGGCCAAGCACTATATGGGGAAATATGATAAGCAGATAATAAAATTGTTATTAATAGTGCGATAATAATATATATTATGGTTAACTGTTTCTCACTTTTGTTTTCAAACATTGATGTTTAAGTATAATCTTAATTCTTTTTACATTTTTGGAATTTTTAACAAATTATCTATTTTTTTTATTTTAATTAAATTATGTAATTTTTTTAAAAAAAGCTTATATCTTAGAATGTATATTACATTATTAAATATAATGAAGGGGGAGCAAAATGGAAAAAAATAAAAAATATTTTTTAAAAGGCGCAGGTGTTTTGCTGATTGCAGTAACCCTTATTTTTACATCAATAGCTGTGACAGCAAATACAATGAATGAAAAACAAGAGGTTCCAATATCTCTTCTCGCAAGTGAGAATTCAGAAATATCTATAAAAAGTAACAAGGTGAATTCTGATTACAAACAATCTGGTATGCAGGTCCTCTGGGACAATGGTTTGCCAGATGGTAGAAACGGTGTTTCATGTGTTTTATGGCCAGCATATCCATTAGATAGAGAAGTAATAGATGATTTCACAGTCCCTGCTGGTGGTTGGTCTGTATGTGATGGACATTTCCGCATTGTAACCTATAGTGGAGCAGGACCAGAGATTATTGACGCTGTTAGAGTCTTTTTCTATAAGAGCACTGGTCCATGTGAACCAGATATGCAACTCTATAAAGCTCTAGATACAACCTTTAATGCATATCTTACTGGCGATGTATATTTCAGCAGACCAGAAATTGCTGTAGACTGCCAGTTTGACTGTATTGATTTGGGACCTGGTGAATGGTGGGTGTGTTTCCAACCTGAAATGGATGACAACAGCTTCTGGCTTACAACCACAGAATCTGAATGTAGCATTTTTGTTAGCTATCCTGACCTTGGTGCCCCAAAGTGGACATGGGGATTCTATCAATTTGATGATTATTATGACGTATCCTTCATGCTAACAGGCGGAGCAGAACCTAAGATCTGCTGTGATGGAGTTAATATGCAGTTTGGAAATGCAGGTCCTGGAACAACAGTAACTGGACAGATTTACGTTTGTAACTGCGGAGAGCCGGGGTCATACTTGAACTGGTATGTAGACACAGCAACTGTTCCAGCATGGGGAACTTGGACATTTACACCTGCAGGAGGCACTGGTCTTGCTGAGGGTGATTGTGTCATCGTAGATGTAACCTGTGTCTTAACAGATACAACAGGTTCTTACACTGGTGATATAGTTATTTACAATGCAGACGATTCAACAGATTACTGTAAGGTACCAACCTCTGTAGAAGTACCAAGAGCTAGATCACAAAACGTATTTTTCTGGAATCTATTGCAACAATTCCCAGCGCTATATCAAATGGTAAAAATAATATTTGGGGCTTAATTTTTTAGCCCTTCTTTTTTTCTTTTAAATAATTTTATTATCTCTTTTGTCTTTTTAATTTAATATTTACCAAATTAAATAGTAGTAATGCTATAAATAATGCAATAAATGATAATGCAAAATGTATGTATATTGAATGATATGTTAAAAACAAAAAAACTTGAATTATAGCTACACACAATAAAAGACTTAAAAATATTGTTATTGTAAATTTTAAACTCCAACTTTCAAACATCAAGATCAATCAACTATAAAAAATATTATATATACATTTTTTGGGAACTTATACAAGGTAATCTCTTGCTTCTCCAACAGTATAAAGGGAACCAGTTATACATATTACGTCATTATATTTTGCAATTTTTTTCGCGTATTTTATTGCATCAAATACTCTATCTTTTACAATAATATCATTTTTCCCAATCATTTTTTTCAATGACAAAGGCTCAAATGCCCTAATATTTTGTGATTTAGTTACCACAATTATATCAGCAATAGGAGTAATTATATCTAAAATTGCTTTTATGTTTTTATCCGAGAGAATTCCGATTATAAGGATTAATTTTTCATAAATAAATTCCTCTTCCAAAGTATTTCTAAGATAAGTAATTCCTGCAACGTTATGGGCACCATCAAGAAGAACTAAGGGTTTATTCCTAACAATTTCCATTCTTCCAGGATTTCTTGTTTTTTCAAATCCTTCAAAAATACTTTCATCTGTTATATAAATGCCATTCATCTGAAGAGTTTCAATAGCTCCTATTGCAAGAGCAATATTTTCTCCTTGATGTTTACCAATTATTGATGTTCTTACATTATATTCTTTTAAAGATCCATAAATCTGGAATTCTTGCCAGTTATTCTCACCCCTTGTTTTAATCCAAGAATCACTATCTATTATTGTTATTGTTGAATTATTTTCTAAGGCAATCTTTTTTATTACATCAAGTGCTTTGCCAGTTACAGCAGTAATAATGGGGATACCTTTTTTTATAATTCCTGCTTTTTCAAAAGATATATCCTCAATTTTATCTCCAAGTATCTTTTCATGTTCATACGAGACATTTGTAATTATCGTTGCTATGGGATCAACAATATTCGTAGCATCGAATCTACCGCCAAGACCTACCTCAATTATTGCAAAATCTACATTTTTATTTTTAAAATATTGAAATGCCATTGCAGTAATTATCTCAAAAAAAGTAGGGATGTTACCATCCTTGACCATCTCATCAACTATTATTTTTATCTCTAAAACAAGTTTTACAATATCTGATTCTGAAATCTCTTTATTATTTATTACAAAACGCTCTGAAAATCTTTGTAGATGAGGAGATGTATAAGTTCCAACCTTATATCCACCTTTTACAAGAACAGATTCTAAAAATTTACAAACAGAGCCCTTACCATTAGTTCCGCCAACATGAATTATTTTGTAACTATTTTGTGGATTCCCAAGTTTTTTACAGATATGTTTAATCCGGTCTAGTCCAAGTTTAATACCAAATTTTTCAAAAGAATAAAGCCAATCAATACATTCTTTATAATTCATATTTAACTAGTAACCCTCGGAATAAAGCACATTAGGAAAAATTTTATATTTATCTTTCCAACTATCTCCCTTTTTTATAGTAACCTTCCTCCGATCAATTTTGAGACGTCCCTGAGCAAATAAATCTACAGTCCTAGGTAGAATTTGGTGTTCAACCTCAAGTATACGTTGAGCAAGTTTGTCCCTATCATCACCAGGCATTACCTTTACAGCTGCTTGTAAAATAATTGGACCATGATCCATCTTTTCATCCATAAAATGAGTGGTACAACCTGAAATCTTTACACCATAATTAAAAGCATCAAGCTGTCCATTTGTACCCTTAAATGAAGGAAGAAGAGCAGGATGAATATTTATTAATTTTCCATACCATTTCTTAACAAAACAAGAACTAAGCATTCTCATGTAGCCTGCTCCAACAACAAGTTCTATTTTGTTTGCCTCAAGAATTTTATCAATTTCCTTATCAAAATCAGATTTTTCTTTATCTTTTGGATTAACAAAAAAAGCTTTTATCTTATTTTTTTTTGCTCTTTCAAGTGCAAATGCATCTTTATTATCACTAATAACCATAATGACTTCTGCATCAATCATTTTATTTTTAGAAGCATCTATTATACTTTGAAGATCGGTTCCTCCTCCAGATGCTAAAACACCGACTCTTAATTTTTTAGCCATATGCTCACATCCCCTATATTTGATTTTATTTAAACACTTTTTCTATTTCAGATTTTGGAGCATTGGTTTTAAATCCTATTTGGCTAAAATGAGTCCTATAAACTACATAACCTTTTCTTTGTAATTTTTTAAAAATTGTTTCCATTTTAGGAGGAGATTTTTTTAAAATAGATGCTATTTTGTCAGATGTATAAAAAAAGATAGGGGCATCAGCTTCTTCTTCTAATAAATCCAATAATTTCCATAGTTCGTTTTTTGTGTTTAATTTTTTTTCGAAAAGAATTGTTCTCAGCTCAGCTAAAACCTTTTTATTTTGAAGTTTTCCAGTCCAAAGAGGACCTATATTAACAATTTGATTTTTTTTAGTAAAAAGATTACTAGATTTAATAATTGAATAGTTTTTCATCGAATCATTAGCTCTAATTGTTCCATTTATCAATTGGACATAGATTCTAAAGTAATGATCTGTAGAATAGCTTAACAGAGGTTTGATTCCTTTGTCATATTTTCCTGCTTCTCTACAGATAAACCCAAGAAGTATACGAAGTCCGATTTCTTTCATTGCTGTCGAATGAAATGGAATGGCACCATATCTACGTATACAAACCTTAGGATATGTCCCACATAGAGTTGCTGTATCAGTTGCAGTACAAGCAATTATTCCGTCATTGCAAATACTTCGCATTGTTGAATCGATAAAATAAACAGGTGAGCCAAATGGATCAATATCAATATAATCAAATTTATTTTCAGATAGTAATGTATTAATATTACTATTAATGGCCGTGATATTTTTCAGTTTCAATTTATTAATATTTGTCTTAATCAGATTATATGCCTCAGGATTCCAATCATTAATTGTTATATCAAAATCTCCAACAACTTCTTTAGCAAATCTGAGACCACGAATACCAGATGCAGCAAGGCCGTCTAAAACATTCAAACGTTTTTTACTATTATTTACTAACCACTGACAAACAAGTATAGAAAGATCTCTATTGAGCTTCATAGCTGGATTATAAAAAGGTAGATTGTCTTTTGAACCAGGACCTTTTTTTGAAAGTTTATTCTTAAAGACCAAAAATTTAGTTTTTCCTTCAGTAACAGATTCAATTGGTGAAATTCTTTTCATATTAAAATAAGGGGGGTAATTTTTCTTCCATTATCTTTTCGATTTTATAAGGAAGTAGATTACGATTCACAGGTGTAACTTCTAAAATTCTAATATCATCTCGACGACGAACGTCCTGGAGAAGAGGTGTTCTTGATTTTTTATGAAGTGTAACCATTATAGGTTTATCAGAATCCAAGGCCTCGATTACCATCATGCAAAATTTCTCAGAAAGCATCTCCATCTTACCAATTTCATCAATTACAATTATATTGATATTATCATCAAGAATAGCTTTTTCAATTGCTGGTACACCGATCCTATCTAAAGCGCCAATATCTACACCGTACTTTCCAACCTTTTCTTTCATCTCAAAATCAATGTGAGCAAAAACTTCCCGTTCTTTGGTTTGCCAGTCAGTTACATAAAAACCTACACGTTTTTTCTTCTCAACAATAGGCTCGGTAATCATTCCTTCGACTGTATAACCATGTTCCTCGAGGGATTTGATTATTTTTAAAAGTGTATCGGTTTTACCAACATTAGGCATACCAGTGATACCAATCTTTGGTATATCGTCCATAAATAGCAATATGTAATACGTTATCTGTTTAGAAATGTTTTTATAGTTTTTTTACAAAAAATTTTCTATAAACTGGTCCAACAATTGAATATATTAAAATTGCTATTAGAAGAAGAATTGGAGCAAAACCATATAAATTCTTACCCATAATTAATGTTAAAATGATAAAAATTGCAGCTAAAGTATTTATTCTAAATTGAGGTTTTGGAAAATGTATATTTGTAATCATTGCTAAAGATATTAAAATGATTACTGGTAAAATGTAAATGAGTTCGACCTCAAAATATGCCATTACCAGTAAAATAATTGCACTTGCTGAAGCTGGAAGACCAACAAAAAACTTTTCATTTTTCATTATATGAAAGGAAGACAGTCTAATAATTCCAAGTAACAAAAATAAAATTAGTGCAATTATAATATATATATGATGAAATATGTAACCAAAAACTGAATCAAGATATACAACGTAAATAAAAATCGCAGGGGCAATAATAAGCGATGTCATATCAGCAATCGATTCCAAATACTCTCCTATTTCGCTTTTTCTGGTTTTTCTTGCGACAACTCCATCTAAACCATCTGCAAGTAATGCAAGAAGTATAAAAGAAAATGATATTCTCAATCGCATATCCTCATTAGAAATTAATTCAGATAAAAGGAAAATAACAGCAATAAAACCAAAAATAGCATTGGTAAGTGAGATTACATCAGCAATTGAGACAAGTTTAATCATTGATTTCTGCAATTGTATTTTCCCCTGCTTTAACAATATCTCCTCTCTTAACATTAATTTTTTTTATATATTTATTTGGTAAATAAACATCAACTCTAGAACCAAATCTAATTATTCCAATCTTTTCACCCTTTTTCAACTTGTTTCCTTTTTGAATATAAGGGACAATACGTCGGGCCAAAGTTCCAGCTATCTGTTTTATTTTTAATATTCCAATTTTTGTCTCCATTGTAATTATAACTTGTTCATTTTTCTCTGATTCTTTTTTAAAAGCAGGAAGATGAAATCCTTTTTTATGAACGATATTTTTTATAGTTCCAGCAAAAGGAATCCGATTTACATGAACATTATATAAATTCATAAATGTAGAAATCCTTGTGCAATTACCAACATCATGATCCTTCATATTACATATTTCTCTAATTCTGCCATCAGCACAAGCTACAATTCCTTTACCAATATTTCTATCAGGATCTCTAAAAAAGATAATCATAACAACTGTTGTTATACATGTAATCATTGTTATTAAAAGAAAAATTGCACCTATAGTGTCTTCTTTAATAATAATAAACAAGATAAAAAAGAAAATAAAAGCAATAAAAGGAGTAAGAATCCAGAGCTTTGAACCTTTAGCAATTTTCATTCTACTTTTTTCCCCAATTAATATTAAGAAATTGTTCTAACGGTCCTTTTCTTTTATAAAGATCAGTGAGACATATAATCTCATCAAAAACTTCAGGAATAATTTTAGTAACAATAAATAATAATATTATTAATGCAATTAAACTTCCACCCTTTCCAATTACATTATGAGCTGTACTAAAAAATGGAGGACCATATTCCCCAGTAAGATAAATTACCAGTGCATTCCTTATCAAATTCAAAAAATATATTGGCACAACAGTTACCATCAGCCCGTATATTCTTTTATTGATATTTACCTTCATAAGTGGTAGTATCATACCAACAAAAAGAACCATGGATTGAACTGCAGTACATGCAAATATAAGCTCTATGTGTGCAGATTTATAACTAATAGTTACCCCTTCTATTATCACCTCTCCTGTGAAAATATTAAGTAAACCTCCACTTTGAGTAGCTACCACCTCTCTAAGCCACATTGCTATGGGTGTTAATTCAATACCATAATATATGATTCCAGCTATCGCGCCTACACCTGCAATCCAGTTTAGACAATTTATTTTTTCCTTACTTTTAATTGATAGCCATTCATGGTAAGCAAAATAAAATAGTATAAAAACTCCAATAGCTGCTATAGAAGCATTTACTATATCTCCATCTTCACCAAAATAAAGAGTATTTGGTTGAGTTGACCAGTAAAACGCAAAGAGACTCCATCCAACTATTTTAATTATATTGTTTAATCTTTTCTTCTTAATTAAAAATCCAATCAATAAAATAGCAAGACTACTGAAAAGAGGTATCGTTAAATATAACTTTATTTCTTCTGACAGAGGATAGTTAAATAACAAAATTCCAATAATTACAAGGATTAATGGAATAATAAGAAATAATAATGCAACAATTTTATCTGAAGCGCTGAATTTCTGCATGATTTAATCTGGTCCCCTTGAATGATAAAATCCTTTAAGTTTGTTATGTTGCTATAAACACTAGATAAGTCCAAATATTTCTACGATCTTTGGCCACCCATAGCTCTCCATCATTGTTCCATCCCACATGATACATATTAATCCAACAAGAGCAATAAGTGTTAATGGGACCCAATAAGTATAAACAATTTGATCAATTTTTAAACGTGCAACTGCAACTCTGATTAGTGTTACTGAAAACACAATTATTATTAGTATTTTAAATAAGAAAAATACAAAGTCTAGTATGTATGCAGGAATGCTATCTAAACCAAACAATGGGGATAGATTATATGGGAAAAACAATGCAACAATAATTGATGCCATAACAACAGTTTTTACAGCATCTGTTAAATAAAACATCGCTAGATTTCTACCAGAATATTCAACAAGGAGACCGCCTCCTATTTCAGTTTCAGCTTCTGGAGCATCAAATGGTATTTTTGATAGTTCCGCTGGAGTAACAATAATAAGAACAATTAGTAATAGAATAAGTCCAATAAAACCTAGTGGACCTACAGCATTCCAAACTGGATTTGCAGTAATTGCCGTAAGTGTAAAAGCGTTTTCAACTCCTAATCCACCAGCAGCGATACTACCAAGTTTCCATGCAATAGTAACAATAATTATTGCTAAGGGAAACTCATATGCAATCATTGTAGCCATTTCCCTTTGTGCACCTACTGTTGCATATGGTGAACCAGATGCAAAACCACCTATGACAAGTGCAAGGGATGGAATCATGAGTAGGTAAAGTATCAATATGAGATCACCAAAAATAATTTCTCCTTCAACAGATGCTAATGGTCGAAAACCTCCAATCGGCAAATAGAGAAGTATAGAAAGCGTACCAACAAGACCAATAAGTGGTGCAAGGTTGAAAACCCAAGGAATTGCATTATCTGGGATTATGTTTTCCTTTGTAAATAATTTTCCGACATCTCTAAATGGCTGGCGTATTGGAGGTCCAATTCTTCCTTGCATATGGGCAGAGATTTTGCGGTCTAAACCTTTATATAATAAACCGAATATGATTCCAAATAAAGCAAGTAATACTGTACTTAGTATTATCAACATTACAGTTTTTATTATTTCTTGGAACTCAAGCACTTAGATCACCCCCAGGATTAGGAAAAAAACTCCAATTATTATAACAAACCATAGAATGTAATCACTAACATTTCCTGTATGCATTTTATCCAAACCCCTAT
>SMTZ1_10002853_pt1 | contig 17363 bp, 9 predicted proteins | sample DeeMarSWOR136_30_FD_25667 | JGI IMG/M metagenome (IMG submission 25667)
GAGCCGCAGCCGGCGGCAAATGGCGCAAATACGCCATTCGGCTCGCATTCATCAAAGTTTGCAAGCGTAAACAGTCCCGACAGAACATCAGGGCGAGCAAAGAGGATAACCACATCAGGTTCATCTGGTTCTTCGAGCATATCCCATCTCTTGAAAACAATGAACTTGCCGGGCGCCTCTAACTTTGGAACGTTTTCCATCATCTCTTTGACCAGCTCGGGCGTTTTTTTGTAACGCTCACCCTCGAGCTTTCCGGGAATACCGCAGGAGAGAAAATATTCGAAGTTCTCCATAACCTCCGTACCAAAACCCAGATACCTCTTCCCGCCGAAACACCCGATGGACTCAGCGTCGAAGTAGAGAGATTTTCCTGTTCTCACTTCGCATAAATCAGCAAAAATACACCTGTGTCCAGTAGAGGGCTTCACAGCTTCGGCCCCCCGCGTCTCGTTAGTGTAGTAGAAGGTGATAGGAAGCTCCGCCCCGTTAAAATATTTTTCCCAGAGACTTATAAATTTTTCCTTTATTTTCACATCCATCTTATGTTTCCTTTTGCAAACTTGTTTATTACATTCCTTTATTCGATTTCGATTGGTACAAGTCTACTTCAATTACATATTCGTTCTGTTATACCGATTCTTTGACCATATTTACAACGGAAGCATCGTACTGAGTCTTGGCTTTTTCGCATTGAGTAACGGTCGTCGCAGCAATAGAATTTTATTTAAGCAAATTCTTTATCTCCCTTTCGTATTCTTTTGGGAAATAATATCGAAGAACTGATGAACTCTCTTCAGTTATAGCTCTAAGCCTTTTTAGATCAGGAACTTCTGTAATTTCCTGGAAACCAATTCTATCTGTTCCTAACCACAATCGCTCAAAAAGCATAATAGAATTGACAGACGATTGTTCCTCTGAAGCGGAAGCAGATCTATATGGTCTATATGTTGTTGTCCTGGCTTCATCCTCAAAAAAGTAGTAATTTGGATCAAGCCCTTTGTTTTCTAAATACTCTTTAATTTCGGCTATCTTTTCATACATCTCCATAGGTGCACGATTACCCGGGAGTTCCTCACAGCCAATTCCTTTCCGTAGTAAAAAACGTTCTGATAAATCACTGATTGTTTTATCTCTGTCGTTTCTTCGCCATATCATGATCTGTGCGATGAGTATATGGTCGTTCAAATCAAGAAATGCTTCAGTATCCTCAGATTTTTCTTCACTCCAGAGAATTTCTATTGGCGACAACAGGGATTTGGTAAAATTCTTATCTTGCCTCGCTAAATCTTTCGCTTTTCGCAAAATTTCTCGGAGAAGGCACTCAAATCCTCTTGTAGTGTGGTGAAAGTAAACGCTTTGATACATATAAAACCGCGAAAAAATGTATTCTTCGAGGGCAAATCTCGATTTATTAGGCCAAGTAACAAAGGCGTCTTTCCGCCCCCTTTCGATTTCTTTTTCGTTAAGTTCCATAGTATGAAGAATTCTGAACCAGTCGAAGTTGCCATACTCTGCACCTGAACATAAAGCGTCCCGCCTCAAATAATCCAAACGATCCATATCCAATTGGCTTGAAATGAGGGATTTCTGCCATAATGCCGCGGTGGACCTCTTGGAGATCAGCGCCGCAACTTTTGACACAAGGTTTTTATCCTGCCTGTTCAAAACTTCATTGATGTTTGATTGGGAATCCTTTATTATATTGAGTGCCCTCTCCTCATGATCAACATCACCGAAAATGCCTTCCGTTGCGTGAGAAAACGGGCCATGACCAATGTCATGGAGCAAAGCGGCAGCCAACAAAGCCTCTTCATCCATTTGCTTAAAGTACTCAGCATAACCTTGTTTCAAATGCGATATGCATTGTTGCATCAAGTGTAACACGCCGAGACTATGTGAGAAGCGTGAATGTGTCGAACCAGGATATGTAACATGGCTCATACCGAGTTGGCTGATGTACCTCAATCGTTGTAGTTCAGGTGTATCTATCAAGTCAAGAAGCCAGGATTTCTCTTTATCAATTTGGATATAATCGTAAAGTGGGTCGCGAAATAGCTTATGAGCCATGCCTCCCCCCGGAGTTACCCCTCATTTATATTTAAATACTTCTTGGCAAGTTCGGTTGCTTCTGATAACTGCCTGTCATTTCTGCTAATTTTTTTGAATTCTGCGGCCTGAGCTTTTGCAGCTTCCCAATTGCCCTCGTAGTAGTATCCAACAGTAGCCCCAAGTTCTAACACCCAGAGATTCACCTCGGTCAGGCCTTTAAATTTTTCAACGAAAGGCTTAATCTGCCGATGAGCTTCTTCACCCGTTTTTGTCTTTTCAAATGAACCAAGCACATTCCTGCCTTTTCCCGTGATAACAGACTTATAACGCAGCACTCCCGTTCCTAACTGCTCTTGTGTTTCTTGAATTATATTCGCCCCCTTGAGCTGGTCTATTAAGCCCGCTAACTCGAAAGAATACGGCCCATAGTAGTGAAGTAAATAATCGCATTTCAAGGGGCTGCCAGCGAGCTGCAAGAGAAATACGGACTTCTGAAGGCGTTTTCGAGAATCCACTATCTCGACCGAATTTATTAACTTGGCAAGCCAGTAATCTTTCATAATCCCCACCTTTTTTCTTGAAATGGTTATCCCTTTTCAGTTCTTATCGGCACTTGCTTTAGCACTACTTGAGTCAAAATCCAGAATACCAATTTCGTTCCGCTCTTGTCAAACAAAATGGGTCTTTTGTATCATAGAAGAACAGAGATTTAATAAATCTGATCTCTATCCGATTGGAACACTTCCTACAGCTCTATACGTCAATAATCTATTATAGCATAGGCACAATCAATTTTTTAAAAAATTCTTATGCAAGAATTATCAAATTTCCTGTTATATTCAATTAAGGCATAGTCAATATCATGCCCATTATATGACCATGTACAGGTATCTTTTCAAAACAACCTGGAGCTATCGAGCAGAAAGGTTACCGGGCCGTCGTTGATGCTGCTTACGTACATATACTCGCCGAAAGCGCCTTTTGCAACGATTAGGCCCTTCTCGGCAATCAGTTCAATTACTTTTTCGTAAAGCTGCTGTGCCAAAGTTGGGTCGGCTGCGGCATCAAAGCCGGGACGACGTCCCTTTCGGCAATCGCCGTGAAGGGTAAAATTGCTCACTAACAGAATCGAACCACCGATATCAAGGACGCTTCGATTCATCTTGCCGGCCTCGTCCGCAAAGATACGCAGATTCACCAGTTTGTCAGCCATAAACTGGGCGTCCTTCACAGTGTCTTCTTTGCCGACGCTAAGATAAACCAGCAGTCCCCTGTCTATTTTGCCGACTTGTTGGCCCTCTACCTTAACCTCAGCCTGCAAAACTCGTTGAATCACCGTTCGCATAAGTCCCTTTCAAATTTGGCTAGTTGTCAGGTTAGTTTAACTAAGCTGCTGCTACAAAGTTTTTCGACAATATTACCACTCTGTCTGTCATTCCCGCGGAAGCGGGAATACAGCTTTCTCGCCCTGACCCCCTGCTTTGGGTTCCCGCAAGGCGGGGTCCCTCGCAGGGGTGACATTGTCGATTTTCGTTTTCCGCAACAGGTAATAATTAAAAACAGAATAGTTTCTCCTGATCTTCTGATATCCTGCATCCTGGTTTCCTGATGACCTGATATCCCTTAAAACCACGGCGTCGAGGTCGCTCTTCGAATGTGCAGCTCGTCTATAACGGCATTACCTTTGTGTGTAACGAGGTAGAGAACCAGCTCGGCGATTTCTTCCGGCTGCATAAGCTCATTCTTTTTTATATCCGGCCGAACTTTTTGGACCAGCTCGGTGTCCACTCCGCCCGGACAGAGCAGATGCACACGAATATTCGAGCCTTTGAGCTCCTCAGATAACGATATTGTCATTCCGCGGAGGGCATGCTTGGAGGACGTATAAGCACTTTGAAGCGGATAACCTTTGACCCCTACGACTGATGCGATATTGATAATGTATCCCGCTTGCGATTTCCTTAACAGCGGCAGGGCCTCTCTGCAAAGTATAAATGGTGCACGGGCATTTACCTGCATACAGCGTTCCCAGTCTTCGGTTGTGGTCTGTTCTAATCCTGCTGAATGAGTAACGCCCGCGTTATTTACGAGGATGTCCAGCCGGCCGAATTTATCGCCGGTTACTTTGACAAGGTTCTTGATGGATTCTTCTTCGGTAAGCTCGGTAACGACAATTTCCGCTTCTCCGCCGGCCTCTGTCACTTTGTCGGCGGTTTCCTGCAGTTTTTGAATTGAGCGTGCAGCCAAAACGACCGTTGCGGCCTCCTGTGCCAATGCAACGCTAACGGCTCTGCCAATCCCTCTGCTGGCCCCTGTTACTATCGCGACTTTTGAAGCTAATTTCTTTGCCATCCTTGTCAGCGTCGCCGGCGAGTCCTGGGCTGATTCTCCTGTTGCGTCTGGCCACTCTGCGGATACCTGCTTCTACCGCGTGTGCGCGGCACCTGGGTCTGTGTCTGTTGTCGCAGTGCTTGTTGTTCTTCTTCCATTTTTTGAATAAGGGCCTCGAACCGCATCTGCCTGTACAGCAACACCCCGTCAATTGCCGCTGTTGTCTTTTTCGCTTCTTCTTCTACAGCAACAATTCTTACGGATTCTATGTCTAAACGTGATTGCTGGTGCACCGCCTCGGCCAGGTTTGTTTTGTCTTCAACGCTGGCCTGAAGCCATTGACGTATCTCGTTTTCTGTTTCTACGTCAAGCTGCTCAGCCGGTCTCCTTGTGCTTTGGTACCGGGACGTTCCGGGCATTACGCCGCCACGGCCGCCATAGGGGTCTGCCACGTCATCTGCATATGGTTGTCCTCTCTGTGAAGTCCGGCCTCTTGTGCTTCTGACGGAAGTTCGAGCCCGGCCGCGGGTGGGCTGCGTTTGTCTCAACTCTCTTTTCTGCGTCAGAAGCTCTTTGCTGACCTCTTTGTATCGCTCCTGTTTGCCGGTCAAAAGACTGTCAATCGTCTCTGTTGTCTTTTTCGCTTTTTCTTCAACAGCGGCCTTTCGGATGACACCAATCTCCTCCTCAAATTGCTTTTGCACAGTCCTTATCAGTAATGTTCTGTTGTCATATCTTTTCTGCTGCCACTGACGTATCTCATTTTGGCTGTTGGCGTCTACCCCTTCCAATGCCTTCTCAAGGCCTTCGAACGTCTTGAGCCTGGCTCTAATCTCGTTCGGGTCGGCAAGTATATCTACCTGAACAGGCGATTGTGCAATGGGGCTAATGGTTCTGGTTCGGCGCTGAGTTGTTGCTTGCTCCTCATAAGCCGGATATGGACTTGCCCCTCCCATGTCCCCATAATACCTGTCTCCCATCAAGTCTTGGAGGCTCGGCTCTTTAGCGCCGTGCTTGAGCAATAAATCAACGATTTCCGTATTCCTTCTCTTTTTCGCCAACGACAGGGCGTTATCGCCCCCTGCCATGAGGTTGACATCGGCCCCCTTTGCGATTAGCAGCTCCACCGCATCCTTTTGGCCGATATATATCGCAGCCATCAGAGGCGTCTGCCCACGATTGTCCGCTGCATTGATGTCGGCACCTTTGGCAATAAGAGGTTCGATGAGCGCCAGCCGGCGGTTCCGTATCGCCGTGTGCAGCGGTGTCCAGCCCATCCTGTTTTTTTCATTCACATTAGCGCCTTTTGAAAGGAGTAGCTGGACCTGGTCAATGTCACCGTCACGTGCAGCATCGTGCAGTGTTTTAGCTTGTTCCTGCTCATCCTGTCTTGGTCGAGCTCGTACACCTTCTTCCTCGTCATCCATTTGATACGGCCCGGGCGCCGACCTTGCATCAGTCCTGGCTCTGCGTTGCGGCCCTTCTGTCCGGGCGAAGGACCTTTCCCTGCCCGACGGCCTTTGCGCCATTTGCGATTGTTCAAGGGGCCAGAAGACCTGGTCGCCGCCTTCTTCACCACGGCCCCATTTGCTGTGCAGCCCACCATCATCATCGTAATCCTCTCCGAAACTGTAGAGTGTGAAGCCCTGTATTGTTCGCTTATAGACAAGAGGCTTGTCACTGAATGGGTCATTCGGCAATTCCTTGATATAGCCGGCTGATACAAGCTGTGAAAGGGCACCAGGATATCCGTCGCTGTTAGCATTGTATCGCAGGATTGCAATAGTTGTTATTAAGGCCTGTTCATCCGCTCTGATACGAGATTCAAGCTCTATTACATTGGCAATTGCAGACCCAAGAATTTCTATCAAAGGATTGTCTTTTGTTGTAGGCTGTGTTTGTTCGTTGTGTAACTGCCAGGAGGTTTTTGCTGCCACTGTATCATAGTATTCAAGAGTGCTTTTCAAATAAGGCTTAAAAGCTTGGGATTTAGGGTCTGTTTCAATTTGTTCTTGCGTATAAATTTTTTCGCCGCGCATATCAAACGGCTCACTGTAGTCTGTCACAAGCTGTTTAAGCTTATCCTCCAGGCTTTTCATCATGCCGTCATTAACCATTTTTTGGTCGAGGAGATTAAACGAAGTTCCTATAGACAAGGCTTTTACCGCAATTCCCGCCATTTTTTCTAATAAAGGCTTCGGCCCATTTGCAACATGCGCTCCAAATGTGTACAGGGCAAGTATATCGTTGGCAGCACTTGTGATGTCGCCATCTTCAGCCGATAACATTGCCCGGGCCTGTAAAGCGAAGGCTAATTGCCTTATGGGTGATAAATGAGGCATTTCATTCTGATGTTCAGGCTGATGTAGTGTCTTTCCGGTATGTTTGAACCAGCAATATGCTTTCCGGCTGCCAAGCTGTATTTGCTCAAGCGCCCGGTTATTATCCTGCACCCATTTTGTTAGCATCGCCTGTTGTTGTGCAGTCATTTCTTTCGGCCAGCTCCTTATTATAGATATCTTTAAGCTCTCGGGCTTTTCGACATAAAGTTCTATTGCCTTTTCGTAATAAGGTGCCGCGTTATCGCTTTCAGGACGCCCGGCTATTCCCAGCTTATTAAGCTCGGTGACATAATTAATCTTGGTGGTGTCGGATTCCTCGTTTTCTGTACTGATAAGCTCTTTCTGCACTGATAGAAGATCAGAAATCTGGTCTATGCCGGCAAATGCCGGGGCGAGGCTGAAAGAGGCGAGCATTAATAAAACTGCCATTGAATTAATCGACCGCTTCATAATATATCCTCCGAAACAGGATGAACGCTAATAAAGAACAATTAACGGTTTTTTTGAATAATCTTTTAACGTAAATACACAATTATCTTCTTACCTAATTATACATCAAAATTTTGGAAAATCAACTTTTTCCACGATTCTTTGATTCTTTTTCAGACCTCCTCTACACAGGCCAGACCAATCCTTTCTGTGATGTTGTCGAATTCATCTATAGAGTAAAATTCGATAATTATCCTGCCTCTTTGTCCATTTTTTCGGGTCTCAATGTTTACCTTTGTAGCGAGCTGGCTGCTGAGTTTCCTTTCCAGGTCCAGGATGTGGGGCTGCTTCGAGCGAATGGTCGTCTTGGCCTGGCTGGTACCGGTAAGATACCTTCGAACCATTCTTTCAACTTCACGAACACTCAGCCGACCTACCAATGCTCGATTGGCTAACTTGCGGCGTAGCTCATCGGTCGGCAGTGAAAGTATTGCCCGGGCGTGCCCCATAGTCAACTGGCCTTCTGACAACATTTGTTTGATTTCCTGCGGTAAGTCCAGTAACCGCAAGTAGTTAGCGATAACAGAGCGGTCTTCTCCGAGTCGTTCAGCACCCTGGGCCTGAGTCAAAGAGAAGGTGCTTAGATAATCCTGATAGGCCTTCGCACGCTCAATAGGATTGAGATCTACTCGGTGTATGTTCTCAACCAATGCCCATTCGAGTAATTGCTTATCGCTTGCTTGGCGAACCAGGGCGGGTATGGTTGTCAGAGAAGCTAATTGAGCAGCTCGTAATCGGCGCTCCCCGGCAATTAGCTGATATCGCGACCCGGCAGGGCGGACAATAATCGGCTGGATAACACCGTTAACCCTGATAGACTCAGCTAAATCTGCTAATTCCTGTTCATCCCACACCTTTCGTGTCTGATAAGGATTCGGCGATATTTCATCAATGCTGATTTCCTGCAGCGAATCGCGCAACTCTTTGTCCGGCGGGAAGTTAGAGCCTTCCGCTGGTGCAGATAATATTTCTTTTACTTCTGTTGTCTCGGATATTATCGGACTTAAAAGCGACTGAAGCCCCCTGCCGAGATGTCTTGGTTTTTCTTTCTTTTTGGCCATATAAGTGCTCCTTCACAAACAATGTTTTATGAATCCTTGTTTTATTCCCGGTTTTTTCACAGACGTTTTGAAGTTGACACAAATAATATTTCGGGATTTTTACCTAAAATTCTGCAACTTTGCTATACAAAAAAGCGTCTTTTTGTAAAAAATGTTTCACGTGAAACAATATTGAAGAATGAGTGCCAAAAGGAAAGGGCAAAGAAGAGTAATTGCATTGATCAAACAAAGCGATTTATATGAGCCGGTTGATAAGCCGCGGCCAAGAAATCTCGGGACACACAGAGAAAGATTTAATAAGACAAAACGGAAAACCCAGTAGCAGAAATGCCTGTACATGAATCAACTAACCGCCTTCGGCGGAACTTTTTTAACCACATTACCTATTTTCGCTATTATTACAAATTCCTATACCATCGAGTTAAGGTCATCACTGAAAGTTGGATATTATGCTGAAAGCCACCAAGATTATATTAGAGCCTATCCGAAAAACTATTTTCTCTTGCCCAGTCCCTGCTGCAGGGGCGGGGCTCGCCTGTTATTCCTTCGCCTTACTCGATGACAGGTCTGAATTGAGCGCAGCGAAGTGAAGTCGAAGAACCGCTAAGGTGGGAATCTCCTCTTCATTGGCCAGATTCTTCGGCCCTTCGGTGGAGTTTACCCTGAGCGTAGCCGAACGGGCTCAGGGCTACGGCTAATTCAGGGCAAGCTTTCTTTCGCCTCAGAATGAGAAGAGATGAAGGTTCACTCGGATAGGCTCTCAGTATTCTGTAACGCGACTGTTAGAAGCGTGAGTTTCCGCATCTAATTTGATGGGTGGCAGCCTCAAAGCCGAAGGCTTTGGGGATGGTAAATCCCGCCCGTTGAAGACGGGACGGGATGAATCCAGGAGAAGCCATCCCTAAGCCTTCGACAAGCTCAGGCGGGGCGCTGCGCTTGTGGATGCCACCCACCCAAGCTATAAAATTAAATTTGTCAGACTACTATGCCGTTAAGAACAAAATGTTTCACGTGAAACATCAAAAAAGAAAAGGCGGAAGTAAAAGACATAAGGTTAAAAATAGGGAAAATTGCAGAGGTCTAAGAAAAATATTGCTCTGTTGAAAACGTTGACTTTCATTTTGAGGCGAAGCCGAAGAATCTCATTTCTTGAGCCATAAAGAGATTCCCGCCTTAGCGGATCTTCGACTTCACTTCGCTGCTCTACGTTCAGAATGACGGTTTTTGGGGCTTTTCAACAGAGCAAAAAATATGAGAGAAGAAAGAAAAGAAACTAAAATGTAATGCAATACAATAGATTGTTAGTTATAAATCTTCCGAATTTACATACATTTTATATTATTAGTTGATGAGTAGACAAATTGTTTTCTGAGGCTTTATGGAGTGTAATATCGGACGTTATGGGTATAGAACGGCTCGTTCGATATCGAAGGTAAATATATTGACTCACGCAGTGTTCATATATTACAATAATTAAAGGGTTTTTTACGATTTTGTTTGTACAGCGATGTCTATTCAATCACGATAAGAGAATAGAGCAAAATCAGAATCCATCAAGACAAGACCACTTTTAGTCGGCTGTAAAATCGGTGCCGAAAAGGTATATGATGCTTAAAGCCATGAAAATATTGTTGCTGTTGCTGGTGCCGGCCGTATTTTGGCCTGGTTCGATTGTTGCTCAAAATTTAATAGCCGACCTGAATGGAGCAAATGGGGCGAACATAGTTAACTTTACCTTGTCGCCAGAGGACATGGTCCAAAAAACAGACACACTGGTCATTAACGAATTTATGGCATCCAATAGCAGTTACATCCAAGACCCACAAGGCCATTATGATGACTGGATCGAGATATACAACTACGGTACCAGTGCTGTTAATATAGGCCGGATGTACCTTACGGACAATCTATCAGTACCGACCAGGTGGCGAATACCCGATGGCAATCCGGCTGCAACGACCATCCCTCCGCAAGGCTATCTATTGATATGGGCCGACAATGATACAACTGACTCAGGCCTGCATGCTAACTTCAAAATAAGCACTGAAGGCGAGGAAATTGGCCTCTTCGACACTAACGGCAATACATTGATTGATAGTGTTGCCTTTGGCGACCAGACTACCGATATTTCATACGGCCGCTACCCCGATGCGAATGACAACTGGCGATTCTTTGGCTTGCCCAGCCCGGGAAAGCAAAATATCGGTGCGTATCTAGGTGAGGTCGCTGACACGAAATTCAGCCAGGACCGCGGTTTTTATGATACACCTTTTTCTGTCACAATCACCACAGAAACCGAAGATGCCGTAATATACTATACCCTCGACGGTTCTGAGCCGTATCATTCCGCTCATAGTGGAGGATTTTCAGGGGGGATGGTCTATACTAATCCTATTGGCATCAATAAAACCACTTGTTTGCGGATCAGGGCAATCAAGCCGGGCTGGAAACCTACAAACATGGACGCCCAGACTTATATATTCCTCGATGATGTGATTCGGCAGGACCACCGAGCGACGCTGAATGCCGGATTTCCAGGCTCATGGGGTGGGACAAGTCCGGATTACGGTATGGACCCGGATGTGATTGGGCAGAATGGAGAGGATTTGTACGACCGCATCTACACGAACACGATTCGAGATGACCTGAAGTCAATTCCTACGCTCTCGATTGCGATGAACATTGACGATATGTTTGGGCCTGAGGGCATCTATACTAACTCCACCCAGCGTGGCCAGGCCTGGGAGCGTCCGGCGTCGGTCGAACTAATCTACCCCGATGGTCGAGAGGGTTTCCAGGTCAACTGTGGGATTCGCATTCATGGCGGCTATTTTCGGCAACACAATGCTACAAAAAAGCACTCTTTCCGTCTTCTCTTCAAGGGGATTTACGGGCCGACCAAGCTGCAATATCCACTGTTTGGCAAGAACGCTGTCGATAGCTTTGAGACGATTGTTCTGCGGGCAGGTGCCAACGACGGCTATTCCTGGAATGCCGCCGTTTACACCGAGCAGTACACGCGTGATGAGTTCGGCCGGAGCTTGCAGCGAGCTACAGGCAACGCCAGCGCGCATGGAATCTTTGTTCATCTCTATATAAACGGGATTTACTGGGGGCTGTACAATCCCGCTGAGCGGCCAGACAATTCTTTTTCCGCCAGCTATTATGGCGGCGACAAGGAAGACTGGGACGCTATTCATGAAGAGGCGGCTAACAATGGAGACAAGACGGCCTGGAATCAGATGATTGCGAAGTGCCGGCAGGCCGCGAATTCCGATGAAGCGTATCAGGAGCTTCAGGGCAACAATCCTGACGGGACGCCGAACCCGGCATACCCAAATCTGCTCGATATTACAAACTATATTGACTACCTTATTGTCAATCTCTGGGGAGGCAACTGGGATTGGCCCTGGAAAAATTGGTGGGCTGGACGTGACCGGTCGCAGAACAGTACTGGCTTCAAGTTCTACTGCTGGGACTACGAAAATACCATTGGGAACAACCTGAACCGCTCACCGCTCACCAAGAACGCCTTGAACAATAATTTCTCCCAGGCGGGGCTGCCGCATCAATCCCTTAAGCAGAACGTCGAATACCGGCTGCTTTTTGCCGACCACGTGCATAAATTCTTTTTCAATGGCGGAATCCTGACACCAGAATCACTTATCGCCCGTTATGCGAACCTGGCGGCCGGTGTGGAAAGGGCCATAGTTGCCGAGTCGGCACGCTGGGGGGACCAACATCGCCATCCGCCATTAACGTTAGAGGAGTGGTACGACTGCGATTCGAACTATAACGACGGCCGAGCCGGGCGGGATTGGATTCTGAATTACTATCTTCCTCAGCGGTCTGATATTGTCCTGCAGCAGTTTCGTAATGCCGGTCTCTATCCCGATGTGGATGCGCCGGTCTTTCGTATTAACGGCTCATATCAACACGGAGGACATATCTCGAAGGATAATTTGTTCTCGATGACCGCCGCCGCGGGCACGATATGGTACACGCTCGACGGCTCCGACCCTCGAACGCCGGGGACATCTAACGGTGGTATTAGTACCATCCTCGCGACTGAGAATGCTGCCAAACGCGTGCTCGTCCCAACCGACTACGTCAGCAGCAGTTGGAAGGGGGGTGGGGCCTTCAACGACTCGGCCTGGAGGCTCTGTACCGGTAGTCCCGGCGGTGTCGGTTACGAGGCAGGCTCTGGTTACCAAAGCTATATCAGCCTTGATGTAAAAGACCAGATGTACAATGGCAATACCACCTGTTACATCCGCATTCCCTTTACCGTTAACGCCAATGGCCCGGCTGGTTTCGACTTTATGACGCTCAAAATGCGGTACGACGACGGATTTATCGCCTACCTCAACGGCACCGAGGTAGCCAGACGCAATTTCTCCGGAACGCCGGCATGGAATTCCAGAGCCTTGGCCCAGAACTCCGATTCATCGGCAGTGGTATTCGAGGATTTCAATCTCTCATCACACCTGAACGTCCTGCGTCGGGGAGAGAATATCCTGGCCATACAGGGCCTTAACCAAAGGCCCAGCAGCAGTGACTTTTTAATCTCGGCAGAACTGACTGTCGCAGAAAGCGTCCCTATCAACGACCTTGGCATCTCGCCAAGTGCCATCAGATACACCAAACCGTTCACGTTAGACAAAAGCACCCACGTCAAGTCACGTTTATTGCACGGCAGTACCTGGAGTGCCCTTAACGAGGCCACCTTTGCCGTAGGTCCTGTTGCAGATTACCTGCGTATTACAGAGATTATGTACCATCCGCAAAGCCAGGAAGATCCAAACGCCGAATTCATTGAACTGAAGAATATCGGAGCAGAAACATTGAATCTGAACCTGGTAAGCTTTACGAACGGAATCGATTTTACCTTCCCTAATCTGGAACTTGCAGGGGACGAATACATCCTTGTTGTCAAAGACTTAAATGCTTTTGCGGCTCGGTACGGCATCGACTTAAATATAGCCGGCCAATACTCCGGCAGCCTGGACAATCGAGGTGAAAGGATTGAGCTGATAGATGCAGCCGACGGGATAATTCACGATTTTGAGTACGAGAACGGCTGGTATGACATTACCGATGGTCTTGGTTTCTCTCTGTCTGCAAAAGACCCGACCAGCACCGACCCGGACGACTGGGACAGCAAGAGCGGTTGGCGTCCAAGCGCTGGTGTTGACGGCTCGCCGGGCTGGGACGATAGCGATAGTGTCCCTACGCTCGGCAATATAGTAATTAACGAATTGTTAGCCAATTCACACGCCGGCACCGGAGACTGGGTAGAGCTGCATAACACCACCGAAAACCCCATTAACATCAGCGGCTGGTTCCTCAGCGATAGTAAGAGTAACTTTATGAAATATGAGATTGCCGCAGGAACAACGATTGAACCCTACGGCTACATTGTTTTTTATGAGGACCTGCATTTTGGCAATCCGAGCGCTCCGGGCTGTATCGTCCCCTTTGCTCTGAATAAGAACGGCGAAACATTGTATCTGCACTCGGCTCAGGAAGGTGTATTGACAGGATACAGCGAGCAGGAAAAATTCGGCACCTCGGGAACCGGCATAGCCTTCGGCCGTTATCGCAAAAGTGTCGGCACCTATAATTTTGTGGCAATGAACCGGAACACTCCCGGTAGCACTAATGCTTATCCAAAGGTCGGCCCGATAGTAATCAGCGAGATTATGTACTATCCCGATATCGAAGCGGACGTCGAATATGTCGAGCTATACAATATAAGCGGTTCGCCGGTCACATTGGCCGAGTACGACAACGAGCAATCCATATATGTCCCCTGGCGGTTCACTGACAGCGATGGCATCAGCTTTGATTTGCCGCTTGATACTACGATGGCTGCCGGTGAGTATTTGCTGTTGGTCAAGAACAAGAACGCACTTAATTCGCGCTACCCGGCTGTTCCAATTGGAGCCCAGATATTTGAATGGGGCCCGGGGAGGCTGGATAACGGCGGTGAGAAAGTCGAGATCTCTAAACCGGCAGACGAGGTCGAGGGCACGCGTTATTATATCCGGGTAGATCACGTCAATTACAGCGATGGCTCGCATCCCGTTGGCCAAGACCCCTGGCCGAGTCAGCCGGACGGATGGGGAGCATCATTGAGCCGAGTATCCTCACAGCATTACGGCAATGACCCCAACAACTGGACAGCAGCTTATCCTCCAACGCCCGGCTGGTAGATTTTTAGAGATTTTTATCGGACTATTTCTTTTATAGCCTGAAAAGCAATAATCAGACTTGCTCCGGAATTACGAATGGCTTGCGGTAATCCCTCGTTAAAAGTTTGTTCGCCCGCTTTGAGAACTTGCCGAAGAACCTTTCTTTCCTCGAATTCATCCTGAGCCAGGGACCAAGGACGGCAGGCGTCTTTTTGAGGCTCACTCCATTGGCTGCAAGATGGCCCTGAAAACGCTCGAAGGCTTCCAGCGAATCTTTATCCCCCCGGATTACTTCTCTGATTTGCTCATTCGAGGATTCTGCACCGATTCTGTAGGAGATATTCCCCATATGACATAAAGCGGTGGAGAGGTGTCCTTCGAGGATATCTGTCCTGATATCGCTGATTTTTCGGCTGCGCACCGCCTTGATGAAGCCGGCCTGCGGCCCGGGGCTGCTCGATTCGAAACGTTTGATTTCTTTGCCCTTATTATCGTAGAACACACCATTCGTAAGGTCAGCATAGCCGTTCTCGCACTGGACAACCACGCCGGTATTGGGTGAGAGGCTCGGTCGTCCACTTCGCATAACCACGCCGGCAGCGCTGACCGCGCGGTATATGTCCATATTCGAATCGTCGTTGCTGGTTGGCAGGCCTCTTACCTCATATATTATCGGAACCTTCTCGTAATCAAAAATAGCTATCTGAGTATTCGGTGTTTCGCCGTCATCGTCGTACCCGAAGCGCCCGCCGATGCTCATTACCCGCTTGGGCAATTCCGCTTGGCCCAAGACCCAGCGGCATACATCTAATTGGTGGGGGCCGTTGTTGCCGATTTCGCCGCACCCGGTCGTCCATACCCAGTGCCAGTCGTAGTGCAGATTTTTGCGCATCAAGGGCCCCATCGGAGCCGGTCCGCACCACAAATTATAGTCCACCGACTCAGGAACCTTCTGCGGCCCATTTACCTTTCCCATACTTTCGCGTCGTTTATAGCAAAAACCACGCACAACCACGATATTACCGAGCTCGCCCCGCTGGATGCATCTGACCGCCTCGACCAATCCGTCATTGGAGCGAAGGTCAAGGTCGGCCTGCACGATGCGATTATACTTTCGAGCCGCCTCGACCATCTTACGGCCTTCAAAAATATTGTGCGAAACAGGCTTCTCGACGCAAACATCCTTGCCCGCCTGACACGCCCAAACGGTTACCAGTGCGTGCCAGTGATTGGGCGTTGCGGTCGAAACGGCGTCTATGTGCTTATCCTCCAGGACCTTACGGACATCAACATAAGCATCAACTTTCTGTTTTCGGGCCTTAAAATCCGCCACTCCTCGGGCCAGAATATCCCTGTCCGCATCGCACAAGGCCACCACCCGCACGCCTGGTATTTTTAGATATGCGTTAATGTGTGTCCTGCCGTGACCCCGAAAACCCACCACGGCCACGCGAATGTCGTCATTTGCACCCCGGACACGGGAAAACGGCAACGCCAGTACAAGACCGGTGGCTATCGAACTTTTCATAAAATCCCTGCGTGTAATCTGTTTCATCGTTTTGCTCCTGTTATTGTGACTGATTTGTTTACAAAACCTGTCTCCTGCCTTTGAATTGTGTGTGTAGTAGAAAAGTGATAACGAAGAACCATGCTTTAGTCAATCCCATAATTGAGGGATTTGGGTGAAGGTACGTTAATATGGCGCACAAAGATTGAGCAGACAAAAGGACTTAAGCGGCTTTGTCACTGACACACCCTCAGCGCAAAGGCACAAACTCAGCCAAAAACCAAGTGAAACAACAACTGCAATCCCTGCTGGCAATCTCCCATTTTGTAAGATGTTCGGCGTCTGTAGAATCCCCGTACAAAGATAGGTGACTATGTCCCCGTTTGTTTCTAAACAAGAATGCCTTTACAGTTTACGCTCTTCCGAGGGTCTTCAGGTATCTCTTTGACTTGCGAAGTCCCATTCTGGAGGCCTTCTTTTTTACCGCATCATTCGGCCTTCCCAGCTTAGCAGATATTTCGGCAGTGGGATTGCTCGGGAAAAGTTTCTTGAGCAGACTCAGCTCACCCCTCGACCATAAACCCTTGATGAGCTTCTTTTTTCCCTTCTTTTTTTTGGCCATGATATGACTCCTTATTACATTAACCGGACTTATGGTTTGTAACCCGCTTCGGAGCAGTATAATGAGTGACGCGGTAACAATCAAACAATTTTTATTTTTAAGGCAAAAAAAATAATTCTTCGGCGGTCAATTTTGCGTGCGTTTTTGACTGGTAGGTGACGCGGAGAAGCCACGTCAATTCAAGGCCAATCTTTGGCCGGATTCTATCATTTTACTCTGTAAGACCAATAGTCCTATGCCTAATTGTGGATCGGCATCTATCGTTTCCCGGCTCGTCCGGCAACAATTGAACGTGGGTTCACGCTTAATTGGTCCGGGATGGGACTTAAGAGCGTAGTTTCGGCGGTCTTTTACGGCTGATTCATTCGCCTTTTGCACGTCGGCTATCTTCCGCAGCTCGTCACTTCGTAGTTTCACTTTCACATCGGGCAAGAGGCCCCAATTTTCGCTCCCCGGTTTTCCACACTCGTCCCGGCCTGTTATCCTTTGGCCTGACGGTAAATAATAATATGCTGTTGTGTATTTTAGTGTTGCACCCCCGCCGAGATGGCCCACTATTGATTGCACACTGCCTTTGCCATAGCTTCTTTCACCGACGACAGTCGCCCGGTTATGCTTTGGTTCCTGCAATACCCCCGCCAAAATTTCCGAAGAGCTCGCTGAAGAACTGTCTATGAGTACGACCATCGGGTAGTCAGGATGAGTTTTTTCCTTGTGCGCCGATATATAAGTCGGCATCCCACATCGTGGTTGTATTCTCGCTATCAA
>SMTZ1_10013789_pt1 | contig 17358 bp, 14 predicted proteins | sample DeeMarSWOR136_30_FD_25667 | JGI IMG/M metagenome (IMG submission 25667)
CCTCGATAGCAGCATAGCCTCTGCCGCTGATGTCAACCGCTACCATCGCCAGCGCCTCGTCCATAGGCACCACGGCATGCCCCATCCTCACGATGCCCCGCCGCTCTCCCAGCGCCCGGTCAAACGCCTGGCCCAAACAGATGGCGACGTCCTCCAGGGTATGATGCTGCCCTACCTCGAGATCGCCTTTGGCCTCAACCTCCAAATCGAACAGGCCATGCCGTGCTATCTGGCCTATGAGATGATCGAGCATCCCTATGCTAGTGCTCGCCTGGCACTTGCCCTTACCGTCTATCACAAATTCCAGCCTGACCTTGGTCTCGCCAGTCTCCCGGTTTACAGTAGCTCTTCTCTCAGCGGGCATGTTACCCTCCTTCCAACTTAGCCAGCGCCTCGACCAGGGCATCGGTATGCTCCGGCTTGCCCACGCTTATGCGCAGCATATTCCTCAGCAGCGGGGTATCGAAGTACCTGATGAAGATGCCCTTCTTATCCAGTCCCTGCTTTATCTCCCGGGCGTTGCCTCGGGCAACCCGGCATAGGATGAAATTCGCTTCAGAAGGCAGCGGCAAGAGCACCCCCTGCTCCTTCAGCATGGCGGAGAGCCGCTCCCGCTCGGCAACGATCGCCTTGACCCTGTCCTGAAGATAATCGATGTCCGCCAGTGACTCCCTGATCGCAATCATCGCCGCTATGTTCACGTTGTACGGCATCTTGATCCTGCGGACAAGCTCAGCGATGTTGAAGGGCAAGATGCCGTAGCCAGCCCTCAGGCCACCCAACCCCGCCCATTTGCTGAACGAGCGCAGGACTATGAGATTGGGGTACGTGGGAACCAAAGGGGCGAAGGTCTGCCCGCTGAACTCGTAATACGCCTCATCCACAACCACGACCACTCCAGTATCTACCAGCTCCAGGATGATGTTGGGGAGGGTGGCGTTACCGGTGGGGTTGTTGGGGGAGGCGATGAAGACGACCTTGGTCCGCTCATCTATAGCCGATTTCACAGCGGCGACATCCACCTCGTAGGCGTCGTCACGGGGCACAGTGACCGTTTTGCCGCCGCAGACCGCCGTGCTGAAAGGGTACATGCCGAATGTGGGCACACAGTTGATCGTCTTATCACCTGGCTCTAAAAATACGCGCAAAACCAGATCGATGAGCTCGTCGCTGCCGCTGCCGACCACGATATGCTTTTGGCCCACCCCAACATACTCCTCCAACGGCTCCTGCAGCTCACTGTGCAGAGGGTCGGGATAGATATGGTAGAAAGAGTAGTCCGCCAGAGCACGGGGCACTCGGGGAGAGCAGCCATAGGGGTTCTCATTGCCGTCCAGCTTTATCAGCCTCTCCACAGGAACGCCTGAGCGCTCGCTGAGCGCCTCCAACGGCACAATAGGCTCATAGGGCTCGATACCCGCCAAGTCGCCTCTAATGTGGTTCTCAGCGCCTCTGATGGGATCGTAGGTCATTGGCTGGACTCCCCTTGTTCCAGGTCTTCGAGCCTCCTCTCGACCGAGAGGGCATGAGCGCTCAACCCTTCAGCCCTGGCGATAGATGCCGATGCCGGCCCCAGCGCCTTCAACGCCTCGTCATCCAGGTCAACCAGTATGGAGACCTTGAGAAAGTCGAGTACGCTGAGCGGTGAGCTGAAGCGGGCGGTTCCTCCCGTGGGCATGACATGGCTCGGCCCTGCGGTGTAATCGCCGAGAGTCTCCGCCGTCTCAACGAATACGCCACCAATCCGATCAAGATAGGAGCGGGCATCTTTCATCGCGAGGCAAAGGTGCTCCGGCGCATATAGGTTCACCAGTTCGATAGCCTCATCAATGCCAGCCACAACGACTATAGCGCCGTTATTCTGCAGAGACTGCCGTGCAATGGCCTGCCTCTCCAGGTCGTTAAGCTGGCGCTCGACTTCCTCACTGACCTCATCTGCCAGACGAGGTGACATGGTGATGAGCACAGCAGAGGCCATCTCGTCGTGTTCCGCTTGGGCAAGAAGGTCGGCGGCGCAGAAAACGGGGTTTGCCGAGTCATCGGCGAGAATAACGGTCTCGGTGGGGCCATGCAGCCCATCGATAGCCACGGCCCCGTAGACCTGCTTCTTGGCCAGCGTGACGAAGATATTGCCCGGGCCGCAAATCTTATCCACCCGGGGAACAGATTCGGTGCCGTATGCCATAGCGGCAACGGCCTGAGCACCCCCCACCTTGAAGATGCGGTCCACCCCGGCGATGCCAGCCGCTGCCAGCGTCGCTGCCGGGACCGCTCCATCCGGTGCAGGCGGCGTTGCCACGACCACCTCCCCAACCCCCGCAACCCTGGCCGGGATCGCCGTCATCAGCACCGTTGACGGGTATGACGCCTTTCCCCCGGGAACATAGATTCCTACACGCTCGAGAGGGCGAACGAGGAATCCCAGCCCACCCTCAACAAATTCCAGCCCAAGGTTTCGTTTCTGGGCAACGTGAAAACTGCGCACCCTCTCAGCAGCGAGTTCTAGAGCGCTCATCAGCTCTTTGCCCACCACGTTACGGGACTCAGCGATCTCCTCCTGTGCTACTTCCAGTTGGTTGAGCTCCACCCCATCGATACCCCTGCCGTAATCGAAAAGGGCGCTGTCCCCCCTGGCACGCACCTCGCTGAGAATCCGGGCCACCGCTTCATCGAGGGTTAGCTCCCGGGAGAACACATCCCTTATCCTCTGCTTCAGGGCAGGCGAGTCTGCGGCAAGCTCGATAGGAGAGCGCTTCAGCAGCAGAGACTTCGCAGCCTTCAGGTCTCGCACTATCCTCATCTCAGATACTCCTCAGCCACTCTCACTGAATCTTCTATAGACTGCTCACGGAACGCTCGAAGCGGCTCATCGGGAACCATCCTCAGAACCTGCTCCACCCTAGCATCGAGAGAAGCGAAAAAAGCCTCCTGTTCCTCAGGAGCGATTTCTCGCATCCAGATAAGGTACCTTTCAGCAAAGAAGCGAAAGCCCTCCCAGTTCGCCTTCCTGGCGGCGGCTATAGAGACGAACTCACGCCACCGTTCCAAGCTGAAGTGATCAATAAAACTGACAGCTATCCCGGCGGTCGAATCAAGCAGCTCGTTACAAATCATAGACATGCTGCTGCTATTGAGCCGCTCCCGGCGGTCGAGCTCGAATTGAAGCACCCGGTCTAAAAGATTGGCCATGGGGTCCCCCCCGAGGGGCGACGATTTGCCGAAAAAAGGACGGTAAATCCGATAGATCCAGGCTTCATCGGTAACCAGGTGGGAAAGGTAACCGGCAACAAAAGACTTCGTTGCAGCACTCAAGTTCGCGTCCTCGACAAGCTCCCGATGGGCTTCAAACATGCGCTCTACCCCACTGGCACCCTCCTCGCTATCCAATGAGAGAAAGTGCGTCTCTTCGCGGCCGCTAGAGATGAAAAAACGAATATCCGGCGCCGTGGAGCCAAGGTAGTAGCTCCCCCGGTTGTCATCCACAACAGGATGGCGCGACTTTGATATGGCTTCCTCCGCGATGCCTAAATGAAGACAAATAGGAGGCAACAGGCTCCTTTCTTAAGAAAGGGGGTGGGCCTCTACGCCCCGGCGCATCGCTTCAACAAGGTGCGATATCTTCTCTCTCTTGTCCAGGCGCCCCATAGCTTCGGTATTACCTATGAGACATGCCGAAGATTCAAACAGGGTATCGATGATCTTAAGATTGTGCCGGGCAATCGTTGAGCCGGTCTGAGTGTTCTCGATGAGGACATCGGCGTCCTCGGGCAGGAAAGCCTCGCTCGCCCCCCAAGTAGGGATAATCTTACATGGTGTCAGATGGTTGTCATGGGCATACTTATCGGCTATATTGACATACTCCGAAGCTACGCGCAGCGCGGAGTCCCGTTTCAATTTCCTCAGGTCATCAGTGTTCGAAACCGGCATATCCTGTGTGACAACAGCTACAATTCTGACCCTGCCAAAGCCAAGTTGAAGTAGCTCCTCAACCGGACTCGAAGGAAAGCGGAAGTGGTGATCCCGGAGCCAGTCCCTGCCGGTGATGGCCAGATCGAAGTTGCCATTAGCCACCTGAAGCGGCATGTCCTGCGGCCTGATAACCTTTACCATAACTCCATCGAGGCCAATTCGGGGCCTGGCAGTGGGCCTGCCCACATTATAACCATCGATTTTGAGCCCGGCCCCGTTTAGGAAATCGACAGTATGAGGCTGCTGATGGCCATCGGGCACCGCCAGAGTAACCACAGGCTCGCCGACGACCGGGCGCTGCGCTTCTGCTTCGGCACCAACGCCGACAGCCTCCTCGACACCGATATCCCCGACGTCTGTACAGGAGAGCGCTACCAAAAACCGGCTCAAGTCTTTCCCCTGCAGGCTGTTCCTATTGGCCACCAGGCAAGCGCTGCTTTCCAGGATAGTTGCAACCGGAACCAAGCCCTGCTCCCGAAGTCGGTTCGACGAGGTTTCGGCTACTATCGCCAGCTCAGCGTTCTCCGGAGGATAAACACCGGCCGCCCCCCAGGCGGGGAATATCTGGAATCTCCTCAGCCGCCGCTTCAAGGCAAAGGACTCTGCCAGGTTGGGGTACTCGCTGACGATGCGCACACTTTGGGAACGGCTTTCCAGCGCCTCGAGCGATTTGGCCTCAGATGAACTGGCGGCAACAGCATAAAGACTTCGCTTTCCATAGCCCAGGTTCCCAACCTTCACCACGGCATCGCTGTGGTACTTGACCAGGAGCTCCTCCACCCAGTCCAGGCGGCAGATGCCCAGATCATAGTTCCCAATAGCTACCTGAATAGCGATGTCCTTCTCATGAAACACCTTGGTGAGGATATCGGGAAAATCATCGCACTGCGGCCGATAGGAGCGGGACCCTTCATGGTAATCGCCAATGGCAAAGCCCGCTTCCTCCAGCAGTGCCGCTGTGCTTTCTTGAAGTTGCCCTTTGGGCAAGGCCAGCTTTACTTGCACCCCGCCCCCTCGAGGAACCTTAGTAGCTCGGCGGGGGAAGACTCCCGCCGCTTCTTGCCGCTGAGCTGATCGATCAACTCGATGCCCTCCCCACCGCGCATATCAACTATCCAGCGAAAATCGCCGGTTTCCTTGTAGCCCAAATCGAACTCTGCGATATAACCTGCGTCTCGCAATAGCCGGGCGACCTCGAGAGAATCCCTGAGCCCTTCAGCGTCTTTCGCCTTGACCAGAATCCGCTCTCGCCGCGGCATCTCTTCTACCAAATCCATAAACTCGTCAACATAGAGAGCAAAGCCCGAGGCGCAAATGCTCCTTCCCCCGACCAAGGGGATCAGTTCATCGTATCTACCCCCTCCACCCAACTTCCGCCCCATGCTGTGGAACCCAAAGATGATGCCAGTGTAATATTCAAAGCTTCTCCCCGAGGTGAAATCGATTCGATAGCCAAAGCCCAACCCGGTTAGCAAGCTGGCAATCCGAGCCAGTTCATCTAGGCTAGGCTCAAGCGCGGGCAGTGATGGAGCACAAACGCTCCTCAGGTTGTCCACAAAGCTGGGAGAGCTTCCCTTCATGGCAAACAGAAGTTGCAGCTGCTTCTCCAGTTCTGGATTCTTGCCCTTTATGTCAACCAGCACATCCACATTCCCGGAGAAGATCTGATCCAGCACCCCGGCTTCCTGCTCCCCACGCAATCCCAATCCTTCGAGGAAAGTCCTGAGCAATCCCGCATGAGCCAGCCGAATCTCCACTGGAGCGATCCCCAGCCTTGCAATGGCTTCCAGCGCCAGCGAAAGCAGCTCGACATCGCCTTCAGGTCTGCTGCCGCCAATGAACTCGGCACCGCACTGCCAGCGCTCCCTCGACTCCTCGCCTGTGCCCTCGAACGCAAACATATCCTCCACATAGAAGAGCTTAGCTATGGGGAGATCCTGGAAGTTCTCTACATAAAGTCGGGCGACAGGAATGGTTCCATCGGGCCTGAGCACCACCCGCTCCCCGCTCCAGCCATCCCAGTCGAGAAAGGAGTAAACCCGTCCCAGCATATCGGGGGATAGCGTCCCCGCGGAGGTAAAGAGATGTAGATACTCCAGAACGGGGGTCCTGATCTCCTGATATCCCCATCCGAGGCAACAGTCTCTAAATTGCGCTTCTATCTGGCGAAACTTGGCCATGTCCCCGGGCAGCAAATCACGCGTCCCCTTGCACCTCGGAACCTTCACCTTTACCTTCCATCAAGCCAATTTGGCACTATTCTACACCCATTTATGGGGGTGTTCAACGCTACTTGCCCCCTCCCTCTAACCCCCTCCCGCTAGGGGAGGGAGGATCACAAATCCCTCTCCCTCGAAGGGAGAGGTTAGGTGAGGGTGAATCCTGCTAAACCTCCTCCTCCCTGAGGGTATTAACGATGTACTGAATTTCTTGCGTGGTCAAGCCAAAGCGGTGCAGCGTATGGCGGATGATCTCTAGTCCGGCCTCCAACTCCGGGCGCACCATCTCAGCGACTCCGAGACTCCGCAGCACCCCGGTATCCTCGTCCCGGTGAACCCGAGCCACCACATCGAGCCTGGGATTGATCCTGCGGGCGTTCGCCACCGCCATCTTGGCAGCTATGGGATCGGGAAAAGTAACCACCAAAACCCTAGCCCTCTCCAACTCCGCCCGAGCCAGAATCTCAGGATTGCTGGCATCCCCGTAGATGCAGGGAATACTCCTCTCACGCGCCAAATCGATGACTCTTGGGTCTATATCGATGACAAGGTAAGAGAAATTCCTCCGCTCAAGCACCTGCCCCAAGCTCTTTGCCATTCGGCCATAGCCACAGACCACTGCATGGCCGGAAAGCTGCCTCCCTTGCTCTAATACCGCGGGATCAAGCCGAGCAGCCAGAAAACTTGAGACTCTCTCTAACTGGATTAGCCGGTGGTAGATCTTTGAGGTCAAGCCCATGCCAAAGGGAGTCAGCAATATAGTGATAACTGCGGCAGCCATGGTCAGTGAATACAGATCGTTGGAGATGATGTCCATTTCGAGGGCGAGGGCAGCCAAGACAAAGCTGAACTCACCTATCTGGAAGAGACCGCTGCCTGCAAACAGACTCGTCTTGGCGCTGTAACCGAAGCCCAAGGGGACGAGCGCCGTGATTAAGAACTTGCCCAGCACAATGGCCGCTACAACAGCGCCTACCTCTCCCGGGTTCTGTGCTATAAAGCCAGGATCGGCAAGCATCCCCAGAGAGACGAAGAAAAGGATGGCGAATATATCCCTCAGGGGTTTGATGTCGGCCAGAGCCTGATGGGCATACTCAGATTCACTGAACAGCAGTCCAGCGAGGAAGGCGCCCAGTGCTGCTGAAAGCCCGACGTAATCGGCGGCAAAGGCCGCCCCAAGGGAAAGGCATACTAATGTAAGTAGGAAAAGCTCCCGGGAGCGCCCCCCTACCACCCTCCTCATAACCCGGGGAAGCACCCAATAGCCCAAGGCAAATATCACCACCAGAAACAGGACTGCCTTCAAGGCAGCCCACCCCAAGGCCTCCCAAACCCCCATCTCCGGGTCGCCCAGAGACGTAAGAATGACCATCATTATAACCACGCTGAGGTCCTGTACCAGGAGAATGCCAATCATCACCCGCCCATGGGTGCTCCCCAACTCCCCACGCTCCATGAGAGTCTTCAGGACAATGATGGTGCTACTCAGCGCAATGAAGAAACCGAATACAACCGCCTCCTTAAGCGACCACTGGAGCAGCCAGCCCACCATCAGCCCCAGCGCCACAGTGGCCACTATCTGGGCGGCCCCGCCAAATACGGCAACCTTTCCTACCTGCCTCAGGGTCTTAAGAGAGAACTCTATGCCCAGGGTGAACATCAGCAGTACGACTCCGATTTCGGCCAGTGTCTCAACGTCGCCCACCTCACTAACCAGCTTCAGCCCATAAGGCCCAATGACGATCCCGCTCAGGAGATAGCCCAGGATAACGGGCAGCTGCAAGAGGCGCGCTGCCATACCCCCAACGAGCGCAACCCCGAGAACGATTGCCATACTCGCCAGTAGGCTTAGGTCACCCATGTCACTCCTTGCCAAAGTTGGGAATTGCCCAGGCAACAACAATCCATGTTGGGATTATACATGCTGATAGCCTAGCAGGTACAGGTCTCGCTCTGCAAGTCCCTCTAAAATTTGGGGGTGCCTGCTGTTATTCTGAGCCAAAGCTTGGGGGGAAGAATGCTGAAATTCGTGAGTAGTTAACACACAATACCGATATTACCGCCAGAGCCCCCTACTAGCCTGTCTTGCCTCCTCCTCGAGCTGCGCCAAGCGCTCCTGGTATTTAGTATCCGGCGGGTAGGAAATAGCCTGAGCGTAGCCAAGGCGTACCAGCTCACCATTGACGAAAACGCCATCGACCCAAACATAGCGAAGAAGTCTCCCATAGACATCTGTCTCCGATACGTCTTTCTCTAGTGTCACCGTCTTTCCCTCCACCAACTCCCTGTTCTTGGCCCACGCCTCGAGGCCGTAGTACTCTGTTTGCGGGTAGACCTCCGGGGCATCGATACCGATGTATCTTACTCGCGCGCCCCCCTCGACCTCGATAGTGTCGCCGTCGATAACTCGAACGACCCTTACCTGACCTTTGGTGTCGACGACGCTGATTTCAGTGTCGGAGGCACAGCTCAGGAGAAAAGCAGCAATCAATATCAACAGAAGTAGCAGAGGTCGCTTCATTCCTCATGAGGGGACAAAGTCGATAATGTTGAGCCGCAGCAGTTGCCTTCCGCTCCAGTCCTCTTTCTCCAGCTTATAGACAATATCGAGATGGGAGGATAGCTTTTGTCCGTCACGCAGCTTTAGCTTGAGATGGTCTCCGTCGCTCCCAACTTTGCGCGAGTCCACTACCTTCACATTTCGACTAAGGAAAGTGGGGGCCTGATTGGCCTGCCCAAAGGGCGCCAGAGCGCTTACGAGCTTGTAGGTTTCTCCACTCAACGTAGACAGTGGAATATCGGCATCGATGGTTATCGCAGGTCGAAGGTCGACTCCTGCCAGTTCTCGGGCTGCTATCTCCAGAAGCCGCTCCTCAAGTCGGTCAACATCGGCGCTGGGCACGACGAAGCCCGCCGCCTGGCGATGCCCTCCGAAGCGGGAGAGCATATCCTGGCACTCGGTCAGGGCGGCGATGATATCGAATTCGGGGATGCTGCGAGAACTACCTCTGGCTACCTCCCCGTCCAACTGGAGCACAATAGCCGGTCGATAGAATACATCGGCCAGCTTGCCAGCGACCACTCCCATCACACCGGGAGGGTAATCGGAGCCGCCAACCATCAGCAGCGGCAGGTCAGCCCCCTTGACAAGCAATCTCTCCTTCGCCTTGGCAAGATACTCGGCGCTCAGCCTCTGGCGCTCGCTGTTACTAGACTCAAGTGCACTGGCAAGATGACGAGCCTGCGTTCGAGAAGATGTAGTCAGTAGCTCATAGCTGGTGACAGCGTGATCCATTCTTCCGCTGGCATTAAGCCTGGGCCCCAGCATATAGGAGATGCTCTCTTCATCGAGTTTACCCACGAGCCCACGTTTTACCAAATATCGATTCTCTCCTTCCACAGGTACCATGTCGGCAACAGTTCCCAGGGCAACCAAGTCTAGAAAACCATCCCACTCTCCATCCCTATGAGTTGCCCCAAAAAGCGCCTGCAGGAGCTTGAATGCAACCCCTACGCCCGCCAGCTCGGAAAACGGGTAACCAGAGTCGGGACGTTTGGGGTCGATGGCCGCCAAGGCAGAAGGAGGCTGGTCAGGAGCCACATGATGGTCTGTGATAACAATGTCCAGCCCCAGTTTTCGCCCCTGCTCCACCTCGGAGACCCCACTGATGCCGCAGTCGACGGTCACTACCAAGCTAACCCCCTTCTCTCTCAGGCTCTTTAGAGCAGAGGAGTTCAGCCCGTGACCTTCATCCAGGCGGTGAGGGATGTAATGAACAACCCTGCCCCCCATCTGCGAGATACCCTGTGTTAATAGAACAGTGCCAGTAATGCCATCGGCATCGAAATCTCCATACACGGCAATGAGTTCATCTCCAAGCAAGGCGCGGAGGATCCTGGTCACAGCCTTGTCAATATCTGGGAGGAGTAGGGGCGCATGTGTTAGCCTCTCGTCAGCAACGAGGAAGGGCTCGTACTCAGCAGGATCCACGATGCCACGATTATGGAGCAATTGGACAAGTAACGGGGTTATGTCCGGCAGTTCGGCTGAGCAGCCATCCTTCTGATACTGCGACAGGGGTTCGCCCCCAAGCCGCTGTGCCAGCGCGTCATAGGGAAGCGGAGGGCAAATTTGCCATCTTTGCCGGGTCAAGCATTACTCCTGAAAGTCAAAAACAGGCCGAGGCAAGCCAGGGCTTCATCTGAGTGTACACCGCTTTTTGGCTCAGGTCAATTCCCGTTCCTTCCGCCCCGAAACGGACATCTAATAAATAAGGCGGGGAATTCCCGCCTTATTTGCCAAATTGTTAAGGGCATCATTGTGCCCTCATTACACCTCCCGGAATTCGCCCTCCACAGTGCCTTCATCGCCCTTGCCTGGTTCTTCCTCACCCGGTGCCTCACCACCCGGAGGTGGAGGAGCACCCGCCTGCTGATAGACGGCTGCGCCCACCTTCTGCATTACGTCGGAGAGTTCCTGACTTGCGCGCTTGACCTCCTCTATGTCGCTTCCTGATAGCGCCGACTTCACTGCTGCTATTTTGCTGTCAACCTCCCCCTTTAGATCAGCAGGCACCTTGTCACCCTGCTCTCTCAGCGTCCTCTCCGCAGTATACGCCAGGTTATCAGCCATATTGCGGGTCTCAATCTCGTCACGCTTCTTGGTATCCTCAGCAGCATGCATCTCAGCCTCCTGCTGCAAGCGCTCGACCTCCTCCTTAGACAGCCCACTGGATGCGGTTATGGTGATTTTCTGTTCCCTGCCTGTACCCTTATCGTGGGCCTTAACACTGAGGATGCCATTGGCATCGATGTCGAAGGTAACCTCGATCTGAGGCATCCCACGCGGTGCCGGAAGGATACCATCGAGCATGAAGCGCCCCAGGGTCCTATTATCGGTAGCCATGGGACGTTCCCCTTGAAGCACATGAATCTCAACGCTGGGCTGATTGTCAGCGGCCGTGCTGAATATCTGGCTCTTCGATGTTGGAATCGTGGTATTGCGAGCGATGAGGGAAGTCATCACCCCCCCCAGGGTCTCGATGCCTAAGGTAAGAGGAGTGATATCGAGTAGCAGCACATCCCTAACGTCTCCCTTGAGCACCCCCGCCTGAATCGCGGCCCCGATACCGACCACCTCATCCGGGTTGACTCCTTTATGCGGCTCTTTGCCGAAAAGCTCTTTGACCTTATTCTGCACCAGAGGCATCCTGGTTTGACCACCAACGAGTATGACCTCATCGATCTGGTCGGCGGAAATACCGGCGTCAGTTAGCGCCTGGCGGCAAGGCTCGACGGTCTTCTCCACCAGATCCATCACCAGTTGCTCAAGCTTGGCCCTGGTCAAGGTGATATTGAGATGTTTAGGGCCTGAGGCATCGGCGGTGATGAAAGGAAGGTTTATCTCAGTCTGCGCCACTGTGGAGAGTTCGCACTTAGCCTTCTCCGCTGCCTCCTTCAGCCGCTGCAGCGCCATCTTGTCCTGCCTGAGATCGATCCCCTGATCCCGCTTATACTCATCGCACAGCCAATCCATGACGCGCTGGTCCAAATCGTCGCCCCCCAGATGGGTATTGCCATTGGTGGACTTGACCTGGAAGGTTCCCTCACCCAATTCCAGGATCGAGATATCGAAGGTGCCGCCGCCGAGGTCATAGACGGCGATGGTCTCGTCCTTTTTCCTGTCCAGCCCATAGGCGAGGGAGGCAGCAGTGGGCTCATTGACGATGCGCAGCACCTCGAGCCCGGCGATCTTCCCAGCATCCTTGGTCGCCTGTCGCTGGCTATCGCTGAAGTAGGCAGGTACTGTTATCACAGCTTCGGTGACCTTTTCCCCGAGATAAGCCTCGGCATCTGTCTTCATCTTCTGCAGGATCATCGCCGAGATCTCAGGTGGACTGTAATCCCTGTCGCCCATTCTGACCCCCACGTCGCCATTGGAGGCTTCGATCAACTTAAAGGGCACCAGCTTCTTGTCCGCCTCCACCGTGGCCTCATTGAACTTGCGCCCCATGAACCGCTTGATGCTGAAGATAGTATTCTCCGGGTTGGTAATCGCCTGACGCTTGGCAACCTGCCCCACCAACCGCTCGCCACCCTTGCTCACCGCTACCACCGAAGGGACCACCCGCCCCCCTTCCTGGCTGGGGATCACCACCGGCTCGCCTGCCTCCATGACAGCAACGCAGCTATTTGTCGTGCCCAGATCGATACCAATTACCTTTGCCATATCCAACCTCCATAGAGTTGCATAGGTTTACTCTCGCTCCTCGATAGGCTCCACCCCCCCCTCTTTCCCCACCTTTACCTTAGCCGGGCGGAGCAAACGATCACGAAGCTTATAGCCCTTCTGTATTTCCTCGCAGACCTTCCCTTCCTCCCCCTCCACACACATCACTGCCTCGTGGAGATTGGGGTCGAATTCCTTGCCCTCAGCCTCGATCTCCAAAAGCCCCCGATCCTCGAGAACCGCTTTCAGCTTACGATAGATAAGCCTGATACCATCAACCCAGGCGGGCCCATCGAAGTCTTCGGAAGCGTTTTCCAGGGCTCGCTCCAGATCATCCAAGGCGGGAAGCAGGTCTGTGATGAGAGTGGCGTTGGCGAAACTAGCCATCTCCGCCCGCTCCTGCTCACTGCGCCTCTTGTAGTTAATAAAGTCTGCCTCTGCTCGCTGCCAGTTGGCCAGATACTTCTCCGCCTGCTCCTTTGCCTCCTCAAGCGCTTTCTTCAGCGATTCTAAGTCCTCAGCCTCCTCAATCTCCCCCCTCTCAACACCTTCCTGATCTGGCGAGAAGTCCCTCTCTTCGTCGGCCAAGCTATATCACCTCTCTTAAATCGCTATGAAATTTCTGAGTTTGTTCCCGATATCCCAACTACCCGTACAGCTCGCCCACCATTTCGCTCATCACCGAGGATAAAAAGCAGACGGTGGGAATAGCGCGATTGTACGGCATTCGAGTTGGCCCCATCACACCCACAGCCCCACCAATCTCCCCGGGAATACCGTATCTGGTGATGACCATGCTACAGTCGCGCATTACGTCCTGTTTGTTCTCCCTCCCAATGACCACTCGCACCCCCTCACCCGTCAGCACCTGTGGCAGGAGCGACTTGAGCAGGCTCTTCTGCTCAAGCAACTCAACAATTGCCGCCAACGTGCTCCTCGAGGCAAACTCGGGGTGGCTGAGCATATGGTGCAAGCCATCAACGCAAGGCTCTTCATAAGCCTCCCCCTCCTCAGCCTGCATCATCTGCACCACAGCTCCCACTACTTGCCCCTCCAGAGGAGAAAGCCCCAAGTCCTTGTTGGATATCTCGGAACAAGTCAGCCCAGCACAGGCGGAGCTAAGTCTCCGCGCAGAGACACTAAGCTCCTCCTGAGAAACAGCCTCCTCCAAGGCTAGAACCTGCTGCTTTAGCTTAGCTTCCCTGAGGACGAGAACGAGCAAAACCAGGAACTTTTGAAGGGAGACGAGGTCCAGATGCTTGAGCCGGGACTTACAGGGCTTGGGGAGAGTAACGATTGCTACATTGCGCACTGTGCGTGACAATATGGCAGCAGCAAGACGGATCCATTCCTCGACCTCACTCTCCACCTGGTGAAATTGGTGCCGGATCAGGCGCTGTTCGGTTAATGAGAGTTGAACATCACCCATTATGGACTCTATATAATGGCGATACCCCTCATCCGAGGGGATGCGTCCCGCCGAGGTATGAGGTTGACAGAGATAACCCTCTTCCTCCAGTTCGACCATCTCATTACGTATGGTAGCCGGACTCACCCCCACCCCCCTGCGGGCGACGGTATGCGAACTTACAGGCAATCCAGTTGAGATATACTCACCGACTATTATCTTTAGGATATCCGACCTTCTCTTAGTCAGCATTCTCCTCTCCTAATTAGCACTCCCAAGCTGAGAGTGCTAACACATAATTAAACTCTATCACCTCACACTCAATTTTGTCAAGATGTTTGACCTTGAGTATCAAGTTTGCTATACTATTTTTTCGGTAACCGCTGAAAAGAAGAGGCCTACTTGGCTCGATATGCACAGGTTATAGGTTGGGGCAAATATTTGCCTGAGAAAGTGCTCACCAACCAAGAACTAGAGCAGTCTGTCAATACCTCAGACGCCTGGATTTGGAGTCGAACCGGGATCAGGGAAAGAAGAATCGCCGGCGCTGACGAAACAGCGTCGACGATGGCAGGGCGTGCCAGCAGAGAGGCTCTCGATGTTTCCAAAATTCTACCCGATTCCCTCGATCTGATAATAGCGGCAACCTGCACCCCGGAGCATATCTTCCCCGCTTGCGCCTCGCTAGTACAGGAGTCGCTGGGTGCAAAAAAGGCAGCTGCCTTCGACATAAATGCCGCTTGTAGCGGTTTCATTTATGCCCTAGCAACAGCCTGCCAGTTCATCGTAGCAGGAGCCTACGATAATGTTCTGGTTGTAGGCAGCGAGGTTTACTCGCGGATTCTGGATTGGCAGGATCGCAATACCTGTGTCCTCTTCGGCGACGGCGCCGGAGCGGTGGTGATACAGGCCAGTGATTCGCTACCAGGATCACTCAGCTTCGTCTTGGGCAATGATGGATCCGGTGTGGATATTCTTTACACCCCGGGACCTTGCGGCCTAAACGATGGGCGCTACTTTCTCACCATGAAAGGACCGGAGACGTTCAAGTTCGCAATCAACATCGTATGCAAAGCAACCAAAGAAGCTATTGCCGCCGCTCACCTCGAGCTATCAGACATCGATCTCATCATCCCCCATCAAGCCAATACCCGCATCCTCAAATCCGCAGCCAGACTGCTCGGCGTCCCTCTGGACAAGTTCTTTATCAATGTAGACCGCTACGGCAATACCTCAGCAGCCTCGATCCCCATCGCTCTGTGTGAGGCTGTAGAGGATGGCCGGATCAAGGATGGCGATAATGTGGTCTTGGTCGGGTTTGGGGGTGGCCTTAGCTGGGCAGCCATGGCGATTCAATGGGGAGCAGGGCAAGGACATTCTGAGTAGAGAAAGGAGATAACCCATGAATGGGCAAGCAACCGCCACCACCTTGGTGGACACCCTGTTGCTTAAAGCAGGAGTACGACGCAATCTGGCAGTCGATCTAGCGCTGATAGTGGGCTTCAGTTGGCTTGTTGCCTTCTGTGCCCGCATATCTTTTCTCATCCCGGGAACGGCGGTTCCGATTTCAGGACAGACCTTCGCAGTACTGCTCACCGGTGCTCTCCTGGGCAGTCGGCGGGGGTCATTGAGCATAATAGCCTACCTAGCTCAGGGTGCGATGGGGTTGCCGGTGTTTGCTTTCGCTGCCGTTATGGGCTACGGGGGGGGCGCTGCTCGCTTCGCTGGTCCTACCGGGGGATACCTCATCGGGTTTGTAGCTGTGGCATTCGTGGTTGGATTCCTTGCCGAGCGGGGCTGGGATCGGCGTTTCTGGACCACGGCGCTTGCCATGCTCTGTGGCAACGTCGTTCTCTATCTGTTCGGTCTCCCCTGGCTAGCACGCTTCTTCGCCCCAGAGTGGCTCAGCGGCTGGCAGCTTGATTTCAGATACCTTGACCCGACCAACGGGGTGCTCTTGGCTGGGCTTTATCCCTTCATTCCAGGTGACTTGATCAAGCTGGTTCTGGCGGCAGTGGCACTGCCTTCGGGGTGGGCACTGCTCTCACGACTAAGAGAATAGCATGGAAATCGTCTGGCTGGGTCATTCGTGCTTCAGGATAAGGGGTAAGGAAGCTACAATCGTTACCGATCCCTTTGACAGGACCTTGGGCTACCCTGTGAAGAAACTGACAGCAAACATCGTCACTGTGAGCCACCCTCACCCTCAGCATAGCTTCGTGGCAGATGTTGCAGGCAGTCCCAGGGTTATCAGCAGGCCAGGCGAGTACGAGATAGCCAACGTTTTCATCAATGGTATCTCTACCTTTCACGATGCTGAGAGGGGAGAGCATCGAGGCAAGAACACCGTTTACCTTGTACAGATCGAGGAGGTAAGCATCTGCCATCTTGGGGACCTGGGACACGTGCCGACAGCCGAGCAAATCGAGCAGATGAGCGATACCGATATCTTGATGGTGCCCGTGGGCGGAGGAGCTACCATAGGTGCAACGGCAGCGGTCGAAATCATAAGCCTACTTCAACCCAAGCTAGTAATACCGATGCACTTCAAGACGGAAGCGGTGAAGATGGACCTGGAGCCTCTAGAACCCTTCCTCAAGGAGATGGGGCTGAAAGAGGTCGTCACCCAGCCAAAGCTTAACGTCAGCAAATCGAGCCTGCCCGCAGATACCAGTGTCGTAGTGCTCGACTATCATTAGTTGCCAAGCCCCCGCCCGTCTCCCACAGGTTCCTACCCATATCCCAGGGACGCTTGGTGTAGCTGATAGGTGTAGCGCTGCCGCGGCATGATGCTAGGGGGATGGCGAACGTATGGGCCTTCCCGTAGCCCACCGCCCCAGGAGATAGAACAGGCCACCAGCAAGCAAAATCAATATCGAGCTTATTGGAGCCAGTGGAATAACAGACTGGTAGGGTAAGAACGTACCATCCTCAGCAGTATCTAAAGGTATCCAGGACAAGATAAATAAGATGATACATGCCAATATTGGAATCCACCAGACTCGCTTGACCTTCAACATGCCATCACTCCGGCCTTTTGCCCATAAGAGGGCAGAAGGCTCACGGGGTTAACTGTGCCTCATGCATGGGCATCGTCATACTCACAGGCGCCCTCACATCGTTTATAGTGACGCCCAGTCTGGGAATTTCTGTGTATCCTGCAAGCATCACGACACCAGCCACCGAATCCCAGCCGCGGATGGGACAGTCTCCCCCCCTGACCTCGGAAGTCGCTATAGAGCTTTCCAGCCAGCTCTTGGCGTGGGAGAAACCCTCCATATTCAGCTCGTCCGGAGGCCCGGCAATGATCATCAATGCCTTCTTGGCCTTCCTTATGTCGCACTCGCCGGTTAACCTCAGGGTAGCGGCGTTCCTAATGGCTGTATAGCACCTCATAGCTGGACTCAGTTGGTCTATGGAGCTTTTTTTCCTGAAGAAGAAGAACCTGTCACGCGCCTGTTTGGCCTTCATCTCCGAATATCCGATATAGCTAAACCCTTCCCAGGAGTTTATGATATCGGAGGCATCGATCA
>SMTZ1_10002855_pt1 | contig 17356 bp, 12 predicted proteins | sample DeeMarSWOR136_30_FD_25667 | JGI IMG/M metagenome (IMG submission 25667)
GAAGGGGCTTTTCCAATTGGTGATAGCGTTTTAAATGTAGCTGGTGATATTAGACCAAATCGAAATAAGATTACTGGAACAATAGTTCTTACAAAAACCAATTTGGAAATAGTTGATTTTGATGCAGAAATTAAGGGTATTGCAAATGTACAGATTCTACCTCTTCCGTTTAAACTGCCCTTACCAATTAAAATATCTGCTGATGCTGAACTAAGTACTGCTTTTCCATTGTTTAACTTTCCACTGCATATCCTAAAATTCTGGAATCTACCCGATATGGATATAACAATGTATACATCATTTGGAGGATATTTTGGAATTATTCAGATCCCAATGACGTTCTACACTCATTACGCTTGGACGCCACTTGCATTTTCTGTTCTTGTTCAGGAAACTGTTACTGTTCCAGCAGGTACATATGATGCATGGAAGATACAATCACTAATTGGCGATTACTTTGTATATTATTATTCTCCTGTAGTGGGAAACCTTATTAAAATCGAAGTGAACATGCCACGTGGTGGTATACAAGGTGAGTTAATAGAGACAAACTATTCATAAAAAAATAACTAATAAAAATTATAAAAAAAAAATTTCATAAATTCTTAGTATTTGTTGATATAATACTTTTATTATCAAAGTAAAGGTTAAATATTGAACTATTTATTAACATATAGTTTATTTATTTGAAACGTAAGTTTTGATTAAATGTAAACAATAAGTTATTTAAATATAATAAGTATATGTAAATCTCGCTAAAACTTTTTAATAGGGGAGGATAAAAGGAAATGAAAAGAATCCCAATAGTGTTAATACTGTTTTTAATGTTAATTTGTGGATTCAGAACTTATGCCATTCCCCAGGATTTAACATTTGAAAAAAATCCTTTAAATATGCCAGAATTTACTTTAGAAATAATTATTGAGGGCGGTATTTTAGGATATTCTGCTACAGTTATAAACACTGGTCCGGAACAAGTAAAAGCAAACCTTACAATTAATATTTCAACAGATGCAATGTTTGTTATTTTCGGAGAAACCCTATCTATTGAAAAATATATAGATCTAAATCCTATAACAGGTATTGAAACTTTCAAGCTACTGCCTATGATAGGTTTTGGTTCAGCATCGATTTCAATATCTGGTTTCTTAAAATATGGAAATGTTAACTATCCAATAGAAGAGATAGCAAGTGGATACGCTTTTGTTGTATACATTTTGTGTGATGAGACAATAATCTATTTACCTTAATAAAAACAATTAAAACTGCTTTTTTCTTCAAATATTAATACTATAAAACAAGTTTACAATGAAGTTTTTGTTATTGCATTTTGACATTTTTACACGAAGGGTTTATATATAATCAGTGTCAAAGATTAGCACGCCTATAGAGAGGCAATAGGAATGCTAGATGTCTATAATCCTCTTGTATGGGAAAAACTAAGGAAGGGGAAAAAAAAATGGAAAAAAAAGGTATGGATAAATTTATAGGAAAACACTGTAAAATTATTACTAAAGAACCTGGTGACGATGCGGCACATGTCGTATTTGCTCAAGTTTCACTAATCGATCATAATGCAGGATTTATTATAATTGAATCAAACAGAGGTACAGGATGCCTCAATATGAAAACAATTGAGGCAATAAAACCTAGTCCAAAAAAGGATTAATAATTCCTTTTTTTTTTATTTATTATATAAGTTAACTTTTTTTTAATTGTAACACTTATAAACGATTAATTCATAGCATATAATAGAAAGGGAGGAAAATAAGCTATGAAAAAAATAATTGGAATTATTATTTGTACGCTGTTGATTACAATTGTTTTTCCTTTAGCTGTGAGTGCAGGTGATGAAACAAATCCTGAAATTGAGGATGAACTTGGAGACACACCCTTAAGTTTACTTGATATTAAATCAGCATGGTTTTATGAAATTGAAGAAGAACCTGATTATTTGTATATATCAATGAAAATCCTATTTCTAAAAGAGAATTATAACGCAGTATTTTCTATAAGATGGTCATTTGAAGGTGATGATTATGCAGCTGGTGTAAATACCTTTACTTTTAGAAATACTATCTTTAGATGTGGTTTACCAAAACAAGCAACATATTGGCAATGGAATAAAATGCCAATTTGTGAAGGGGATATTGATACTGAAAAGGGAATTATTAATTGGAAGATACCAAAAAGCACAATTGGTAATCCTCAACCAGGAGATATATTGACAAACACAAAAGCAAATGCAGTTCCAGGTTTTCCAATAAGCTTTTTGTACTTTTTATTACAATTTGATTATAGAGATTTTGCACCAGACAGTTATAATGAATACGGACAAGACTATATAATAGAATATTAATTTTTTTTTCTTTTTTTTACATTTATTTAAAATAAAATTAACAACGAGTAGCATTTATATATAACCCTACCTATTATAATAAATAAGGGGTTTATAGAAATGAAAATAAAATCAATTTTATTATTTGGAACATGTCTTATTTTATTGATAAACTCAATATCTGTAATTGCTATTGAAAATAGAGATTTTGAGACAAAAAAAACATTTTCAGATTTTAAAGAAGATGTTGTTGATATGATAAATCAAATTGATGAAGATATGGTATATAACTATCTAGAAAAGTTAGTAGGTTTTGGTCCGAGATATACAGGAACTGATAATTGTAAACAGGCCGGTGATTATATCTATAGTGTTTTTGAGAATTTAAGTCTTGATACAGAGTTTCATGAATGGAAGTATAAGAGATTTAAAAGTAGAAATGTAGTTGGAACCTTAAAAGGATATGACCCATCAAGCGACGCAATTATAATAATATCTGCACATTATGACACGGTTGCAGATTCTCTTGGTGCAAATGATGATGGATCAGGTGTTGCAGCAGTCCTTGCTATTGCTGAAATATTAAGTAATTATTCTTTAAGACATGATGTGTGTTTTATTGCATTTTCAGGTGAAGAGGTTGGAACCTTTGGAAGTTTTTGTTATGCCCGTGATGCATACAGAAGAGGAGACAATATTTATGCAGTAATCAATCCAGATATTATAGGGTGGTCTGATACAACGTACGGCGGAGATATAATCAGATTCTCACATGTAGAAAGATCTTCTTGGATTGCAGAATTTGCAGGTAATATTAGTAAAAAATACTCAGATAACATTCATTTAAAAGTGGAGGATATTCCAAATTATCGAGGAGCAGATCATCAAGCATTCAATGATTATGGTTATGATGCAGTATGGATAGTTGAACATGATCCAGCAATAAATTGTAATACACCTGACGATAATCTATCTAATATAAACGCAACATACCTTGCAAAATCAACAAAATTACTACTTGCAATAGTTGCAGAAATGGCAAATAGACCAATTGATATCCAAGTAATAATCAAGACTCCTTATGAAGGAAGAGGCTACTTTTTTAATAGATCAATTATTCCACTAGACCGAGGTAAGTCTTTTTTTAGAGGTTTTCGTGGGACAACCTTAATTTTCGGAAGGGCAATTGCAAGTTGTGAGGTTATATCAAAAGAAGAAATCAAGTTTGTAATATTTTGTATTGATGATAACTTTCTCATGTGGGATAGTACACCACCATATGAATGGAAAATTCAAGGTAAGCACACACCAGTGATAGGAAGACATAGATTGAAGGTATATGCTTATACTTATTCAGGAAAAAGAGCATATGATGAAATGGATATAATTATGTTTTCACTATCATTCCAATATGGTTTGTGGTGATAACATTAGAATTGAATATAATTATACAATAAGTATGAAAGAATTACAATTCCAAGACAAAAATCAATCAATAAACAATTGTTACGGTGATTCATTGGAAGATTTCCGATACTAATAAGTTTTTTTAAGAAATTAGCAAATTAAAACTTAAAATATTTTTTCGAATTATTGTAATCTAATTTAATTAAAAACTAATTTTTATCTCTTTATCTTTATTTAATGAGACGATAAATAAGATAAAAGCTTAAATCTTATTAGTCTATTACAATACTATCAAAATTATAAAAATAAATAAGGGAGAAAAAAATTATGAAAAAATATGTTATAACAATATTAATCTGTTTATTTATGATAAGCAGTGTTATAGCTGGTGCAACAATTGTTGTTAACAAAGACACAAATTTATTTAATCTTGAAAATGGAACAGTCAGTATAAATATTGCTGTGGGAGAATATGAGATTATCTCCACAGTTGATAGAGATGAAATCTCTGTTGAAAATTTTGGTCGAAACCTAATTCCGGGTAAACCAAATCTACCCTCAAAGATATTTTCAATTGCAATTCCACCTGGAGCAGAGATTACTGAGGTTAACTACGAGACCTCTAACAGCTATATTTTACCAGGTAAATTTGATATCGCTCCAGTTACTCTACCGAGAGTTGTTAGTATAGAGAATCCTAAAATCTATCAAAAGGAATTAAAAAAGTATAACGATAATTACAATGAAATTTATGGAATTAATAATCCCTATCCTTCATCTGTTGTTGAACTTGTACGTAAAGCAGGTTTTAGGAGTTATAATCTGGCAGATGTTAGAGTAAATCCATTTACATATTATCCTAAATCTAAGGGATTAGTTTATCATTCAAATATAAAAGTTGATGTAAGCTACACCTTTCCAGAGGATTTTTCATATGAAAATATTTTAGCTGATAATTCAGAAAATGTAAAGAAGAACGCTGAAAAGATAATATACAATTATGAGCAAACTAAAAATTGGTATTCTGAATATACGAAAAATAGAGATACCTATGACTATGTAATAATAACAATTGATTCGTTAACATCCTCAATTCAAGACCTAATTGACTGGGAGGAAAGTAAAGGTAGAAGCGTAAATGTTGTAACAACCTCTTGGATTGATTCAAATTATGATGGATATGACCTTGCTGAGAAAATCCGTAACTTTTTAAGAGAAAAATATCCTTCAACTGAATGGGGAATTGAGAACGTCTGTATAATTGGTCATTATGATGATGTCCCTATGAGGCGTTGCGCTCAAGACACGGGATATGGTCAACCTGAAACTGATTTTTATTATGCTGAGCTATCTTATCCTGATAGTGAATCTTGGGATGCAGATGGAGATCATCAGTATGGAGAAAATTCAGATCCAATTGATTTTACTGCAGAAGTAAATGTTGGAAGAATACCATGGAGTGACCCTTCAACTGTTTCACATATATGTGATAAATCTGTTTTGTATGAACAAAATAATGATCCAGAATTTAAAAAGAATATACTTTTATTAGGTGCATTCTTTTGGTCTGATACTGATAATGCAGTTCTAATGGAGACAAAGGTTGATCAGGATTGGATGAGTGACTGGAATATTACACGCATGTATGAAGAAGGCTACTCAACATATGAGTGTGATTATAACCTAAACTATGATAATGTTTTGGATGTCTGGCCATCTGGTAAATATGCATTTGTAAACTGGGCAGGACATGGTTCACCTACATCATGTCATATAATGTACTCAAAGGGCAGTGCATTTGTAACAACAGATACATGCCCATACTTAAATGATGATTACCCAGCAATTATCTTTGCCGATGCTTGTAGCAATTCAGATACTGATTATCTTAATATCGGTCAGGCAATGCTTGAACAAGGTGGTGTTGGATTTCTTGGAGCAACAAAGGTTGCATACGGTATGCATGCTTGGGATGATCCAATGGATGGTTCTAGTCAATCTCTTGATTATTTCTTTACAACATGTGTAACCTCAGGAGAGTACTCCCAAGGTCAATCTCATCAATGGTCATTGTATGAAATGTATTCAAATGGACTATGGTATTATGAAAAATATGAAACCTTTGAATGGGGAGCTCTCTGGGGAAATCCTGATCTTGCAATGCTTCCACCGCTTCTAAGAGTTAATCTTCCAGATGGTACACCTGAATTCATAGAACCTGGTGTTCCTACTAAAATTACTGTAGAAATACAGGAAAACACAGATACATATATACCAGGTACAGGAAAGCTACATTATAGATATGATGGTGGTTCATACATTGAATCATCACTGGTGCATATTAGTGGTGATGAATATGAAGCAACTTTACCACCAGCATCTTGTGGCGACATACCTGAATACTATTTCAGCGCAGAAGGAGAAATTGCAGGAGTTGTATATAATCCATATGATGCTCCAGATTCAGTCTATACTTCGCTTGTTGGGGAACTAATTCCAGTAATAATTGATGATTTTGAGAACGATACTGGTTGGACTGTTGAAAACCAATGTGTAGATGGACAATGGGAAAGAGGAATACCTATAGGAGGAGGTGATCGTGGTGATCCTCCAACAGATTATGATGGTTCAGGTAATTGCTACTTAACCGATAATGAATATGGAAATTCAGACGTTGACGATGGATATACCTGGCTTATTTCTCCAACATTAGACCTTAGCTATGAAAAGGATGTATACATTTCTTATGCACTTTGGTACACAAACAATTTTGGAGATGACCCAAATAATGATTTATTTAAAGTGTATGTATCTAACGATGACGGTGAAAACTGGGTTCTTGCTGAAACGATAGGACCAGCTTCAAGTTCAGGTTGGAAGGTACGTCAATTCTTAGTTAATGATATTATTGCTCCAACAGATACTTCAAAGGTTAGATTTGAGGCTTCAGACCTTAATTCAGGATCAGTTGTTGAGGCTGGAATTGATGCATTTATTGTTTCAATACATGAATGTCAGGATATAAATATACCTCTTATCTGTTGCAATGGAGAGCTTAGATGGGTAAATGCAACACCTGGTGCAACGTTGACAGGGAGTTTTGAAGTTGAGAACTGTGGTGGTCCTACAACTGAACTATCCTGGGAGGTGGAAGGTCCTACAGACTGGGGCACATGGGATTTCGATCCATCTAGTGGAACAGGACTCAAACCAGAGGATGGACCTATAACAATTGACGTTCAAGTACAAATTCCAAATGATATAAACAAAGAATTCACTGAAACAATTAAGGTTATAAATACTGATGATACCACAGACTATTGTGAAATAGATGTATATCTTCAAACGCCAAGGACAAGAATGCTATTTAACACATTTTTCATTAGATTACTTGAACAATTCCAAGACACATTTCCAATATTTTTTAAACTATTGGGAATATAAATCCATCCTATTTTTTCTTTTTTTATCTTTTTTGAGTTTAATAAAACTTATAAATTAACAGCTGTTAATACATATTAATTAGGTGGAGGTAAAAAAACAATGAAATATATTATAATCAGAAAAAATACAGTTTTTTTAATAACTATAATATTTTTGATTTCAAGCTTGAGTGTAGGTAATGTTATTGGTTTAAACATCACCTCAGAAAAAGAATTAATTAATATTCAAGATAATAATTTGTTGGATAATAAAGGTAAATATTGCAACAGACCGATTGAATCAGAAACAGAATATTGGGCTCTTCTTTTTGCAGTGGGTGTTTATAAGGATAATCCAGATCAAGATCGTCCTTCAATGATTGAGGCAGCAGAATATTTCTATAGCGTCCTGCTTGATTCACCTCAATGGCAGGAAGACCATATCCATATGGTTACAGGTAGTAATTGCTACCGGTCAAGGCTTATTCAGGAATTGCGTTGGTTAAGTAATAATGCAGATAGCGATGATATGGTAATTGTATATCTTACGACACATGGATCTCCTCTTAAAGATTTGCAGGGTAATTATATAGATCTTCCTCCAAAGGATGAAGCAGATGGTGCTGATGAAATGCTTGTAATGTATGAGGGGTTTGCAACATGGCATGAATTTATTTGGGATGATCTTTTGAATTTTTATCTAGGAAAAATAGATTCAAAGGGACTCTGTCTTATAGTTGATAGCTGTTATAGCGGGGGATTTAACGATGTATCTGTAGATAGGGCAAATTCTGCTCAAGATTATAATATAGTCTTAAGGAGCTTAAATATCTTTGATAGAATATCAAGGTTACTTTCAAACAGGGGAACAATTATTGGATCACTTTTTTCAAGATTATTATCAAATGGTAAAAGCTCACAGAATAATATTCCTATATATGAAGAAAATGTAAATCCAGATTTAATAAAAGATGTAAAGACAAGTATTGAATCTGTTCAATTTTCTGAAGGTTTTGTAGAAGACATCGGTGCAGAGGGTAGAATTGTACTTATGTCAAGTGAAGAAGATACCGTATCCTGGGGATCTTACTTTTCACATTTTCTAATTAGTGCATGTGATGATGGAAACTGGGCTGACTATTTCGGGAACAATGACGGAATTAATTCTGCGGAAGAGGCTTTCAATTATGCTAAACCTCGTGCAGAAGCTGCAACAGAAAACCGTCAACATCCGACAATCCTTGATCTCTACAATGGAGAATACTTAATGACATATACAAATAGAAATCCAATTCAAATAAATTTACCAAATGGGATTCCAGATGCAATCGCTCCTGGTGAAACTACAAAGATTTCAGTTGAAATAAAAGAAATAACTGATACCTATGTACAAGATTCTGGGAAATTTTATTATCGTTATGATGGTGGCTCATACCAGGAAATACCATTAGTGCATATCAGTGGTGAACTTTACGAAGCAACAATACCTGCATTAAACTGTGGAGACTTACCTGAATATTATTTCAGTGCCGAAGGTGAAGAAACTGGAATAATATATAGTCCGCTCGATGCACCTAGTATAGTATATTCTTCACTAGTTGGTGTACTTACAAATGTTCTTGTGGATGATTTTGAGACTGATCTTGGCTGGATTGTTGAAAACAATCCATCTCTTACAAGTGGCTCATGGGAACGAGGCGTTCCAGTTGGAGGTGGATTAAGAGGTGACCCTCCTTTTGATTATGACGGCTCTGGACAATGCTACCTTACTGAAAATGTAGACGGAAACTCTGATGTTGATGATGGAATAACATGGTTAATTTCACCAACAATGGATCTTAGCGGAGGAATAGATGCAAAAGTTAGTTATGCCCTGTGGTACACAAATGATTTTGGAAATGATCCTGATAATGATTTATTTAAGGTATATATATCAAACGACAACGGAGAAAATTGGGTTCTTGCACAAACTTTTGGACCAGAGACAAACTTAGGTTGGCACAAAAAAAGTTTTATGGTCAGTGATTATGTAATACCTAATAATCTTGTAAAAGTCCGCTTTGAGGCATCAGACCTAAATGAGGGATCAGTTGTTGAAGCAGCAATAGATGCATTTTTTGCATCTATATTTGATTGCAATTAAATCATTTATATTAATAAAAAAACTTCATCCTAAACGACTAATTTCAATTGTCTTTAAAATTCATAAATATTAATTGCACAAAAGTTATAAAAACAATATCAATTTTTAAAAAATGTAAATTGTTCAAATTCTAGATAGAAAGTTTAATATTATAGTTGTTCCTATAATATATATGGGGTCTAGTTGGAAGTAAGTATGAATTTTAGGATAACCTACTTTTTCATCCTTTCCTTCCTCCCTAAGCTAGGCCCCGTTATCCTTAAAAAATATTTTTTTAAGATTTAAATATAGGATAAAAAACCTTAAAGTTCATACAAAACAGCATTTTTTTTTAATTGAATTATTACTTTGTTCAAAAAATTTATAAAAAATATTTTGTTCTCAGTTAAAATCACTTCATTTATGACTAAAAAGAGGTAAAATATGAAAAAGAAAATATTGGTTATTTTGATTTGTACGCTATTGATTACAACTTTAACTTCTTTTACAGTCACAGCAGACATATGTGAAAAAAAACCTATTACACATCACAAAAAGGTAAATTCACCACCAACATCTCCTGAGGTAAAAATTCCAGAGAAGGTAAAAAGTGGTAGTTGGTTTTATTTAAAGGCTATTTCAACTGACCCTGAAAATGATCTAATTTTTTACAAATATGATATTTTTGGACATGAATCAGATTGGATTGGGCCTTATCAATCAGGAGAAGAATATTCAAAGATGATTAAACTTGGAGAGGAAATAGGTAACTATAAATTAGGTGTTAAAACAAAGGACATCAACAATGCAGAAAGTGAATGGACTTATACTTATTTCAATGTTATAAAATCTAAAACAGCTAACTCTAATTTTGTAAAAATTTTAATAAATCGCTTTAGTTTGTTTACTTTATTTAATTTTTTTTTAACAAAAATAGGGCGAACAAACTAAACCTCCCCTTTTTTCTTTTTTCAATCTGTTATATTTTTCTATTTTAAAGTGCATATATCTTTTTACAAATAAGAATCATCATATTATTTTTTGGAAGAAAAAAAAGTAAATTCTTAATAATTAGCAATATATTTCTTTTATACTTTGAGATGAATGAATTGAGTGAAGGCTATAAAAGAAGAAGTCATGAACACCGAAAGGATTTAGCAGGCGAGTATAAATGGGGTGACACTGGACAGTATGTTTTTTTAGTTGTTTTTATTATTGGAATGGTCTCTGATTTGTTCTTTTTTAATTTCTCTAATTCTTGGCAAAAAGCATTTCCTTGGTTTTATCGAATTGTTGTTTTTGTTCCTCTATTGTTAGTTGCAGGATATTTTGGTCAAAAAGCTCATAAAAAGATTTTTGAAGAAGAGAGGGAAAAGCTAATTGTCATAAAAACCGATATCTTTGCAAGAATTCGACATCCTTTGTATTTTGGTTCAATTCTATGTTATCTTAGTTTTGTTGTACTAAGTTTTTCAATTGTTGCGTTTGTTATTTTCATAATAGTTATTTTGTTTTACTACTATTTATGTAGATATGAAGAGAGACTATTAATTGAAAAACTTGGAGATGAATATAAGAAATATATGAAAAATGTACCAATGTTATTTCCAAAGATTAGTAAATAATTTTACTCTTATTTAAATTTACAATCTTTTGTTCTTTATTTTTTTAAATATTGTACAAATTTTATTAGAAAGATTTATTATAAATTTAATATTTATATTACATGATTAGGAAATAATATGAAAAAATTATTTACAGTATTAGTAATACAAATTCTAATTCTTAGTACAATAGGAGTTAGTGCTATTTCTGGATTTAAAAAGAAATCAGTTTACATTTCCTCTTTTAATGATGAGTATGATATGGTGATAATCTCACCAAGTTTATTTACATCTAATTTGCAGCCATTAATTGATCATAAAAACAATCGTAATGTAAATACAATTTTGAAAACTATTGAAGATATATACAATGAATTTCAAGGAAGAGATAAAATCGAACAGATCAAATATTTCATTAAATTTGCACTTGATAATTGGAATATTTCATATGTATTACTTGTTGGTGGAGCAGATTTGCTTCCTGCAAGATACACTCATATCTATTTTGAATACGATTATCAGAATGAATGGATCTTCTTATCTGATCTATATTATGCTGATATCTATGATGAGCATGGTAATTTTTCTAGCTGGGATACAAATGAAAATGATATCTTTGGAGAGTATAATTGGGGTGCTCAACATTTGTATGATGATCTTGATTTGTATCCTGATATCTATTTAGGACGTTTAGCTTGTATTAATGAAGATGAGGTGAAAATTTGTGTAAATAAAATTATAAATTATGAAAATGAAAAAGCATTTACACAACCTTGGTTTACAGACCTTATTGTTATTGGTGGAGATTCTCTTCCGGGTGATGAGAAAAAAATAGATGAGGGTGAATATGTAAATCAAGGTGTAATTGAAAATATGGATGGTTTTATTCCAAATAGGATATGGGCATCTAATGGAAAATTATATGATGCATATAATATTCAGGATGCAATTGATGTAGGTGCTGGATTTGTTTTTTTCAATGGTCACGGTCACTTGAGTATTTGGGCAACTCATCCACATGAAAGTTATGAATGGATTCCACCAGGTAGTTATACTAATTTTCATCTAAATACTCTTTCTAATGGAAATAAACTACCAATAGTTGTATCTGATGCTTGTTATCATTGTACCTATGATCAAGCTAGTGATTGTTTTGGATGGACTTTTGTAACAAATCCAAATGGAGGTTGTATTGGATTTCTTGGTTCAACAGATGTTGATGTTTCTCATGGGGGAGTAGACATTATTACAAAAGGAATAGAAAAGCTTTGTATTGTTATGTCTAAAAATTATATAGAAGGTGATCTTACTTTTGGTAAATTGTGGGGACATGGATTAAAGGATTATTTAGATACTGCTGATATGGATGAAATGGACTATATAACTGTTGAAGAGTTTCAGGCATTTGGTGATCCTTCTCTAGCAATTGCAGAAGAGTCACTTCCTCCTGAAATACCAGAGGATCTTGATGGTCCAACATCTGGAACAATAAATGAAGAATATTATTATACAGCATCGACAACAGATCCTAATGACGATCAATTATATTTTCTCTTCTATTGGGGAGACGACAATTTTTCAAAGTGGATCGGGCCTTTAGATTCAGGTGAAACTGCTCAAGTAAGTCATAGTTGGAATGTTCAAGGTGAATATGAAATAAAGGTAAAGGCAAAGGATGAAAATGGAGTTCAAAGTAATTGGTCAAATCCATTATTGGTAACTATTCCAAGAAATAGAGCATCCAATCAAAACTTTCACATTTTAGAATTATTTTATGAAAAATTTACAAATGTTTTTTTGATTGTAAGATATTTTAAAATATTATTAATTAAAAACTAACTGCTTTATCTTAAATTGTTATATTAGGATTAAAAAAAAAATTATAGATATAGCAGAAATTTATCTGCTATATAATTTAGAGACTTACTAGTTGTCGTAGTATTGGAAATGCGTTTGGGAATTTCTCAAAAATAAACTGCAAGAACTGCATAATTGGTCTTTGGTTATCATGTGATCTTGGTACAACGACTCTAAGTGCATCTGACCAGTCTGTTAACTTAACATCTTCTTCATCGAATTCATTTATTGATTGGTGTGTTAGCATTGCTTGAACTTTTATCTTGTAAGTTCCTTGCTCTTCCCATGAGTGTGTTGCTTCAGGAATTGTTAACCATTCTGATTCTGTTCCGTCTCCCCATGAAAACTTGTAGTATATATTATTCCAATAGCCATCTTGTGTGTTCACATTTGTTGTATATTTATAATCAAATTCAGGTTTAATCTCTGTTGATCCAACTGGTGTATCTGGTAAAGTTGTATCAAATTCAACACCAACAACTGTGTTATAGGTATCAACATCTCCATTTGCATCAGTAACTTTTAGGGAAATCCAGTATACCTCAGGTTTATCCCAGCTCCATGATGCAATTTCACCTGTAGCATCATCATATTCTCCATCAAAATCAAAGTCCCATTCATATGAGTATGGAGCTTGTCCATTGAATGATTCTGCCTGGAAGAATACCTCTTCAGAAACTGCAGCTGGCACACCTGCTGCTGCACCGATAATTTCAGTTCTTAATAAGTTACCAGCAGGATATCCACCAATCTTAAGGGATGGATCTCCAATTTGTAACTGTTGTTGGAGTGTTTTGGCATCTGCTTGGTAGACCATGCCAGGATGAGTGTCACAATATTTTGTAATCGCTCCAGCCCATACCTCTCCAAGTATATCAGTTTCCTCATCATATGTCTGATAGTAGCATATGAAGAAGTAACCACCAAACTTTTCAAGAATATCTGGTTCGGTTTTTCCATCATGATCAAGATCACCATTTTCTCCAGTTGCACCTAATCCTAGTCCAGTATTACCCTGTGCACACATTGAGCCACCTCCAATTTTTCTGGTAAACCACCAACTCCAGCATTCAGGAATTGGCAAACCGTAACAATAGGTATGTTTAGAATTATCTTCATCATTCATACCAGATATGGCTGAAACGTTGAATTGACTATTGTGGCAACCCTCTACAGCCATTATCGGAAGTTTCTTCCCGTTCCTCATGGCAGGAAAATGCCATATATAGATATGACCTCCTTCGATCCATGTATCAAATTCAAGCGGGAAATGTGTAATCCATGAAAATGGACTTGCGTGTCCATCAAAGAAAATATGTCCTGCTCCTTTGTTGATTTCTCTTATAAAATTCTTTTTTGTAGGTATGAAGTCTGGATTACTTGTTTTATATGAGGCAAACAATCGTACTGGAGTAAATTCAGTCATATAGTCACTTATTATCTGATCAGCTACTACTTCACCTTCGATATAATCTGTTCCTGGATCAGGGAAAGAATCTCCGCCTAATACGATGAATTTATCATACCAATCAGTTCCATATGCACTATCCTCATAATTTATTATTTTATTTACCATGACCTTTACTTCAAGTTTATTTCGGCATGGAAGTCTTGAAACTACAACATCAGGGTAGAAATCAAGTATATCTCTTTGAGGAGTTGTATCCCATTTTGCATATATTCTATCAAGATCAGAATCCCATCTACAAAATTCACCATTTGATTTGTAGATATCTGCATAGTATAAATCGCTTAATGTTCCTGGATCATGTGGATCACCCTCATCAACAAGATTTGTATATCTTGCTGGAACATGCCAATAATCTGTACCCTCGTTTTTATTATCTCTTGGCTCACCAAAAATCAAAGAGGTTCTTCCACCAACTAAAAGCACATATTTTATATTCTCTATTTCAATTGCATTTTTTATAAAATATTTTATTTGTTCAGGTTCATCATATCCAGTGTATTGATTGTATATATCTTGAACTGTTTTAATATAGGTTGAAATTCCTACACTGTTCTTGTGGTCAACTAATGGTTTTAAGGCTCTTTCAAATTTCTTAGTTGTGATTATAACCATATCATATGTTGATTGAGTTGGGAATGGATATGAATCTGGTTCTTGATATGTAACTTTGAGTTCAATATCTTCAATATAGTTTACTGTATCAGTTCCAGGACTATATCTAACTGGATAAACACTTAAAACAAAGAATGTCTTATGGTTCATATTCTTGTCAAGACCTGCACCGGTATGGTAATCATACCAATCAGAGGGATATAGGTCATCTGACTCATAAATTGATGAATCCATAATATACTCACCACCATATTCCTCCATACCAACTGGCACAGGTGTCGGTGCTGGGACAATCTTGTTTGTAAGTTTCATAGTTTTTACTTGTCCTGTTTTACACTCTATATCAACAATCTTAGTAGCAAAAGGCAAGGTCATTTTTGTAGAGTAACTTGGCATTATTGGATTGCCATCTATATATAAACAACCCTGTGTTCCATCCATGGTCAACGCACTATAAGAATTCACATCGCTATCTATAATCTCAAGATTTGAAAAAGATAGGCTTATTATCTCTTGTTTTAATTTACCAGCCTCTTCACTTACCCCTATTGCAGCAAAACCGCTTATTAAAAACAATCCTGCTACAAAAAATGCAATTTTTTTCATTTTTATCTCCCTCATTTATAGGATTATATTTTAGTTATTTATATATATTTATTTTAAGTAATAATGTCAAAGCTTATAAATTTATAGGGTTACAAATATGTATAAAATTAAAAATATCGTAATTTTTTTTAAAATTAGTACAATATTTAAGATATAAAAATTTAAATTTTTAAGAAACTTTTATAAAATTATCTAATATATTTATATTGAGGTATTTGATAAAATGATAAATCTTGATAAACGAATTGTATTATTAATTTCAATAACAGTTGTTTTCTGTGCTAGTTTTCAACCTATAATTTCTGGAAGAGCATTTGAAAAAATTCAACTTGATAAAAAATCTGTAAATTATAATTCTGCATTAACTGTTGCTATAGAAAAATTAGGAAATATGAAAAAAACAAAATTTGAAATCATCAAAACAAATGAAATTCTAGATGATTATGGAGCTACCCTTTGTTATGTTTTTGATTTAAATCCACAGGGCTACATTGTTGTTACCGCCTATCATACTCTTCCACCAGTTCTTGCTTATTCCTTTACAAGTTCATTTTATGAAGGTGGAACACTTCTATATGATTTGGTTAGAGAAGATATTATTTTAAGATTAGCTCATTCTTCAGAAATTTCTGAAAATATAAAACAAGAAAATAAAGCCCTTTGGAGCTCGTATCTTTATTCTCAACCAAAAAATATTGATGATAATTATATACAGTGGCCTAGAGAAGGGGCAACAAATTTAGGGGGATGGCTTGAGACAGAATGGCATCAAGATTCTCCTTTTAATGATATGGTCCCAATGGATCTGAACACAAACAAACGTAGTGTTGCAGGTTGTCCAGCAGTTGCCATGGCTCAAATACTCAATTACCATCAGACAACAAACAATATTCAATTTAATGATAGCGATGATTATTATAATGATTGGGGTAATTATTTCTGGATTGATGATGATTATGAAACATATGATTTCCCCTCTTTTCCACAACTTAATACTTACCTTGACACTCTTGTTCAACATTATCAAGAAGGTGTCACTTTAACTGATGAGGACAAGGCTTCGCTAACATTTGCCTGTGGTGTTGCATGTAAGCAGGTTTATACTTCAGTCGTATCAGGCACTTATGGCGTTAGCCAAGCATATGATGCTTACAAGCGTTTTTCATTTAATGATTGCGATCTTCTAACAGACGACGATCCTAATGTATACGAAAGAGTCCAGGAGAATATTATGCAAGGTCTTCCAGTCCATCTTGCTGTTGTAACTGAAGCATGGGACGCAGGCCACAATCTTGTAATAGACGGTTACAGGGAGGATGGATATTATCATCTTAACTTTGGTTGGGGTGGACCTTATGATGGTTGGTATAAAATACCAGAAGAGCTTCCTTATGATCTCACTGTTCTTGAGGGTTTAATAGTCGATATTATTGATGAAAATACTGAATCAGTTCTTCAAGGAAACGGGATTTTATATTGGTCTGAGGTTAATCCTGGAGTAACAGTTGAAGGAAGCTTTACAATAGAAAATGTAGGTGTACCAGGTTCAAGTATTGATTGGGAAATTATTACCTGGCCTGATTGGGGTGAATGGACTTTTGAACCAGTGTCTGGACAAGGTCTTACACCAGAAGCAGGTCCACAAACAATCAATGTAACTGTTGTTTCACCAGATAAGAACGCAAAATATTTCAACGGCTATGTAAAAATAGTAGATGTTGACAATAGCATTAATTCTTGTCTTATTCACGTATCACTATCAACACCAAAGCATAGTAGGATTTTTTCATTCTTCGAAATGATGTTTGAAAAAAATCTAAATTTCTTTCCTCTTTTTCATTTCTTGTTTAATTTTTAAAAAAGAGGTTTTAATTAAATGAATAAGAGGGCAATTGTTTTTATTTTTATCTTGTTTTT
>SMTZ1_10008389_pt1 | contig 17354 bp, 21 predicted proteins | sample DeeMarSWOR136_30_FD_25667 | JGI IMG/M metagenome (IMG submission 25667)
GCCTGACGAGGATGACGTCCTTGCCCGTCTTTCCGATCTCCTCGGCCTTGTTGGCGTTGAAGATGACCATCCCGGTGGCGGCGCCAGGCGAGGCATTGAGGCCAACGGTGAGCAGGTCGCCCCGATCCTTGGCTGCTTCCTTGGACGCCGGGTCGAACTGAGGGTGGAGGAGCTGGTCCACCTGATTCGGAGTGAACCGAGAGATGGCGGTCTCCTTGTCGATGAGGCCCTCGTTGGTCATGTCGACGGCTATCTTTATCGCGGACCTGGCGGTCCTCTTGCCGGTCCTCGTCTGGAGGATGTAGAGTACTCCTTTCTCGATGGTGAACTCAAGGTCCTGCATGTCCCTGTAGTGTCTCTCGAGCCTCTCGGCGATCTCCTCGAGCTGCCTGTAGAGCTCGGGCTGCTCCTTGTCGAGGTCGGCGAGGTGGATCGGGGTCCTGATCCCGGCCACGACGTCCTCGCCCTGGGCGTTGAAGAGGAGCTCCCCGAAGAGGCCCTTGCTCCCGTCGCTCGGGCTCCTCGTGAACATGACGCCGCTGCCGCTGTCCCACCCCATGTTGCCGAAGACCATGGTCTGGATGTTGCAGGCGGTCCCCATGCTATAGGGGATGCCCTCTGCCTTCCTGTAGGTCACCGCCCTGGGGATGTTCCAGGAGTTGAAGACGGCGGCGATGGCGAGCTTCAGTTGCTCCATCGGGTCAGTGGGGAACTCCCGCCCTACCTCCTCGGCGAAGACCTTCTTCATCCCACCGACAGTCCTTTTCAACCCGTCCACGCTGATCTCGGTATCGGCCTCGACGCCCTCCCTCTCCTTCTCCGCCTCATGCACGGCGTCGAAGTTGGCCCTCTCAGCGTACATGACGACGTCGCCGAACATGGTGATGAACCTGCGGTAGGCGTCGTAGACGAACCACTCGTCCCCTGTGAGCTTGACCATGCCGGCGGCTACTTCGTCGTTGAGGCCGAGGTTGAGGACGGTGTCCATCATACCGGGCATAGATACTGGCGCTCCGCTCCTGACGGATACGAGGAGCGGCCTCTCAGGGTCGCCGAATTCCTTCCCCGTGGCGACCTCCAGCTCCCTGACGTGCTCCAGCACCTCGTCCCAGAGGCCCTCGGGGAACTCCCCTCCAGCCTTGAAGAATTCGTTGCAGGTGCTCGTCGTTATTGTGAAGCCCAGGGGCACTTTGAGGCCGAGGTTGGTCATCTCGGACAGGTTAGCTCCCTTGCCCCCGAGGAGGGCCTTCATGTCCTTGTCGCCCTCGCCGAAGGTGTAGACCCTTTTTACCATTAATTTTCTCTCCGTTAATCAGATGTTATCGTTAGGGGGTTCCTCTTAAATCTAACCTATTAACTGTTGGGTCGGCGGAGCGGAAAACGATATCAATCATGACGGCTCATGGAAGGAAGAACGAAGTTGACGAACACTGAAGAGCTGAAGAGGAAGGCCATGGAGGCGGTTGAGTCCCAGAGGCAGCGTCTCCATGAGATAAGCAGGTGGCTCTATGAGAACCCCGAGCTGGGGAGCGAGGAGTTCAAGGCGGTGGAGCTCCTTACGGGCGAGCTGGAGGAGCACGGCTTCGACGTCGAGCGAGGGCTGTACGGGATGCCCACTGCCTTCTGCGCCACCTACGGTTCTGCCGATGGGCCCAGGGTCGCCGTGATCGCCGAGTACGACGCTCTCCCGGGGGTGGGCCACGGCTGCGGGCACAACCTGATATCCGCCTCGGCGTTGGGATCCGGAATTGCTGCGAGCAAGGCGGTCTCGGGGCTGAGGGGGCAGGTCCTCGTCGTCGGCACTCCTGCAGAGGAGGGGCGGGGTCCGAGCGGCGGCAGCAAGGTGATCATGGCACGTAAGGGCTTCTGGGATAACATAGACGCCGCGATAATGCTCCACCCGTCGAACAGCTACGGCGTGGGCAACCAGTCTCTGGGCATCTGGACGGTCAAGATGGAGTTCAAGGGGCAGACCTCCCACGCCGCGGCCTCCCCCCACGAGGGGGTGAACGCCCTCAACGCGGCCACCCTCGCTTACATAGCCACCCACATGCTGAGGCAGGAGGCAAGGCGGGACGCCAACCTCGTCATCCACGGGATAATCTCGGAGGGAGGCCTAGCATCCAACATCATCCCCGACAGGGCGGTCTGCGACTTCGGCGTCAGGAGCAGCGACGACGCCTACTTGGAGAAGATGGTGGAGAAGGTGGCTCGGTGCGCCCAGGGAGCTGCGACGGCGACGGGCGCTAAGGTGAAGGTGACGAAGAAGAAGCTCTACAGCGGCAAGAAGTTCAACGAGCCCCTCACGCAGATGCTCTGGAGCAACTACGCCAGCCAGGGCGTCGAGATAACGGCGTGGGAGGAATGCGCCAACGGGATACCGATGGCCTCCACAGACTTCGGGGATGTCTCCCAGAGGATCCCGGCCTCGGGCTCGAACATCGCGATAGCGGAGCCGGGAACCCCGGGGCACAGCAGGCAGCTGGCCGATGCTACGATGACGGAGGCGGGCCAGGAGGCGATGATGGTCGGGGCGAAGGCCCTGGCGATGACCCTCGTGGAGCTGATCGCGGAGCCCGAGAAGCTGAAGAGGGTGAAGGAGTACTTCGACAGCCACTGAGTGCTCCAATTCCCTGTCTCATTGAGGCGTCGAGGGCTTGTTCTCCCAGGCCGAGAGGCCCCTGTACTGCTTGAAAGCCTCGAAGAAGGAGGTGAGGATGCCCAGGAGGCACACCGAGAGTGTGACGAGGTCTCGGAAGTCCCCCCTCCAGGGCCAGAGGAGAAGGTAGGAGACGAGGATCCCGGTGAAGAGCGCGCCGTAGATGGCGAGCCTGGGTATCAGCATACCCCTCAGCATGAGGAAGCTCCTGAGGGCCTCGAGCCTCTCCTCGTCGTTTATCCTGTACTTGCCCTCGACGGTGTTCTCGATCAGCTTGAGCTCCAGGAGCTTGTTGACGTGGTACTGGGCGAGGCTGGGGCTGGAGAGCCTCAGGTTCCTCCAGATCTCCCTCACGCCCAGGGGCTGGCCGGAGGTGAGAATGCAGAGGTAGACGTCCCAGGTCGTCCCGTAGATCCTCTTCGATCCCGCCAAGTCCTTTTTCCCTCCATACCATCCGTGTTCTATATTGTTTAGTTTATGTCCACTTTGCCCAGCTCCGAGAGGTCCTCCAGGCTGTTCATCTTTATCATCCTCCCGGAGATGGTGTAGAGCACGTCCTCGATGTAGAGGCTCCTCCTCACCTCGTAGGCCGACTCGAACCAGTAGCCGCTCTTCAGGAGGTCGTCCCTCCCATCCAGGTGGGAGATCCGGCCCCTGACGGAGATGCCCGATTCAGGCGACACGTCGAGGACGTAGGCCCCCTGGAAGACGAATTCCCCGTGGGTGTTCGCCGGTACGGGCCCCGAGAACCTCTCTGGGTCGACATCCGCGACGAGTATGGGCACCACAAGTAGGTTCCTGGCCCTGCTGAAGAGGAAGGCCCTGTGGTCGCGGAGCACCGGTGAGTCGGAGCCCCTGTCCCCTATCACGAGCTTGGCCAGCTCCCTGGGGTTGCTCACGTCGCTCACGTCGAAGAGGCTGATCTTGATGCCCTGGTGCCAGGCGAAGTCGCCCTCCTCGGCCTCCTCGGTCTCCTTACCGAAGCCTATCAGCGTGTTCTCGTCGTAGGGGTGGAGGTAGTCGGAGTAGCCGGGTATCTTGAGCTTGCCCAGCACCTGCGGCTCCGAGGGGTCGCTCAGGTCGATGACGAAGAGGGGGTCCACCTTCTTGAAGGTGACGAGGTAGCAGCGCTCCCCCATGAACCTGGCTGAGTGAATCTCCTCGCCTGGCGCCAGGCCCTCCAGGCTGCCGACGATGCCCAGGGTGGAGTTGAGGACGTAGACGTTGTTGCCCGTCCCGCCGCCGCTCCTTGAGACGCGCCCCTGGGTGGTGGCGATCCTGAAGTTGCCGTCGTGCTCGTCCATGGAGAACTGGTTTAGCACCCTGCCCGGCACCTTCCCCTCCGCCACGTAGGATACCTCACCGCCCTGGATTCCTATCTTATAGATGGAGGTCTCCTCGTCCCAGCCACCGGCGGCGATGTAGATGTTCTCGAGGGAGACGTAGAGCGCCGTCCCCACGCCCAGGAGGAAGGTCTCCGAGGTGAACTCCTCCCCCGGGTCCTGGACGTTGAAGGCCAGGACGTTGGTGAAGACGAAGCCCATGTCCGACTGGTTCACGTAGTAGATGTCGGTAGGGTCCACCTCCCACCAAGTCTTCTCCGAGGAGAAGCTGGGGAGGGAGACCTCGTCCCTCTCTAGCCACGCCCCCTTCCTAATGACGGCGTAGACGTAGTCGCCGATCATCCTGGAGTTGAAGTAGGCCCCCTCGACGGTCACCTCCCTCTCCAGCTCCGGGGACGACCTGTCGGAGATGTCGTAGACCTGTACGGTCGTCTCGATGTCGAGGTCGGGAGGCGGCTCGCAGCCAAGTACGTCGTAGTAGACCTCCCTGGAGAGGGTGAGGAAGACGGCGAGCTTGTCACCGTTTATGAAGAGGTCGCTCACCCACTGGTAGAGCCTCATACTCGCCACGACCTCAGCCTCCTTGGGTGGATATGCCCTGACTATGACGACGGTGTCGTCGGTCGCCATGTAGATGTACCGCCCGTCGGTCTTGATGATGTCGGCCTCGTCCACTCCCTCCACCTGAACGTTGGTGCCCGAGAAGTCCAGCGCGCCAGGCGCGGCTTCAGCCGCCTGGGCCGCCGACGCGACCTTGTTTGACACACTTCCCGAGAGATCCGTCACGAATCCCCTCATCGAGCTCAGCTCCTCCTCGGCGTACCAGTAGCCTGTCTCGTGTGTGCTTATGAAGCCCTTCAGCTCCTCGTAAGAGGTGAAGCGGCAAAGGGCGTCGAGTGCCCCCGAGTGGAGCGCCGGCGACTCCGGGATGTAGATCCCCCCGATGTTCCACATGGCGCCCCCCAGGAGGCCACCCAAGACGAACGCTAGGACCATGTAGGAGGCGAGCCTCCTCCTGTCAAAATAGACGGCCAGTGCTGGAATCCTCATAATTCATCGCGTAATAACACTTCCCGAGACTGATTTAATCCTAGGCATTTGAACACCTGTTCAAAAACGTAGAACAATAGGCACACGGGAAAAGAGTTAACCACAACGTGGCCGATTTTACACTGAAAAACGGGAGGATCAGGATGCGCATCCTACTGGTAGCGTCAACGGACACCCCTCAGGCGCTGGACCGAGTGTTGGGGCTCTCGTCAGCATCTACGGACCGGGGCCACGAGGTTACGGCCTTCTTCAACGCCGAGTCCGTGCTCCTGCTGAGGCCGGGCAGAGGCGGAGTCCTGAGGGAGCTGATCTCCAGAGGCGTGCGCCTGCTGGCATGCAGAACGAGCGCCCTCGACCACGGCCTGACCTCGGGCGTTGCCATGGTGGAGGGGGCGATACTGAGCAGCATAGGTGAGCTGGTAGAGCTCCTGGGCGAGTGCGACAGGGCCCTCTTCGTCGGATAGGTGCGGGCACATGGATAGGCTGATGATCATCGTGAAGAGTGGTCCGGAGAACGAGTTCAGGGTCGGGGAGGCCCTCCGCCTGATTGCGGCCCTGATCGGGATGGACTACCCCACGATGATCGTGTTCACGGACAGGGGCGTCGACTGTCTGAAGCCCGGCGCCTTCGACGACCCCGACTTGTGGGACTACCTGCAGGCGGCCTCAGACCTCTCTGAGATATTCGTACTGGGCGGAGCTGAGAAGGTCCTGGATACGGGGCGCCTGAACCAAGAACTCATGCTAACCCCCATCGACATCGATGAAATGACGGAGATGATCAAGACATGCGGATCGGTAGCAGCCTTCTAGGGTGCTCCTAATGAGAGCTCTATTCGTCGTGGGGGCCTATGGGAAAGCCGAGACGGCGTTTAAGCTCGCCTCAAAGATGTTCGATGGCGGCTGCGACGTGTTCTTCCTCTTCGTGGGGGAGGGATGTCGATACGCCCTCGATGAGGCGCTCGTGAGATCGCTGTCCTTCGCTGCCGGCGTCTACTGCCTTGATGTCGATCTTGATAGAATTGAGAACAGCGACGATGGCTCATGTGAGGTCGTGGATTACACGGGCTGGGTCGAGCTCATCAAGAGCTGCGACACGCTGTTCTCCTGGATCTAGGCGGGCAGCCACCAGATCCAGCCCCGCCTATCCCTGGACCTCTCCCCCTCTATGAGGCCCTGCCTCCGAAGCCTGTTGAGTATGACGATTGTTGAGTCCGGGCACTGGAGCCTCCTTCTGTCGGTCTCCTCCTGTATCTGTCTCGTCGTGAGGGGCTCTCCCGCCTCCCTGAGGATCTCGACGATGACCCTCGCAGTCTCCTCCCTCCTCTGGCCCATGGTGAGTACCTCCCTGTAGCCGCCTATTATCTTCTGCGTTTCCCTAGACTCGGATAGAACAAACAAGGAGAGGATTCCCGCACCTAGGCGGAGCCATCCTTCATCTGCTACGTCTCCACGGGGTCGACCGATAGAAGATGGTAGACGAGCATTCCTGAGATGCCCACCAGGGCTAAGGCCGCCCCCAGCGTCTCCCAGCCGTGAAGAACGAGGACGATGCCCCCTAATCCGGTCCCGAGGGCGCCGCCGATCCTGTAGGCTGCCGAGTTCATGGACATCATTGACCCACGGTAGTCGGGAACCTGCTCCAGGCTCAGGCTGTTGTTGGCAGAGAACCTCAGGGCCCCGAAGAAGTGGCCGACGACTATTGATGTGACCGAGATCCAGAGGATAGGGAGGCGGGTGTAGAGTGTGATCACGCTCAGCAGGAGGGCCCCCACGACGGCGACCCTCTTCCTACCGTGTCTCTCGATCAACCAGCCGCTTGCCACGCTCCCCAGGAGGAACAGGACGGAGGCGGCGGACGAGACGACGCCGGTCCACCCGGGCGCCACCATGAACCTCTCCCTCAGGAAGGAGAAGCTGTAGACGTAGATCCCCCGCGCCATGGCCGAGGTCAGCAGGTTGCCGAGGAGGCAGGCCATCGCCGACCTGTTTGAGTAGATCTCCTTGAAGCCCTCGATCGCGCCGCCGCCCCCCGATGGCGGTTTACCCGTGGATGGCAGGGCAATGTGGGAGAGCAGGGCCCCGAGGAGGGGGAGGACCATGGCGTAGCCCAGGAAGGCGGTGCGCCAGCCGCTCACGCTGGCAACGTAGCCTATGAAGGGCGCCTACCATAGGGTCCACCATGGCCATCCCGAGGCCCGTCAGAGCGTAGGAGAATAGGAGGATGTTGAGGGTCGGGGCGGAGCCGCATCCCAGGGCCGAGAGGCTTAGGACGGCGAGGCCGGTGAGCAGGATCGCCTTGGCGTTGTATCTGACGCAGAGAACACCCACGGCGAAGGCTGAGAGGGTTCCCACCAGTGATGACAGGGTCTGCATCTGGGCTATCACCCCGACGGGCTGGCCGAACGACTCTCAGATATCAACGAGGAGGATAGAGGTCAGCACCAGCGAGGGCAGAGAGCAGAAGTAAGCGAACATGAGCGTGGGTAGTATGAACCCTTTTCGAGCCCTCCCTCCTCGCCCCGCTCCACCGTCAGCGCCCACTGTAATACCTCCACTGTGGAGAATAATCGTCTCAATTGATTGAGGATGATATAAATGCTTCAACCGGCTGCTCAAGACTAAGCTGTCCTCGGATCTCCGATCTGAGGGCTTGAATCAACCTTTTTTCCAGGGTAGTGCCGCCTGGTCGTCGAGCCAGTCGGGGTGAAGCCCCACGGAGTTCTTGAGCCGGTCGCACGGGAAGTCGTCGCACTCGGCGCAGAACTGAAGGTTCTTCTCCTCTCTGCAGCACTTCAGGATCTCGCATCCCTGCCTGTCCTCGGAGCCGCACCCCCCGCACTCCTCGACCATGTAGTATCGGCACGAGCCGCAGTAGAGGCCGCAGGGGGTGGCGAGGGCGTCGAATATCATCCTAGCTATAGTTTAGTTTCACCTTGTAAAAACTTTATTTGATGTATTCTCCTCGATCTCCAGCTCCTTTCCCGGGAACTTGGCGTGCCTGTTGAGATCCTCTCTCACCCTCCCCATGACCCTGGGGTTGTCGTAGCCCTTCCTGAACGCGCTGCTAGTTACCCTGAAGGCCTTCGACTCGGTATACATCTCCACTACGGCCTCCCTGCTGTACTTCATCAAATCTCCCGCCCGCTCATCGGGGAGCGTAGTCGGTCCCCTCAGTACCTGATCGTGAAAGTCTCGAATCCGTCCGTGGGGGGCTCCCTCTGAATCCGGACGTCCCTCACTATAGCCAGCGGGGGCCCCCTGTGGCATAGTCGGATGAGCTCCTCCACCCTCTCCTCCTCCCCCTCAGCCACCGCCTCGACCCTCCCGTCGGGGAGGTTCCTCACCCAGCCCTTGAGGCCGAGCCTGAGAGCCTCCCTGCGGGTGAAGTCCCTGAAGTAGACGCCCTGAACCCTCCCTGTGATGTGGAGGTGAGCCCTGACGTTCGTCATGCTGTTGTTCGCCCTCGTCGTTGCCAAAGACTGATGGGTGCACAATATATTTGAAGGTGTGACTGTTGGAGCCGTGATTCACTTGGCGAAACCGGGGTCGCCTCTGGTGCGCGCGCTCCCCACAGGGTGGAGATCAACCTCTACCCAACCAGGCCGGTACTGAACGCCCCGGGCGAGGACGACGTCACCAGCTCCTCTGTCACGCTGAGCTGGACCCCCGGCGACGACCAGGACCTCCTACGCTACGATATCTACGTCTCCAGATCGCCCGGTGCAATGGGTGAGGTCATCGAGACGCTGCCGCCTGAGGAGACATCATTGAAGGCGAGCGACCTGGATCCCAAGACAGACTACTACTTCACAGTTCGTGTCCTTGACGAGGGTGGCCTCCACGCCGACTCGGAGCAGCTGCCCGTCACGACGAAGGCGTCCGTAAACTGGATGCTGGTCATAGCTGTCCTGGTGCTGGTCGCGGCGGCTCTGGTGGCCTACGCCTTCAGCAAGGGCCTCATCAAGATCTAGATGGCGCCCCACAGCAGCAGAGCCAGCCCGATCACGACGAAGACAGCCCCCGAGAGGAGCTTGAGGCGGCGGTGCTCCCTCCCCCTCAGGGAGTTACTCCCAATTCTTCCCATCACCGCCAGCAGGAAGACGGCTACCAGAGGCAGTATGAAGGACAGGTTGTAAGCCACGAGGTAGGCCAGCCCCTTAGCCAGAGTCGTCCTCGAGGCGAGGAGGGATATGATGCCGAAGTAGACGCCGCCGATGCAGGGGAACTCGAAGACGGCGACCAGGAACCCCGCGACGATCGTCGCCGGGATAGTCATCTTGCGCGCCCAGTCGTAGATGGCCATTACACCCGTCAGTGGTATCCTCAGCCTGAAGCCACCCGCCCCAACATAGTCTGCGATGTTTATCAGGCCCAGAACGATCATCAGTGAGTCACCGACAATTGTGGACCACGGACCTACGTCCAACAACTTCACGGCCTCATATAGCCCCAGCCCGACGATCAGGTATGCGACGAAGACGGAGGCGATGTAGGCTGAGCCCGCCCTCAACACCCTCTTACTCCTGTCGGGGGATTCGCTCGTGCCCGTCGTCAGGAGCAGGCCCACGAAGAAGAGGAGGACGGCGAAGGCGCAGGGGTTGATACCATCGAGGAGGCCGCTGATCAGGACGAGGGTGATCACCGGTAGACGCGAAACGTCTCCACTGCATTCCGAGACTGACTCCTCTATGCTGCACTCTATGACCTCCCCTCTCTCGTCGATGAGCTTGTAGTTCCCCTGTAGCTCGTCCCGGAAGACAACCAGTCCCTCGTATCCTCCCATGTGGTTGGCGATGAAGTCGACAATGATCTCCGGGGAGACCTCCCCCTCAAAGAGGAAACTGCCGTCGATGCAGACAGACGTCTCACCCCTCAGCTCCTGGGGGACCCCGAGAGAGGATCTGATCGATTCCAGCTCCGCCTCAGCTTGGACGTTGCCCACCGTGTACTTGATCTCGATGCCCTCAATACCCAACCCGGAGAGAGCTTGGGAGAGGTCCTCCGTGTAAAGTTTGAAGCAGCTCAGGCAGCCGCTGCCGTAGACGACGACTTTCAACTCCGGTTCAGGAGTGGCGATGGATGTAGCTTGGAGGCTGAGGATGAGTCCGACCAGCAGGGGGAGCTCCCATCGCAACCTCCCGAGCCCTTTCTCCAAGAAACCACTTCAGATAGGGAAGCGCAATCCGGTAATTTATCTTCTACCGGTATGGTTTAGTTTTAATGCCTTTTTTATATTAGGAAGGAATATTATTGTTGATATCGGCGAAGAAACCCGCCCATCTCTCGGTGCGATGACTCGGGATGAAGTTCTGCGACAACTGTGGGGCCTTCATGCAGCAGACATCCAGGGGCTACCTCTGCCCCAAGTGCGGAGCGGAGACCCTGGCAAGCATCATCGAGGTGAGGAGAGAGGAAAAGCCCATACAGGAGACCGTGTACGTCGTTGAAAGGTCGATCGACGAGTCAGCCCTGGTCAACAGGACGTGCCCCGAGTGCGGCAACACGGAGGCCTTCCGGATAGGGCAGTCCCTCCAGGGAGAGCACGCCGGCGTCAAGCAGGACAGGTCCGTGGAACGGTTCAGGTGCGCTGAGTGCGGCCACACCTGGACCGAAGGCTGATTCGAACCAACCGCCGCAGGCTCGGGGTCAACCTTCGGAGGCGTCGTAGCTCCTACCATAAGGCTTCTCAAGGAACTCCAGTATCTCCACGACGTAACCCTCAGGATCCCTGAGCAACAGAGTCTTCATCCTCAGGTAGCTGGCCTCCTTAGGAGGCTGAAAGATCTCGACACCCTTGTCCCGGAGATAATCGTACCAGACATCGATGTCCTCGACCACGAAGGAGATCATCACGGGCTTGTCCTCCTTCGCCCTCATGAAACCCCTTTCCCCATCGACGATACCGATGTGGGATGAGCCTGACACCCTGTAGACCTTGGCGAAGTCGACGTCGATCACCAACGCGAACCCCATTGTCTCCCCGTAGAACTCAGCCGCCTTCTCGAGGTCGTTGTAGTAGGTGAAGGTTATCATGCCCTCCACGCCTTCCAAGGCCATCTGAACACCTCTAGGAGCTATGTCACAGAATGATAAAAGGGGTTACCTGGACTCAGGATCCACGTTCGGGGATTAGTGCGTTGTTCAGACGGCTATGCGGTACCTGTCCTTCAGCTCCTGCCGCTTCCCCTCGTTCCACCCCGTCACGTCGGAGTAGTAGCCTGTGATCCGGCTCCACCAGCGCACGCTATCGCTCCCGCAGCTCGGGCAGCGTTCCAGCAGGCCAGCTGAGGTCGAGTTGCACTTGCTGCAGACTGTCAGGTCCTTGGTGTAGGTGAAGTAGCCTATCTGGCTGTGCCGGGCGATGCGCTGGGTCAGCTTGTAGAGGGCCTCGGGGTCGGAGGAGGACTCGCCCAGCCAGGCGTGGAATATGTTGCCACCGCTCAGGATTGGGAAGAACTTGTGCTCTATGTCAATCTTCTTTCCCATGGGTAAGTTCGCCCCGACGTAGGTGTGTGTGCCGTTGCTATAGTAGACGGGTAGGTCCCTCTGCCCCTTCGATAGGGCCATAACCTGCTCCAGGTCGCCCTTGACCACAGTTTTGGCGAAATCATTGTACTTGGGCGAGACCAGGTCCTTGATCGCGAAGGTCTGCACCGTGCTCTCGGCAGGCGTCCGGGCCAGCATGATCTGCATTCCCGTCTTCATCTCCAGCCCCTTGCGGTACCTCTCCATGTCGAGGAGGAGTCGAAGTGCCAACCTCACGGCGTCCGGGCTCTCGTGGAGCTGGCTTCCCGTGAAGTACTGTACCATCTCGTTGATCCCGACGACGCCGATGACGTACACGAGCTCGTCGAAGTCGACGGCGGAGGGCCCTTCTCTGCCGGTCTTCGGGTCCCGGGGATGCTGTGTGGCGAAGGGGATCATGTTGTTGGCTATCGATCTGTCCATCCACATCCTCTTCGCCTTGAAGACGTCCACGGCGAGCCGCATGTTCTCCTTCGCAGAGGCCATCAGCTTATCGTAGTCACCGTTAGCCCTGTAGGCGAGCCTGGGCATGTTGAGGCTGACGACCTGCCAGCCGCCCATGCTGAAGTGCTGGCCGTCGACGAAGTTGAGCTTCTCGTGGAAGTGCTCGTCCGTCTCGGGCGTGTTGGCGAACTGGTAGGCGCAGCACTGGTAGCAGCTGATGCCGTTCCCGTATCCCCTGTAGGGCGGGAGCATGTTGTCGAAGTAGGGGGCGCCGAACTTGCCCACCGACTTGTGGACGAGCATCCAGAGGTCGTCGTACTCGGGCTTGAAGAACTCTGGGCTCACGTAGTTCTCGTTCTTCGGGAAGTTGAAGGGCTTGCCCCAGTGGTCGCCCTCGAGCGCCACCTCGTTCAGGGCCCTGAAGAAGGTCTGTACCTCGTCCTCGTAGTTGCCATAGACGTCGGGCCCGACCCTCCCCTTCATCACCACTGGGACGTCCTGCCAGATCTTGGGGACGCCCATGGGGAGCTGGATGTTGCTGAATACCAGCTGACCGCCCCGGGTCACGTAGGTCTGGGTGAGCTCGTAGAACATCATCTGGGCGAGCTGCTTGACCTCCTTGTACTGGAGTCCCCTGAGGAAGGGCGCCAGGAAGAGGGTGTAATACATGAAGCCCTGGCCGCCGCTGAAGTTCGTCTGTCCGGCCGCGAGCACCTTGACGCTGTGTAGGATGGCGACCTCGGGCTGCTTCGCCGGGCCCGCGACGCTGCTCTGGTATCCCTTGCCGTCGGGCAGGAGTCCGTAGTAGAGGAAGTAGCGGAGGTCCCAGTCCTGGCAGAAGGGGCGTGACCCGAAGTACTCCAGGGTGTGTATGTGTATGTCACCTTGGTGGTGGGCTGTCGCCAGCTTCGGGGGCATCAGGAGCAGGTACTCCTCCTTGCTCAGGCGGTCGGCCTTCTTCTTGTGGACCGTCTCGGGGTTCGGCTGGAGGTTCGCGTTCTCCTTCGCCTCGTAGCCGTTGCCCGTGTCAATCTGGTAGGCGTCGTAGACTGGCGCCCCCACCCTGGTGAGGAGGTTCCTGTAGATGGCGAATTCGGGCACCTCCTCCGCCCACTCCAGGAGGACGTTGTTGGTCATCTCCCTGACGAGGGGGCCACTCATGAACTTTGGCTTGGAGAGCCTCACCCTCCTCTCCACCTCGTCGGCAATCTTCTCCGAGTAGAGCTCATTTATAGGCTCCAGGTCGAAGAGGGTCTCCGCCAGCTGGGTCTCCCTCTGGAGCTGCTCCTTTATCATGCTCTTGTCCCAGGGCACGAGGTAGCCGTCCGTCGTCCTCACCATGGGCATCCCACGGTATATCCTCTCCGACTTGTAGAACTGGTGGAGGACGGTCTGCTGTGCCTTTTTCTTTCTACGCCTAGCCATTTAAAACCTCCAAAACCTTGGCCTCGTCGAGCTCCTCATCCTTAAACAGATCCTCAGAGGAGAAGGCCGCCTCACCCACCTCAAGAAATGGGGGGTTCCCGAACATGTTCTTCATGATGAAGTCCGTCTGGGCCTCCGTGTCGAAGTCACTCGTGTCGAACTCGACGCCCCTGTCGCTCAGCCACTTCTTCAGCTTGTCGCACTTGGGGCAGTCGGGGAGGGTGTACACCCTCGGACTCGAGCCGGATGAACCCATGTAGATCGATGACCTCCGATGGAGAACAGTAATCCTGAACAATCCACAAATGCACAATTGTTGTTTAAAAAAGTAATCGTTTATTTCATAATACTTCGAAGGTATTATTTGGGAACGATTTTAAAAAGGTCATTTTTTTATCTCTATGTCTCATAAAAATAGAATAATATTCACTATTATGGTCAATTTCAATATCGTTAAATATTCTGAGATGTTAACAATTCCTAAAGGATCCTCGGGACGGTTGCTTTTGACAGTCATCATTTGCCTCGTGGGCACCCATTTCCGGAGGCCCTTCGACGGCGTCCGGTACTGGAGCAGGCTCCAGGGGATCACCCGGCTCTACCTGCTCTACAGCAACGTCAAGGCGATGAACGAGACGGCTATCTTCTCCGACATGTCGAGGCGGAACGCCGAGGACCTGAGGGACAAGCTGGAGATCATGGACCCCATCATGGTGGGCTATGATCCCATGAACCACAGGGACGCCTTCCGGACAATCTACGGCATAATGGCCGAGGCGAGGAAGGACGGGGAGGAGGTGCTGATAGACATAACCTCCACGACCAACCTGACGCAGGGGGTCGCCCTCACCATCGCGTTGATGTTCAGGAACGCCCGGGTCTACACCGTCCCGTCGAAACAGCCCGCCTGGTACGTCAACGGCGCCATCGGGGACGAAAGATTCGAGAGATGGTTCCAAAACGCCCGGAATCAGCCCAGTATAGACCCGATAGAGATAAGCCTGCCGGGCTACCGCCTCGAGCCCGAGACGAAGCACGAGACCCGCGAGTGGGAGGTCGAGAAGACCGTGCTGAAACACCTCAGGGAGAACGGCGGGGAGGCTGACTCGATAAGCGACATCATCCGGTGGTTCGGCTACAAGGCGGCGAGCTCTACCCTCAGGAACCGTTTCAGCCGCATCGTGAACAGGATGGAGGTCAAGGGCCTGGTCGAGACAGACAAGGGATCCAAGATGAAGACGATCAGCCTCACGGACTTCGGCGTTATCTTCGCCGAAGCACTTTCGGACCTCGCCGACGTATAACTCTGGTACGCCCGGCTCCACGGGAGTTTATTGGAGTCAGCTAAGTTTGGGTGAAATTCCACGCCCTCTTTATGTTAAACGATAAACAGGATGGGGCGCAATATCGGGGCGTAATACGCGGTATTAGAACATGTCTTACTCAGGGTTAGGGGCGGCTTCGCCCCCTTCTCTGGCGTCAGCTACGCTTTTATTCCGCTCCATCGCCTTCCTTAGCATACGCCGGAGGTCTTAGTTTGTTGTTGCAGGTAACGTTGACCCCCTCCGAGGGGAAGAGGCTCATCGGCATGGCCGTGGCCCAGATGGAGGTAGTGCAGAACGCGCTGAGGGAGGGCACGATAGTCATCGCGACGAGCACGAGCACGGCCTACGTGCTCGAGGAGCTGCTGGAGAAGGAGATACCGGATAAGGGGATGTTCACTGCAGGGGTCGTCACGCCGAGGGGCTGCTGCATCACGGATCCGAAGGGGCGATACAAGCATCAGGTCATCCGGAAGAAGGACGTGACGGAGATGACGACGAAGGAGCTACCGGAGGTCCTAGCGGGGATGGGGCCCTCCGACGTCTTCATCAAGGGGGCGAACGCGATCGATCCCTTCGGCCAGGCGGCGGTCTTCCTGGGCGGCGAGGGCGGTGGGACGATCGGCCATGCCTGGGGGCACATCACTGCGAACGGGATCACGACGATCATCACGGCGGGTCTGGAGAAGCTGGTGCCCATCTCCCTCTCGGACGCGGCGTTGAAGACGGGGATCAGGACTGTGGACAGGTCCCTGGGGATGGCGGTGGGGATGATGGTGGTGGGGGGCAGCATCATCACCGAGATGGAGGCCCTGAGGCTGCTGACGGGGGTAGACGTGATCCCGATAGGCGGCGGGGGGATTGGTGGAGGCGAGGGCTCTAAGGCCTTCGTCCTGGAGGGAGACGAGGAGGCCGCGGCGGCTGCCTACGAGCTTGTCTGCGCCGTGAAGGGGGAGCCGGCCCTGGAGACGAGGGTCCAGAGCTGTGACCTCTGCGGCGCGAAGTGCGACTACAGGCAGAATTAGGCTGGGACCTCTAGGGGCTCCGTCGGTTGTGGGGCCCGGGTCCCTGGTTTGTCGTCGTGCATCATCCTTTAATTCATCGGCTCCTTTTCTGAAGGGGTAATGTCCTTGAGGCCGGCCTGGGAGGTGGATCGCAGCGTCGTGGTCAGGGCTCGCGAGGATTCGAATCCCGGGCTGGGCCGTTTGCCGGGGGAGAGGCCGATCTTGGAGCACATCCGGCTGGGCATGATCGTCCTGGATAAGCCGGCGGGGCCTACTAGCCACGAGGTGGTGGCCTGGGTGAAGAGGCTCCTGGAGCTGGACCGGGCGGGGCACGGGGGCACCCTGGATCCCCGGGTGACGGGGGTGCTGCCCGTGGGCCTCCAGGACTCGACGAAGGTGGTGCAGGCGCTCCTGGCCTCGGGTAAGGAGTACGTCTGCGTGATGCGCACCCACGGCTTGGAGGAGGAGGCCCGGGTCGTGGAGACGCTGGGGCTCTTCGAGGGAGTGATTTTCCAGAGGCCGCCGGTGAGGGCCTCGGTGAGGCGGAGGCTCCGGACCCGGGAGATCTACGGGATCGACTACTTGGAGGGGGACGGCCGGAACTGGCTGTTCAGGGTGGCCTGCCAGAGCGGCACCTACATCCGTAAGCTCTGCTACGACGTGGGGGAGGTGCTGGGGGGCGGGGCCCACATGCACGAGCTGAGGAGGACGCGGAGCGGGCCCTTCACCGAGGCTGACCTGGTGACGATGTACGACCTGGTGGACGCCCTCGACCTCTGGAGGACAGAGGGAGATGAGGGACCCCTGAGGGGCGTGATCAGGCCGATGGAGGACTCCCTGGCGCTCCTGCCTAAGCTATGGATCAGGGACTCGGCCGTGGACGCGGTCTGCACGGGGGCGGCCCTGGCGATGCCGGGGGTGCTGAGGCTGGAGTCGGGGATCGAGAGGGGCGCCCTGCTCGCTGTGCTGTCGCAGAAGGGGGAGGGCGTCGCGCTGATGAGGGCCGAGGTCTCCGGGGAGGAGATGCTGGGGGCGGAGCGGGGGCTGGCAGCGTTGCCTGTTCGGGTGCTGATGCCCCGGGGGACCTACCCGCGAACGTGGTAGCCTTGGGGGAGCACTACTTCTCAGAGAGGCCGTCTTCGCCAGAGAGGCGAGGGCTGGTGCGCTGTGTCCTGCGGGGGCTGGAGCTGGAGTTCCTCACCTCTTCGGGGGTCTTCTCCCACAGGAGGGTGGACCTGGGGACGGCGCTTCTGATCGAGTCGATGGAGCTCCCCGAGGAGGGATCTGTGCTGGACCTGGGCTGCGGCTACGGGCCGGTGGGGGTCGCGGCGGGGAGGCTGAGGCCGGGGCTGGAGGTCGTGCTGACGGACGTGAACGAGCGGGCCGTGGAGCTGGCCCGGGAGAATCTGCGGAGGAATGGGGTGGCGAACGGCGTCGCCCTGCTGGGGGGGCTCTACGGGCCCGTGGCGGGGAGGAGGTTCGACGTGGTGCTGAGTAATCCGCCTTTCTCGGCGGGGTTCCGGGGGGCGGTGGGGCCGATGGTGGAGGGGGCGGAGGGCCATCTGGTGGAGGGTGGTTC